>Ga0102593_1000051_pt1 | contig 357578 bp, 299 predicted proteins | sample AraplaCol_mMS_r2_2_FD_76862 | JGI IMG/M metagenome (GOLD analysis project Ga0102593, IMG submission 76862) | Arabidopsis root microbial communities from North Carolina, USA - plate scrape MF_Col_mMS_r2 (SPADES assembly) (version 2) | ecosystem: Host-associated > Plants > Roots > Endosphere... | reverse complement strand
TCATTGGTGGTAGGTACGGAGTGGATCCAGTTGCGGAGGCGCTGGTTCTTGATCCTTTCATTTACCAGTGTAGCGCCGATGGTATGCCTGCCGAAGGTGTTGGAATAATTCAGCTGTACCTGCTGGCTGGTATTGATCTGTTTGATCTGCTCGCGCTCCCTCCAGGGATTGGTGCTGCCACCGGTAGGTTTATAAAAGTCGTTATCAGGCTCGTACGTATACGTAACATAAGTGTACTCATGGTTATTCAGCAGGTGATCTGCGATGTAATAAGAATAGATACCGCTCAGGGTAAGGCCCTTGATGCCGGGTATCTGGTATTCACCGCTAAAGTTAGCCTGCAGCACGCGCCAGTCGCTCCTGTATTTACCGGAGTAGGTTTTGTTCAGGTAGGCCCAGTTGGTTTCGTTATGTTTGATATCGTTCAGGTATTTCGGATTGTCGTTGGCGTATGGCCTTTCCAGCGGGGTATTCCGCAGGATGGCAAAGCGTGCCAGCCAGTAGTCGTCGCCATAAGGCACGCCGGGATTATCCCTTGTTTCTATGCGGCCGTTGAGCATGACACCTACTTTCAGGCGGTCAGTCACTTTTGCAGTTACGTTAGACTGAAAATTGGTGCGTTTGAAAAGGAATTCCCTGCCCAGTACAGAGTTCTGGTACATGTGGGTGCCCGACAGATAATAGTTGATGCGGTCAGAACCGCCGGAAACGTTGATGTTGGCAGAGCGGATAGGCGCGTTCTTTTTGATGATGAAGCTTTTCCAGTCGAAGCTCTGGTAGCCGCGTTCTGTACCGGCCTTGTATTTTTCCAGTTCTGCGTCTGTGATGTTAGTACTGCCGTTGCGGTTGATCTCTGCTTCTGCGCGGTACTTCATATAATCATACGAATTGGTCAGCACATCCGGGAAACGCGTGAAGTTCTGGATACCGGTGTAAGCGTCCAGGTTGATGGTGTTGCGGGCGCCTAGTTTTCCCTTCTTGGTGGTTACCACCACTACGCCGTTGGCAGCGCGCACACCATAAATGGCGGCAGAGGCGTCTTTCAGCACAGTGATGCTTTCAATATCGTTGGGCGCCAGGTTATTGAACTGGCCTGCATCCTGCTGGATACCGTCTATTACATAGAGCGGATTACCGAGGTTACGGATCTGGATGTTGGCGCTGGCGCCGGGCCGTCCGTCAGGCATACGGAAAGAAACGCCCGCCAGTTTACCAGCCAGGGTGCTGCTCACCGTAGAGGCGCCATGCACGCGGCTGATATCATCGGCAGTAACGGCCGCAATAGCGCCGGTTACCGAGCCTTTACGTTTGGTGCCGTAACCTACTACGATCACTTCACCAAGGTCGGTCTTGTCGTTCAGGAGGCGCACCGGGAGGGAGCTGCGTCCTGAAACATTTACTTCCTGTGGAATAAAACCTATAAAGCTAAAGAGCAGCACAGCTTTTTCGCTGCTTACGGATAAGGAATAAGTCCCGTCCGGGGAGCTTAAAGTGGCATTTTTGGTACCTTTTTCCTGTATGGTTACTCCAGGTATCCCTACACCGGAACTGTCTCCTACAGTACCTTTAACAACAAATTTGGCGGTTTGTGCGGTAGTGGAATGATAACAGGTAATCAGGAAAAGGATCAGCATAAAGGCAATAGTTGTCCCCGTCCCGGCAGGGGGACGCTTAACGCGGAATGTCATAGATAAGCTTATTAAATTATTGGTTAATAAAACGACGTAAACGATTACGTAATTATTGCAAAGTATTTGGTACTTTTAAACCTTTATGCGAAGTAAGTTTTTGTTTGCTAAATCGTTTATTCAGGGCGTATCATTATTTGTTCAAAATGTTTCACGGGTTTGGGGACCAGGCATCAACCATATCTAACTACTTGATAATATGCGGATTCTGCGGTGTTTGACAGTGATATTGCTGGCTTTGCGGCTGGCGCTGCCTGTTGCTGCTCAGCAACATTATTATTTCAGGCATTACCAGGTGGAGGACGGCCTGTCCAATAATACGGTCATCAGTATTCTGCAGGACCGGGACGGCTTTATGTGGTTTGGCACCAAGGAGGGCCTGAACCGTTTTGACGGCTACCAGATCAAAGTATTCAACCTGGATGATGACTACGAGCGCTCGCTTACCAAAGACCTTATCTATTCTCTTTATACGGACGAACATGGCACCATGTGGGTGGGCGCCCAGAAAGGCCTGTACCGCTATGAGCGGGAACGGGAGCGCTTTACAAGGGTCATAGACACACTCCGTAATGTATATAATCTGCAGTCTGATAACAAAGGCCTGCTGTGGTTCATTGCCGATCACTCGGTGTGTAACTACAACCTGAAAACCGGCCAGGTAAAGCGCTTTCCGAAGGACCTCTATTTTATGGCCAATACGATTTGCGTGGCAGGCGACGGCAATTTATGGGTGGGCACTATTGCGGGAGACCTGCAATGTTTTGACAGGGCCACGCAAACCTTCAAAGGCTACAGCATGTTCTCACATTCTCCGGCCGTAGGCAGCTGTTTTATGGAAGCGCTGTTGCCAATAGGCTCGCAAAGTATCTTTGTAGGTACCTCCTGCCAGGGCGCAAAGCTGTTTGATATTGCCACCAGGACATATAAAGACGTACTTACCTATAACCCGGATAAAACCACCGTTTACGTCCGCAGTATGATGAAGTATTCTGATAACGAGATCTGGTTCGGTACGGAATCCGGCATCTTTATACTGGATCTGCGCAGCGGGAAGATGGTGAACCTGCGCAAGAAATTCCTGGATCCTTATTCATTGTCGGATAACGCGGTGTATTCTCTTTGTAAGGATCACGAAGGGAATGTGTGGGCGGGGACATTTTTTGGTGGTATTAATTATTACGCAAGACAGCATCAGTTCTTCCGGAAATATTATCCCGATTATTCAAAGAATTCCATCAGCGGTAATGCCGCCCGTGAGATCTGCCAGGATAATGATGGCAATATATGGATAGGTACAGAAGATGCGGGCCTGAATAAACTGAACCCCGCTACGGGAAACATTACCCATTTTGAGCCTGCGGGCACAGCAGGCAGCATTACCTATTCCAATATTCATGGCCTGGTAGTAGATGGTAACGATCTCTGGATAGGTACGCACGAGCATGGACTGGATGTGCTCAGTATCAAAACCGGTAAGCTGCGTAAACATTATTCTGCAGGGCGCGGTCCGCGGGATCTCAGGAGCGATTTTATCGCCAGTCTGCTCCGCTCATCCTCCGGCCGGATATTTATAGGAACCGGCAATTCGTTGTATGAATATGATCCGCAGACAGATGGTTTTGTAAAGGCGCCTGAAGTACCGCCGGGTATCACCATCTCCAGCTTGTACGAGGATCGCAATAAAACTATCTGGGTAGGTACGCATGGCGGCGGCGTTTATTATTTCAATCGTGAACAGCAGATCAAAGGACAGCTGGTGAACGACCTTACCAACAGGAACAGTCTGCCTACCGATTATATCAATGGTATTTTTGAAGATCATGCCGGTAACCTGTGGTTTGCTACAGAAGGCGGCGGGCTTTCACAGCTGGGGCCTGCCAGGAAACAGTTTATCCGGTATATGACAAGGAACGGGCTGCCCAGCAATTACATTTATAAAGTAGTGGAGGATGACCGTCATCAGCTATGGGTCAGCACTTCAAAGGGCCTTGTTTGTTTTAATCCTGTTACAAGGCGTATGGTGGTGTATACAAAAAGTAACGGATTGCCCAGCGATCACTTTAATTACAATTCCGGTTTCAAAGATGCCAATGGCACCCTGTACTTTGGCAGCATAAAAGGCATGATCACTTTCAGACCGGATGAGGCGCCCAGCCATACGCCTACTCCGCCGGTGTATATTACCAGCCTGTATGTGAACAACCGTGAAATATCGGCCGCACGCGACAGCGGCCTGCTGAAAAAATCCATCCTGTATCAAGACAGGATAGAGCTGCCTTACAACCGTTCTTCCATCAGCCTGGACTTTGCAGCGCTGAGCTATATATCTCCCGATATGACCAGCTACCGGTATATGATGAGCGGGGTAGATGAAAGCTGGACCAGCATCCAGCCCAACCGTAAAGTGTATTATACCAACCTCTCGCCGGGAGAATATGTGTTCAAGGTGAAAGCAGCTGTGAACGGGGCGGGAGATGAATCTGAACGGCAGCTCATCATCCATATACTGCCTCCTTTCTGGGCAAGCCCGCTGGCGTACCTCTTTTATGCACTGCTGGTACTTTCGATCGGGTTTTACATTATCAGAGATTACCATCGCAGAACGCAGAAGAAAAAGGAGAAAGAAAGCTTTGAAGCCAAGATCGATTTCTTTACACATGTAGCCCATGAGATACGGACACCGCTGACGCTGATCAAAGGGCCATTGGAGAACCTGCTGGAGAAAAGAGACGAGCTGCCGGATATCAAAGATGATGTAATGATGATGGAGCGGAATACCAACAGGCTGATGTCGCTGGTGAATGATATCCTGAACTTCCGGCAGATTGAAGTGAAAAGCTTTCGCCTGGATTTTACCAAAGTGAATGTAAAGGCTTTGTTGCAACAAGCTTTCCTCGACTTTGCCCCGCAGGCTAAAAAACGCGGACTGGATTATACCATTGACCTGCCGTCTGCCGCTATTAATGCCGTTGCTGATGAAGAGGCGCTGCAAAGGATACTGGGCAACCTGCTGAGCAATGCTATCAAATATGCCAGTGCACAGGTAACGGTTGTATTGCAGCCCGCAGGGAAAGACGATGCTTACCTTACGATAGAGATCAGCAACGATGGGCATATTATTTCCGCAGATATGCGGGAGAAGATCTTCCAGCCTTTTGTACGGCTGAAGGAGACCGCAAAGCAGAAGGGCACCGGCATCGGCCTTACGGTGGCCCGTTCACTGGCTGAGCTGCACAGTGGTAAACTATACCTGAAGAACAGTCGCGGGCAGATCAATACCTTTGTATTACAGATCCCTTTAAAAACCGAATAGATTAAGCATATTGCAGTATGTTACCGACTATTTTACTAGTTGACGATGAAGAAGATATCCTGGAGTTCCTGGAGCGGATCCTCTCGCCCCGTTACAGGGTCCTGGTGACCGAAAGCGGAGAGGAGGCCTTAAAGATCCTGGACAAGGAGCCGGTGCAGCTGATCATCAGCGACGTGATGATGCCTGAGATGGACGGCTTTGAATTATGCCGCCATATCAAATCCAATTTTGAACACTCACATATTCCCGTCATACTGCTCACTGCCAAGAATACGATCCAGTCAAAGATAGAAGGCCTGGAGCTGGGAGCAGACGCTTATATTGAAAAGCCTTTTTCAAAGGAACATCTGCAGGCGCAGATCAGCAGCCTGCTGGCTAACAGGGATCACCTGCGTGCATTCTTTGCCAGCTCTCCGCTGGTGCATATCAGGAGCATGGCGCATACGCGCGAGGACGAGCGTTTCCTGGAAGCATTAAACGGGACTATATTACAGCATATGGAAGATGCTGACCTGAACGTGGAAAAGCTGGCGAGTTATATGAACATGAGCCGGATCACACTGTACCGTAAAATCAAGGCCGTGTCAGACCTTACGCCGGTTGAACTGATCAATGTAGTGCGTTTAAAGCGGGCGGCAGAGCTGTTAGCGGATGGCAGGTATAAGATCTATGAAGTGGCGAATATGACGGGGTTCAGCACACAAAGCAATTTTACCAGGAATTTCCTGCGTCAGTTTGATATGACGCCTACAGAATATATTCACTCCAAACAGGGAAAAAAAGAGTAGCCTTAGCCCCAAAAGCATCAAAAAACACAGGTAGGTATAAAACTGTTCCGTTTTGTTCAATTTTAAGCTGTTGGACCGCTTTAGCTTTGTGTAAAACAATTACAAAATGAACTTACCAACAAGACCACAGGACGCTCACGCAGCATTGGCTGCCGCCTTTAATACCGGGGATATCGCCACTGTAATGAAAATATATGATAATACGGGTGTTATTGTACCGGAGCCAGGCAAACATGTATCCGGCAAGGAGCAGTTTGAAGAAGCTGTCAGGGCTATTCTTTCCATCAAGGGGAAGATGGAGATCAGGACGGTATACTGTATACAAACGGGTAACGTTGCCGTAGGCAGGTCAGAATGGAACATTACCGATGGCGATGAAGTAAAGGTCAGCGCCAAAGGAATAGAGGTGATGAAGCAGCAGCCGGACGGTACCTGGAAGATTGTGATCGACCACGCATTTGGTGCTGAAATTATGTAACTTTATCATCGTTTAGCCAGCGACTATGACATACCGGGAGATAACACCAGGAGAACTACTAAAGCCGTACGTAAAATGTTATTTCATTTTCGAATCGGACGCCAGCGTTGAGCTGGACGATACGGTATTCCCTGCAGGTAACATGGAGATGATCTTTAACCTCGGCGAGGGAGTATGGCGGACCGAGGTGAATGGGGCATTCGAGAATACCCCGCCGGTAGAGTTGTGGGGGCAGATCACGCAGCCTACGCCTGTGAAATCTGTAGGTAAGCAGGTAATGCTGGGCGCCAAGTTCCTGCCTCACGCGCCTGCTTTCTTCCTGGACGAAGAGGTGTCGTTGTTCACTGATAAGGTAGTGGATCTCAGAGACCTGATGGGCGCTGCTGTAAAGGAGCTGCATGCCAGGTTATGGGAAACACCGTCGCTGGCTAAACGGATCGAACTGCTGGAGGGATTCCTGGTCCATTGCATCTCCCAGAAAAGAAAGAAAGCAGAGAAGCTGCGCATGATCGGTGAGATCATGAAAGATATGCGCAGTAATTCCTTTGCCGATACGATCGAACGTACTGCAAACCGGTATAATGTCACTCCCCGCTATCTGCAAAAGCTCTTTGTACAGTACACGGGGATGACGCCTAAACTATACAACAAGATCAACCGCTTCCAGCTTAGCCTGCAGCTGATCAGTAAGAATGAGTCGTCATTCACATCTATTGCATATGACTGCGGGTATGCAGACCAGTCGCATTTTATCAGGGATTTTAAATCATTTACCGGCACCACGCCTTCTGCTTATTCGCCTGTATCCCTGATACCGGCTACCCCCTGATAGTAAATGTTTTCCTATTTTTGGACAATGGGCGATCTTCTTCAGCTCCGGCAGGCCATTTACCGGTTCAATCCTCTTCAGGACGCAGAGTGGGAGGCTTTTGCAGCCACACTTATCATCAAAGATTATAAGAAAGGTGATTTCCTGATCCGGCAGGGCCAGGTGGAGAACTTTATTTACTTTCTCAACACCGGCGCCACCCGTCATTACTTTGTGAAGGATGATAAGGAGTTTACTGTTGACTTCCAGTTACAGGGTGATTTTGTTACTGCTTATTACTCCCTTATTACCCGGGAGCCAAGCGCTATTGCTATTGAATTGCTGGAAGATGCGGAAGTAGTGGCTATCCCGCTGAAGTTTCTGCAGGAATTTTATGCCAAACATCATAATGGAGAACGGGTAGGAAGGCTGATAGCAGAATACCAGTATATTAAAAGGCTGCGCAGGGAAATGGACCTGCTATCGCGCACTGCGGAGGAGCGGTATAACGAGCTGATGCAAAAGAACCCGGCCTTGATCCGGCAGATCTCTGTCAAGCATTTATCTTCTTATTTAGGCATCCATCCTGAAAGCCTGAGCCGTATACGGAAGCAGCAGGCAAGAAACTAACATACATCATTTTAAGACTGCAGGGCATTGTTGAATTTTGCGGTAAACACGCAAACAAAAGAACATGTTGCCCGGACATCTTATATATGAGGTTGATATTACCAACAGGGAATCTATTGTTTTTATCAATAGTATAAAGGCCAGGAACCTGAGAGGGTTTTGCTGGTTATGGATAAATCTTCCACGGATCATACGCTCGGTAAAACGGCATCGTGGGGCGTATGAATGTATACCTGCGCTGGTAAGTCCGGTACAGGTGGTAATGGTGAGTTATTGGTACGGGTATGGTGAGCTGGGAGATTATAACAAGGGGGAATATCATCAAAGCTTTGGCAGATTTGTGGCGAAGCATCCGCAGGCTTTGGGGATGTTTTTTGAGCATTTTCCGGCGGAGCGGTCGGGGAAGTATATTAATGGGGTGTTTGGGCTGGGGAAGAATTTCAGGAGGAAGGGGTGAGGGGGATGGCGAATTGTTGCGACAGTGTCGAAACAATTGGGGCTAAGAATTTTTCGGATCTGTTAACACCTGCTTAACGAATAAAACATTGTTTTTTAATAATATGCGGCGAAAGAGATTTGTTAACTCTAATGTAAATGGCAAAGAAAGAAAAACCTGTAGCACATCATACTATCGCTGCACAATTATTTGATGATATTTCTTACCTGATAGAACAGAGCAAAACAGTTGTTGCTTTGACAGTAAACCGGGAGCTGTCTATGCTGTATTGGCGTATCGGCAAAACGATCTGTCTTAAAGTGTTGAAAGGTGACCGTGCTTCATATGGAGACCAAATTGTTGCCTCACTGGGGCAACAATTGACAATGCGTTACGGGAAAGGATTTACCAGGCCTGCTTTAAGCAGAATGATGAATTTCTATAAGCTCTTTGCAGATGAGCAGATTGTTGCCACACTGTGGCAACAATTGAGCTGGAGTCATTTCAGGGAACTGATCACTATTGACGATCCTATAAAAAGGGAATTTTACGTGGAGTTAACCTGTAAAGAGCAATGGAGTGTCAGAACGCTGAAGGATAGGATGGATAGTACTCTCATGATCTGGTATTTCGCGACCCCTATGTGCTGGATTTTTTAGGTCTGCAAGATACTTACAGCGAACAGGACATGGAATCGGCCATCATTCAACAACTGCAACGATTTATCATAGAGCTGGGTACAGATTTTGCCTTTCTGGCAAGGCAAAAGCGAATAATAATAGATAATGAGGATTTCAAGATCGATTTGCTCTTCTATCATCGCGGACTCAGAAGATTGGTTGCCATTGATCTGAAATTGGGGAAGTTCAAAGCTGCCTATAAGGGGCAAATGGAGCTCTATCTCAGGTGGTTAGATAAATATGAGCGAAGGGAAGGAGAGGATAGCCCTCTTGGTCTTATATTATGCTCTGAGAAGAAGCAGGAACAGATCGAATTGTTAGAATTAGATAAAGGCCATATCCGGGTGGCGGAGTATCTGACCCAGTTACCCTCCAAGGAATTACTTGCTGAGAAACTACAAACCGCTATTAAAGTGGCAAGAAATAAGATAGCAACTACAACCTCCCCGTTACACAATTCTGATAAGACCCCGGGGTGATCCCTTCCAGTTTCCTAAACACACGTATAAAGTAATTGACATCACTAAAGCCGCATTGTACACTTACAGTTTGTATATCATTACGCATATCCGCCAGCAGCTCCTTGGCCAGCCGGATACGGGAGGCATTGATATATTCCAGTGGACTGACCCCGAATTGCTCTTTGAACCATTTAAAGAATACATTCCGGCTCAGGTAAGCCTTGCGGCAAAGCACATCTACGGCAATTCTTTCTGAGAGGTGTTCCTGGATATAGTTCAGTACATAATGCAGGCGCGTTTGGTTGGGATTGTCGCCTTTTTCCACCTCGATCTGTTGCAAGTGCTGGCACTGGATGAGACGGATGAGCAACTCTTTCAGGGAGAGATCAGCAAAGATGCCTTTTGACCTGTCCGGGCTGCTGCATACACGGATGATCTTGTTGATCAGGCCGGAGATCTCATCATCATTAGCGAAGTGGTATTGATTGCACTGCAGTTTCCATTCATTTTGCTCGTCCCTGCTACTATTGTAATAATTGTTCAGGTAGTGGAGGGTTTCGCTCACATAAGCTGCGTCCACTGTCAGGGCAATGCACTGGGTGGGGTTTTCAGGTGCTGCTTCCGGGAAGTCGATACGCATGGTCTCGTTGGCAGGGAGGATCACGGTTTCGCCGGGCAGGTAGTCAAAGCCGGGTTCATTGAACAGGTGCATGACCTTCTTTCCGCGGATCATGCTGGTGATCACAAAATCGGGGAAGCTTAAGGGCACCTGGTAGGCTTGCTGGTAGCTTTCAAAGATATTCAGCTCGCAGTTACGGAGGTTGAATATACGCCTGTTCTCTACCAGCGTTTGCAGGTGTTTTGGGTCTGTCAGACCCACTTTGCGGAGATGACTTTTTACAGGCACGGTGCAGCTCTTTTTTTTGACCGGTACAAGTTTAAACCCCTATACTGAAGTTACAAAAATCAGGGTACAATCGTGCTATAAAAAAATACTATTGTGGACGCTTAATCTTGCTTTTTAGTGAAAATTAGCTGTATTCCTTCACCAACCAAAAATTCTTGCGTTATGAGTAATACAACTGCGGCCCCTGTAGGCAATGTGGCATCCCGCCCACAGTTCAAGGAAAGATACGACCACTTTATCGGCGGCCAGTGGGTGGCCCCGGAAAGCGGAGAATACTTTGACAACATCTCACCTATTGACGGAATGGCGTTCACCCAGGCTGCCCGCGGTAATGCAAAGGATATCGATAAGGCTATTGACGCAGCACATAAGGCATTTGCCACCTGGAGCAAGACCTCCGTTACTGAACGCAGTAACATGTTGCTGAAGATCGCCCAGATAGTGGAAGATAACCTGGAATACCTGGCTGTTATAGAAACTATCGACAATGGAAAGCCCATCCGCGAAAGCAGGGCGGCAGACCTGCCACTGGTAATTGATCATTTCAGGTATTTTGCCGGGGTGATCCGCAGTGAAGAAGGGAGTGTCAGCGAATTGGACGATAGCACTGTCAGTATTAACCTGCACGAGCCTATCGGTATAGTAGGTCAGATCATTCCATGGAATTTCCCCCTGCTGATGGCTACCTGGAAAATGGCGCCCGCCCTGGCAGCCGGCTGCTGTACCATTGTAAAACCGGCAGAACAGACGCCAACCAGCATTATGTGCCTGATGGAACTGATCCAGGACATCGTACCGCCGGGCGTGATAAACGTGGTAACAGGCTTTGGCCCGGAAGCCGGTAAGCCGCTGGCGCAGTCGCCCAGGGTAAATAAAGTGGCCTTTACCGGTGAAACCACTACCGGCAGGCTGATCATGCAATATGCGTCTGAAAATCTTATCCCGGTAACCATGGAACTGGGCGGCAAAAGCCCCAATATATTCTTTGAATCTGTAACGGCAAAAGATGATGAATTTTTTGATAAGGCCGTAGAAGGCGCCGTACTGTTTGCCCTCAACCAGGGAGAAGTATGTACCTGCCCCAGCCGTATCCTGGTGCATGAGAACATCTACCAGACCTTTATGGACCGGGTGATCCAGCGTACCAAGGCTATTAAAATGGGTAACCCGCTTGATAGTACCGTTATGATGGGTGCACAGGCCTCAGAAGACCAGTACAACAAGATCCTGAGCTATTTCGAGATCGCCAAGCAGGAAGGCGCCCAGGTACTTACCGGCGGCGAAGCCTGGCATCAGAACAGTGGCCTGGAACACGGCTTCTATATCAAGCCCACCGTACTCAAAGGACATAACAAGATGCGGGTATTCCAGGAAGAGATCTTCGGACCGGTTACCTGTGTTACTACTTTCAAAACAACCGAAGAGGCCATAGCGCTTGCCAATGATACCTTATACGGCCTGGGGGCCGGGGTATGGACCAGGGACGCCCACGAACTGTACCAGGTGCCCAGGGCCATTCAGGCAGGCCGTGTTTGGGTAAACTGCTATCACGCTTACCCGGCGCATGCACCTTTCGGCGGATATAAAAAATCAGGCTTTGGCAGGGAGACGCATAAGATGATGCTGAATCATTATCGTCAGACTAAGAACATGCTGATATCCTATAGTAAAAACAAGCTTGGTTTCTTTTAACTTCTTTGTAAGGAAACCATGGTAAGCACAAGGTGTTTGTAATGGGAACAGCGGCTTTACAGCCGGCTGTTCCCCCTTTGTGCTGATATAAAACAACCCTTATGCAAACAGATCGTGTTATAGCTACCGACAAGGCCATTGAACTGATAGAACGCCTTAAACAGCAGCATGGTCCGCTGATGTTCCACCAGAGCGGCGGATGCTGCGATGGTTCCCAACCGATGTGCTTTGAAGCCGGCGAATTCAGGACCGGTAATAGTGATGTACTGCTGGGCGAAGTAGCCGGTTGCCCCTTCTATATGAACCGCGACCAGTTTGAATACTGGAAACATACCCAGCTGATCCTCGACGTGACCGCGGGCAGAGGTAGTAGTTTCTCTCTTGAAATACCCCTGGGCGTTAGATTCCTTACCCGGTCAAGGGTGTTTTCCGATGAAGAGCTGAAAGGACTGGAGAATTGATTATTTTCAGCCTCTGAATGAAACGAATCCTACTGTTTTTCCTATTAAGCGGTATTATCGCCCCTGCATTGGCGCAAGCCGATAAATGGGCCGGTTCCTGGCAGGTGTACAGCAAGCCCTGGCCACATATTCCCGCCATTGTTATGGACCTGCAAATAGGCGCCCCGGAGCAGGGGGTACTCTACCCCGCAAAGATCAAATTACAGTATGACGGGTTCACCGGTGTCTATGAAATGTTGTTAGTCAGGAAAAATGACCGGCAACTGGGCATTAGCCGCGGCAAATATCCTTTACAGGAAACACCTTTCAAACTCGGCATCTGGATGTGGTACCTCAACGGTACGCTGGATTATAAAGATGGAAAAGTGTATTTGAACAGGATGTGGGAAGACCAGTTCGGGATCTGGATGCGAGGGTTATATGAGGATGGCGAACTTTGGGTGAATACCAAGGTAATGCTGCGTGATTTTCTGTACCATGATTCCATTACCTTTAAAAGAACCGGGAGCAAACCACTGACAGATTCCAGTGTAAGACGCATCCTGTACCCGGAAACCAGCGGCATCTACCTCGGTATATATGACCCCATCGCAGCCACCGACAGCGTGATCACCATGCAGGTGGAGGACGAGGAAAAGTACGACAGAGACACTGTTACGCTGCTGCTGAATACCCGTTCTATTTTCAGCAGGCAAGAAGTAAATGACAATAACAGGCGCCAGCAGATCCGGCTGGATACAGGCAGGAACCTCTTTGTGTTCTTTGCCGACAACTATGGCGGCCTTCCACCTAATACGGGCGCCTTATACGCGAAGGTGGATGAAAAGGAATACAGGTTCGACTTCACTCACCGGGCCAACGCATTTGCCACTTTTATGGTGGCGGATATCCGGCATCATCGTATCGATAGTATTCCGTTAAGTACCCGGGCTTCCGGGAGAGTCAGCACTCCTGTAGCGACCATAACTGTAGATACTGCAGAGATCTCGCTGGAACTTTGGGATGGACGGGTAGAGGATAGTGACAGTATTTCCCTGAGCCTGAACGGAAAATGGATCGTTACCGGTTTTCCCGTGAAGAAGGAGCTACAGAAAATTGCTCTCAGGCTGCAACCCGGAGAAAATACCCTCCTGTTCATGGCCGACAACCTGGGACGAATACCCCCGAATACTGCAGAACTAATGATACGCTTTGGCAGTAAGACCAAAACCCTGGGCCTGAGCACGGATATGAAGAAGAACAATGAAATACGGATAGTGTTAGAGTAGGGGCTCGCAGCTATTTCCTGGCAGCTTTTACTTCATCCGGATTAATTGCACCACCCTTGTTCCCAAAAGAATTACGGATGTAGTTCAGGATATCGCTTACTTCCTCATCCTTTCCATCAAAACCTGCCATAGGCTGGTTATAGGTTTTCCCGTTTACTTTTATTTCCCCGCTGACCCCATACAGCACCGACTGAATAGCTCTTTTTTTGTCCGCCATCAGGTAATCTGATTTTGCCAGGGGCGGGAAAACAGCTTCCACGCCCTGGCCCTGATCACCATGACAGGACTGGCAATAGAGGCCATATAAGCTTTTCCCTCTTGCCATGCTGGCCTTCAGATCAGCAGGAGGCTGCCGGGTGAAGGCCAGCGACAGGAGGCACACGATTGATAACAAAGTCAAATATCCGGGCATCTGTTTCATTGCTTATATCGGTTAAATGGTCCTTATGCTTCGTTTAAATTGACGGGCAGGGTTCTGATCCTTTTGCCGCTGGCGGCATAGATAGCGTTTAATACCGCCGGCACTGCTACCGGGTTGGATACTTCTCCCAGGCCCCAAGGCTGTTCGTCATTGGTCTCTACAAAGTGCACATCGATCTCAGGACACTCATTGATTCGCACTACTTTGTTCTGGTGAAAGTTGGAAGTAGTGACACGGCCGTTCTTTACATTTACGCCGCCATACAGCAGTGCAGAAAGTCCCCATACTACGCCACCTTCTATCTGGTTCTTTGCACCGGATGGGTTTACTACCATACCGCAATCTACTGCACAGGTAACATGGTTAACCGTTACTTTTTTATCCGCTACTGTTACCAGGGCCACGATGGCGCAATAGGTGTTGCCGTAAGGGTAGATGGCGATCCCTCTTCCTTGTCCGGCGGGAAGCGGCTGGCCCCAGCCACTCTTTTCCCTGACGAGTTGTAACACGCGGATCATCCTTGTATTACTGATCTTTTCTGCATGCCCCACGTTTGCTTCGCGTCCTTCTTTCAGCAGCGATAGGCGGAAATCATAAGGGTCTTTTTTGAGAGCGATGGCTACTTCATCCACAAAACATTCGCTCAATGCCCAGCCGTTGATCATCACGGAACGCCAGGCGGTTGATTGCAAAATACTTTCGTTGGTGAGGTCTTCCAGGTCATAACGTATGTTGGGAATGTTATAGCCGTTGCTGGTCAATTCTGTGGCAGGATACTGGCGGTCCCACATGTAGGTGCGGCATTCCTTTTCATACCATGCGTAGAGCTGGTTGTGCTCATCCCATCCCGCCTGGTAATCCAGGCGCTGGTAGCAGTGTACGGCATTGGTTTGGTGATCATCCTCTCTGGTCCACATTACCTTAACGGGAATATTACCGGCTTCTTTTGAAATACACATTGCTTCAATGGCGGCATCGGGATAGGCCCTTCTGCCATAACCTCCGCCTGAAGGAAACAGGTGGATCTTCACTTTATCCTTTGCGATGCCGAAAACGCGGGTGATCTCATCTGTGATGTATTCCGGCCATTGGTTACCGATCCACAGCTCGCAGCTGTCTCCTTTGAAATGCGCAGTACAGTTCAATGGCTCCATCAGCGAATGCAGCATGTAGGGAAACACATAACCCGCACGCAAGGTTTGCTTTACGTGGTCGATATTGGCGATGGCATTTTCATCGCCGGTATAACCCGAAGGATCCAGCCGTTGTTCGCCACGGTGTTTCATGAAGGCGGCAAATTCGTCTATGCTGGCCTTTGTATGCACACCTTCATCCCATACTACAGAAAGGCTTTCCCGGCCTTTCTGAGCAGCCCAGAAAGAGTCTGCAACAACGGCAATTCCCTCGCGTATATCATAAGGGAGAATGGGGCCCTGTACACCAGCTACCACCCTGGTGGATACCACCTTTTTCACACCCTTGACAGCGAGGGCTTTTGCCGCGTCATAAGATCTTATTTTAGCCTTGAATACCGGCGCTCTTGCCACCAGGGCATACTTCATGCCCGGTACATTTACATCTGCACCGTATTGATGTTTGCCTGTTACCAGCAAAGGCAATGTTTTAGCCGACTGCGATCTGCCAATGATACTAAAGTTGCTGCGGCTTTTCAGGGTAACGGAGGCTGGCACTTTCATCGTAGCGGCTTGCCGGGCCAGCTCTCCGAAACCTGTTCGTTGTCCGCTGATCTTGTTGATGATAAAATGGTTCTCCGCATAGCAATTATCCGGAGTAGTGTTCCACTGTGCGGCGGCCGCCTGTATCAGCATTTCGCGGGCAGTGGCTCCTGCCTTACGCAGGATAGGCGTCATCGTGATCACGGTAGAGCTGCCCCCTGTGCCATGTCCACCCCTGGCGTCGTTGTATTTTACCAGATCGGCCGGAGGAAAGGAGACCTGCACCCTTTCGAAGTCGGCACAGAGCTCCTCTGCTATCAGCATGGCCATGGCGGTGGACACACCCTGGCCCATTTCGTGTTTGGTGAAATGGAAGATCACGTCGCCGTTTGTTTGTACAGAGAGAAAGTCTCCTATGGCGGCAGCGGTATCTGTTGCAATGGTTTCGTTTACCGGTGCAAATGCTTTTGTGAGCCCGGACAGGCCCAGCATCAAACCGCCGCCGGTGAGCGGCACTATCCGTATAAAATGACGCCTGTTCATTGGTTTAGTGATTTTGGGTGGAGCTTGTAGTCAATAGCGGATTTGATCGCCCTTCGGATCCTTACATAGGTACCGCAACGGCAGATGTTACCTGCCATCGCGGCGTTGATCTCCTGGTCGGAAGGAGAGGGATTGTTATTGAGCAGCGCCGCAGCGCTCATGATCTGTCCGGCCTGGCAGTAGCCGCATTGCGGCACATCTTCCCTGATCCAGGCCTGCTGTACAGGGTGTGAGCCATCTGGCGCAAGGCCTTCTATGGTGGTAATATGCTTATCTGCAGCGGCACCGCAGCTGAGCGTACAGGAACGTACGGCCCTGCCGTCGAGATGGATGGTGCATGCGCCGCATTGCGCAATTCCGCATCCGTATTTTGTGCCGGTTAAGCCTGCATGATCTCTCAGTAACCATAACACCGGCATTTCAGTATCCACATCGTATTGTTGTGTGGCGCCATTGATATGAAAGCGTAAGCTGGGCATGTGATGAGGTGTTTGTATTTTCAAAGTAAACACATTATTGCAGTGACAAGACCTTATTTAGCCCAAAGGGAACATTATTCGCCCAGGCGGGAAGACGCATTCCGAATGCCGTTCGTGGGGTAAAACCGTTGTTTGTCGAAACGGTTTTTTCTTAGCTGAAATTCATTACTTTAGTTGCAGGATGCAGCGCTACAAACGAAATACGGGCTTCATTTTCCTGTTCTGGGCATTTTACTTTTTATATGAATGGCTGGGCAATGCTGCTGTTGGCAGCGAGTACAAAAGGTACGCCATCAATGCGGCAGTGATCGTTCCTATTACCTTCTGCGCTACCTGGTTTACGGTGCATGTACTGATAGAACGTTTTTTCCTGAAAGGAAAGAGAACTACATTCTGGATCCTGTTTGCCGCGAGCGCGATCGTTTTTACACTGATCCGCCGTGCATTTAATTACTATTATACTTACCCTTTATATTATCCGGAAGGACAGCAGACCATGTCTTTCCTGTTCCCGCCCAAGCTGATCATCGAAGCGGTGAATACTTATCTGATCGTTGCATTGTATGTGATGTTCTATTTTCTGCGGGCCTGGTATGAGCAGCAACGTACTACACAGCAGCTGCAGAAAGATAAGGCAGAGGCGCAGCTGGAACTGTTAAAATCGCAGGTGCAGCCGCATTTTATCTTTAATACGCTGAATAATATTTATTCCTACGCACAGCAAAACAACCAGCAAACATCAGAGCTGATCTACCGTCTTTCTGCATTACTGAGCTATATGCTGTACGACAGCCGGCAGACCACTATTTCGCTGGGTAAGGAGCTGGAATATATTAACAACTATATTGAGCTGGAAAAGATCCGGTATGGAAAAAGACTGGATGTATCGCTCAATGTTTTTGATCCGGTGGATCATTTTAAAATAGCGCCGCTGTTGTTACTGCCACTGATCGAGAATAGTTTCAAACATGGGGTGTCCAACAATATCAGGGACGGCTGGATAAGAATGGACATTGCATTGAAGGATGGATGGCTTTCTGTAAAGATCGAGAACAGCTGTGATGAGCGCAGTAATGGAAATGGAAGCAGCAAGAACGGTATAGGGCTGGAAAATGTGAAGAAGCGCCTTGATATTTTGTACCAGGATAATTATGAGTTCAAGTGTATACGTGAGAATGATTCTTTCCTTACCATCCTGAAGATCAAAAAAGATGAAAACAGTACGGTGCATGATCATTGATGATGAGCCGCCTGCACAGGAACTGCTCCGCTCTTATGTTTCGAGGATCGAACATTTTGAGATAGCGGCCATCTGCAATAATGCGCTGGAAGCATTTGCCCTGCTGCAAAAGAGTATGGTGGATGTTATCTTCCTGGATATTTCCATGCCGCAGATGTCGGGCCTGGAGCTGATCCGTTCACTGCCACAGCGTCCGCCTGTTATTTTTACCACCGCGTACCGGGAGTATGGAGCAGACGGTTATGAGCTGGATGCGTTGGATTACCTGGTGAAGCCCATTACCTTTGACCGTTTCCTGAAAGCCATTGCAAAGTTTAATCAATACAAGCTATATCTCAGTCACCATGAATCCGGCCAGCTGGCCAATGCTTTTGAGCAGGCATACATGTATTTTAAAGTGAATAAGGAGCTGGCGAAGATCTTTCTGCGGGAGATCGTCTACATAGAAAGCATTAAGGATTACATCAAGATCATTACGGATTCCAGGTCGCTTGTTACGTATCAACGTATCAGTTATATGGAGGAGAAGCTTCCTGAAAGCAAGTTCCTGCGTGTTCACAAATCCTATATCATTGCGGTGGACAGGGTGAGCGGTTTCAGCAATGATCTTGTCTCCATCGATAAATTTTCTATTCCGGTAGGCAGAAGCTATAAGCAGAAATTCATAGAATATCTGCGTGGAAGCTGATTTTTTTCAGCCTTGCGCTTTTATTTGTTTAAATGCCTTATTAAATTCACGGCATTTAACTGTTACTGTTAGCATGGATACACGCAGGGAATTTCTCAAGAAGTCAATGTTATTATCCGGCGCGGCCGGACTTTCCACGTTCCTCCCAACTTCCATACAGCGGGCGCTCGCCATTGATCCTGCGCCGGGAAGTACTTATCTTGATGCAGAGCACATCGTGATACTGATGCAGGAGAATCGTTCATTTGATCATTGTTTCGGCACCTTAAAAGGTGTGCGCGGTTTTAATGATCCAAGGGCTGTTTCCCAGCCGGATCACAAGCCGGTATGGCTGCAAACGAACGAGCTGGGGGAAACCTATGCGCCGTTCCGCCTGGATATCAAAGACACCAAAAGCACCTGGATGGGCGCTCTGCCTCACTCGCGTGCCAGCCAGGTAGATGCGTATAACGGTGGTAAATATGATCAGTGGCTGATTGCCAAGCGATCAGGCAATAAAGCATATGCTCCCATGCCGCTCACAATGGGGTACTACACCCGGGAGGATCTTCCGTTTAACTACGCCATGGCCGACGCTTTCACGGTTTGTGATCAGAACTTCTGTTCTGCTATGACCAGCACCACGCCCAATCGTTCTTTCTTCTGGACGGGTAAGATCACCCATGAGGAAAATGGCATCCCCAAGGCCCACATACGCAACGATGATTTCAGCTACGGCAAACTGCCCTGGAATACCTTTCCGGAACTGCTGGAAGAGCACAATGTACCCTGGAAATTCTACCAGAACGATATTAGCTGCGGTGGTGGGTTTAAAGGAGAAGAGCGGGCCTGGCTGGCCAACTTTGGCTGTAACCTGCTGGAGTTCTTTGCCGCCTATAATGTAAAGTTCTCATCCCGCTATCTCAAGAATTTGCAGCAGCAGGCGGATACCCTGCCGGGAGAGATCAATGCACTGGAAGAGGCCACGCCATCAACAGAAGAAGCTGCACGAAAAATAAAGGCAGATATTAGCAAGAAACAGGAAGTGCTGGATAATGCACGGGTAGAGCTGGCCAAATGGACCACGGAGAATTTTGACAAGCTGACGGAAAAGGAGAAGAGCCTGTACCGCAGCGCTTTTGTTATAAATGAAGGCGATCCTGATTTCCGTTCGCTTGCAAAGCTGAACTATACAGATGGTGCAGAACAACGGGAAATGCAGGTGCCCGCAGGGGACCTGTTATACCAGTTCCGCAAAGATGTGCAGGAAGGAAAGCTGCCTACAGTATCCTGGATGGCAGGTCCGCAGAACTTTTCCGATCATCCCAGCGCGCCCTGGTATGGCGCCTGGTATATATCCGAAATACTGGATATACTCACGCAGAACCCGGAAGTATGGAAGAAGACGATCTTCATTGTTACCTATGATGAGAATGATGGGTACTTTGATCATTTTGTACCTTTCTCTATTCCCGATAACAACAAACCGGGCACCGGCAAAGTTTCTGCAGGCATTGATACAGAAATAGAGCATGTAAGACTGGAAAATGAGCTGAAACAGGGAGTGCCGAAGAAACAGGCCAGGGAAGCTCCTATAGGACTTGGTTTCCGGGTGCCCATGTTGATCGCATCGCCCTGGAGCAGGGGAGGTAAAGTATGTTCGCAGGTGTTTGATCATACCTCCACCTTACAGTTCCTGGAGACTTTCCTGAAAGAAAAGCTTGGTAAGAACATCCGCCAGGAAAATATCAGCCGCTGGAGACGAACGATTTGCGGAGATCTTACGGCTGCTTTCAGTCCTTTTAACGGCAGCAAACCTGATAACATTGCTTTCCTGAAGCGCGACCGTTTTGTGGAGGATATTCATAATGCACGTTTTAAGGACGTGCCTAAGGGCTATAAGAAATTATCCGAACAGGAAATAGTAAAGATCGTGCGTCAGCCGCTTACTATTGACCGGTTGGTAGCACAGGAGAAGGGCGTGCGCCCCGCCTGTAGCTTGCCGTATGAATTGTATGCAGATGCGCAGTGGAGCGAGGACAAAAAACATGTTGAGATCAGGATGGCCGCCGGTAATAGCAGCGCTAAGGCGGCCGGTGCTCCGTTCACCGTATATGCGCCTGGTAAATTCAGGGATGATAATGGCGCCCGGGAAATGGGCAGGAGCTGGGCATTTGCCGTAGCTGCAGGCGATGCCATTACGTACCAATGGCCGCTGGAAGCTTTTGACAGGGGCCATTATCACTTGCGTCTGCACGGCCCCAATGGCTTTTACCGGGACTTCACAGGCAATGATAAAGATCCCGGTTTGCTGTTCAGGTTCGAGGATCAATTGGATCTTAAAACTAAACGGCCAACAGGCGGCGTTGTGCTCAGGATAAAGCATCCCCTGTCTGCCGGCACATTTAAGGTAACCATTCGCGATAATGCTTATGGTCAAAAAGATATTGTCAAAAAGATCAGCCCGGGAGATCAGGAAGCCCTGCTGCTTTCCCTGGATAAGAGCCATGGCTGGTATGATTTCAGCGTGAAAGTCGATGGTTTTGATATCTTTGAAAAGCGGTACGCGGGCCATACGGAAAATGGCAGGGAAAGCTTTAGCGATCCTTTGATGGGGCGGGTGATCAGTTAAATCAAAAAGCGTAAATCATGTCTGACAGTGCTATGTTTAAAGACCAGGTGGCCATTGTTACCGGCGCCGGGCAGGGAATAGGATATGAGATGTGCCGTCAGCTGGTACAGGAAGGAGCAGTAGTGCTCCTGAACGATATTGATCCTGCGCTTGCAACGCGGGCAGCTGCAGCTATTGACCCTTCGGGCAAGATTTGTATTGCTATGGGCGGTAATGCAGCCGAGCTGTCTTTCATTCAGCAGATGGTGCAAACAGCAGTAGATCGCTTTGGCAGACTGGATGTGGTGATCGGTAATGCAGGTATTACTTTGTTCGGGAACTTCTTTACCTACCCGGAATCGGATTTTTATAAAGTGTTGCAGGTGAACCTGGGCGGGAATTTCTTCCTGGCCCAGGCAGCTGCAAAACAAATGAAAGAACAGCCAGAGGGCGGCAGTATCCTGTTCACGTCTTCTGTCACCGGGCACCAGGCGCATAAAGACCTGGCTGCCTACAGCATGACTAAGGCAGCCCTTGAAATGCTGGCCAAAAACCTGGTGGTGGAGCTTTCGCCTTACCGTATCAATGTAAATACAGTAGCGCCGGGTGCAACGTTGACAGAGCGGACAGTTTCTGATCCTGATTATGAAAAGACCTGGTCGCGCCTCACACCTATGGGGCGGCCGGCTACAGCGCTGGATATAGCCCATGCGGCATTGTTCATGGTTTCTAAAAAGGCCCGGCACATTACTGGCCAGAGCCTGGTGATTGATGGGGGATGGTCGTCTATCAGTCCCTCGCCTTATGATGAGTAGATTTATGCCTGGTCTCTGCCGAGCCGGATGATGTCTCTGCCTTCGATTATATTTTTGTCATAACCGCGCTGCGTGATATGTATCATGGCCAGCGCCAGTTCCTTTAATGTGCAGAATCCGTTGGGAAAAAGCGCCCGGCCAATGGGGAACATCCAGTTGATATAGCGGTAGAGTTTATGCGCCCTGCTAAGGCCTTTTATAGGTTTAATGAAACCCGGGCGGAAGGCATATGCTTTCCGGAAGGGGAGGGCCATTACGTCGTTCTCTGTTTTGCCTTTTACCCGCGAAAAAGACGGATGACAGCAATGAGGTTCGGTGCAGAATGTAAATTGCAGGCCCTGAAAAGGAACCCGCAATTTACGGTTGTATGGTTGATTCGTTGTTGTATTACTCAGCGGTTGTTGAGCGAGATCAGGGCTTCCTCCGGAGATTGGCGGAACAGCTGGTACAGATCTTTTGTGATGCCATTCCTTACTGCGTAAGAATCGCTTTCCACGGAACGGATGATATCGTCTGCCACTTCTGCAGGGGTCAGCTTGTTGGCCTCAAAGCCTTTGGTCAGATCTGTATCCACAAATGGAGGGAATACTTCAAAAACCTTTACATTGGGTGCGCTTTTTTCTAATGTGAGCCGCAGCGACTGTGAATAGGAATGCAAGGCCGCCTTGGTAGCACTATAAGTGGCTATAAACGCATTTGGTACGTAGGAAACGATGGACTGGATATTGATGATCCCAGCTTCTTTGCGGGCTTTCAGGGTAGGAAGCAATAGTTCCGTCAGGCGAAGTACGGAGAGGTAGTTGATCTCTATTTCGAATTTAGCGGTATCGTAAATATTAACAGAGGCATCCAGGGGTTGTAGCCTTGCGGTACCGGCGTTGTTCACCAGTATATCGATGCCATCGTAATTTTCTTTCACCTGTTTAACCAGCTCCAGTACGTCTTTTTCACTGGTAACGTCGCCTACCACGTAGGAGGCATTAGACAGCTGGGCAACAGCTGCTTTCAACCTGTCTTCTGTACGGCCAAACAGGATCACCTGGTTGCCTTTATCTGCAAATGCTTTAGCGATAGAGAATCCTATACCGGAACCACCGCCGGTGACAAGCACTTTTTTGTTTTGAATGTTCATTGTTAAAGTATTTAATTGTCCTGTATTGTATATATAATAGACCGAACGGTCTTTTTAAAGGCAAAAAAAATCAAAGACTGTTATCCTCAATTTCTTTACGGAGGATGTTTGTTATGATACGCATCTGGCGGTTGCTACCCTGTACACGGCATACCAGTATAGCGCCTTCTATCATTGTAAAGGCTTTTACAGCGAACAGGGATGCATCAAAGCCCGGTTTGAATTCGCCGGTTTCTATCCCCTTACGAACTATTTTAGCAATGCGCGCCTGGGATTCTGTGATAGCCTTGCTTACTTTCTCCTTAATAATGGGATTGGTATCATCAGCCTCTGTGCCGAAGTTAAGCAGGGGGCAGCCGTAGTGATCATCTTTCAGCGGGGCATTCTTGTAATAGTCCAGCAGCCCGAGCAGTTGTTCCCGGGCAGAAGCTTTGTCAGACAAGCTGGCCCGGATGGCGGTCATCACATTATTGTGCAGGTAGTCAAATGCTTCTGCGCATATTTCCTCTTTGCTCTCGAAATTGCCGTACACGCCGCCTTTGGCCAGTTTGGTAGCGTCCATTATATCACTGATAGAGGTGCCGGCCATTCCCTTGCGGTTGATGATCAGCGCTGCTTTTTCAATGATAAGTTGTCGTGTACGTTCTGCTTTACTCATGACAATACAAAAATAAACCAATCGGTCTATTTTACAAAATTTATTTTTTGGGAAGGTAAGTAGCGTGCAGGGCCAGGATCTTCCACCGGCCGTCCTGCATGATATACGTGCCTGTGATCCTTTCCCATAAGTCGTTAGGCGCAGCATTGTTCCTGCTGATATTGATATGGGCCAGGGCGGTAAGGATAGCGGTGTTGCCAACAATGATAACGTTCTCTTCAGAGGTGTTCAGTAAGGGAATGCTAATGGCAGGATGCAGGGCAAAGCCGCTGATGTAGGTTTCTTTATCCATTACATCGGCATTGGCGGTAGTGAAGAGGAAGGCATCCTCCATATTTTCCCGGATCAGTGATTCGATCTTTTCTGAGGTGCCTTTGAAGAGCTGCCGGTTAATATTCAGTACCTGTTCTTTTTCGGCAGACTGGGCGTAAGTGATCGCTGTCATCAATAAGAGATTTACGGTTAATAATAATTGCTTCATAGCGGCTTTTTTGTACAGGTAAAATTAGCCGGCCATTCGGCGAAAAGCCCGCTGATAACAAAAGCAATCTCTTTATAGACCTTTCCTTCCTCCACGAAAAAGGAGCCTTTCTTAAATTCCTTATAGCGTAGGCCTGGCAGGAAAAGGTGCCAGTCGTTTTCCGTGATCGCGCTGATGCTGTTAACGGATGCACGGATCTTGTTATAGGCGTCTGTCATGATCTGATCAGGTTGATAGGTGAGGACACCGCAATATTACAAAGTATTGAAATTAAAAAGATCACAGGAGCTTCAGGTAAAGCCCTTGTGATCTTTATTATCACTTATGAGTAGCAGCCTTGCGGCAGCTGGTTATTTCACTTTGACGATCTTAGCTGTTTTACGCTGTGAACCCAGTAAGAGCTCTACGTAATACGTGCCGGGGGATAATGATTCTCCTACCTGTAAGCTGGTAAAAGGCATTACTTTCTGATGATGCTCCACGATCCGGCCATAGGCGTCCAGTATATTAACCATGATAGGTTTATCTGCAGGACCGCTGATAGCCAGGCTGAAGTAATCGCTGCTCGGGTTGGGCGCTACCTTCACATCCAGCTTACCGTTAGAGGCGGCCTGGGCGGGCTTTGAAGGCTGGAGGGTTTCCTTTACCTTCTCTGCCATGTTGCTGTTACCTGAACAGTTGATGGAAACACCTGTCAGCACAGGCGTAATTTTCTTGTCTGTTGTAGTCAGTGTTGCTTTATACTGGATGTAACGGCTGCTGCTGTTCACCGCTGTTCCGGGCGCTTTGATGGGTACGAACGAAGACCAGGTGCCGTCATTAGGATTAGGTGTATCACCGGTGGTAACAGCGATCGCAATAGCGGTACCGGCGGGTGTTTCGCCATGCCAGTTCACTGCACCCCAGTTGGTGGGAGCGCCGGCGTCGAACACTCTTGAGGTGAAGCTGCCTGAAGTTGCGTAGGGCGCTACGTGCATCCAGTCGATAGACAATCCTTCATCGCTGCTCACAAAATCACTGATCTGGATATACATGTTGCTGGTCACTTTCAGGTTGATAGTAGCTGCGGGCTTCACGTCGTTATCTACAAAGAACTCAAAATTGGTAGCGTTCCATTTGATACGGTAAAAGTGTAAAGTGCCCAGTAAGCCTGAACCGATCTTTATTTCAGTATTATTGGAAGCCCGGGCATATACGTTGCCGTCTGCCTTGTTGGCCTGGCCGATAGTGATCCAGGTGCCGTCTGAATAGGGCTGGTCGCTGGAGAAACCGATATTCTGATAGCTGCCTGCACCAAAGATGGCGGCAAACTCGATGGAAGAACCCGGCTCAAAGCTGGCATTAGAAAATATGTGGGTGCCGTTCACGGTGATCACCCCGTTATTATTCACGGTGGTGCCGTCGTTGTTGTAGCGGGTACCAGACCAGCCTTCAGGGATGGACTTTAATACACTGATGAATTCTTCATTTACCAGTGGCTGCAGGGTGATGGTGCCGTTAGGATTTACCAATGCGCCTACATCCTGTCCGCCATCGCGGAAATTAGCAGCGGAACTGTCCACCGCGCAGGGGCCTGTTGTTACAGTGAAGCTTAAAGGAGGTGCAGTAACATTAGGCCGTATCACGGTGTTACCGGCAGCATCCCTGGATTTTATCCTGAAATAATAAGTCACTCCGGGAGTAAGGCCTGCGATCTGTACCGAATGATCTGTACCGCGTTTATTATCACCTGCATGTAGTGAAAGGTTTTCCGCGCTGACATTGTAATCAACAGTGGCATCGGCATTTTCATCGGTATTCCAGCTAACAGTTAAGGTGCCATCTGCATTGGTCACAGGTTTTACATTGCTTACGGCAGGAGCCAGGGTATCTTTACCACCAGCCGCCGCACTGGCAGCCGGCGCAGCAGCAGCAGCCTGCTGTACCGGTACTTCATCAGGAATGAAGACCACGTCTACCCAGTAATTGCTGGAGCCATAGTTATTATCCGGGAATACCGGTGCTGCGGAGTACTTATATAAACCATTAGGGCCGTCCTCGCCATTGGCCAGCGCACGGAGCGGACCGTTTACCACCGCTTTTTCAAAGAACGGGTTAGTGGTGGCATAATCGCCGGTGTTGTTGAAATAAGAAGCTACATAGGTAGTACTGGCAGTGATAGTAACAGGAGTGGTAAACGCCACCTGTTGCCAGCCTTTTGCAGTATCCACTGTAAAGGCGGCTTCTGCCAGCTTGCTGCCGGTGCTGCTCCACAAGTGTACCGTATAGTTGCCGGCAACGGAAGCGGCTTTATAAAAACGGATCCCCGTTACTTTTCCACTTTGAGTAGCCCTGAATTTAACACCCAGTTCAATCCCTCCCATACCATCATTAACGGGAGGTGTTGCAGGCGCATCTGCTGCCTGAAAAATACTCGTGTCCCCTGGCAAAGCCGGCGGAAAACGGCTGGCAGCCATCGTTGTCTGTACTGAAAAGAGAGGAGAAACCAGCAGCGAGAAAAGCAATGTTCTGTATTGCTTTCCGCAAACATAGGATAGAGAGTTGCGTAACATGTTGCTAAATAACGCTTTAAAATAAAGATATCGGTTTACCTAAGCCGAAATATACAAAAAATATTAATATTATTAAAAATCACCATTAGTCAATAACCATGCCAGAAACAGAGAACCGGGTGGTTGAATAAGATCATCACCCGGTTCAGGAAGCTTATAAATAGTATTAGCGGTTTATTGCACGTTTTATCAATAAAACCACAGCAGTTATCCAGAATGATAGCTGGCAGACGATAAAGATAAAGAGGCTTAATATGGCTCCGAGGTAAAACCGATGAAGTGTTTCAAATGCGTTATAGTTATAATAACGGATTGGCAGATTATTAAATGAGCTTTTCCTGAAACAGACAACAAACGCCAATAATGACAACAGTGTTATAGTGATCTGTATCCATCGCCAGGTATTGGATGATAGCCCTTTCTGTCTAAGCAGCTGATGTAGTATCCACGAGAGGAACAATATCAAAAAGAATGGCGCCAGAACTGAACTACCGAATAAAGGATGGCCGGCAAAAATAAAATAGGTGTCGTGCAGATGTATGTCAATGCTGGCATTGCCAGCATATAGCCGCCATGCTATAATGCTAAGCAACAAAAATAATTCAGGTAATAGGAATAATCTTTTCAGCATATTATTTTTATTGTTCTCCCAGTGCCACCGCCAGCAGATACCAGGCCGTATGCGGCAGCCATTGCTCCGCCCAGCGCCAGTCGTAATCTTTGCCGGTAGTAGCATAGGACAGGTTAAACTCAATATCCTCTTCATCTTCCAGTCCGGAAGTGATACCGTTCACAATACCACCCGGTGCGTTGGTATATTCAAAAGTACCAAAAAAGCCATAGGCAGGATTGTTATGACCCGTGCCCTGCAGCATGGAAGCATCATAAGGGTTCAGGCCCAGGATCCAGTTCAGCTGGTCCAGTGCAAAACGTTCCAGGCTGTCACGCAGGGGCTTGTCTTCTTTGAACATGCGTGCGGTTATGCGGGCGGCACTGGCCATGGAAGCGATCCTGGCATTTTCTCCCTGCCACCATGGAGCTGTTTCTGTACCATGGGGAAAGAAGAAGGCGCTATGCCGCTTACCGGAAGTATCCTGTACCAGCTGACGGCTATAACCAAATGGGTTATTCACCTCACGTGTAATGGACAATTCAAATTGTAATGACTTCCTAACGGTCTCCTTTATACGTTGTTGCATGTCGCTGCCCGCCAGCGGATAATATCCAGCCAGGCTTACCAATGGAAAACCTGCATCAGCGGCGTGAAAGAAAGGACGGTCTTTATCGTCAGCCCGCCAGTAATCATGATAAGTTTTCCAGGAACTGAGCCGGTCCATTAATTGTTTTGCTCTTTTATCAGCAGCTGCCTGGTATTGCGGCTTACGGGTAGCCTTGTACAATTCAGCGGCAGCAGCAAGCGCACAATAATCATCCACGATGTTTTCCACTCCGTCATTTGTCATTTCAGGATTGTGTTGCTCCAGGAAAGCAAAGGCGCTTTCTGCAGCTTTCAGGTAGTCAGCATTGCTGTAATCGCCGGAGGTATCAAATGTAGATGCAATGGCCAGTGCTGCGATGGCAATACCCCCGCCGGAGCGGTAGCTTACCTGGTAGCCTTTCCAGTCATCTTCTCTTGCTTCAGCATTGCCTGCGGGTTGATCTTTTGATTTTTTGATGCTGTATCCTCTTTCCTTGCCAGGTATGATCCTGTCTTTTGCGAATTTACCCGGACCGGGTGCAGATACAGAACGGTAGAAAGAGCCATCGGCAGGATGCACGCGTGCCAGGTAGTCGGCGCCGTACATGGCTTCATCCAGCAATCTTCTGTTATACTGACGATAGTCGGTACCGCTTTTCTGGTGCAGCAGCTCATATGTTTTTAACAGGCTGTAAACCGTCAGTGATATCTGTTGCGGGTTGAAGTAGGTGGAAAAGGAAAGGTGAGACAGATGCTTGCCATAATCGCCGGTAGCATCGTACCAGCCTCCGTGTGCATCTATGCCGGCGGTATCTGTTGTTTTCCCTGCCAGCCGCAGATGGTGGTCTGCCTGATCCAGCAGCCCGGAGCTGCGTTGTCCTTTGAAGTAGTAGATCACATCTGAGATGGTAGCTTGTTCCAGCACGTTCTTCCCAATGATGAAAGGGTAGGAGCTGATGCTTTTTCCGCCTGCACTAAGTTGCAGCCGGTAAGTACCCGGACTTGTATAAGTGCTGAAATCCATGGTCCAGAAAATCCAGTGCTTCCATTTTTTCACGGGGCCTGTAAATACCGGTTTACCGGTGTAGGCAGTTTGCCCGGTGTTGGCGTTGATCAGCTGAAAGCTGTTGATAGTGGCAGGGCTTTCTGCAACGATAATGGCCTTCTTTGCCTTGCTGCTTTCATAACCAACATGGTTGGTCACTATTTTTATGTGCTGCGCAGGCAGTAAGAAAGGTATGCACAAAAGAAATACCAGGATGACGTGTGTTTTGCACTGATAAAGCATGGGATATAAAGTTTGGCGATAACAGTAAAATAGTCATTATTCCCGGTAAAGTATATCCTGCCGGTAAATATTTAGTAAGTTTGATCCGCTCAAATGTAAATGGTTATGCCAGTTAACTTTCAAAGGCCCGTATATCTGTTACTGTTGGTATTGGGTTCCCTTCGGCTGAATGCACAAAATAAGATCCTTGTTTTTCAATCGGATTTCGGTTTAAAAGACGGCGCTGTTTCTGCCATGAAAGGAGTGGCGAACAGTGTGTCTGCAGAGCTGAAACTATATGATGTCACGCACGAGATCCCTGCCTATAATATCTGGGAAGCGGCTTACCGCCTGGAACAAACGATACCTTACTGGCCTGCCGGCACTGTGTTCGTATCCGTAGTAGACCCGGGGGTGGGTACAGCGCGTAAGTCTGTAGTGCTGAAAACAAAGGCCGGCCACTATATAGTAACGCCTGATAACGGTACGCTCACCCTCATTGCTCAATCAGAAGGCATTGCAGCGCTACGGGAGATAGATGAGGCAGTGAACCGGCGTAAAGACTCCCGGCAGTCTTATACTTTCCATGGCCGGGACGTGTATGCCTATACAGGCGCCCGCCTGGCTGCCGGCGCGATCAGCTTTGAGGAGGTAGGTCCTGCATTGCCCGATACGGTTGTAAGTCTTCCGCATCAGCCGGCCGTACTGGAAAATGGCGCATTGAAAGGCACCATCGCCATCCTGGATGTACAGTATGGTAATCTCTGGACCAATATACCAACAGACCTTTTCGGGCGCCTGGAAGCAAAACCCGGAGACATGCTGCAGGTGATCCTGTATCATAAAGGGAAACAGGTATACCAGGGCGCCATGCCTTATGCCCACACCTTTGGAGATGTGCCGGAAGGCAGGCCCCTGGCTTACCTGAACAGCCTGATGCAACTATCTTTTGCGTTGAATATGGATAACTTTGCCGCTAAATACCATATCGGGAGCGGAAGCGATTGGAGTGTGGTGGTAAAGCGGGCCGCGGTTATCCGGAAGTAGCAGGCTATTTTCCCCAGAAAGCATTTTCCTGCTCAAGGTCTGTTGCATAGATCCTGGCTGCTACTATCTGTCCGCCCTCAACCGTATAAACATCTATATTGTCCGTATCCAGCTCGGCTCCGGGGCGGGAGGCTTTGAAACGAAGGGCGCAGGCGGCGCTGTTGCCATTCACCGCGAGGATCTTTACATCTGTCAGGGCAAAGGAGTTTTGTGACACCTCGAACATGCCGCCAACCATCTGGAATACTTCGGCGCTGGATTGCTTGATACCGGAGAAACGGTTAGTGCCCGGCTGATCCCATTGCACGGAGGGATGCAGAAGGGCGCCTAATTTTTCAGTGTCCATGTGCTGTACGGCATTTACGAATGCAGTTACTACCTGTAATGTCTGATTTTCCATATCTATTGGGTTTTTGTTTGTTTGATGGTACAAAGCTAGTTCCCGGGAGAGCCCGGGCGTTTACCATTCTACGCCAATGGATGATCATTTTACGACAGTAAAACCGCTGCTAATGCGGTTCCTTTTTATATTTTTGTGGCCATGGAGCAAGAGATACTCACCCAAACCACACAGACAGCTGCCAGCGGCGGTTCCGGAGACTTATATAGCATTCCCATCAGTTACCGGAGGATGGAGAACCTGCATATTGTTTTCTGGCTGCTGAAAGACATCAGCTGGTGCATGATCTGGCGTCCCCTGGGCATTGCCATGATCTTCCCAACCCTGATCATATCTATCGTCATCGCATGGCGTACCCGGCAATTTATGTCAGAGCTATGCCATAACCTGGCCATTACTGTATGGATCACGGCTAACTCCTACTGGATGATCAGCGAGTTCTTACACTTTGACGGCGGGATCGTTACAGGCAGCATTACCTATAAGCACCTGGCGGTGATCCCCTTTATAATGGGGGTATTGATACTGGCCTTCTACTACCTGTATTATAAGCCTACCCATAAGGATGAGATAGAAACCATGTAAGCGGGACGGGTTACCATACTTTTTGCAGGCCTTCCTGTAAGGCCTGTTTATAGCGGGCCAGGTCAAAGGTGTAAAGCTGGGGAGAGGTGTGGGCGGCTCCTGTTCGTACTTCTCCAGTCTTCTTTAGAATACCGTAGGAAAGCACCTTGCGCATGAAATTCCTGCGGTCGAGTTTTTTCCCAAGAATCGTTTCATATAATTTCTGCAGTTCACGCATCGTGAATTTTTTCGGCAGCAGGTTGTAGCCAATGGGCTGGTAGCGCAGCTCCTGCCGGAGGGTTTCCAGGGCTTTATCCAGTATCTGGTTATGATCATGGCGGAGCAAAGACACCTGCTGCAGATCTTTCCATTCACAGGCCTCAGACAGCGGATCAGGGCGCGGAACAGCATTGGCGAAGTTTACCAGTGCATAATACCCCACAGTTACAAACCTTTGCAATAGCCAGTGATCCTTATCATATGGAATACCATGTTGTTCCAGGAACTCGCGGTTAAAGCCGCTGTCTGAACGGCGGGTATCCCCAAAAAGGTGGAACTGTTTCAGGAAGATCTGTTCCAGCCCGGTACGCGCCTCTAAGATGCGTGCGGCGGCATCTTCTACATTCTCTTCCCTCAATACAAAGCCTCCCGGTAATGCCCACTTGTCTGAATACTTCATTTTAAGCAATAGCACTTTCAGCTCGTTTTTATGAAAGCCGAAGATCACGCAGTCGATAGAAAGCCCGGGGTGATATAGATTTTCACCCTCTTTCAGTACTTGCTGGTAGGAGAGATTGCTGTCCATTTAGGACCGAAGTAAGAAAAAAATGTTGAATTAGCCAATAAGGGAAATGTGCTGTCTGGAGGAGTGAGGGGTTGAAGATTATCAAGCGATGGTTGATAAAAGCAGTCATTTTGTATATGTTTTACCCTGTATGACGATTTGATTTTTAGTGTGATATAAAAGAAATTATTTGCTTGAAAAATGGTTGATATTTTTGTTTTTCGCTAAAATAGTTGGTAGTTTAGCAACATCATCAAATTTTGTTAACCAAATGAAACAGCGAGCATTGGAGGTATTTGAAATTTTTGAAAAAGTACATGGGCCAGTATCAGCAAAAACCATTGTTGAGTATTTGGAAAACACAGACAGTATGGCTATTCAAAGGGAAATAAGTGCAAGGATTGCACAGTTGGCCACAAAGAACGATGTTACCGATGTGAAGAGCGATATCGCCTTATTGAAGAATGATGTTGCCCTGTTAAACAAAGATATTTCTTCATTAAAGGATGATGTTGCTCTCAGAACGGAAATGGCTGGTCTTAGAACCGACTTTAGGGCGGAGTTAAAAGCAGAAATATCCTGTCTCAAAGCCGATCTGATCAAAACTTTTGTTGTCATGAACATGGCTCAATTGCTGGCTATTGTAGTCTCCCTGTTAGCCATCATAAAGTTTTTCCTAAAGTAACAGCGAGCTTGCAAACTGCTCTCTATCTCTTCTGTTACCCCGTTTTAACTATCAATGATGACGAATTTATTTCTCCCTCTGATAATTAAATTTTTTAGTTAAGACCGAATGGTCTAATTTAGCATCCTAACCTTTATTTTTATGCAGCACCAGGTATTACCATTCTCCCTGAGAGTATCTGCATTTGTACTGTCCAGGCTTGGCAAACCATTTCCGGGTTTAACCGCCCGCATGTTCTTTAACATGTATAGCACACCGCCAAAAAGAAAGCTGCGGGATACCCATCTGGCACTTAAGAAAACCGCCCGGGTGGAAAAAGCAGACTTCAGCCGTTATCCTTTTGACGATCGTCCGCTTTCACTTGTTCTCTACAGCTGGGGTACCTCTGATAAAAAGATACTGCTCCTGCATGGCTGGGGTGGTAGTCCTTTTGATTTCAAGCACATGATCTCGGCGCTGGCAGCAGCAGGCTATGAGGTAATAACATTTGATGCACCGGCACACGGCGCTTCTCAGGGAAAGCGCACCAATCTGATGCAGTGGATGCATATACTGGAACAGTTACTACAGCGTACGGGCCCCGTGCATGCGGTGATAGGTCACTCGCTGGGCGGACTGAACGCGGCCCTTACCCTGGTGCATAAACAGGTAAGCGTACCTCGCCTGGTGATGATCAGCGCTGCTGTGAGCGCACCGGTATTCTTCAATGAAACCTTCCAGTTGTTCAGGATACCACAGCAGGTAATGCCCAAACTGCAGGGAATTATTATGCAAAGATTAAGAGGAGACCTGCAGGAGCTGGATCTTTTCCGTCACATCAACCAGATAAAAGCAGGCAAAATAATGGTTGCCTATGATGAGAACGATCACCTGGTAAAGCAGGAGCAGGTCAGTCAATTTGTGCAGCAATATCCTGCTATTCAGTCGCTCAGGATCAATGGCGAAGGACATTTCCGTATCATGAAAAATGAAACAGTGATCAACAGCGTATTAGCCTTCCTCGAAAAATAAAATTAATGCCGGTAGCAACGCTTACTTCGCAAAGTTGGAGATTACACTCATGACAAATGGCGTAGTATAATGCCCTTCCGTTTTCAGGTAGTATTTATCCAGCTGAAGAACAGGTAATGTATCCAGCTCGAAAATGAAATCGCCATCAACGGCAGTTACTATCTTTTTATTTTCTTCTATCAGCTTGTAAAAAAGTGTATCGGCCTGCGCATTCTTCATACGGTATATTTTTCCGGCAGCCTGATCAAAGTTCCAGGTATTGGTACCTGCCGGGTAAAAAACCGTGTCTTTCGTTATCCTTCCGGATTGTGTAATGGTTCTGTATTCGCTTACCTTGTTCCATGTTCCGCTAATGGCCACGTCGGCGGGTTGTTCTTCTTCATCTTTCTTACAGGAGGCAAACAAGGCTATACCAGCCAACAACATAAGTGTTCGGGTCTTTTTCATAGGTATTGGTATTAGTTGAACCGCTGCAAGATACTAAATATTATTAAATTAGATAATGTTACTCCTGCATGCCATGTTGCGACAGCACAGATGCCGGAGAAATTTGTATCTTATATTTGTATTTTGTTCTCTTCACCAGAAAACCACGTATATGACTACAGCAAAAAATCGCCGTGACTTCCTGAGGCAACTAAGCGTGTATACTATGGGTATGGGTCTCCTGCCCTCCGTACTGGCCTCCTGTGGAGGTGCAGGCACCTCAAAGGAAGCTGGCGCCGATTCCACGTCTACAGACACTACAGCCGGTAAACAAATTGCTCAATCGCTTTTCTTTAAGATCTCACTGGCAGAATGGTCTTTCCACCAGGCCTTGTTCGCAGGTAAGATGACGAACCTCGATTTCCCCGCTAAGGCCAGTGAATTTGGAATTAATGCAGTGGAATACGTTAACCAGTTCTTCAAAGACAAAGCAAAGGACAAAACCTACCTGGCCGATCTGAAGAAGCGCTGTGATGATAAGGGTGTGCGCAGTGTGCTGATCATGTGTGATGGAGAAGGAGAAATGGGCGACCAGGATAAGAAGAAACGTATACAGGCAGTAGAGAATCATTATAAATGGATAGAAGCTGCCGAGTACCTGGGATGCCACGCCATCCGCGTAAATGCCGCAGGAGAAGGTAAACCTGAAGATGTATCCAAGGCAGTAGTGGAATCACTGAGCAAACTGTCTGAATTTGGTAAAGCACATAATATTAACGTGATAGTAGAGAACCACGGTGGTGTTTCCTCCAACGGCAAATGGCTTGCCAACGTAATGAAAACAGTGAACATGCCGAACTGCGGTACACTGCCTGACTTTGGCAACTTTTGCCTTAACCGTACCAAACCGGAAAGCAATACGCCGGAAGGATGGGCAAAAACAAAATGCCTGGAAGAATACGATCGCTACGAAGGCGTATCAGAGTTAATACCTTTTGCAAAAGGGGTGAGCGCTAAAACTTACGACTTTGATGCGAATGGCAACTGCGTGGAAACAGATTATGCAAAGATGCTGAAGATCGTAAAAGATGCCGGCTATACAGGGCATATAGGCATTGAATATGAAGGCAGCAAACTGTCGGAAGAAGAAGGTGTCCGCAAAACAAAAGAATTGCTGTTAAAAGTAGGCGCAACACTTGCTTAACTTACCCATGCGCTGATATGCTGATGTTGATGCTTTGGCAGTTCATTGGCATATCAGCACATGCATTAATTAAAATTCAGCTGCACTTCATTCCCCTTGATCTTATAACTATACCCCGCTGGTTCACGCAGGATCTCCAGTACCTGCTGCAGGGTATGTTTGTTAAAGCTGGCGGTAACCGGTGCTACAGCCGATGCATTGCCGTTAATGGTAATAGTAACAGCGTACCAGTCCTCCAGCTCCCTTACCACCGTCATGAAAGGCGTGTTTTCAAAACGCAGATCTTCCTGCAGCCAGGCTTCCAGCGTGGCAGGATCATAGGTTTCCTTTTCCATCAGGTCTATCTCTTTATTGGCTAACACCATGTTGCCACGTTCCAGGATCTCCGGCAAATTGTCGGAAGTGGAATGGTAGGTTTTAGCCACCTTCACTTTCCCGTTCAGCAGATAGGCCGTAGCGCCGGGTTGCGCTACAAAACACCTTATTTTAAAGGCCGTACCCAGTGCGGTGATGGTCAGGATCTCCGTTTTTACTATCAGCGGATGACTGGCAGAGGGGGCGGCATCAAAGAAGGCCTCGCCGTCCAGTACCAGTTCACGTCCTCCCGCGGGGAAGTTCTGGGGCACCAGCAGCCTGGACCCGGCGTTCAGTATAACGGTGCTGCTATCGGCCAGCTGTAGCTGTTTCCGTTGGCCTACCTCTCCTGTATAGGTGGTATAAACCAGGCTCTTGTTCAGCAGGGCCTTTAGGGCATCAGCCCCTGGCTCTTTGCAGCCGCTGTGTATGGCCGCTGCCAGCAGCAGGACTGTTAATTTGTAGAATGTATATTTTACTGACACTTAAGGTGATATTTTTACTGACAGCGTTAAAAATAAACAGTTTTTTGTTAAAATAATGGCAGCCCCTTAACTTTGCGGCCCATGGAAAAGCAGCTACCCTTATCATTTGATAATACCGCCATCGCATTTGAGCACCGGACAGATAAATCGCTCAGGAAAGCAGATTTCCTGTTCAGTAATATCGGAAAGCCATGGCTGGTGAAGCTGGGAGCCACATTGACACCTCTTGCATTTAAAATAGGCCTGCCCATCAAAGGGATTATCAAGAACACCATTTTTGAACAGTTCTGTGGAGGCGAAAACCTGGAAGAAGCTGCACAAACCGCCCGGCACCTGGGCAAGTTCCATGTAGGGGTGGCCTTAGACTACGGCGTGGAGGCGATGGAAGGAGAGGAGAACTATGATCGGGCCGTACCTGAGTTCATCCGCGCCATCGAGTATGCCGCTGCCAATCCGAATATTCCCTTTATTGCTATTAAGGTAACCGGCTTTGCCCGCTTTGAGCTGCTGGAAAAGCTGCACCGTAAAGATAAGCTGAGCCAGGAAGAACAACAGGAATTTGAACGGGTACGCACCCGTATCCGTACCATATCAGCAACAGCTGCCAAACACAAAATTGGCCTGCTGATAGACGCGGAAGAATCCTGGATACAACAACCGGTAGACGACCTGGCCGATGAGATGATGGAATTGTTCAACAAAGGACAGGTGATCGTTTTTAACACCTTCCAGTTGTACCGTCATGACCGCCTGGAGTTCCTGTATCTCTCCTTTAAAAAGGCGCAGCAAAAAGGTTATTGGCTGGGCGCAAAACTGGTGCGCGGCGCCTATATGGAAAAGGAACGTAAACGGGCAGAGGAGCTGGATTATGCATCGCCCATACAACCTGATAAAGGAGCAGCCGACCGCGATTATAACGAGGCGCTGAGGTTCTGTATGAACCATCTCGATCAATTGGCCGTTTTTGTCGGCTCCCATAACGAGCAAAGCTGTATGCTGGCTGCCAGCCTGCTGCACGAAAAAGGATTACCGCATAATCATCCTCATGTCAGCTTCTCTCAGCTGCTGGGCATGAGCGACAATATTACTTTTAACCTGGCGCATGCGGGTTACAACGTTTCCAAATACCTGCCTTACGGCCCTGTGAAAGATGTAATGCCATACCTTATCCGCCGGGCTCAGGAGAATACTTCTATCGCCGGACAAATGGGTCGTGAGCTCAGCCTGATCAGAAAAGAGCTGAAGCGCAGAGCGGTTTAAGACGGGAAATAGAAAATGTAAATAATAAAAAAAGAGCGCGAATGATCTTCGCGCTCTTTTTATTCTTCTCTCTTACTTTTTATTCGTTACTGATTTTCATTCTGCGGTAGTGGGAACTTATCCCATACATCATCCCCAGCCCTGTCCAGCGGTAAAGTGTTTAACATGTTGTAACGGCGTACATCTATCCAGCGATGCCCTTCATAGAAGAGCGAGTAACGCCGTTGCCGCAGCATTTCATTGATCAATGCCGCCTGCGTTGTTCCTCCTGCATATGCAGGGATACCATGACCGAGACGGATCCTGTTTAACGCTACAATCGCATCAGGGAAAGCATTCTGCTGTATTTTGGCTTCAGCATATATCAGGATCAGCTCTTCATTGCGTATAATGGGGATAGGGGCGGTATTGCTTGTATACACCCATACGTCACGGTTGCTGGAAAGTCCGCTCTGGCTGGCTGCACTGGTACGAAGGGTAGCTTTGCCTATCCTGTCATCGCCGGGTGTGATGTCTGCAGCATAGGAGGGATGGGCCACCCTTACCTCGCCGCTTTGATTCTGTGCAATGAAGGCAGGGTTCAGCTGGTCATTGGCGCCCGTGCCAAATTGATGGTATATTCCCATGGTAAAGCTGCCGTTCAGATCAAAGAAAGATTCGTTCAGCGCTGTCAGCGCCGCTGCCCACTGCTGGCGGTATACCGCTACCCTGGCGGCCAGCGCGCGGTTGAACTTTAACAGCCCTGCAGCATCACTGAAGCCCGCAAAACCGGGGGACAAAGGGAAGATCACGGATGCCCCGGTCAGATCTGCCTTGGCAGCATCCAGCAGCTGTGCAATGGCTTCTAGCGCGGGTACTTTCTGAACGAATGGACCTGGGTTATAGATGTCCTTTACGTCAATGCGGATACCATTGGCGTCCGTCATATTCAGATTCAGCAACAGCTGATAAGCCTGAATGGTCTTGGCAAATCCCAGGTATCCCTTACGTTCCGCTTCAGTAACGGCAGTGGAGTTGGTAGCGCCTTCCAGCAGGATATTGGTTTGCCTTACCACCCGGTAGCGGGAGGCCCAGGGATTGGTAAGATAAAAGGTATTGTTATCCAGCGTGGATGAACCACCACCCAGCAGCTCGCTTGTAAAACGGGGCTCAGAGCCGGAGAAGCGGTAAATATCGCGCCCTATAACACCGATGGCGTCATAGTAAGTGCCCAGTGTAAAACGCATACCTGATTCGGTTCCGGTTACCAGGTTATTCAATTCTCCCTTGGTGGGGTTAATAGTGATAACGTCTGTTTGCGGAGTGTTCAGGTTGGGGATCTCACCTTTCTGGCAGGCCGCAGCCAGCAGTAGTAAGCCCGAGAGTGCCGTATATTTTGCTATTGATAGTTTCATATGATAATGAGTTTAAGAGTAAGGTAAAACCGGATCAGAAATCAACGCCAACATGGAAGCTCATACGTTTGGAAGCAGGGAACGGCGTTACTTCCACGCCGCTGGAGATACCATTGCTGCCACGGCTGGTGGTAGTGCTGATGGTATTGCTGCCAAAGTTGGATACTTCCGGATCATAACTGATGTAGTCTGTCCAGGTGAACCAGTTGTTTGCTGAAACCCCTACCCGTAAGCCTCTTACATACTTGTTCTGAGGCAGCGGAATATTATAGTAAAGGCCGATCTCACGGATCCTTACATAAGATGCATCCTGCACAAAAATGGCGGCGCTGCCTGCATTGGCGCGCTGCGGGCCATTCTTAACACCATTACCGTCGCTGTCCTCATCCCAGTCGGGGCTGGTGCCGCCAAGGTCTGTCAGCAATTGTGTAAGGTTGATATTGTCACCGCCTTTTTTCCAGTGAATCAGGAAACGCAGGCTAAGATTGTTAAAGACCGTTACCTCGTTAAAGAAGTTCATCTGGAAAGTTGGTTCCGAATTACCCAGTGTTACGAACAGGTTTTGGCCTGCATGCTGTGGGTCAGGTATAGAACCTTTTATCTGTGTGGCCGGCTGGCCTTCTTCTATATAGAAAGTGCCGAGCGAGTTACCGAATGCACCCAGTGCAAATGGAGGTATGGTGAGCTTGGTAACTTTAGAGCGGTTCCTCCACCAGTTAATGTTGGAGCTCCATCTTACATTCTTGGTATTAACGGGCAGCAGGCTAAGGCCGAGCTCTATACCCTGGTTACGCAGGTCGCCGCCGTTCACCCATTCTGCAGTAAAACCGGTGGAGCCGGGAGGAAGCCTGCGCAGCAACAGGTCGAATATCTTTTTGTTGTAGTAAGTAGCTTCCAGATTTACGCGGCCATTCAGCATACTGATGTCCAGACCGGCTTCCAGTTCGGTTTGTTTCTCTGGTTTAATGATGGTGTTGCCCAGCTGGTTGTCTACCAGTGAACCTGGCAGTCCGCCGGTATTAGAGCCTACCAGGGCGGTGAATTTACTGCCGTAGGGCGGTACGTTGCCAGACTGGCCATAGGCGGCGCGCAGCTTAAAGCTCTCGATGGCGTCAAATGTCCAGAAATCCATTTTAGCCAGGTTCCATGCAAGGGCGCCCTTTGGATAAACGTAGTATTTTTTGAAATCTCCGTTGTTGGTAGAGCGGTCAAAACGTACGCCGCCGGAAGCGGTGATCGCGTCCAGGAGCGTTATTTCTTCCTGCGCAAAAATGCCGTTATCACGGTATTTCAGGCGGAATTGCCTGGGGTTGGAAGCGCCTGCCTGGTCTACGCTGGTTTGTGTACCCACCAGTTGTGTGGCCAGTACTATTATATTATCAAGATTACCTGTTTCCAGTGTAGCACCTACCGTAGTAGTAAAGCTAACTTTGGATGAGGGCGTGAAATTATTGATCAGGTAACCATTCAGGTTACTATTGATATTATTGGTATTGCCTTGTATGGAAGCGCCTTTTAAGGTGTTTTCCATGAATTGTAAGGAGCTGGGAAATACCACATTTGTTCTGAGGTTGTAAAAGTCAACACCACCGTTCGCTACCAGGCGGGTGCTGCTTTTTTCGCTTTGCAGCAGGCGCCAGTCAAATTTTACGCCGGTGGTAACCCGGTTGGTTTGTTCATTGTTGAACATCTTGGCCCTTGTTTCCAGTGGATTGGATGCTGCAAAGTGGTTCCGCGGAAAGTTGCCGTTCTGGTCAGGATGCAGCTCTGTAAAGCCCGGAGTGGAAGATAATGCTACACCGTAGGTAACACCGTTATTATCATTGTTCGATATGCCACGGTCTGCGCTGGAATTAACATAGTTGGTAGTAAGCCCTATGCTCATACGATCGTTGATCTTATGATCAAGGTTTAAGCGCAGAGAGCTGTTCAGGTAGCCGGTGCCTTTGATGATACCGTCTTCACTGCGCCGGTTGGCCGCGAAGAAGAAAGTGGTTTTTTCAGAACCGCCGCTCAGGCTCAGATTTGTGCTTAAGAGCAAACCGGTGCGGCCGTACATTTCTTTTTCATAGTCATAGATCTTACCGGCTGCCTGTGCATCCAGGAATTCCTGGCGGTTTGCGTTACGTGCAGCAATTACGTCAGGATCAGTAGCGGTGGAGGGGCCAGCCAGGTCGGCCGCTGTTTCAGGCGTGAAAACACGCTGGCCCAGCAGCTTGCGTACTTTAATAAAACCTGTCTCCTGGTTAACGCTGATATTGGTTCTGCCGGTTTTACCTCTTTTGGTAGTAATCACCACCACGCCCGCAGCAGCTTTGGAACCATATAATGCAGCGGCAGATGCGCCTTTCAATATTTCGATGTTCTCAATGTCTTGCGGATTCAGATCTGCAATACGGCTTGAAGGGTTATCCTGGTTTTGCGGGTTACCTGCCGTTGCAGCGCCGGTTACGTCGTTGAGCCCTGCAGGCACACTGGCGCTGTTCACAAAGATCCCATCCACCACATACAAGGGCTGAGAGTTACTAAATACAGAAGTAATACCCCTTAATTTTACAGAGATACCTCCGCCAGGCGCACCCGAGTTGGCAGATATATAAGCGCCGGGGATCTTGCCGCTCAGCGCTGCATCAAATGTTTGTGCCGGAGCGGTCCCTGAAAGTTCCCGGGAAGATATGCTGGCAACTGCATTGGCCAGGTTGCTGCGTTTTACAGAGGTGGCCAGGCCTGTTACCACTACTTCATCGAGGCGTGCAAAGTCCTCTTCCATGGTAACGTTCACTACATTTCCTGTTACCGCTGCACTTTTGGTTTTATAGCCGGTAAATGAAAATATAAGTTGATTGTTTCCTTCCGGAACTGACAGTGTAAACTTGCCGTCAGCATCCGTGATGGCACCTCTGTTCGTGTTAGGCACACGAACGGTAACGCCAGGGATGGCTTTGCCAAACACCGCATCCGTTACCCTCCCTGAAACGTTTTGTTGTGCATACAGCGAATACGTGCAGCATAAACATAGCAGCACAAAAAGCGTAGATTTAGATAGAAGCATAGAACTAGGTTTTTTGGGTGATTGATAGTGTGTTTAGTTCATGAGGTTGTTGATATTAACATGGAATAATGACATGGATATGATATAAAGACTATGATTAAATATTTGGGTGAGAAAAAGGCTGCCTATACACACGGAACTTATCTTGCGAACTGGCTCCCACTTACTTAAGCGACGGTTTTGGTTGTTGAAAGCAGATTACGAAAATTCTACGTCATAACCACATTTTTTGTTTGAAGAATTTATATTATATTTTTCGCTCATTATTGCCTCCTCCTTAACAACATTTTTTCGTTACTTTGCCCCCATGGAACAGTACCTTCACTTACTACAACATATATTAGACCATGGCGCTGCAAAAACAGACCGTACCGGAACAGGTACTATCAGCTGCTTTGGCTACCAGATGCGTTTTAATCTCCAGGACGGCTTTCCGCTGGTGACCACCAAAAAGCTCCACCTTAAATCTATTATCTACGAACTGTTATGGTTCCTGAACGGAGATACCAACGTTCATTATCTGAATGAGCACGGTGTAAGTATATGGAATGAGTGGGCAGATAAGAACGGCGACCTCGGACCTGTTTACGGTAAGCAATGGCGCAGCTGGGAAGGACGCGACGGAAAAGTGATAGACCAGATCAGCGATGTAGTAAAGCAGATCAAAACCAATCCGGACTCCCGCCGTATTATAGTGAATGCCTGGAATGTGGCTGACCTGCCTGATATGGCCCTCAGCCCCTGCCACTGCCTGTTCCAGTTCTATGTGGCCGATGGCCGTCTCAGTTGTCAGCTGTACCAGCGTAGTGCAGATGTCTTCCTGGGCGTGCCTTTCAATATCGCCTCCTATGCGCTGCTCACTATGATGATGGCCCAGGTATGCGGGCTTCAACCCGGTGATTTTGTACACAGCTTCGGCGACGTGCACTTATATAATAATCATATAGAGCAGGCCAAACTGCAGCTGAGCAGAACACCGTATCCTTTACCGGTAATGAAGATCAACCCGGACGTAAAGGATATCTTCTCCTTCAGATACGAAGACTTTGAACTGCTCAATTACCAGTTCCACCCGCACATCAAAGCGCCGGTGGCCATATAATTTAATCTGTGATTGAATGATTGTTTCCGTTATTGTTGCTGCATCCGAGAACAACGTAATAGGCCGGGATAACCAGCTGCCCTGGCACTTACCAGCCGACCTGAAATATTTCAAGCAAACTACCATGGGCAAGCCCATTATCATGGGCCGTAAAACTTTCGAATCAGTAGGCAGGCCTTTGCCTGGCAGGCCTAATATTGTGATTACCCGCCAGGCAGACTATTCCCGGGAAGGATTGATCGTTACAGCTTCCGTGCAGGAAGCGCTGGAAGCCGCTAAAGCTTTTAATACAGAAGAGGTGTTCATCACCGGCGGCTCAGAGATCATCGCACAGGCTTTACCTTCACTGGTGCAACGTGTTTATCTTACAAGGGTGCACGCAGATGTGGAAGGAGACGCATTCTTCCCCGTGCTTGCCAAGGAGCATTGGAAGCTGGTAAGCAGCCAACCGCATCCTGCAGATGAAAAACATGCTTATGCATTAACGTTTGAAGTCTGGGAAAGAGTGTAATAGCTTCTTACCGGAAGATCACCGTCCCAATGTTCTGTGTTAACTCCCGCTCCAGCTGTTTCAGGTGATTATGTACTTCTATGAATTTTAGCTGGTCTTCCAGCGGGGCCGTTTGGTTCCATTCCTGCTGGTTTTCAAGCACCAGCTTTTTTACTTTGCGTAATATGAGATAGTTGGTGGTGCTGATGGTATCCTTCAGATAAGCGTTGTCTCCGCAGATGGTATTAATTTCAAAACGCTGTTTCCAGTTCAGGCTCAGGTCTGCCTCCTTATCTTCCAGCACCAATGCGGTATACTTGGAGATCTCACTGTCTGCATGATACAGGAACCATTTTCTGTCAGGAACATTGCCTTCATCATACAGGCTTTTGTATTCCCGTAATATCTTCTTAATGACCATGCTGTCTGCCAGCGATTCAAAATCGTATGGCAGATGGAAAATATAGTCCGCTACCGTGCTCTTGTCTTCTTCACTGAAGGTCATATCCCCGAAGCGAAGCAATATCTTCACCAGTTCCTTTTCCTGTTTTTCATCCGTATTGAAAACCACTTCCACACCGGCTTCCTGTGCTTCCATGGCGGCAATGGCCTCATCGCTCAGCTGGTCGTCTTCCGGGGGCGCATTTTTGGCGAATTGCTGTTCCCGTTTCACCAGGCGCTCGCGGATGTATTTATTGACCAGCGTGATCAGACCCTGCTCATCAATCTTTAGCAGCTGGCTGCACTGGCGTATATAATCCTGCTGCCGGGTAAAATCCTCTACCTTGTCTATCTTGGAGATCGTCTCTGCTATCTCATTCACCAGCTGGCTCTTACGGCTGCTGTCCGTACCCATATCCTGCATGGCTACCTGCAGCTTGAACAGCACAAAGTCCTGTTTGTTTACATCTACAAACTCGCGGAAAGCAGCAGCGCCGATCTTTTGCACATAGCTGTCCGGGTCTTCTTTATCCGGTATCAGCACCACCTTCACATTCAGCCCTTCTTCCACAGCCATGTCAAGGCCGCGCAGGGCTGCTTTAACACCTGCACTGTCGCCATCATACAGGATAGTGAGGTTGTTGGTGTACTTTTTTATAAGCCGCAGCTGATCCACGGTAAGTGAAGTACCGCTGGACGCCACCACATTCTCAACACCAGCCTGGTGCAGGGAGACAACATCCGTATAGCCTTCTACCAGCAAACATTCGTTCAGGCGGTCAATAGCGTGCCGCGCAAAGTAGGTGCCATATAATACCTTGCTTTTTACATAGATCTCATTCTCCGGGGAGTTGATGTATTTGGGCGCCCGGTCATTCTTTACCAGTATACGTGCGCCAAAGCCCAGTACTTTGCCCGACTGGTTGTGGATAGGGAATATTACCCGTCCCCGGTAATTATCTACCGGCTGCTCATTGCGGATGGTGACCAGCCCTGTTTTCTGAAGGTATTCAAGATTGTATCCCTTTTCCAGGGCCGTTTTGACAAAAGCGTCCCGCTCATTGCTGCAGTAGCCTAACTGGAATTTCTGAACGGTCTCCCGTGTAAAGCCCCGCTCCTCAAAATAACTGAGGCCCACATTCTGGCCTTCCTCTGTTTCCAGCAGGGTTTTACTGAAATATTCCCGTGCAAAACCGTTAATAATATACAGACTGTCGGCCAGCAGCTGTTGCTGCTTCACTTCCGGGCTAACCTCGGTTTCCTCGATCTCTACATTGTATTTCTGCGCCAGCCACCGTAAAGCTTCTACGTAAGAGTACTTTTCGTGCTCCATTAAAAAGCTGATAGAGTTGCCGCTGGCGCCGCAGCCAAAGCATTTATAGATCTCCTTGCTGGGCGATACCGTGAAAGAAGGGGTCTTTTCGTTATGGAATGGGCATAGCCCGAGGTAGCTGGTACCTCTTTTCTTCAGCTTCACAAATGAGCCTACGATCTCCACAATGTCTATACGGCTCAGTATCTGTTGTATGGTATGCTGCGCGATCACGGTAGTAGAAAATGCAAACTGCAAACATAGGTAATTTACAGATTTTGCCGTTAAATATCCTCTGAGGACCCTTCATAAGGGATTATATGTTGGTTTTTAATCAATTTTAATACTATTACATATTAATTTTTATATATTTACATCAAATTTCACCCTATACCTTTAAGCATGAAAAGATTTTTAATACTGTTCGCATGCACGTTCCTGGCTTTTTCCGGCATAAAGGCACAGAGTTTCGACGTGAAGATCGTAGCTACCGATACCATCGGTTGTGCTCCCAAGAAGATCTCATTTGATGTAAAGACCACATCTGAGTTATCAGTGATAGACTGGTTCTGGGAGTTTGGAGACGGAGGCACTGCATCAGGCCCTCAACCTACCCACACATTTAACACACCCGGCCATTACGTGGTAAGGCTTACCATGGTACTGCCTTCAGGTGCTACTTCCATGAAGATCTTTAGCTATAAGGAGGTGGATATTCTACCGATTCTTGACCTTGGCGTTCAACACCCGCTCTGCCGGAACTATTGCGCCATCATTAATAATACAGCCATGGCCGAAGGGCACCACGATCCGGGATGGTATCTGTGGTCTACCGGTGATACCACCAGTACCCTGCGCGCCTGCCAACCCGGCACTTATTCTGTTACCTATAACGTGTGCGGTCAAACGCTCCGTGATACTACCGTAGTAATTGGACGCGTAACAGAAACCCTGGCCCAGATCTCCTACACCTGGCTGTGCAGCCGCATGGTAGACCTCGAAGTAACGCCGGCTTACGAGAACGTGCCTTACCGCATGTGGCTCAACTGGGGGGATGGTACTTCCCAGAACCTGACAGGTAAGCAGCGCGAACCGCTTGCCTTTGACCATGAATACGGTGCCTCCGGCGATTATACAATTGAAGTGCACATGGAGTATCAGAACAGCTGTTCCGATATCGTTACGCGCAAGCTAACCGTCCGCCAGTAAGCAATGTTACTTCTTTGAAAAAGGTGAAAGGCGGATTCCCGCTTTTCACCTTTTTGCATATTTTTATGGATCAATTACCCATCAAACGTACTTATGAAGAGACCTATACTATTGTTTGTACTGCTTTTTTTACATTCTTTTCTTTTTGCCCAGAATTTCAACGTCACTTTTTCAGTAGATAAGCCCTCAGGTTGTGTGCCACTAAGCTTATCCTTCCACGGAGAGGCCCAAATGCCTTCAAAAGTGGTTTCGTGGTTATGGGTCTTCGGGGACGGCGACAGCGCATTCGTACAGAATCCTGTACACATTTACCGGAACCCCGGCCAGTATGAAGCGATGCTTTGGGTAACAGACAGTCTTGGTAACCAAATGTTCAACGTCCCTGCCAAACTGATAGCGGCCCTGCCATATCTGGACCTCGGCAAAGATTACCTGTTATGTTCCGGGCACCCCACTGGCGTAGCGCCCTTGTACAATGATACTTCCGTTCCATATGACAGCACCTACTATGAAGGACATTATACCTGGTCTACCGGCGATACCACTAAAAAGATTTGGGTAGGGCCGGGACGTTATAGCGTTACTTATGAAGGCTGCGGCCAGACACTGAGAGACACCGTAGATGTGTTCTATACCAGTGACACCACAAAATTAACGCTAAGCGCACCTGGCAATTGGCTGAACGGCAAATGGGATGCAACCCTGCACGTTGCTACTCCTTTTCCCAGAACAGTACTGACCGCCATGAGGGTGAACTGGGGCGATGGCCAGCGGGATGACTATTATGATACCCCCTCGTTGCTCAATCTGAACGACTTTACACATAGCTATACAAAGCCGGGAACATACCGTGCGAAGTTTTCCTTCTGGACCTACTACAACAGAAGTGCCTGCGACACCGTACAGGAGATCCTGATCAACGTGCCCGGAACCCAGGCAAGGATCGGAATTGACTCAATCGAGTGCCGCAACCTGCTATTCAGCGATAGCAGCATTACCAATTCGGCTGTGGTTAAATGGAATTGGAACTTTGGCGATGGCACAACAGATACAGTGGCCAGACCCCGGCATTTTTATGCCGCAGATGGCACTTATACAGTAAAGCTGTCCATCACCACTGCCGGTGGAGATACCGCTTCCACCACCCGTTTGCTTCCGCTCTTTGCGCCGCAGGTTGATTTGGGTCCAGACACTACCATCATTCCCGGCCGCATCCTGACGCTGAATGCCGGTTATCCCAGGTTCAGCCCGGGCGCCAGGTATATCTGGTCTACCGGACGTGAAGGGCCCACCCTAATGGTAACTGGTTCCGGCACCTATTCAGTGCGGGTATATTATTGCGATTATAACACGCCCATAAAAGATACTATCCGCGTGATCGGCGCGCCGGATTCAAAACTGATGGCCGCTTTTGGAAGCGAAAGAACAGCTTGCTACACCTATCGCTTTACCGATACCAGCAAGATAAGCTCAGGCTATATCAGCCGCTGGCAATGGAGCTTCGGCGACAATGCAACGGATACAATACAGCATCCTGTTCATACCTATACCCAGCCGGGGAACTACGCTGTAAGGCTGGTTGTAACCGACAATTACGGACACAGGGATACAGCGCTTAATTTCATCACCATAAACACATCGCTGGGTGTAAGTCTTGATCCTGACAGCGCCTACTGGAGCGGACGCGCAGTATTGGGCGAAAGCCTGCCCTTCAGGCCAGGCCTTCGATATCTGTGGTCTACCGGTGCCACTACGCGTACTATTCTCGTAACTACTGACGGTACCTATTGGGTAAAAGTAACAGACACGCTCTGCAGCATATCTGCATCCGACACTATTACGCTCGGTGCCGGAGCAACCGACACTTTGCCCATCGCTGATATCGACAGCATTGCAATCGTGAACGCAAATGAAAACCTCAGGGTGAATGTACAGTTTGATCATACTTTTGACAGCGGCAATGTATTTACAGTGCAATTGCTGCGCGGAACCAGCACGGAGGGCAAAGTAACGGAAGAAGGAGAGCTGACCGACATCGCAGTGATCCCTGGTACCAGCAAACAGCTGTCCCTCTCTGTTAAGATCCCCGACACAATTCCCTGCGGCAGGAACTACCACATCAGGGTGGTCAGCAGCGCTCCTGCAGACAGTACCGGATGGTCTTCAAAGTTTGAGGTCCTGAACATGCCTGTGGCTACTGTGCAGCAACGCGGCGACAGCTTATTTGCAGGCAAGGCCCTGGCCTACCAGTGGTACCTGAATAACGCCCCTGTAAACGGTGCTATCACTCCATACTATCGCGCCCGTGCCAATGGTAAGTACCATGTGGTGATGAACAACGGAGGCGATTGCCGTGCTGCTTCATCAGCTGTTGATGTGATTATCACAGCAGTAACAGATGTGAATGCTGCAGGAAGCGGCGTAAAAGCATTCCCGAACCCGACCGCTGGTGTTGTTTATATACGCTTTGAAAAACCGCTCCTGAAACCGGTAACAGTCGCTGTCTTCGACGCTAAAGGCAATCAGGTGTATACCAGGCTGCAGAAAGACCAGACAGACCAGATCGATCTGTCGGCATTGCCCGGAGGTGTTTACTACCTGGAAATTACAGGACATGAAAAACGAAAGGTCATGCGCGTGATACTGCAATAGTAACGCCATAAAAATACCAAGGGTGAAAAGTACGACCGGAAATTGGTCCGCTTTTCACCCTTCGCCTTTTTCACCTATATTTGAGTGATCAAGCCAAACAATCTTATTCTATGACGAAAGAAGTATTTATCGTTTCGACAGTCCGCACGCCCATCGGCGCTTTCAACGGAGCGCTGGCCGCTTTGCAGGCCACGCAGCTGGGCGCGCTGGTGATAAAGGGAGCCCTGGAAAGGGCAGGAGTGGCAGCCAGCGAAGTGAATGAAGTATATATGGGCAATGTGATCAGCGCCAATCTTGGTCAGGCGCCCGCCAACCAGGCCAGTATCTATGCCGGTATTCCCACCAACGTACCCTGTACCACCGTCAATAAAGTATGTGCTTCCGGTATGAAAGCCATTATGTTAGGTGCACAGAGCATCCTGCTGGGCGACAATGACATTGTAGTGGCAGGCGGTATGGAAAGCATGAGCAACATTCCTTATTACCTGGACAAGGCCCGCAATGGCTACCGCCTGGGCAACGGCACACTGATAGACGGTATCCTGAGAGACGGCCTCTGGGATCCCTATAAGGATTTCCATATGGGCAACGCGGCAGAGATCTGTGCGGCAGAATATAAGCTCTCCCGCGAAGATCAGGACGCCTATGCCGTTAGCAGCTACAAGCGCGCCGCCGAAGCTTTTGAGAAAGGATATTTCAAGGATGAGATCCTCCCGGTAGAAGTGCCTGGCAAACAGGTGGTGACCGTAACAGAAGATGAGGATTACAAAAAAGTGAATTTTGAAAAGATCCCTTCCCTGAAACCTTCTTTTCAGAAAGATGGCACCGTTACTGCCGCCAACGCATCCAATATTAATGATGGCGCTGCAGCAACGCTGCTGGTAAGCGGAGAGAAATTGAAGGAACTGGGATTAAAGCCCCTGGCCCGTATCGTAAGCTTTGCAGACGCTTCCCAGGCGCCTGAATGGTTTACCACCACACCGGTAAAGGCGATAAATAAAGCCCTGGCAAAAGCACAGCTGAAAATATCCGACATGGATTATACAGAGATCAACGAAGCATTCTCCTGTGTAGCCCTCGCCAACCAGAGAGACCTGGGCTTGTCGCCAGACCGGCTGAATGTATGGGGAGGGGCCGTAGCCCTGGGGCATCCTATCGGCTGCAGCGGCGCCCGTATAACGGTTACGCTTAACTCAATACTCCATCGCAACAATGGCCGCTACGGTGTGGCCGGTATCTGTAACGGAGGAGGGGGCGCCAGCGCTATTATTTTAGAAAAGTTATAAGTTAGCAGTGGGCAGTTTGCAATAGACTGTCAACTGCCCACTGTCAACTGCCAGCTATTCCATCAGCACTATCGTCGTATCAAAACGCATCTTATCCCCGCCCCTCAGCTGTATATCAACACTATTCTCATTCTTCTTTGCTATCTGCAGTGATCTCGGCGCATATTCCTGTTTAATCACATTCGGCGTTATCTTCTCAAACAACCAGTATTTATCACTGATCAGGCTATAGGTAGGATAGCGTGACAGGATGCCCTGTTCTTTTGTCTGGATAGCATAATCATTATCAATCGGGTAGCGGGTAAAGTCGCCATCATACAAAAGGGCCACGCCCGCCATAATGGTAAGTACCCGCAGGGGCGGCAGCAAAAGCCCGAACAGCAGCACAAAGGGAAACCCGAAGAAACACAGCAGGTAAAGCCATTTTCCCGTAACATCTTTGGGCGTCAGCCCATACAGTATCACACCCGACCCGGCGTACAGGGAAAAGAAGACCCTTTCGGTATAGGCCCCTTTAAAGCCATAGCCATTGGCCAATAGCAGGAGGCAGATAACAGAAAAAAGCAGCAGTGCCAGGTGGATATACCACAGCAGCCGTACAGCATCCGGCGATTTTACCTTTTTGATCTTGCAGGACACCGCTGTCAGGAAACTGATAGACAGGATAGTAACAGTGATCATAGGACAGGGACTAGATTATTCAGTAATAGGTACGCCAATATATTAATATTTTTTCATATTTTATTAACATTTAAATCCGGAAGCCTTTCTAAATCCTTTGCTTTTTCATCAACAAACAATAATTTTGCCCCTGCCTTTAAAGGAAAGGTATTAATCATTACAAATCATTATACCAATAGCATGCGTCAGATAGCTTTCAGACAAGCCTTAAGAGAAGCCCTGCAGGAAGAGATGCGCCGTGATCAGCGGGTATTCCTGATGGGAGAGGAAGTAGCCGAATACAATGGTGCCTATAAAGTGAGCCAGGGAATGTTAGATGAGTTTGGGCCCAAAAGGGTAATAGACACCCCTATTGCAGAGTTAGGCTTTGCTGCCATCGGTGTTGGCGCTGCTCAGAACGGCCTGCGCCCCGTAGTGGAGTTCATGACATGGAACTTTGCTGTACTGGCCCTGGACCAGATCCTGAATACTGCTTCTAAAATGCTGGCAATGAGCGGCGGACAGGTAGGTTGCCCTATCGTTTTCCGTGGCCCTAACGGCTCTGCCGGTCAGCTGGGTGCTCAGCACTCTACCGCTTTCGAGAGTTATTATGCCAATATACCTGGCTTAAAGGTAGTATCCGTTTCCAACCCTTACGATGCCAAAGGCCTGCTGAAGGCTGCCATCCGCGACGATGATCCGGTGGTTTTCATGGAAAGTGAGGTAATGTACGGCGATATGGGCGACGTACCCGAAGAAGAGTACATCATCCCCATCGGTAAGGCAGACGTGAAACGCGCCGGTAAGGACGTAACCATCGTTTCCTTCAACAAGATGATGAAAGTAGCCCTGGGTGCCGCTGAAGAACTGGCCAAGGAAGGTATCGAGGCAGAGGTGATAGATCTCCGCACCATCCGCCCGCTGGACTGGTTCACCATCCTGGAATCTGTTAAGAAAACAAACCGCCTCGTAATCGTGGAAGAACAATGGCCCTTCTCCAGCGTTTCTTCTGAGATCACCTACCGTATCCAGAAAGAAGGTTTCGATTACCTGGATGCGCCTATCCGCCGTATCACTGCGGCAGACGCGCCCATGCACTACGCACCCAACCTGGTGAAACTGTATATGCCCGATGTGGAGCGTACCGTGAAGCTGGTGAAGGAAGTAATGTACATGAAGAAATAAGCTGCAAGCTCCAAGCTGCAAGCTTCAAGAATAAAAAAAGCTGATTGTCCATACAGGCAATCAGCTTTTTTATTATGTTATGATGTGCTTTTCTTTTTAATCGCTTCACTCTCCTGCAGCTTGTAGCTTGCGGCTTGCAGCTCTTTTCTCAACCAAACAGGTCGCTCGACAAATACCTGTCTCCGCGGTCGCAAATAATACACACCAGCACGCCCTGTTCCAATTCCTTTGATAAGCGTACTGCCGCAGACACTGCGCCGCCGCTGCTCATCCCGCAGAACACGGCTTCTTCCCTGGCCAGTCTGCGTGTCATTTCCCGTGCATCGTTCTCCGCTATATCCATGATGCGGTCTACCCGCTGTCTTTCAAATATTTTAGGCAGATAAGCTTCCGGCCATTTACGGATGCCCGGTATACGGGAACCTTCCGTAGGCTGACAACCAACGATCTGTACCTGCGGATTCTGTTCTTTCAGGTACCGGGATACGCCCATAATAGTACCGGTAGTGCCCATGGCGCTTACAAAATGGGTGACGCCACCCTGCGTGTCCCGCCATATTTCGGGGCCGGTAGTGCGGTAATGCATACCGTAATTATCCGGGTTGGCAAACTGGTTCAGCATATGATACCCGCCTTTGGCTACCTGGGCGTGAGCATAGTCAATAGCGGCTTCCATGGATCCCTCCTTCGGGGTTAAAACCACTTTGGCGCCGTAGGCTTCCATCGTCAGCACCCGCTCCCGGGTGGCGTCTTCTGGCATGACCAGCTCTATGTCAACATCAAACAGGTTGGCGATCATGGCCAGTGCGATACCGGTGTTGCCGCTGGTGGCTTCTATCAGCTTCATGCCGGGCTTCAGCTCGCCACGATCCAGCGCTCCCTTGATCATTCCGTAGGCGGCCCTGTCTTTTACACTGCCGCCAGGGTTGTTGCCTTCCAGTTTTGCATATATGGTCACTTTCGGGTTAGCAGTCAGTTTTTTCAGTTCTACTAGCGGTGTATTACCTACCTGGTCGAGTATCGAGTGCATCTTTTGTTGGTCTGTTTATTTTAAACTACTTCTACAATGTTCATACTGCCGTCTGCCTTATAGTAGATCCGGGAGAACGGCGCAACGCTCTTGATCAGCCACACATTGCCGCCTATCACGCTATGATGGCCGATAGTGGTATCTCCACCCAGTATGGTGGCCCCTGCGTAGATCACTACATGCTCTTCTATGGTAGGATGGCGTTTGCTCTTGGCCATACTCTTGTCAATACTGAGCGCGCCCAGGGTTACGCCCTGGTACAGCTTCACGTGAGCGCCGATCACAGAGGTTTCCCCGATAACGATACCGGTGCCGTGATCAATACAGAAATAAGGCCCGATCTCGGCAGCCGGGTGTATATCCACACCGGTACGGGCGTGAGCCAGTTCCGTGATCATGCGGGGCAGGAGGGGGATATGCAGCAAATGCAGGGCATGTGCTACCCGGTAATATGCAATGGCGTAAAAACCCGGATAAGCCCTGATCACCTCATACAGGCAGGTGGCAGCAGGGTCTCCCTGGTAGATGGCAGTGGCGTCTTTGGTAAGATCTTCATAGATGGCAGGCACCTGGGCCATGAAATGGGCTGCCAGTTGCGCCGCCGTATCAGGCAGCTGCGTTTGCATCACTTGCAGCAGCTGCTGCAGCTCATCCTGCAGTACAAGGGCATATTGCTCCAGCTCCGTTTCGTTCATCACCTTGCCCGTATGTTCCGGGAATAACCAATTGACAAGATTGTTGGCAAATTCGCTTACCGCCGAAGTAGACGGGAACGTATTAGCCGCTGCCCATTGATGCCTCCGCTTTAGCTCCTCTATTAGTTTGTTCATAGCGGCGTAAAATTACAGGTCAAAACACTTAGTATACTGAAAGTACGCATAAAACCTGTAAAATTTGCTGATCATTTGTATTTTTTCAAACTGCGCATCATTTGCAGTGTTTTTTTGTAAAAAAACGTCGATTTACTGAATGAACGACAAATCCACCGTCGCCACTGCATGGCATCCGCTCATCAGTACATTAGCATATTAGACCATCATTTCATTATCTTTGCCCCCTAGACAAAACACCAATATGGCTCATATCCTGATTATTGACGACGAAAAAAGCATCCGGAAAACGCTCACAGAGATCCTGACCTATGAAGGCTATAAGATCAGCGAAGCGGCAGATGGGGCAGAGGGATTCAAGATGTTCCAGGAAAAACAATATGATGCGGTGTTATGCGATATTAAAATGCCCAAGATGGATGGCCTGGAGTTCCTCGAAAAGGCCAAAGAATCCAATCCCGATATTCCCATTGTAATGGTATCCGGTCACGGTAATATCGACACCGCAGTAGACGCCGTGAAAAAAGGCGCTTTTGACTATATCTCAAAACCGCCCGATCTCAACCGGCTGCTGATCACCCTGCGCAACGCAATGGATAAGACCAACCTGGTGGCGGAAACCAAAACGCTTCGCCGTAAGGTGAACAGAACACAGGAAATGATCGGAGCATCCGCTCCCATTCTAAAAATAAAAGAGACCATCGAAAAGGTAGCCCCTACAGACGCCCGCGTGCTGGTAACCGGCGAGAACGGGGTAGGTAAGGAGCTGGTAGCCCGCTGGATCCATGAGCGCAGCAACCGCGCCGCCGGCGCGCTGGTAGAGGTGAACTGCGCCGCCATTCCCAGTGAGCTGATTGAAAGTGAGCTCTTTGGCCATGAAAAAGGCTCCTTTACTTCAGCAGTTAAACAACGTATCGGTAAATTTGAACAGGCCAACGGCGGCACGCTCTTCCTCGATGAAATAGGAGATATGAGCCTCAGCGCCCAGGCCAAAGTGCTGCGCGCCCTCCAGGAGGGAAAGATCACCCGCGTAGGCGGCGATAAGGAGATCAGTGTGGATGTACGCGTGATAGCAGCTACCAACAAAGACCTGCTGAAGGAAGTAGATGAAAAGAACTTTCGTCTCGACCTCTATCACCGTCTGAGCGTGATACTCATACATGTGCCTTCCCTGAACGATCGCCGCGAAGATGTGCCCCTGCTGGTAGAGCATTTCCTGGGTAATATCTGCCAGGAATACGGCATCGGTAAGAAAGTAATTGATCCTGCAGCCATGAAAGGACTGCAGCAGCATAACTGGTCCGGTAATATCCGTGAGCTCCGCAACGTGGTGGAAAGGCTGGTCATCCTGTCTGGCAAAACCATCACGGCAGACAATGTGGAAGACTACGTACTGCCCGGCCGCGAAAGAAAGAAGGCTAATATATAGCCCCCCTTATTATGGCAAAGCACTTATATCTGATCAGTGGTATGGGCGCAGATGAGCGTATCTTCCGCCGCCTGCAGTTCCCCGCCGCATACACGGTGCATAACCTGCCCTGGTTAGACCCGCTGCCCGATGAACCCTTTAGCGATTATGCCGCCAGGATGGCGCAGGGAATCACTGCAGAAGGAGAGATCACCCTGTTAGGGCTCTCTTTCGGAGGCATGATCAGCCTGGAAATTGCCCGGCAAAGGCCCATCGCCAAAAACATCCTGATCAGCACCATCAAACATACCCGTGAACGGCCGCCCTATTTTAACTGGGTAAGGAGGCTGCGCCTGCACCACCTGCCAGACCAGCTGGTGTTCAGGCAGCGCTACCCTTTTGTCAGGTATTTCATGGGCGTAAAATCGGCTGAGGAAGAAGAGCTGCTGCGCGACTATCTGAAAAAACAGGATTATACTTACCTGCGCTGGGCCATCAATACGGTTATACAATGGGAAAATGAGTTCATACCTCCGTCCTACGTGCATATAAACGGCGCGAAAGACCTTACCTTCCCGGTGAAATTTGTAAAACCTACCCATATAATTCCCGGCGGCGGACATTTCATGGTCATGAACCGGGCCGACGAGATCAACAGGATCCTAAGCCAGGAACTTTAAGAAAACTTTTGCACGGAAAGTTAGTTGGCTACCAACAGAATATTATATTTGTTCTTTTAACATATTATTAAACCAAGTACTGATCAATGAATCTGGCATTTTGGAGGCGCAACAATGACGGTCAACCCAGGAAGAGGAAATCCGCCGTGCGCGAATGGCTGGATGCGGCCATCTTTGCAATCATCGCAGCCACGTTAATACGTACGTTTATTTTTGAAGCGTATACCATTCCAACCCCTTCCATGGAAAAAACGCTCCTGGTAAATGACTTCCTCTTTGTGAGCAAGATCAGCTACGGTCCGCGTATTCCCAATACCCCGCTGGCAGTGCCTTTTACCCATCATACCCTTCCCGGTACCAAATACACCAAAGCATATTCAGAAGCAGTGCACTGGCCTTATAAACGCCTGCCCGGCTTTACAGATATCAAACGGAACGATGTAGTGGTGTTCAACTTCCCCGAAGGAGACACCGTTGCACTGGAACAGCAGGATCAAAGCTATTACGGATTGGTACGCAGCCTCGGCCGCGACGCCGTATGGGAGTCTTATCATGTTACTTCACGCCCGGTAGATAAACGGGAGAACTATATTAAACGCTGCGTGGCAGAAGCGGGTGATACCCTCTCCATCAGGGATGGTGTAGTGTTCATAAACAGCAGACAGGCCCCCATACCGCCTGAAAGCGAGAGGAGATATATGGTGCAGACCAACGGCGATCCGCTGAACCCTGAACGTCTGGACGAACTGGATGTAACGCCCAACCCGGATGCTACGCTTTCTGCAGGCCTGTTCCTCTACAACCTTACACCCGGCAACGTATCGGCACTGAAGAATTTCCCGGTAGTAAAAAGCATCAAGCCGTATTTCAGTGGCGAACAGTCTGTATTCCCTTACGATACTGCCAATTATCATTGGACCGAAGAGAACTTCGGCCCCCTCTATATTCCTAAAAAAGGCGCTACCGTTAAGTTAGACAGCAGCAACATCGCCATCTATGACCGCGTGATCCGTGTGTACGAAGGCAATACGCTGGAATCAAAGAACGGTCAGTTCTATATCAACAACAAACCGGCTGACTCCTACACGTTTAAAATGAACTACTACTGGATGATGGGTGACAACCGTAATAACTCACTCGATTCCCGCTACTGGGGCTTTGTTCCGGAAGATCATGTGGTAGGCAAAGCCTGGCTGATCTGGATGAGCTACGGAAACGGAAGCATCCGCTGGAGCCGCCTGTTCAGAACAATAAAATAATCTGCAGATAAGCAAGTGTGCAAATGTTTACCTTCGCGGTAATTCATTTGCACATTTTCATTTCTACTCATACCCACATTAATAACCATATATGAAAAAACAGCAGCAGTCTTTTGAATACCTGAGTTATGATGATATCTCCGAACTGGAAGAGAGCGACAGGGCACTGCTGCAGGCTGCCAGGAAAGTAACGGAGCAGGCCTATGCGCCTTATTCCAATTTCCGTGTGGGCGCAGCGATGCAGCTGGCCAATGGCCAGATTGTGAACGGCACCAACCAGGAGAACGCCTCTTTCCCCGTAGGGATCTGTGCAGAAAGAACAGCCTTATCGGCAGCGTCTTCCGTCTATCCCGGCGTAGCCATTAAAACGATTGCCGTCAGCTATCATAACCTGGAAGGCAGCAGCAGCCATCCCATCTCTCCCTGTGGTATCTGTCGTCAGACACTCGCAGAATACGAGCAGCGGCAGCAACAGCCCATCCGCCTGATCATGGGAGGCCAGAGCGGGAAAGTATATGTGGTGCCGGCCGCCAGCTCACTATTACCGCTGTCATTCTCCGCAAAGGATATGGACTAGCAGATATAGAAGAAAAAACATATATTTGTACTGTGAATTAACCCACCTATTACAACAAGAGTATGATCCGTATCCTGTGCCTGCTTTTATTAGCAGTAGCCTTGGCGCAACCTGTTCTCGCGCATCCGAAAGACAAAGCCAAAGCCCTTTATAAAGAAGGAGTGGCGCTAAAACGTTCCGGTAAGCTGGACGCCGCGCTCAAGTGTTTCCATGCCGCCATCCTACAAGACAAAGCCTACACCGCCGCTTATCTTGAATTAGGACAGGTATACGCCCTCATGGAAAACTACCGCTTAAGCATATACTATTATCAGCGCCTGCTCAAATCCGGCGGCACAGAAAGTACCACCCCGGAAGATCTCCAGGTGATCCATAATCTCGGTCATGTTTATTATTACGAAGGGAATTATAAGGCTGCAGTAGCCTTGTGGACCAAGCTCTTAACCTTACAGCCCCAGAATTACTTTGCCATGTTCATGCTCGGAAAATCGTATATCGGTTCCGGTGACCTGGCAAAAGGGGAACAGCTGTGTGATAAGGCAGTGGAAAATAGTTTATAGTCTGCAGTTGGCAATTGGCAATTAACTGCCCACTGCCCACTGCAAATTGCCAACTTACATCCGCTCCGGTACATCAATACCCAGCAGCTTCATGCTCTGCGCAATGGTATGCGCTGTCAACGTGATCAGCTGTAAACGCAGGTTTCTCTTCTCTTCAGATTCCGCATTTACAATAGAGTAAGTATATACCCCATTCACTTTCTCCGCATAAAAAGAGTTGAACTGCTGAGCCAGATGGAAGGCGTAGTTCGCGATAGCCGATGGGCTCATCTCTTTTTCAGCATCTTCCAGTACTTCGCCAAACTGTTCATTCAGCACGATCAGCGCTTTCTCCATTGGCAGTAAACTGTCATTATGCCGGTATGTGTCCAAATGGCTGGTGTCTGACACGCCAGATTCTCTTAAAATAGACTTGATACGGGCGTGTGCATATTGAATGAAGGGACCGGTAAATCCGTGGAAGTCAATAGATTCTTCCGGGTTGAAGATCATTCTCTTTTTAGGGTCTACCCGCAGCAGGAAGAATTTCATAGCGCCCAGGCCTATCATTTCGTAGAGGCGTTGCAGTTCATCCTCACTGAAATCTTTCAGCTTACCGGATTCTTTGGTATGCTGGGCGGCTGTATTCACCATTTCATCTATCATATCATCTGCATCCACTACAGTGCCTTCCCGGCTTTTCATCCTGCCATGGGGCAGCTCCACCATGCCGTAGGAGAGGTGATAAATGCCCGGTGCAGCAGGCTCTCCCAGCTTCTGCAGGATCAGTTGCAGCACTTTAAAATGGTAGTTCTGCTCGTCGGCCACCACGTAGATGCTCTGGTCCATGTGATAATCATCAAACTTGAGCCGTGCAGTACCCAGGTCCTGGGTCATGTATACGGAGGTGCCGTCGCCACGCAGCAGCAGCTTCTGGTCCAGCCCGTCAGTAGTAAGATCAATCCACACGGAATTGTCTTCCTTGCGGAACAATACCCCTTTGCGTAAGCCGTCTTCTACCAGGTCTTTACCCAGCAGGTAAGTTTCGCTTTCATAATATATTTTGTCAAAGTCGATGCCCAGTCTTTTATAGGTCGTCTCAAAGCCTTCATATACCCAGCCGTTCATGGTGGCCCACAGCGTTCTTACCTCGGGATTACCGGCCTCCCATTGCTGCAGCATGATCTTGGCCTGCTGCATGATCTCTGTTTTGTTACGGGCCAGTTCCTTGATCTCATCGGTTATTTTGCCGTACTTTTCTTTATCCTGTTGGATCTCCGGCTTATGCAGCAGGGGAACCAGCTTTTCCACTCTTTCCCTTTCGGCGCCCTCAAAATCACGCAGGTCATTTTCCAGCGCCCTGGCTATAATAGGTTCTGCCTGCTCTCTCAGCAGGGTTTCAAATTTTACATAGTAGTCACCCACCAGGTGGTCTCCCTTGATCTTGGTAGAGGCTGGGGTATCTCCATGGGCAAACAGCTGCCAGGCCAGCATGGATTTACAGATGTGGATGCCCCGGTCATTTACCAGGTTGGCCTTTACCACTTCATAACCGTTGGCCTTCAGTATTTCTGCAATAGAAAAGCCGAGGAAGTTGTTGCGCAGGTGGCCCAGGTGCAGGGGTTTATTGGTATTGGGAGAGGAATATTCCACCATTACCTTCTTGCCGTTGGCAGGCTTACGGCCACTGTGGGGGTCATTAAAATGCGCTTGCAGGTAAGCGGTCCAGTAAGCATTGCTGATGCTCAGGTTCAGGAAGCCTTTTACCACATTAAAGCCGGAAATAAGCTCGGGGAAATGGGTTACCAGGTAGTTGCCCAGCTTATTGCCTGTTTCCTCCGGTTTTTGGCGGCTGAATTTTGTAAAAGGAAATACAACGATCGTATACTCCCCTTCAAATTCCGGTTTGGTAACATTGATGGCAATATCGGATAGGGAAACTTCCTGGCTATAAAGCGATTGAATAGCGGTAACTGCTGCTGATCTGATGGTTTGTACAACACTCATGTGGAAAACTGTTAATGCAAAGTAGCAGCAAAGGTAAAAAAAAAGTCCATGGTCGATAGCCGATAGTCCATAGCGTATGCTAATCATGCCGGATACGCTATGGACTATATGCCATGGACTATGGACTAATTGGTCCGTCAGCCGACGGATTAATTATTTACCACCACCAAAGGTGTAAGAAGCGCCTATCTGGAAAACAGAGTTCCTCGGATCTGCGGAGCCGTCGATCAGGTCTGTGAACCCGAAGGTATAACGTGCATAAACACCTACACCGATCGGGAACTTGTAGCCGGCACCGATGGCGCTGCCCAGATCAACCGTTTTGAAGCCGTCAGCGTCAACGCTCGTACCCCCTCTTTTGTACCTGGAGCTAACCAGGAAACCCAGTTGAGGACCTGCTTCTGCATAAAACTCAGGCAGGAAATAGTACTGTAACACTACAGGAACATTGATGTAGCTCAGCGCATATTTCACATCATCTCCCGGAACGTCTACTTTGGCGCCCTGACCGGAGAACAGTAATTCCGGCTGGATAGCCCAGGTCTTCTTGAATTTGAAATTAGCGAAACCGCCAATATGACCTGAAATTTTGCTGCTGGCATCAATGTCTGTCATGGAGGCTACGTTCAAACCACCTTTTACGCCAAAACTGATGTCTTGTGCCTGTGCTGCAAAGATGCCGCCCATGGCAATGATCACTGTTAAGAATAATTTTTTCATAATATGTAGATGTATTGGACTCAGCAAATGCAAATAATATGCCGAATTATAATATATGGAAGTTTTGGTACACTCCGCGCTTTAACCGGTGGAGAAAAAAGGGCACTCCTGTCAGGAGCGCCCTTTACCGATATCCGGGTTGTTTCCATGTCTTTTCCGCGACTTAGCTTAGTGTTCCTTTAGTCTTTCCCTAGTGTTTCTAAGTACTTAGCTTAGTGTTACCTTAGTGAAACCCATACTAAAAGCGCATACAAGCTTAGGTTAAAGCGCATGCAAGCTTAGTAAAAGCTTAGTAGAGTGTAAACTCCACCCTCCGGTTCTTCTGCCGCCCTGCCGCTGTCTTATTGCTCGCTATCGGCTGGGTCTCTCCATAACCGGTCGCTTCTATCCTTGACGGATTGGCGCCCTGGCTCACCAGGTACTGCTTCACAGATTCAGCCCTGTCTTTTGACAGGCGCATGTTGTTATCATCCCTGCCCACATTATCCGTATGCCCGGCCAGTTTCAGGCTGAAATTCTTGTTTTTCAGCAGCTCTGCCACCCGGTTCAGGGAAGGGAAGGAGCTGGGCTTGATGCTGGCCTTGCCGGTGGCAAATTCCAGGTTCTGGATAGCCTCGCGCACCAGCCTGCGGTCTTCTTCTGTTACCTGCTGCACAATGGTCTTGGGTGGAGTAGTGTCCTTGGGCAGGTCGCAACCTCCGCCATCTACCTTAACGCCCTGCGCCGTACCGGGGCATTTATCGAAGAAGTCGGATACCCCGTCGCCGTCAGTATCCTTCAACACCCTGTCCATATCCGCGCTCAGGCGGGCATTGGTGCTGCGGGTACTTTCAAGCTCCTGCTGCAGGGCCGCCTTCTGTGCTGCCAGTTCATCATACATTACCTTGGCAGGGTTGTGCCAGGCCAGCTGGCGTTTATTGCTGGGGCCCAGGCTGAATTCCAGGCCTGCATAACCATAGGAGTATTTGTCATGACCGCCGCCATAGTAGTAACCATCCAGGTTATCCCCATCCAGGAAGTGCATGGTATAACCCAGGTCGAGGTTCACCAGTTCCGACAGTTTAAACTTAAGGCCGGCCCCCACAGGGATGATCAGCTCCTTGATGGTGCCGTCAGGCTTATATTCTTTCTTGGTAGTGCCGCTCATCATCTCAGGATTATAACCGGCAAGGCCCGCACCCGCTGAAACATAGATCTGTACAAAGTTCTGCTTGTACAGCCAGTTAATAGTGGCCACGTTAACCACCGCGCTGAGGCTGGCAGACCATTTCAGCTTGGTTTCATACGAATCGTACTTCCGGATGGGTTTTTCATCATTACCCAGTTCCTTTGAGTTGTCTGCCTTCAGCTTGCCGCCTATATAGTCTGCTCTGATGCCCAGGGCATGCAAAAGCTGCCATTTTACATAAGCGCCGTAACCGGCTGAGGCTTTCCATTTGGTGAAATCATTCTGCCCCCCTGTAGGCGCTACAGGTGCCAGCAGTCCGCCGTTTACGCCTATGGACCAGGTCTTGAAATCTTTGGGGCCGTTAAAGATACCCGCTGAAGTGCTGCTGCTGTTTGATGTTTGGGCTGAGGTGCTCAGGGGAACCGCGAGGGTCAGCGTCCCGGCCGCCCATAATAGGAAGGTCTTTTTCATGAACTTAAAGGTTAAGTTACCAATATGGTTATCCGGCCCTTAGGGGCAAAGGATGATCCTGTAACCCATAACAAATAATAACAGCCCTGGTTCATGAAACTGACATATTTGCATAAAATTTTGCTTGGCATAATCATTGACAAACCATTAGCAAACACTCGAGAATCTACAACTAAAGGAGAATCTTAATTACTATGGGAAAAATAATAGGTATAGACTTAGGTACTACCAACTCATGTGTGGCCGTAATGGAAGGCAACGAGCCGGTAGTAATTGCCAACGATGAGGGCCGCCGTACGACCCCTTCAGTAGTGGCATTCTTAAAGAACGGAGAAAGAAAGGTAGGAGACCCGGCAAAACGCCAGGCCATCACTAACCCTATCAACACCATCATGTCAGTGAAACGTTTCATGGGCCGCCGCTATGATGAGCTGAGCAATGAAATACCCCACTGGAGCTACAAAGTGGCTAAAGGAGACAACAACACCACCCGTATAGATATAGATGGCAGGCTGTATACGCCGCAGGAGATCTCTGCTATGATCCTTCAGAAAATGAAGAAAACAGCAGAAGACTACCTGGGCCAGGAAGTGAATGAAGCCGTGATCACGGTACCTGCTTACTTTAATGATGCACAGCGCCAGGCAACCAAAGAAGCAGGTGAAATAGCCGGTCTGAATGTGCGCCGTATCATTAACGAGCCTACCGCAGCTGCACTGGCTTACGGATTGGATAAAAAACATCATGACAGCAAAATTGCTGTATTCGACCTCGGTGGTGGTACCTTCGATATCTCCATCCTCGAACTGGGTGATGGCGTGTTTGAAGTGAAATCTACCAACGGTGATACCCACCTGGGTGGTGACGACTTCGATAAGGTGATCATGGACTGGCTGGCAGATGAGTTCAAAAAGGACGAAGCTGTTGACCTCCACAAAGACCCGATGGCATGGCAGCGTCTGAAAGAAGCCGCTGAAAAAGCCAAGATCGAGCTTTCCTCTTCCTCCGAAACAGAGATCAATCTGCCATATATCACCGCAGTGGATGGCGTGCCCAAACACCTGGTGAAAAAACTGACCCGCGCTAAATTTGAGCAGCTGAGCGACAGCCTGGTAGAAAGAACTCTCGAACCTTGCCGCAAAGCGCTCCAGGACGCCGGCTTAGGCACTTCTGAAATTAACGAAGTGATCCTGGTAGGTGGTTCTACCCGTATCCCCAAGATACAGGAAGTGGTAGAGAAATTCTTTGGCAAGAAACCCAACAGGGGCGTAAACCCTGATGAAGTAGTGGCCATCGGCGCCGCTATCCAGGGTGGTGTACTGACTGGTGAAGTAAAAGACGTACTGCTGCTGGACGTAACACCGCTTTCTCTGGGTATCGAAACAATGGGTGGTGTATTCACCAAGCTGATAGAATCGAATACCACCATTCCTACCAAGAAATCTGAAACATTCTCTACCGCCGCTGATAACCAGCCCAGCGTAGAAATACATGTGCTGCAAGGTGAAAGGCCCCTGGCTTCCCAGAACCGTTCCCTCGGCCGCTTCATGCTGGGAGACATTCCGCCGGCGCCCCGCGGTATTCCGCAGATCGAAGTGATCTTCGATATAGACGCCAACGGTATCCTGCACGTAACAGCGAAGGATAAAGGCACCGGTAAGACCCAGAACATCCGTATCGAAGCGGGTAGCGGTCTTAACAAAGACGAGATAGAAAAGATGAAGGCGGAAGCAAGAGCTAACGAAGCTGCAGATAAGGAACAACGCGAAAAGATAGAAAAGGTGAACCAGGCAGACAGCCTCGTATTCCAGACAGAAAAACAGCTGAAGGAATATGGCGACAAACTGTCTGCTGACAAGAAAGCCACCATCGAAACTGCACTCAACAAGCTGAAAGAAGCACATAAAGCACAGGACGTTGCCCAGATCGATGCTGGCGTAGCTGAACTGAATGCCGCCTGGACCGCTGCATCTGAAGAGATGTACAAAGCCACCCAGGGTGCTCAGCAACCTAACGGCGAACAAGCGCAAGGCCAGCCTCAGGGCCAGGGCAGCGGCAATGCCGGTGAAGGTGGAGTAACCGACGCAGAGTTCGAAGAAGTGAAGTAATGTAAAAAGTAATAAGCTAAAAGTAAAAAGGCGCGAATGATCTTCGCGCCTTTTTCTTTTTTACTTTTAATTTTTTACTTTGTTAACATGGAATTAGTACTATACCCTTTCGAACTTAAATTCAGGCATACCTTTACTATATCCCGCAAGTCAAAGGACGTGCAGCCTTTACTGGTAGCAGAGCTCCGGCAGAACGGTTACAGTGGCCTGGGCGAAACCGCCGATAACTCCTACTATAATATGACCGTTCCCCGGCTCATGGAAGCCATCAACCAACACCGTAGCATAATAGAAGCTTATACACTGGATACCCCGGAAGCTTTCTGGGAAAAGCTGCTACCCTTATTTGCAGATAATATGTTTGCCCTCTGCGCACTGGATCTTGCTGCACACGATCTTTACGCGAAAATGCAGGGAAAGAAGCTCTATGAAGTATGGGGCCTCGATATCAGCCATAACCCGCTTACAGATTACACCATTGGTATAGACACCATCGGTAATATGGTGAACAAGCTCAAAGAATTTCCCTGGCCGATCTATAAAATTAAATTAGGAACGCCCGATGATATTGCCATTATAAAAGAGCTGCGACAACACACCACTGCCATTTTCCGGGTAGATGCCAATTGCGCCTGGGGCGTGGATGAAACGCTGCGCAATGCCGCCGCCTTCCGCGAACTGGGTGTAGAGTTCATTGAACAACCCATGCCTGCGGCCGACTGGGAGGGGATGAAACAGCTGCACGAACGTTCCGCCCTGCCACTCATAGCTGATGAAAGCTGTATCGTGGAAGCCGATGTTGAGCGTTGCTACGGTTATTTTCACGGCATTAATATCAAGCTCACCAAATGTGGCGGCATTACGCCTGCCCGCAGAATGATTGCCCGGGCAAAGCGTTTAGGGATGAAAGTAATGACCGGCAGCATGAATGAAAGCACAGTTGGTACCTCCGCGGTAGCACACCTGCTGCCTTATCTGGACTATGTGGACATGGACGGACCGCTGCTGCTGGCAGAAGACACTTCAGATGGCATCAAGATCGTAGACGGGCATATTATTTATGCAGACAGACCAGGCACAGGTGCTGTACTGAGAAAATGATCAGCCTTCAGCGGGTAGGGTGTCCCATCCTTCAGCCAGGAACACCTCATTCTTTAATTGCCCGGTAGCTTTGATCACATTACCTAATAAAGCCTGAAAGGGATTATTCCCGTTCGCTGGCATGTGGGCCGGCCGAATCAGGTAAGCTGCCCGTTCAGTAACGATGTAAATACCGCTGAAGCTACGTTTGGTATTAGCATAGAAGGTCCGTAATTCGAGCTTTCCCGTTAATTCAAGGTATTCCGGTGAATGTTTGTTATGATGCAGTGCTTTCATGGGTTACCATCCCAAGGTACGTTATTTTATGCTTGCATAGCCGGTGGGGATTGCCTATTTTTAAAGGGCTTCGTATTTAGAAACCCAGCTTAACCTGAAAAGATAAAATATCCACGGATGAAAAAACTATTTGTCAGCACATTACTGTTCATCAATTTCCTTTTTGTCGATATGCTTACAACCCATGCGCAGCGATTGGCCCGTATTGTAGTGGAGGCCGGTGCTTTTAAAAGAGAGAACACACCCATATCTTTTGCCCTTGAAGGCGTAACGGCCTTGCCCGATTCTGCTTTTTCACTGGTGGAAATAAAAGGCGCGCAGCGTATCAACGTGCCCTTCCAGGTAGAACAGGGGTACACCCGCAAGCTGTGGTGGATCCTTTCCGGTGTTACCGCCGCCGGGGCGCAACGAACGTTTGAACTGGTACAGACAAATAAGGCCCGTACAGATGCTTCCCTCATACAGGCGGCAGACAAGCAGGGCACACTGGTATTGCAGGAAGGCAATCAGCCTATACTGCAATACAACTATGCCATGGTATATCCGCCCGCAGGTATAGACAGCGCATATAAACGCAGCGGCTTCATACACCCTTTATGGGCGCCTAACGGAGCGGTGCTGACCAATATTCATCCCAAGGACCACTGGCATCATGTAGGCGTCTGGAATCCCTGGACACATACCGAATTTGAAGGCCGCGAAATAGACTTCTGGAATCTCTATAAAAAAGAAGGCACCGTACGGTTTAACGGCTTCCTCTCAAAGAACGAAGGCCCTGTATGGGGCGGCTTTAAAGCCTTGCAGGAACATGTGGTGCTCAATGGTCAGGCGCCGGAGAAGGTAGCCGTGAACGAGGTATGGGATGTACGCGCTTATCCCGCACAGGCAAACGGCGCCCGCCGTTTCTGGGACTTCACTTCTACCTTAAGCTGTGCAGGCAGTAGCCCTTTATTGCTGCTGCAATACCGTTATGGCGGCGGCTTCGGCTTCAGGGCTACCACAGAATGGACCACTGCCACCAGTCAGGTGCTGACCTCCGAAGGGCGTACCCGCAAGGATGCAGACAGCACCCGCGCCCGCTGGATAAAGGTGACAGGCCAGACAGGCAAAGGCCGTGCAGGCATGCTGGTATTATGTTATCCGGAGAATTTTGATGCCCCCGAACCAGTAAGGGTATGGGGCGAGAATATGGAGAGGGGAGAGCTGTTCATCAATTTCAGCCCTACTAAGATGAAGCCCTGGTTACTTACCTACGGTAAGGAGTATACGCTTAAATACCGCATACTGGTATATAACGATGATATCACACCGGCTGAGGCAGATGCTATCTGGAATGATCTGGCCCATCCGCCGGCAGTAAAAATAACCGGTGCACGTTAATCCATCTTATTTTTTCAGCAGCTTGTAATACCTGATGGCATAGTAAACTCCCGTAAGGCCCATCAGGATGAATACGGCGATGACACCCCATTTGCCGCTCAGGCGGTAAATGGGCCGCTCGACCCGGCTCAGGCGCAGATCAACTGCCAGGCCGGAGAATTGAAGATAACGGAATACGGCAAAGCCAAAGCCAACGACTGCCACTGCGACAGACAATATAACCTGGCCCCAGGATGCGGTGTCGGAATTTTTTTCAGGATGGTTGAGGTTATTCATAAAGCTATGATTGGAGAATAAATATACTTATTCATCCGCTATAGCAAATAAAAAAAAGCCTGCATCAGGCAGCTTTTTCCCGGTGTGAGGCAGCGTCGTAAACGGCAGACAGCAGGTCACGCACGGGTATACGCTTTTCAAAATAAAGGTCCACCTGGTCAAATACGATCTTACCGGAGGGATCCAGTACATATATGGCAGGAACGGGTACATCTGCATTAATGCCTGATATCCTGTCCCAGATAGGATCTGATGAAGAATAGATGCCAAATTGGGTAGCAATCTTATGCTGCCTGTCCCACACCGTGCTGAAAGGCACAGCTTGTTTTTGCGTAAGTGAAGAGAATCCACTGCTATCCTCATCGCTGATCACCAGCAGCTCACCGCCCATAATACGGATATCGGCATATAACGAGTACAGTTCCTGTAAAAGCTTTTCTGCATAACCATTCCAGTGTAGTGATATAAATACCGCTACCAGCGGGCGGGATACCAGGGTACGGATAGCTGTCTGTTCACTGGCATCGCTCAATAATGTGCTTGCATGGATGAACTGCGTACGAGGCAGGTTGGCTTCCGGTATAGCGTCTCCCGCACTCAGCGGAGCTATTTTATTGCGCTTGAATGTCGGGGCATTGAACCGGTCCGGTACAGGAAGAGGCAGGTAGTCCGCATATCTGTGAAGGTTAGACATAAGCATTGTTTTAGGATGGTTGGTTTTTGATAAGGCAAATATCGGAGGAATTATTATAACTTCAAATAGTCTATAGAAGTAGTAGGAATATAATTCACTAAGCTATTGTATTTCAAGACTATATTTTTCAAAAAAGTTTAGGCTTCCTCCATTGTCTGGGGTGGCATCATTAATGGCGCACGTGTTTTGCGGATCCGGTCCACCTCTTCTTTCCAGTTTTCGCCGAAAAGCCGGCCCATTTTTTCATCTATATTATTGATCCTGTCCTGGATCTTTTTGGAGTGTACGTAGTCGTAGTAGTCACGTAAGAGGTAAATGTATACGGAAGTGCTGATCTCCTCATCCTGCAGGTTCAGGCCAGACAGGTAAGCTTCCTCCAGCACGGTATAGTAGCGTCCTCCATCTTTGCGGCGGCACAGCTCAGCGGCCTGGTACCATCCGTTCATGGCCTGCTGGTTGAACTGGTGCTCCTGCGCCAGCCGGGCTTGTTTAATGAACCATTCAATGGCATCCTCAAAGTTCCTGCGTAGCTGTGCGTAGGCGCCATGATAGCCGTAGAACTGGATCAGGAGTGGCAGGCAGGCTTTATCACCCTGCTGCGAGCCCTGTTTGGCGATACGCATGCCGCGGTCCAGCAGCTGGGGCAACAGCGGATCTTTCTTGAAATAAAAGAGCATGCCTGCATACATGATATGCGTGGTGGCAAACAAACCTTTATTCCCGCTTCTTTGCGTATAGTCAAGGGCTTTCTGTCCCCATTCATGTAAGAGCTTCAGGTCTTTTGCCTGCAAGGCCTTGCCCATTTCAAACAGGCATTTGCGTAAAGCGATCTCGGGATCATTGGGATTACCGCTTTGGGCCAGCTTTTGAATAGCATTGTGCAGCTCGAGGGGTACATGCATGGAATACAGCTGCCCGGGAAACTGCCGCTCATGTATGGCCAATTGCTCATTACCAACATGATCAAATACCAGCAGCTTTACACCTGCAGGTATGCCTTTTTTCAGCAGCGCGATCAGCCATTGCTTCAGATGTCTGAGGTCACTCACCAGCCGGGGTAATAAAACAAGCACCAGTTCCTTGTCATCCCGCGGCAATGCCTGCCGGAAATCGTCCAGCATCCGCAGCAGGGTAGTGTCCAGCGGCTCGCCTTTGTTATTCGCAAGCGCCTGGCGGTATAGCTGTGGGTTCCATTCAAAGGAAATGTGCTTGTTCTTCAGGTCCTCCATCAGCTTTTCGCTGTTATCATAGGTTTCCAGCCAGTCCTTTATGATGGCAGCGCTGAAAGTATCTTCATCCTCAAAGGAGGTAAGGTGTGTAACAAATACTTCCGGCAGCTGGCCAAATGCAGAAGATTCCAGTTTGCAGAATCCTTCGTATACACGTGCTTCTTCCGGTTTGATGATCATTCGCACTACACGTTGCTGGGGTTGAGCGCTTACTTCCTTTAACCAGGCCCGCTGGATCTTGTTCAGTTCAAGCGCTATCGGATTATGTTCGTTCATTTTAACAGTTAAGGTTCAATGCTCCTCCTATAATGTCCGTCATATCACTGCCCGTCATCTTCACGGCCGCGCTGGTGAAATCCATTTTGGTGCTGCCAATGCCTTCGCAATGGTCACCTTTGAATTTGAAGTTGGCGTCACAATACAGCTCATGCAGGGTGACGGCGGTATGTTTGATCTTGTCGGCGCCAGATTCGATCTTGTTGTTCACATTGTCTACCGTTATTTGTGCGGCGCCTTCTCCAATCACTACTTTCTCTGATCCCTTTATATGCACTTCCTTTGAAATGAATTCTATTTTATTCGGCGCATCTACTACTATCTTATCTTCTGTCTTCACGGTCACCAGCGTTTGTGATGACACGGTGATATTGCCTGATCCGTCCATCATCATCTGGCTGCCATTCTTATCAGTAACGGTAATGCTGCCGGAGGCATCATCCAAGGCAATCGTATTGCCGCTGCGGGTTTTAATGGCTTTCACATTATTCTGCGGATCTCCGTACCCGCTCTTGGCTTTTCCATTGAACTTGCTGCCCAATACGAAGGGCATTTCTGCGTTGCCTCCTTCGAAGCCCACCACTACTTCTTCTCCAACTTCCGGTACAAAGTGGAAGCCGGTGCCCCCGCCTGCCGCAGGTGACGCCTGGCGTAACCAGGGGCTCATTTCACTTTGCTGCTGCCAGAAGAATTGTACTCTCACCCGGCCCAGCTTATCAGGATCGTTATTGTCCTTAACAACAGCGCTCTGCATATCTGCTTTGGGCACCTGGTGAGGATTGCTGTAAGGCGGCGCCTTTACATCGCCGGGCACGGCCAGGAAAGAGCAGTAATAATTGCCGGGCGTATCTGCATAATGTTTGGCGGCGGTAACGATATAGGCCGACTGGCTTTTATCTGACGCGATGATAATACGCTGACCAGGCGCTACGGGTACCTGGCTTACACCGCTTGCTTTCACAAATGCTGTTGCCGTAACTTTTGTTTGCAGCTCTCTGGCGCGCTTTAGTTCGTCCTGGTTATATCCATGACTGATAAAGGTCTGTTTATTGGAAGCAGCAGAGAAGATGCCGTCAGATGCAGAGGCGGATATACGCATATACGCATCGCTGCCAATTTCTGCCCTTTGTGCTTTCTCTGTTACAGGAGAAGCTGTCAGCGCATCATAAGAAACCAGGTTTACACGCTGCGGGCTCACAGCCGCCATGATCTTCAGGTTGTGCAGCGTTACATTATTATCCAGCTTCAGATCGCTTTTTTGTATATCGCCTATTACCAGTTTGCTACCGTCGTAGTACATCCATTCACCATAGCGTGCTGCCAGGCGCGCCAGGAAATCAAAATCTGTTTCATTGTACTGCACGCAGTATGGTATCTGTTTTTTATAGGCAGGCACCATTTCTGTTTTTACTCCGCTGCCTGCATCTTTCAACGAGGCCTGCAATATTGCCTGCAGGGTCTTCTGATAATAGGAAGTACTTTGCGGCACATCATCCAGCAGAATGGTAGGACTTACCCCGGCTACCTGGAAACCCCTGGTGGCGCCATCCTCATCTATCACGCCGATGCTGGTGATCAGTCCCTGGAAACGGTAACTGCTAAAGCTGATGGAAAGGCTTTTGCCTATATAACTTTCTACGATCTGGCGCTGATAGTTAATATCGCTGATCACGCCGCCAGGCCGCCAGAAAAAGCTGAAGTAATGATGGCTGTTCACTGCCTGCTCAAGGATCACTTCCTTGAACTCTACCGGTCCGTTATATCCTTCAATGCTGATAGCGGATTTCTGCAGGAATTTATCTATGCCGGAAGATGGTGTTTGCATAGTATTGTAATTGTAGATGGGTTAAAAATTTTAAATATCATTTTCCATCGTAGAAAAAGCCTTGTTGGTTTCATACAGCGCTGTCGCCTTTTTAACAAGGTGCTTATGTTTTTGCCATTGCGCTTTTATATCCGGAATTGCCGGTTCCTTCTTTTCATCCGGAGTAATTAACAGCGCATTCACCCGCTTCGTCTGTATGTCATATTTGAACTGACCAATATGGTCAATGCTAATGTCAACGATATGGCCCTGTTGTTTTATATTAATATTGTCTGGTGGTATGATGGAAGGGGTGTAACCTGCATTATATAAAAAAGCAGGCAGCTTCAGTGTGAACTTCGTCAGCTCCTGGTTGAGCTGCATGCCTGGTGCAGGTTCCCCCTCCTTTTGCCGGAACGCATTTTCCAGGCCTTGCCTGATGAACCAGGCAATTGAAGAATGATTGTCAGTAAGGTGATGCATAAGCTACTCCCCCCAGTTCTTTACATGTGAAACGCTGCCTATTTTCATTTCTCTTGCAGAGATAACGATATGCGTTACCATCGGACTTGCTCCTGAACTGTTAAAGCTTTCATGGAACTGCACGCAAACGGCGTCTGAGAATTCGACGGTTCGCAAGGGAGCATTAAAATCGTGTCGTTTAAAAGTAATGGTGCCTCCCTTTTTCTGATCGGGGGAAACCATCCATTGTACAAGATCAGTTTCCTTGGATGATTCCAGTATCAGTGAGATAGATCCGCCCTTGGGCATAGCAGAAGGTTTGCCGAGGTTATCAGTAGATTGTGAGAACCCGTAATTGCACTCCAGCACGTTTAGGGTTTGTCCGTCTATTTCTAGTTCTGCAATGAATGACATATTATGTTGGGTTTAGAATGTACAGATATTGAAATTGTATTGGGTGATGGGTTAAGGTTTTTCCATTTATGTACTTTTTAAACGTTGTCTAAAATGGATGATGGTTCGGATACGAAAATAACTATTCTTCAGAAATACCGTATTGTATTTTTTCAGCGGTCAGACTCACGTGAATGACTGATTTAAGTAATTTAACAAAATAGATGTTTGCTGATTAGTTATAACATTAACGAATAAATGAATTTTTACTTTTTATAAAGTATGCATTGGCTTCATTGATTGATAATAATTTGTGATGACGTTATCCTCCAGTAGAAAATTGCAATCGAACTGAACTGCTTTTTCAAATCGTGTAGCCGGCAGCCACCACAGCCTATTTCACCGTGTTGAAAATATAATATATACATTTTAACCGTATCTTTAGCCTCAATACAAGCATTGTAATTAAAAGACCCATCCATCGCCAGCAGGCATGGAACCACGAATGGAATAATTTAATCATTAGTTAGAAAAACCGTATATCATCCAATGACCCTGGCAACATACACTACATATACTCCGGAAGTGCAGGCTGCCATACGTATAGCCCAGGCAATAGCAAAAGAGTACCATCATGCACAGTACACCCCTGCGCATCTGCTCAAAGCATGTTTGCATAAAGAAACAGGCCTGGCCGCCGGTTTACAATCCATGAACCTGGATATCTATTATCTGGAAGAGTGGGCCGATGTACGCCTGGACAGCCAGCCCAGATCACCCCGCCTGCCGGACGAGCCCGGGCCCGATCAACAGGCTGCTACCGTATTGCACGAAGCAGATGCGATCCACCTGGAGCTGAACCAGGAAGCAACAGATGCCTGGTGCCTGCTCATTGCCATCAGCACTCCCGGTGTCGGATTTTCATATGAGCAGCTGAAAACATTTCCTTTTACCCGCGAACAATTGCTGGCCCGTTATAATAACGGAAAAGTAAAACAAGGCACTGCAAATGGTCAGCACAGTGCAGCTCCATTTACACCACTTAACCTGAAATATATATATCGCCTCACCGATCCGCAGCGCCTGGAAGAGCAGCATGCACTGATAGGCCGCGATGCAGAGATCCGTATGATGACGGAGATCCTTACCCGCAAGGGCAGGTCCAGCATACTGGTAATAGGAGAGGGCGGTGTTGGTAAAACATCAATGGCCAACGGGCTTGCCCGCGCCATCGTACAAAAGCAGGTACCGCTGCTTTTACAGCAAACAGATATCTATGCATTGGATTATGGTGCTTTTATTGCCGGGGCTGCTTATAAGAATGAACTGGAAGATCGTCTCCTGCAGATCATTCAACAGCTGAAACAGAACGGCAGGCACATTCTTTTCATAGACAATCTGCATACCCTGCTGGATAAGCAACCTGCCTCCGGCAGCGGCGGTATCGCCAATATATTAAAGGCCGCCATCGGAAAAGGTGAGATCATCGTGATAGGCAGCAGCACACCGGAAGGCTTCCGTAAGCTCATCGAACCAGATAGCCTCTTACGTCATTGCTTCGAGACCATACCATTGTCCGAACCTGACGAAGCGCTGGCAGAACGTATGATCCAGGCTGTGATCCCCGCTTACGAAACTTATTACCGGCTGAAGATAGCTACTCCCGTTACGCAGGAGGCTATCCGCCTTTCGCGTCGTTATCTCAAGGAACGCAGCCTGCCAGACAGCGCCATTAACCTGCTGGATCGTACCATGGCCGCCATCCGCACATTGCAGGATACCGGCAAACAGGTATTGGATCAGCTACAGCAGGAACTGGATACGATTGAAACAGATGCGCCCGCTGCCCGTCAGGAGCTCTTATGGCTGCACCAGCAGCTAATGCAGCGCCTGAGCGCTTTACTCACCAGCCGCCTGCAGGATCCCGCAGATCTGTATAAGATAGAAGATACGGCAGTACTGAAAAGCACCTTGCAGGAGGTCTTAGACCAGCTGCAATCACTGGCGTCCACTCACCAGGATGAGGTCACTCCGCTTGACCTCGCCACCATCATCGCAGAAGTAACCGGCATTCCTTTGGGTAAGATCCAGTCACAGGAAAGGGAACGTCTCGTAAATATGGATCTTCATTTACGCAAACGCGTAGTAGGACAGGACCACGCACTGAAAACAGTAGCAGAGGCCATCCTCGAATCGCGCTCGGGTTTAAGCAGGCCCGGTCAGCCGATAGGTTCATTCTTTTTCCTGGGACCTACCGGTACCGGGAAAACGGAGCTGGCAAAATCTTTGGCAGACTTCTTGTTCCAGGATGAACGCTGCATGATACGCTTTGATATGTCCGAGTTCAAGGAAGAGCATTCTGCAGCCCTCCTGTACGGCGCCCCACCGGGTTATGTGGGTTATGAAGAAGGAGGCCTGCTGGTAAATAAGATACGGCAGCAGCCCTACGCAGTAGTATTGTTTGATGAGATTGAAAAGGCCCACCCTTCTGTATTTGATATTTTCCTGCAGATCATGGATGAAGGAAAGCTGCATGACCGCCTGGGTAAGACCGGCGATTTCTCAAATGCACTGATCCTCTTCACTTCTAACATAGGAAGTGATCATATCGCGCAGTCCTTCCGGGATGGCGTGATCCCTCCGGCACAACAGCTGATGGAGATCATGGCCCGCTATTTCAGGCCCGAGTTCCTGGGCCGCCTCACAGAGATAGTGCCCTTCGGTCCTATACAACAGGAGAACGTAGTGAAGATATTTGACATCCACCTGCAGCACCTGCTGCAAATGCTCGGACAACAACAGATCAGCTTCCTTATATCAGACGCCGCACGTGAGCACCTGGCGACCCTGGGCTACTCTCCACAATATGGAGCGCGCCCTCTCAAGGAGGTCATCCGCAGCCGTCTTCGCAAACCGCTGTCGCGTATGATCATAGAAGGGACATTACAGAAAAATATGGAGGTATCACTGGACCTGGATGAACATGGGGAATTAAAGTGGTTGATCAATACCCCGGTCATACTAACTGATAAGTGACAACTATTTTAGATAAAATTGATTAAATTGTAATAAGGGTAACCATCAATAATTAAAACCGTTTCTTATGAATGATAATTATGGAATTGGCGGTAACGAGGTAAAGCTCGACGCCAATGAGGCCATTATTGAAATATCTCATAACCGTACCCTGTTTGCTGAAAAGTTAACCCAGCAAACACCCGTTAAGCCCGAAATAGTACAAGGTTTAACCTCGGTAGAAGATGTTTTTGAAAACTATAAACCCGCAGTACCGGTCACCTTTCATGATGCAGAAGGCCGCACCGTGCCCGAAATGTTACGGTTCCACAACCTGGGAGACTTCGGCGTAAAAGGTATTACCGCACAGAGCCCCTTCCTCGACGACCTCGCAGCAGAGAAAGAGCAGTTCCTCAAGATCATGAAACACCTGAAGACAAACAAGATCCTGAAAACCGCCCTGGCAGACCCGTCTGCAAGACAAGCACTGCTTGGCGCAATAAGAGGAATGTTAAAAGACCTCGATGCAAACAAATAAGCGGATGCACCGCATCACATCCTTGATAATTCGTAATTGAATAATTCACTCTCTATGGCAGAAGTACAAAAAAACCAGCAGCAGGATCTGCAAACTGCCGGTCAGCCTGCATCACAAGCGCAGGAACAATCCCTTGAACAAAGTATTGCAGCGCTGGCAAAATACGGGGGATTTGACCTGCTGGAAGCATCTATTGACGGCGCACAGAACCTCAATCCCGAACGTAAAGCAAGACGTAATATATTCCTCACCGAAGCCAATAAAAAAGGCGAACGTGACGACCTCCGCAAATCACTGAAGATATGGGAAGAGGTATTGTCAGCTAACACCGAGCTTAACGACCTGGTGAACTACTGCGCTGAACATGCTGAGCAGGCAGAGAAAGTGCTGAACAAGAACCTCGCTGAAGCAGTGGAAGCTACCAGGGAACTGGAACAGTCTTACCGCAACGTGGCCCTCTTCTTCAAGAACACGGAATCAGACAAGGTAAAGAACGTAGCCTTCATCAACGTGGAGCTGGATCAGCTGAAAGACCTGGACAACACCCGCTTCATTGACGCCATCAACCAGGAGATCATCCAGAACTACGACAGGCTGGACCTTCGCGGTAACTACAGCCTCCTGGTGATCCCCGGTTATCTCGGCTCTAATAAAGTGCTGGAGAAATGGGCTAAAATAGCGCATAACAATAAAGTGATGCTCGTTACCGACTTCTCCCACCTAGATGCGCCTGACGACGTAATGGAGATGTTTGAGCAGGCCAATCTTACCGGTGGAGAAATACATCGCTCCAATGTGATCATGGCCTGTAACTGGCTGGTAGGCCGCGGCAAATTCGATGAAGTAGGAGAGGACGATAACCTCTACATTCCACCCTCCGGTGCACTGGCTGGTAAGATCTATAAAACCCTCATGTCTCAGGTAACCGCCGGTAAGAAATTCGGCGGCATGAATGAAGTGGACGGTGTAAAATTCGAGCTGAAGAAAAGTGAAATAGCCAGCCTCGAGAAACTGGGCCTTGTTCCCATGGTGAAAGAGTATGGCAAGGTAATGGCCTTCAGCGCCAAAACGCTCTTCAATGGAGACAACATCGGCTTACAAACCTACTCCGTTGTACGCGTGTTCGACTATGTTACCAAAGTACTGATGGACTTCCTGAACCGTCGCGCATTTGAGAACTTCAATGCCAACACCCGGAAAGACCTCATGAAACAGATCATCCGCTTCCTCGACAGTATTACAGGGCCGGATAAGCTGATAGAGGACTTCAACGTCCGCCGCTTTGAACAAGACCCGATACAGAAAGACCGTATTCACCTCGATATTCACCTCAAACCCTATTTCCCCGCCAAGAACTTCCTGATCAAAATGGAAGGCCATAAAGGCGAAGATGTGAATGAATGGGAAACTGAATACGAACAGGACAAACAATAGCAAATATGCAGATGTGCAAATACGCCCATCCGCATATTTGCACATCATTCATCAATTCCATACCTGTGTTAATAATTATTTTAAAAAGCATGACAAGAACAGGGCATGTGATAGCGGGCGTATGTATGTGCGCTTTGCTGGTAGCCAACGGCCGGCGGACAATTGCACAAACAAGATCTTCCGTAGATACGATTTTAACCACCAGGGGGGCGGCCACACTGATCAGCTGTGACGCCGCTGTGAGCACCTTCCAGATAGGTGATGGTAAGAATGCTGATTATGATTATCGCATTGTAGACGGTAACCTGGTATTTATCAGGCCAACGGCGCCAATGCCCAGAACCACCAACCTCATTGTAAGGGAAGGTGGCAATATCCACTACCTCATCCTGGCCTACCGGGATAAAGTAGACCTGACACAGTTGAAGTACACGCTTTCAGGTAAGGAAGGCGCAGAAAAAGGCGCCGGTAATGCTCCTGAAGCTGCCGTTGTAAAAGGCAGCGACGGAGAACAGATCCCGGTAGTAACAGACGAAGAAGCAGCAGCTGCCCATCCTGAGATCGATACCTTCACCGTCGGCAAAATAGCAGAGGATTTTGGTAAACAGAAGAAAGTAAACCACCAGTACGAAACAAAAACAAACGGCATTTCACTCAGCTTCTCAAATGCCATGACACTGAATAACCTGGTGTACTTCTGTTACAAGCTGAGGAACCGTTCTGCGCAGCCCTACAACCTGGTAAAAGCTACCATGATGTATAAGGACAGCAAAGCGGCAGACCGCCTCTACACCATGCCGGTCCTGTATAAGAAAGCGCCTGCAACGGTAGATAAGAAAGATGATCAGGACCTGGTATTGGTAGTGCCCTCCCGCACATTCAAACGCAATGATGAAGTGATAATAGTATTGCAGAACAACGCCGATCAGAAACAGCTGGTGCTCTATACACCGGTAAACGCATTGCCGAAGTATATGATCGCACCCTGAAGCAGCTCAGATCAAATGGAATGATGATCAGGTACCTCATATTGTTTTTATGCGTGTATGTTAACACAGCGAAGGCCCAGCAGCTGGACTTCTGTGGGGAAGCTGTGCCAATGGAGCGCGACTTTGTATCCTACCGGCTCATGGATGTGATCAAAGGACAGCTGCGTCACCAGAATTTCCTGCCCCTGCTGAAAGCCAAATCAGAGCAGTATTTTCCCCTCATCGTACCCATCCTCAAACAATACCAGATCCCGGAAGATTTTAAATACCTGCCGGTGGTGGAAAGCGGTTTCACAAACGCCACTTCTCCGGTAGGCGCCCAGGGCGTGTGGCAGCTCATGCCCGGTACTGCGGCAGAATTAGGGCTGGTAGTAGGCGACGGATATGATGAGCGCAACCACCTGCTGAAAGCTACCCAGGCGGCTTGTGTGCTGCTCCGTAAACTGTATTTGCAGCTGCAATCCTGGACCCTGGCGGCAGCGGCTTATAATGCAGGCGCTGGTAATATCTCCCGTAACATACGCAAACAGGGTAGTAAAGATTACTACCAGCTCATGCTGAACAATGAAACCGCTCAGTACATCTACAAGATCATTGCCGTAAAACAATTGTTTGAAAGCCCCGAGCTCTACCTGCCCGGTTTTGGCTTTAATGTCTTTAACAAGAATGCCACCAATGCTTCCGTATTTGCCAGCGGCGTTAACCCTGATAATGATCTTGCCTTTAAAACTATCCGTATCAATGTAGGAAAGAAACTGGCTAAAACACCCGCACTGATCTACTCAGCCCGCCTGCATAACAGTGCCTCTTTTACAGACGGCCAGCTGGTAAGCGTTCAATTGCTGGATGATCTGCAGGCAGATGGCGTATATATCAGCAAGAACACCAACATCTCCGGAAGGGGCTGGCTGGTGAGCAACCGGGTGTATGTAGACCTTGGTTTTGGCGCTACGCTGGTATTATGTGATAGTGATGGTAATAAAGGAGTGCCCTTAACCCAATTGAAGGAGGGAGGTACCGTAAAGCTGGTGAAAGGTACTTAACTACACAAGCGTATCGTTCATGAATATGCGGTAAGGAAAATTGTTCGCAGCATGTTCCTTTAATTGTGTCAGCAGTTCATCTTTCAGGTAAGTCAGGCTGCCGTTGCTGTATTTATCCATGGGCTTGGCCAGCATAATGCGTATATCAATACTGCGGCTGTAGCCTGCAGCACCGCCCGGCAGCAGGGTTACACCTTTGGTTACGGCTACGTTTTTCAGCTCCTTGCCTAAAATAAACCTGCAAAGCGCCTTGATATCTTCCGGCGTAACGATCCTGTTATGAGACAGCAGGTGATACCGGTACTGGTTAATTTTTTCATCAATGCTCAGCCGGTCTTTTCCTCCTTGTGTATTGGTGACTAATGTAATGCTGTTGGGTTGTACATGTATATTTCCATACTCCTGCAGGCGGCTGCCCATTCGTATATTATTGGCGGCTGTACCATTGGTGGTATAGAATTCTACAAACAGGTAGCTGGCATTTTCCTTTGGCTTTACCATCAGGTACGGTATATTCCCTTTGTTGCTGGATGGCTGCAATTGTTCTTCCAGTGAGGCGATCAGCTGATGCAGTTCCCGCATACGGCCCGCTACATAATCGTTCTTCACTTCTTCAAATAAAGAGCTTTCATCCCGTATCACTTCGATAAGGTAAGCAATGATCTCCTTGGCTTCTCTGGAATCGAAGCGCCCTATACCGCTGCTGCGCACTACCAGTTCCCCTTCCTGCATTTCTCCCGCAGTAGTAAAATTGCGCACATGGTAATCGGCGCCGCCCAGGTCATATACTCTTTTTACATCAAAGAAGATGTCGGAGGTATGCAGGGGAATAATGTTCAGGTAGCGGTTCAGTTTTAACGACTGCTCATTCAGCTGTTTATTGATCACCGGGAAACAGTTCGTATTGCAATACAGGTCTTCCAGCAGGGTATGATGCAGGGCCTCAGGGAACTCTACTCTTATCCAGGTAATGTTTGGCGCAACAGTGGCCCAGTCCTTTCCAAAGGTTTGCCGCAGTATGTCCGGTGCAACGCTGCCTTTGGCGGCTGCGCCGGTCTTGCTCACCGTCAGGAAATGGTGGCGGTAGCGCTGCAGTACTTCTCTGCCGTATCTGGCATTGGTATCAAAAGCCAGGTTCATCATCATATCCAGTTCTTCTTCCTGTTCCCCGCGGCTGTGATAATAGCCGCTTTGTAAATGCAGCTCCTGCCCGTTGATGAAGAAGCGGGCCTGGGGCAGGTAGTAATAGAACATTTCCTGTTGATGGATATTGCGCAGGTCAAAGAAGAAAGACAATCCCTCAAAGCTCTCCGGCATCACATCCATAGACAGGCCCAGCCACATATGGTTAGGCGCAGCATCCGCTAAGACCGTTCCCTGCAATACCTGCTCCTTGAACCAATGGTCCCTGCTTTCAAACAGTTTGCTGCCAATAGCCATATAACGTATATGTCCGCGGAAAAGCTTGTGGGATGTAACAGGACTGAAGAAGAGATCCGGGCTGTTGTGACTGGCCCTGCTATTATAAAAAAACTGGTGGTCTGCATGAATGGTAGTCGTTGTTTCATTACTGCCGGCATGTAGTATACCATAAGCAGGCTGGCTGCTGGTAACAATCTCCGGCATCATGATCTGGGCCAGCCGTTCTACCAGCCGCGCATGCGATACATCCACCTCGCTGGATATCTTTTCCAGTTCGCTGGCGCAGGTTTCCAGCAGCAATTGCACAATGGGATCAAAAGATGTTTCTACTTCCACATCAGGATAGCCCCACAGCCTTGCTGCTGTTTTTAACATCCGGTCCTTTATGCGTTCTTTTTTCTCTTTCATAATCTGTATCAGTCAAAAGACAAGGGACTTACAAAAAAATAGCTGCTGTAGTGGAAGGGATTGTTATTCTTGGCCAGCGTGCCGTTAACGCTTACTTTAATTTTCTTCTTTATTTTTTTCCCGCTCATCATAGCCAGTTCTTCCTGGCTCACAAAAGCAGTTACCCTTGTCTGCACCAATCTCTTTTCATATTTGATGATCGCCAGCCTGATGGCATTTTCAACCTGTTCCTTGATCTCGTTGTTAGTGGCTTTAATATCAAAATCTGTGTCCCACAGCTGGCAGCCATAGTCCGGATCATCTTTGTTCTCTCCCAGCACGGTGGTGATCAGCAGGTGTATATGCTGCCCCACCGATTCTTCCAGGTTGCAAACCGGCATATCCTTTTTCTGAAGGATACGCGACAGGTCAAGCGGTAGCTGATAATATTGTCCTTTCATGTCTTGCGCTTAAAATATGCCCAGGAAGCCCTTTTTATCATAGCGTATCCTGATCTCTTTTACACAGCCTTCCGGGTCCTTGATAAGATTCACCATTTCTATCTTGACGCGTTTCTTACCCCGGATGGCATTACAGAACTCGTTGAATGTTTTCACGTCCTTATCGTTCAGCAGTACACGTGCGTTCAGGTTATTGCACAGGTAAGGTGCAAAGTCCTGTACGGTTTTCTGCTTGTTATTCAGCTGAGTAAGCATTACACGAAACTCATCATCTGTAATAGAAGGTACTTTAGGTTTCTCCGGCTGCGGCGTTATAGCAGGCTCCGGTTTAGTCTCCTGCGTTGGGAAGGGCGGCGGTACAAATGCATCGGGCCGGTTGTTGACCGGGGCCGGGAATACCTGTACACGTTTCTTCACCATACGGCTGGAATCACCATTTACGATCAGGGTGATGATTCTTTCTCCCGGACTACTAAAGGTATATGTATGAGAAGAACCACCATGGGTTTCCGCATTGGGTTGTTGCAGCCGCCACTCCCAGCGGCTGGCGCCGGGCGTGTTGTTACGATAGGTAGCAGGCCTTCCTGCAAAGGCTTCTTCAGGCCCTTCTATCACAGGAAATATATCCGCTGCCGGTGGAGGCGTATTTGCAGGAGCAGGGTTCACTACCTGTACATCTTGCTGCCAGCTGCATTTTCCCGACTGTAAGGTGATCGAATAATTACCAGCCTCTGCAAAGGAGTGATATACCTGCTGCCCTTGCTGCTGTGCGCTTGAATCGCCAAAATTCCAGCTGTAGCCGGAGCGTGTATCGCCTGCGTTATTAGCTTTGAAAGTGATCACTTCACCTACCGTATAAGAGCTGTTTACACCATGCTGACGGCTGCTGAACGCAATGCTCATATTACTGCAATCCTGATGCGTACTGGCCTTGAAAGCCAGTATCGCTACGCTGATAACCAGCAAGGCCAGAAATGTATACAACACCATCGGGTCAATATGGCTGGTGATGCTGCTGAAAGGTCTTACCGAGTTAACTTTTCTCTCGTTGGGTGATTTAGGTGGGGCCATCGGTTTTTCACGTTTTTGCAATTTTAAATAATTTTTTAGATAAATTGCCATTAAATATGAATTGGTATTAACCCGAAAAACTGAACTAACATATTACACAATTGTTCATATCAATAATAACCGCAGAAAAACCGTAAATAATATCTTAAATGGCGAACTATGCACAAAAAGCGGCTGTGCTGGAAGAAGTGATAGACCATATTCGTTGTTTGCATGAAGACGTAAGAGCCGAAGTAGTAGTGGGTGAACTGCTGGATAACCAGGTTCAGCCAGATGCTGTTACCGTGCAAATGGAGAACGTGTTCAGCCGTGCTTTTGCGCGTGATATATTAGGCGTGAAGCTCGATGATTCGCAGCCTTATCATCCATTCATCACGCTGCAGCTCTCACGGGATGGCTTGTACGATCGCCTGCCCGAAGGACTGTTCCATGAATTCTCATCGCAGCGCCGCGGCAGTGTGAGTGAGATGGTCGCCGCTTATAAAAAGCAACAACAGGAAGAAACGCAGGCCCGCAAGTTTTTCAGGCCCATAGAACATGAGTTTTTTTTACAACGTGTATTCCTCGAACAAAGAGAAAAACATTTGTTGTTCGATGCCTTTGGAAAAGATGCAGACCAGCTGTTTCTTTCTTTCTGGAATATCAGCCCCGACCTGCCGCGTGTTTCTGTGAACCGCCTCGTAAAATTGTTGCCCTACATGCACCGCATTGCCGGTAACATTCCGCTGGTGCAGCTATGCCTGCAGGTGATACTGGAAGAAAAAGTAAGCATTGTTTGCGAGCACACGCCGCAGCAGGTAAAGAGCAGCAGTGGTATCCCGCTGGGCGAGTGCCGCCTGGGAACGGATACACTGGCCGGAGAAGATTTTTATACCGATATGCCGCTGATGAAAGTGACCATTGGACCCCTCCAACAGCGCCGCATATACGATTATTTGCCATGGCAGCCCTATGGCCGGCTGCTGGAAACCTGTTACGGCTTTTTATTGCCTGCCGATGTAGAGATCGAAACTATCCTCGAACCGAACGCAGGCGAAAAGGGAGCAGCTGTAGCAGATGCAAACCCCAAGGAGGGTATCATGGGATATAACATGTTCCTTTAACCGGAATTATTTTTGATATACATTCATTGGTATGTTACTAAAAGCGAAAATATATTTTGTTGTAGCGGCTATGTTGGCCATCGGCTCCCTGGTGGTGGCCCTGTTAAGCCGCTTTATCAGAAACTTTGCCCTCTATAAAAAGAGGGCCCTGTGGTACCTCTTTTTCATGGCGCTCGTATTTGGGGTGGTAGCCTCCCTGCCTTACCTCTTTACGCATCAGAACCTGATGAGCCAGTACATCTTCTACATGGTTTGGTTCCTTGGCTTAGGTATTGTACACTGCCATTTTATGTATACACGATTTTGGGCAAATGAGAAAACGCTCAGTTCGGAGCTGGCCTTTATCGTGGCAATCTGGCTCTTCGGAGGTGGTTTGTCAATATTGATGCACTACTGGATGTCTAAAGGCAGCTACCTCTATTACCCCATGCTCACTTCGATGTTCTCATTTGTGCTACCAACATTTGTGTATAAAACATTTGAAAAGATGATGGCCATTCCCGCCAAGGTACACAAGTGGTGGCAGTACCCCTTATATAAAGAAGCGCCGGAGGTGAACGAAGATGAAATGAGAGATCTGATCGTAATAGGTTTTGAACTGGAGAAAAGAGCCAACGACAATTCCCGTATCTATTTCAGGGCCCGTACGCCTATTAAAATGGACCTGGGTGATCTCTTTTATCACTTCATCAACGATTATAACGACCGTTATCCCAATACGCCTATTGACTTTATGGATACGAACGGACAGCCCTACGGCTGGGTGTTCCATCTTAAGCCACGCTGGTTGGCAGGCGCTAAAACACTGGACCCCCAAAAGCCTGTTTTTATGAACGGGATACAGGAGAACAGCGTGATCATTTGTAACAGAGTAACTATTTCGTAAAAATCGTTTTTATGGCTGAGCCCTTAAAATATTTCCCCGTTAACTGGGTGGATGGAATGAAGATCAAGAAGCAGCATTTTATCGATACCGAAAATGCGATGCTCGACCAGATACGGGATGCCATCACAGTTGGCCTGCATGCACAGAACTACGGCTTGCTGCCGCCTAAAGCAGAACAGAAGGAATCCCTGAGATGCTGGTTCGTAACAGACAATCAACATCAATGGCGGATCAAGCTCACAGAATGCAGGTCAGTAACACCCGGCGGCGCACGTATCGAGATACCCGAACATACAGTGCATTCGCTTAAATATGCTACTACTTTTCCTGAAACGGTATACAACTGGGATCCGCGCCATACAGAGACCGCCTACTATATATTGATCCAGGTAAATCCTTTTAACCGCCAACCCAGCGGTGAGCCGCTGCTGCAGGAAGATCCGCCCAGGCTGCCATATGCCACGCCGGAATATACCCTGCACATAACGCCGGTGTCGCAATTGCCGCAGGGCCAGTTGGGCAGCTACCAGATGATATTGGGCAGAATAATAGTAAAGGATGCACGCCCTCAGCTGGATGATGATTACATTCCTCCCTGTTCCATTACAGCCGCACATCCTGCCCTGGCAGACCTTCATCAGGAACTGGATCAGTTCCTCGGGCAGATGGAGCTTTATGGAGTGCACATTGTACAAAAGATCTATTCCCGCAAGCAGGATAATGATCTTGCACAAGTGGTGCTCTACATCACTGAAAGAGTAGTGCAGTATTTAGGCACACGCATATCACAGTTCCGCTGGCTTGGATTGTATCAGCCACCTGCCGCTATGCTGGAAGTGATAGCAGGCCTGGCCCGTGTAATGAAGAACGCGATAGATCAACGCGCCAGCGCCGGTAAGGAAGAATTGCTAAACTATTTCAGTGAATGGTGCGAGCTGAAACAAGGCGAGCTGGAAGCGCTCATGGTGAACTGCGCCAACATCCGTTACAAACATGTTGACATCAGGGAATGCCTGCAACCCATGATCCCTTTTGTACGCGCAGTGAATAAGCTCTTTGATAGCCTCAGCCGTCTTGACTACATCGGCCGCAAAACAGATAGCAGCATATTCGTGAAAGAAGAGACGCCGGAAGACAGCGAATACCTGCGCAAGCATAAAACCAAACGTTGGTTTTTCACAGACTGATGTACACAACTATCATATCAAGATATTAGCGTTAACTACTAAAAGCAGTAATAGATCATGCAAGTATTAAACAAACAGGAAAGAACAACCGCCTTCTTATGGTTCCTTTTATTTTTCGTTGTTACTGTAGGACTTTTTGTGCTGGCGATCTTCTTTAACTACCAGGTACCGGTAAGAGAGAATACCGAGCTCAGGAAAGAGCTGGGCACCTTCCGCAAGGAGGAAGTATTCCAGGCATCCTTCCTGCAGAACCTCGAGAAAGTCAAGACCAACCTGGATTCCATCAATATGCCCAATCAGAATGCTATCTATATGGACCAGGAAGTCGCTAAGCGTTTATCCGATATGCACAACGCTATTCCAAAAGATGTTGTAAGCCATTATAGCCTTTATGATAACTCTGTGCAGATTGGTTTGGCATTGCATCAAAGCAAACAACAATTGCGCGGCCTGCAGGATGCACAAAAAACAATAGCTGAATTGAAAGAAAAAGTACAGGATCTTACAAGCCAGCTAAATCAATCCCAGAGCCAGCTTGACTACTATAGAAGACTTTCTGCAAGCACCCCCGGAAGATAACGGTGCCGCGTGTATTACATTAGTTATTTTAAAAATTAGTATAAATTTTATTTGTTAAATTATCGTTCTGTCCGCCCTGCTGGCTTGTCTACCTTAGTTGGATATACTAAATTTGGTTATCATACTTATTATTACTTCTTGGTATTTTTTTTATTTGGTAACCTTAAACATTTAACCCATGTCCTTCAAATCCGAATTCGAAGTAGCTGGCAAAAAGTACGTAGTGAAACATTGCAGCTATGACCTCAGTCAGGAGGTAGACGCGACTGGCCGTCCGTCCGCAATCACCCGCGGCGGCCGCATCCGCTTAACAGTAGAATCCACAGGAGAAACCGATCTCTTTGAATGGATGGTGAACAACTTTGAAAGAAAAGATGGCAAGATCACCTTCTACAAAAGGGATTCAGATTCAAAGTTGAAAACTGTTGAATTCAAGGAAGGCTATCTGGTAAAGTTCGAAGAGAGCTTTGAATCAGACAATCCGAACCCGATGACGATCACATTTACTATCTCCGCCCGCGAACTGACCTCAGGCAGCGGTACCCATGTTAATCAATGGGTAGGATAGTAGTGTCGTAACGTCATAGACATTTTTGGGAAGCCCCGTTCATACAGAACGGGGCTTTTTCATTTTAATGTGCAGCAATAGCAGCCCACCATATCCATATACAGTATATAGGTTGAAAAGCCAGCCGGCTCCAGGTATACCAGGGCGCTGCAGGGAGGCCGCCCGGCGCCGGTAATTGTTTTACAGCTACATGAATGTTGGCAGGGAACATGAGTATGAGTAACACGATCAATGCCCATGCCGCATACATGCGTGTAGATGGAAAGAGCAGGCCAATGCCGAATACGATCTCCAGCACGCCGCTGATGATCACCAGCGCATGTGCATAAGGCAATATGCCCGCTATCATATAGGTGAGCTTTTCCGGCTTTGCCAGGTGCATGGAACCTATCAGTACGAACATAACAGCAGCGGATATACGTGCGTCAACAGGCAGCTGTTGCAGGTAAGGGATGTTAAAGAGATATCCTGTCAGCAGCAGTAATGCGCCTATAGAAAGCAAACCGGATAGAAAAGCCATAACAGATAAATTTTATACTGCAAATATCCGTTACCTGCCGCTTACGCCGGCCTGACATTTGTTAGTTTCCGTCTCAGGTCTTTCTTAATTGAATGGATTGTACAAAGTGATGGCTGCCTTTTTCCAGTATCAGGCTGGCGCGGTAACGTGTAGGCTCAATGTTTTCTTCCAGGTTAGGTTTGTTGATCTCATTCCAGATCTGGGTAGCCATGGCTACGGTTTCGTCGTCAGACAAATGAGCATAACGGTGAAAGTAGGAGTGAGGATCCTGGAAAGCAGTGCGCCGTAATGATTCAAAACGTGAAATATACCATTGCCGCAGGTGCTTCTCTTCTGCATGCACATAAATGGAAAAGTCGAAGAAATCAGATACGAATACAGCCGGCTCGCGTTCTTTACGTGCTCTCACCTGCAATACGTTAATACCTTCCACTATCACAATGTCAGGCGATTCTATCCATTGCTGGTTGTTGGCCATAATATCATACTCCAGGTGAGAGTAAATGGGCGCCGATATCTTTTCCATGCCTGATTTAACATTGGCCAGGAACTGTATCAGCCTTCTGATATCATAGCTTTCAGGAAAGCCTTTGCGGTTCATCAGCCCTTTCTGTTCCAACACCTTGTTGGGGTATAGAAAGCCGTCTGTAGTTACCAGGTCTACACGCGGATGGTTGGGCCAGGCAGACAGGAGCCGTTGCAGTACACGGGCAGTAGTGCTTTTGCCTACCGCTACGCTGCCTGCAATGCCAATGATATAAGGCACCTTATGCGCATGGTTGTTGAGGAACTTGCTGGTGGTAGCGTGCAGCTGTTGCGCTGCTGTTACATGCAGGTTCAGTAACCTGGAGAGCGGAAGGTATACCTGCAATATTTCTTCTGATGTCAGCGGTTCGTTCAGGCCCTGCAGCTTGTACAGGTCATTCTCAAAATGTATAACGGCATCGTCCCTTCTTTTCGCCCATTCTTCCCTGGTGATAGTAATGTAAGGAGAGTAGCGCACTGGTTTAGTTTGTTGTTTCATATGTAGATATAGGAAGCAGCATTGCTTTTATTTCACGTACACGGTCTTGATGTTCAGAAATTCGTGCGCACCTTCGGATGAAAGCTCCCTGCCGTAGCCGGATTGCTTAACGCCTCCGAAAGGCAGGCGGGCATCTGAATGTACCATGTCATTGATAAACACATTGCCGCTTTCTATTTGTGTGGCAAGGCGGGTGGCCTTTTCTATGTCGCGGGTCCAGAGAGCAGCGCCCAGGCCAAACGGCGTCTGGTTGGCCAGCTCAATAGCCTGTTGCTCATTCTGTGCAGTGATCACGGCAGCCAGGGGCCCAAAGGTCTCTTCCTGGAAAGCTGCCATCCCGGGTGTTACGCCGCTCAGCAGGGTAGGAGCAAAGTTACAGGCTTCATGTGTTCCGCCTGTCAAAAGCTGCGCCCCCTGCTGCAGGCTTTGCTGTAATTGGCGGGCCAGGTCTTCGGCCAGGTCAGGCCGGGCCATAGGCCCCATTTGTGTATCGTCTGCCAGCGGGTCTCCCTGCTTCATTTGTTGCAGAAGGCTGCTTACTTTATCCGTAAATGCAGCGGAGATCTCCTTTTCCACTATCCAGCGTTTGGCGGCTATGCAGGACTGTCCGGCATTTTGCATACGGGCCTTTACGGCTATGGCGGCGGCCTTTTCCAGGTCGGCGTCCTTCAGCACAATAAAAGGATCGCTGCCACCCAGTTCCAGTACGGTCTTTTTAATGTATTTACCCGCCAGCTGCGCTACACTCATGCCCGCCGGCGTGCTGCCGGTAAGGGTAACGCCCTGTACGCGCACATCGGCTATGATCGGTTCTATATTCTTGGAAGATACCAGCAGGGCCTGGAATGCGCCTTCCGGGAAGCCGGCCTCCAGGAAGATCTTTTCTATGTCCAGTGCACAACCGCTGGTGTTGCTGGCATGTTTCAGCAGGCCGCTATTGCCGGCCAGTAAATTAGGAATAGCAAAGCGGAACACCTGCCAGTAAGGGAAATTCCAGGGCATAATGGCCAGTATTACGCCCTTGGGCTCATAGGCCACATAGCTGTTGCTGGCGTCGGCTGTAATGGGTCTGGGCTGTAAGATGCCGGCCATATGCTGAGCATAGTATTCTGCGCTGGTGGCGCATTTTAATACTTCCGCCTTCGCTTCTTTCAGTGTTTTGCCCATTTCCCTGGTAATAACGGTAGCGTATGCGGTGGTGTTCTTCCTCAGCAGGGCTACCACCTTCAGCATCAGGTCACAACGCTGCTGCAGCGGCATTTGCCGTAGCTGCCGGTAAGCGGTATGGCCCAGCGCAAGTTTGCCCTCGATCTCTTCATGGGTGTGCGCTGCGTACTCGGCTATGGTTTCCTGTGTATACGGGTATATGCTCTTGAAAGTACCCATAGAATTATTTTAGGCCTCAAATTTAAGGCTTAAATGCTCTAAAGGCATACTTTTTCCATGAATAGCAGCTAATAAAAAAAGGAGAAACAGCACAGGCCGTTTCTCCCTTTCTATTTTAAGTCTCGAAAGTACCTTATTCTGCTACCCTGGTGATCTTCAGGGCGTTGGTGGGCAGGTGTTCCTTAACAGGCGTACTACCGGTGTTCACCACCACGTCGCCTGCTTTGATGAAGCCTCTTTCTTTCAGGATGTTGATCTGGTCCAATACGATATCGTCCAGGCTTTCCTCCTCCGCATAGTAGAAGGCGCGCACACCCCAGCTCAGGCTCAGCTGGTTCACCAGGGTCCTTTCCTTTGTAAATACATACAGCGGAGAACGCGGGCGGTAGCTGCTCAGCATAAAGCCGGTGTAGCCGCTCTGGGTCATACCTATCAGGGCGTCAGCATCCAGGTCTTCTGCTATTTTACAGGCATTGTAGCAAAGGGCGTCGCTCAGGAAAGTGGCAGAGTGACGGTGAGGGATCAGGTTACGGTTGTAAATGATGTCTTCCTTCTCTACTTCACCAATGATCTTCTTCATGGTCTGGATCACCAGTACAGGGAATTGGCCTGTAGCGGTTTCGCCGCTCAGCATCACTGCATCGGCGCCTTCCAGCACTGCATTGGCCACGTCCGTAATTTCGCTACGGTTGGGGCGGGTGCGGTCTATCATGCTCTCCATCATCTGGGTAGCTACGATCACCGGCTTCGCGCGGTGGATACATTTGCGGATAATATCCTTCTGGATCATCGGGATCTGCTCTACCGGCAGTTCCACGCCCAGGTCGCCACGGGCGATCATTACGCCGTCGCTTTCCCAGATGATCTCTTTCAGGTTCTGGATAGCTTCCGGCTTTTCTATTTTAGAGATGATCTTGATCTTGGAATTACGCTCTTTCAGCTTCTTGCGCAGATCGGTCAGGTCTTTTACATTACGTACAAAAGACAGGGCCACCCAATCGGCCTCCTGGTCAATGATAAATTCCAGGTCAATCAGGTCCTTTTCTGTCAGCGCAGGCAGGGAAACCTTGGTGTCAGGCAGGTTAAAGCCTTTTTTGGAAGACAGTACGCCCGGCAGGGTTACTTCTGCTTTGATCTCCCCGGCAGGAGTTACCTCTTTTACCACGGTCTCGATCTTACCATCATCCAGCAGGATCTTCTGACCAGCTTTTACATCCCTGTACAGGTGTTCGTAAGAAACATAGATCCTTTCCTTTGTACCTACCACCTTTTCATTCACAAAAGTGAGGATATCGCCTGCTTTCAGGGGCAGGGCGTTATTCTCGATCTCACCCACACGCAGCTTGGGGCCTTGCAGATCTGCCAGGATAGCTACATTGTAAGGTTCAGTGGAGTTGATCTGACGAATATGTTGGATGATGCGCGCTTTGTCTTCGTGAGAGCCGTGAGAGAAGTTCAGACGGAACACGTTCACGCCAGCCTGCACCAGCGCCAGCAATTTCTCATAGGTATCGCAAGCAGGACCTACAGTGGCAACAATCTTGGTTTTATGATTAGAATGTTCCCTGGATTTTTCATGATCCATTTGCTTGTGGTAATATTTGGATAAATCCTTTGTACTCATACGGCTTATTTTTAACTCGCTAGAATTTTACACATCTTAACCCATTCCGAATCCATTTCTTCTTTGGCCTTTATGGCATGGTCCAGTGGTGTATAGTGGATTTTGTTGTTTACAATGCCTACCATCACATTATGCTTGCCTTCCAGCAGGGCGTTCACAGCTGCAAAACCCATACGGCTGGCCAGGATACGGTCCTGCGCAGTAGGAGAACCGCCCCTTTGAATATGCCCCAGGATGCAAACACGGGTATCTGCATTCGGCAGCTCGTGCTTGATCATCTCAGCCACCCCGTTGGCGCCTCCTGCTTCATGACCTTCGGCCACTACTATCAGGTTCACCAGTTTGCGGCGACGCTCATTGGCCTGCAGGTCTGCAATGATCTCTTCCACTTCAGACTTATGCTCCGGCATCATAATATGTTCCGCACCGGTGGAAATACCACTGTACAGCGCAATATAACCGGCATCGCGTCCCATTACCTCGATAATGAACAGACGGTCGTGCGCATCGGCAGTATCGCGTATTTTGTCAATCGCTTCAATGGCGGTATTTACGGCAGTGTCAAACCCGATCGTAAAATCGGTACCGGCAATATCTTTATCAATAGTCCCCGGTAAACCGATACAGGGGATGTCAAATTCTTCAGAGAATTTCTGGGCTCCTTTGAAAGAACCGTCTCCTCCAATCACCACCAAACCGTCAATGTTGTGCTTTTTCAGGTTTTCGTAGGCTTTTTTCCTACCTTCCGGCTCATAAAATTCCTTGCAACGGGCTGTTTTAAGGATGGTGCCCCCACGCTGGATAATGTTGGCCACTGATTTTGATTCCATAGGCAGGATCTCGTTCCTCAGCATTCCCCGGTAGCCATACATGACGCCATAAACGTTCAACTGATGATAAATACCTGTTCTTACTACTGCACGTACAGCCGCATTCATGCCTGGAGCATCCCCGCCAGAAGTAAGAACCGCAATGTTGTTCACTTTTTTCATTCAGGATATAATATTTATCTTCCCGGTGGTAAATTGATTTTGTTAAAAAAACACCGAAAGGGCGCACAAAAATAACATTTTGGATTTTGTTTCCTAACAGTTATCCGGTTAAATAACCGAAATTTTCAATTTTAGTTAAACAATCCCCGAAATTTTTTCAAAAACTATACTTATGATTAAAATGAATTATAGACAAATATTGGTATTGTGTATGAGTATTTTAACAGGCAGTGCAATGGCACAGCAAGCCGGTATAGTATATCCGGCTACGATGAAAACAGATACGGTAGATGATTATCATGGCGTAAAAATAGCGGACCCGTACCGCTGGCTGGAAGACGATCACAGCGAAGCCACCGCCGCCTGGGTAAAGGAGGAGAATGCAGTAACAAACGCCTACCTGGCAAAGATCCCCTTCCGGGATGCCATTAAGCAACGCCTCTCCGTGCTCTGGAACTATCCTAAAACAGGGGCGCCCTTCCGGGAAGGGGAGTATTACTATTATTATAAGAACGACGGTTTACAGAACCAGTCCGTGCTGTACCGCCAAAAAGGCCTCGAAGGCGCTCCCGAAGTATTCCTTGATCCCAACAAGCTGTCTGCCAGCGGCACCACCGCCCTGGGCTCCGTCAGCTTTTCGAATGATCACCGCTATGCCGCCTACCTGCTGTCTGGCGCGGGTTCAGACTGGCAACAGGCCTTCGTAATGGATGTGGCCACCAAAACACTCCTGCCCGATAAGCTGGAATGGATCAAGTTCAGCGGCCTTTCCTGGAAAGGCGAGGGCTTCTACTACAGCCGCTATGACGCACCGGACGAGAAAAACCGTCTTTCTCAGAAGAATGAGTTCCAAAAAGTGTACTTCCACCGCCTGGGCACCAGCCAGGAGCAGGATGAACTGGTGTATGTAGACAAGGAACATCCCCTGCGCAATGCGAATGTGTCTGTTACGGAAGATGAACGCTTCCTGATCCTCCAGACCTCGGAAGGCACTTCCGGCGCTGAGATCTGGTACCGCGATCTGCAGAACGCCGCGCAGAAAGACTTTAAGCTCCTCATCAAAGGCTTCGATTTCCAGCCTGGCGTGATAGACAATATCGGCGGCAAGCTGTTGGTACATACCAACCACGATGCGCCTAACTATAAAGTAGTACTGGTCGATCCTGAGCATCCTGAAAAGGAAAACTGGCAAACCATCGTGCCCGAAAAGCCGGAAGTGCTCTCCAGCGCAGGCGTAGCGGCAGGTCATCTGTTTGTAGGCTACCTGAAGGATGCTTCAGAACGGATGTACCAGTATGAGATCGGTCCGGGCGCAAAAGCGGTTCCCAGGGAAGTGATCCTTCCCGGCATCGGCTCTGTAACAGGGTTTAACGGAAAGAAAGACGATAAGGTACTGTTCTATTCCTTCAACTCTTTTACCACACCGGGCACGATATATAAATATGATGTAGCCAGCGGCAAATCCACCCTTTATACCAGGCCAACGCTCAACTTCAACCCGGATGAGTACGAAACCAGGCAGGTGTTCTTTAACAGCAAAGACGGCACACGCGTGCCCATCTTCCTGTCTTATAAAAAGGGCCTGCAGCTGAACGGCAGGAACCCGGTATTACTCTACGGCTATGGCGGCTTTAATATTCCCATGACCCCGGGCTTCAGCCCTTCCAACCTGCTCTTTATGGAACAGGGCGGTATCTACGCGGTAGTGAACCTGCGCGGGGGCAGCGAATACGGAGAGGCCTGGCACAAGGCGGGTATGCTGGAGCATAAACAGAACGTGTTCGACGACTTTATAGGAGCGGCGGAGTACCTGGTACAGCAAAAATATACCAACACTTCGCGTATAGCCATTAGGGGTGGTTCCAACGGCGGCCTGCTGGTAGGCGCCTGTATGACCCAGCGGCCGGATCTCTTTAAAGTGGCGCTGCCCGCCGTGGGTGTAATGGATATGCTGCGATACCAGCAATTCACCATTGGCTGGGCCTGGGCTGTTGAGTATGGCAGAAGCGATAATCCTGAACAGTTTAGCTACCTGCTGAAATACTCTCCCCTGCATAATCTGAAACCCGGTACCGCTTACCCGGCCACCCTGGTTACTACTGCCGATCATGACGACCGGGTAGTACCGGCCCATTCCTTCAAGTTTGCAGCAACCTTGCAGGCTTGCCAGGCGGGGCCTAACCCGGTGCTGATCCGCATTGAAACGCAGGCGGGGCACGGCAGCGGCAAACCTACTTCTAAGCAAATAGACGAGGCGACAGATGTATGGGCGTTCACGTTGTATAATTTAGGGGTGGATTTTAAGTAATTTGTTAGTACGAATTATCCCGCTAGCCGGGATAATTCGTAATTTTAATAAATTGCTGCTATGAAGGTTTTAATCACAGGAAGTAACGGTTTATTAGGACAGCATCTTATCCCGCTCTTTGTAGCGGACGAACGGTATGAGGTGATCGCGGCAGGCAGAGGCGTGAACCGCCTCCCGTCCCAGCAGGGTTATACTTACGAATCAGTGAACCTGCGTAATACGGTCAGCGTGCAGCAGTTATTGGAAAAACACCACCCCGATATCATTATACATGCGGCCGCCATGACACAGGTAGACGAATGCGAGCGCAACAAAGACGCCTGCTGGGATACCAACGTAGCCGCTACACGTTACCTCATCCAGGCGGCTGAAAAGTATAATGCCTTCTTTCTCTTTCTCTCTACTGACTTCATTTTTGACGGACTGGAAGGTCCTTACCGCGAAGACGATGCCCCCAACCCCCTCAGTTATTACGGCGCCAGCAAAGTAGCGGCAGAACGCATGATCAGGAACAGCAAGCTGCCCTGGGCCATTGTAAGGACTGTGCTGGTTTACGGTACCGCCATCGATATGCAGCGGAGTAATATCATTACCTGGGTAAAGAACAACCTCCAGCAGGGTAAGAAGATCAAGGTGGTAGACGACCAATGGCGTACGCCCACCCTGGTACAGGACCTTGCCGAAGGCTGTAAGCTGGTGGCCGATAAGCAGGCTACCGGCGTATTTCATATCTCCGGCAGTGAAATGCTGTCACCTTATGAAATGGCTGTGCAAACCGCCCAGTTCTTTAAGCTCGATCTCCGCCTCATCGAAAAGGTAAACGCCAAAAGCTTTGTTCAACCGGCTAAACGTCCGGCTAAAACAGGTTTTGTCATCGATAAGGCGGTACAGGAACTGGGGTATCAGCCTAGAAGCTTTGCAGAAGGGCTTGAAATTATCGCCAAAGAAATAGGGGCAAAACAATAATTACTTGAACTCCAGGTAAACATCGTGCTTTCCACCATAGGTGGCCTTCACATATTTAATCTTTTCTGCTGTATCGGAAGCCGGCGTCTTGAATTTGATCCTCACTTTAAATTGGGTGGAGTCATTATTGCCGTATGCATAGGCGTCTTGCCCATAGGTCCTTAAACTGGCCGCGCGCTTATTGGCAGCTGCCTGGTTGTTATAGGTGCCGCATACGATATAATATTCCAGTACCTGGGAAGGGTCGCCCGCCACCGGCTGTGCAGCTACCACGGTCGCGGTATCTGTCTGCGTCACCTCGGCCGGCAGGCTCATGGTATCTGTGGGGGCGGGAGTCGTAACTCCCGCGTTCTCTACAGACGATTCTGTGGGTACCTGGTTGCTCACAAACCACCAGATAGCGGTAGCTACCAGGGCAGCAGCAATAGGAATAGCCACCCACCACCATTTAAAGCGCGACTGCTGTTCTTCCAGCTCCCATGGTGGTACGGTGTAGTGGTCTACCACTTCATTATTTACTACTTCGGTAGTGCCTACTGTTACAGTTGGGGTAGCATCCGGCCGTAGCACAGGCTGCAGGTGCAGGGCGTCTGGCCTGCCGGGCAGGCTTTCCGGAAGGAAGCTGATATGTCCCGTAGGGCCGGACTGCAGGGAGCCAATGCCCGGCAATTCCAGCGGGCGGCCGCTTTGCAGGCTGGCTTTGAAGTCCTCAATATATTTTTCCAGTTTACGGCTGGCTATCGCCGGAACCAGGTTCTCTTTCAGGGAGATCCATTCCAGGCAGGAGCCGTCGTCTGTCCATTTGTCTTCGAAGATCACCCGCTGTCCCGGCGGGTCAAGGCTTTTGTCCACTATGTTATACTGCGCAGGTATGTGCTGAAGGGTGAAGGTGCCGATCCCCGGCACAATGCATACCTGCTGCCTGAAAAGGACGTCCTGTATGTACTGTTCTAATATCAAGGTGTTTGATTATTGCGCAAGTTTACAACTTTAAAATTTAATCATCACCCCTCCTACGATATTAAAACCATAGGTGGGATAGCCATTCCAGCGTTGGTAATGCGAATTAAACAGGTTATTGGCAGTCACCCATACGTTAAAATTACGGCCAATATCGTAATTGGCGCCGGCGTTCAGGTCCATTGCTCCCTTGGTTTTGGCAAAGTCCTTATTGGCCAGCTGGTAGTAGCTGCCGCTCAGCGCATAGAGGTTGGCGTCCAGGTGCAGGTTCTTGCCTACGGTGTACTGCCCGTACAGGTTGGCCTGGAAGGGCACCATATGCCAGGGTTTAACCTCGGTGTTCTGCTTGTTATAGTTGTACCAGTCGCCGCTCAGACGTACCTGGAATTTCTCTTCCTCGATATAGCCGATCTCTGCATGCAGCTGAAACGCGCGCAGCTGGTCTTCATTTTTGATCAGGAAGGTATTGCCTACGGTTGTGTCATTTACGAACAGGGGCAGGTTATACCAGGTAACCGCTGCAAATTTGGTATTGTAGTTAAAGTGACTGCCCAGTGTACCTTTAATACCGGTGTATTTTTCCTCTACTCTTGTATTCAGTATACCGGCAGGGTATTGGCCGATGAAGGGGTTCTTATTGGCCAGGTTGCGGTAGCTGTTCTTGTCGATATAAGAGATCCAGCCGCTGCTCAGGATCACTTTCTTGCGTATCAGGTGCGATTCGTTCACGATGTCGGGCAGCAGGTAGAATTTACTATTGGTCCAGGTAGGGTTTACGCCCGCGTGCAGGGTAAAGCCCGGTTTGATGATCTCCAATGCAGGGTGGATAGCCACCACGTTGTTATTGATCTGTTCCTGGTTGCCTTCCTTGAAAGTAGAGAGATCCAATACGCCTTCAGCTCTCAGGAAAAGGTCTTGTACCAGCTGCTTGCTCACCGGTGCGTTGATGATCACCGTATTTTCCTTCCGGTCAAAGGCATCGTTGAAGATGATGAACTTCGCTTTGGGCGCATACATCAGGGCCCAGTCGTTCAGCGGGCGGTTCTTCAGCCCTACCTGCAGGGTACCCTGGTTAAAGGCCTGCTTTACATCTCCCTTGGGGAAATCAAACATCGTATGGTCATAACCGTAATAGTGGATCACATTGCGGTCAAAACCTACGCTGCCGTTGATCTCAAACAGGGGAGAGTAGTAGGTGCCGGAGGCCAGCACGTTCAGTGCGCTGTAGTCCTGGTTCTTGATATTTCCCTTGGAAGAAATAAAGCTGCCGTACAGGCCGTAGTTGAATTTCTCGTTCCGGTTGCTGCCAAATCCGGCCTGGATCAGGGGCGTTTTATAATTGCCAAAGCCGCCTTTGATAAAGTTATTCTGCAGCGCCGTCAGGGAGTCTTTACCCAGGGCCAGGGGCTTTAAGGGCACCGGCTGATACATGAAAGCCAGGTTCAGGGCCGGCACCTGGTACAACAGGCGCGGGCGGGCAGTATCCGTACCCGGCAGCGAAGCCGTGAGGTTCAGCTTGGCGGCGTCGCGCAGCTTAGGCTGATAGGTAGAGATAATGTCAATCGTTTCCTGTTTCAGAGAGTCCTGCGCCTGCACCGGCTGTTGCAGTCCAAAGGCTGCAATGGCCAGCATCATTCCCATTCCCCACCTGCTCATATATTTGGTATTACCCTTCATTCGTTTTGCTTTTTACTTTAAACTTTTTTACTTGATCTTCGATGCTGCTTTTTCGGCTGCTTCTACTTTGCTCAGCTTGTCTTTGGCTTCCTGTTTCAGCTCCGGTATCGGGCAATTCTCTGCCAGGCTCTGGAAAGTGGCTTTGGCATTGAAATAATCTTTCTGTTGCGTATACACATCTCCCAGCAGGATATAGGCTTTGGCCACCCAGAATCCGTAGGAAGGTGTATTTTTGATCACGTCAAACCCTGCTTTCTCTGCAGCATCCAGCTCATTCTTTTTCAGGTAACATACGCCGGTATAGTAGCGGGCTTCAGCGCCGGTCTCTGATTTGGTCATACCGGCCACTGTTTTGAACTCGCTGATCGCGTCGTCATACTTGCTTTGCTCCAGCTGCGATCTGCCCATGGCGTAATGCCCCAGGATCTGATCGTCTGTACTGATGCTGGAAGAAGAGAGCAGCATTTCCGCATAGTTGCCTGCCTCGTCCCAGTGCTGTAATTGCAGGTTGCTGCGTAAGAGCCCGCGGGTAGCGGTCAGGGTATTCTCTTTACCGGTGCTCATGTCCTGCAGCTGCAGGTAGTAATTGCGGGCTTTTTCATAATTCTTCACCTGGTAGAAGTAGATATTGGCGGCCTGCTGGGCGGCACGCTCTGCATAAATGCTGTTGTTCTTTGAGAGGATGAACTCATAACCAGGCAATGCGGCTGTATAATCCTTGTTGTTATAAGCGCACTCTGATTTATAGAAGTAAGCAGGCAGCAGGAACTGCCCGTTGGGATATTGTTTGATGTAATTGTTAAAGGCAGCAGTAGCGCCGCTGCAATCATTGCCGTTGAACTTCGCTTCTGCCGCGGCATAGGACAGTGAGTCTGCTGCAGATGCGGTAACGGTACGGCCGCTGGCTTTCAGCAGGGCTACATAATCATCTGTTTTGCCCTGGCTGATGTAGATGTCTTTGATGGCTACCAGCGCTTCACCTGCTTCTGCAGAGTTAGGATATTTCTCTACCACCTGGCGGTAATAGGAGAGAGCTTTGCTGTCGTTATCCCTGTTGAAATAGCACAGGCCCAGCTTCAGCAGTGCCCGCGGAGCATTGGGTCCGTTGGGTTGTTTCTTCAGCACATTCTCCAGGAAGGGAATGGCTTCTGTATATTTTTCGGAAGCCAGGTAAGTATTGGCGATCTCAAGATCCGCGTCGTTGCCGAAGCTGGAGGAAGGATATTTGTTACCCAGCTGTTTCAGCAGGGCCAGTTTCTCGCTGTATTTACCCTGTATGCCCAGTATCACGGCCTTCTGGTAGGTGGCGTAGTCTGCACCCGGATCATTCCTGGCGATCACCCGGTCGTACAACGCGGTAGCCTTTCCAAAATCTTTCAGCATGTAATAGCAATCCGCGCTGCGCAGCAGGGCGTCGTTGGCAATGCGCGGAGCGTTTGGCCCGCTTACGCGCTGGGCAGCTTCAAAATGTTGCAGGGCATGAGTATAGTCTTCTTTTTTCAGCAGGCTGTATCCCATGTTATAGCTGGCGGTTTGCGCATTGGCCTCTCCTGAAGCCGGTACGCCGCCGGTGAGGTAGGTGTTGAGGTTGATGATGGCGTTATCGGTACGTTGCTGACGCAGGGCGATTTCTGCCTTCCAGAAATGCGCCAGCTGTTTGATGTTCGGATCGTATGCGTTTTTGATGGCGATATCCAGCAGGCGGTCTGCTTCAGCCAGCTGCTGGTCGTTCACCAGTTGTGTGGCCCTTCCGTAGGCTACCCGCTGGTAGGCGCGCAGCACGGTGGGGTTCTTGTCAGGCAGCGACTCAATAGTGGTGATCGCGTCCTGGTAGTTGTTGGTATTGGCAAAAAGGCTTACCAGTATTTCTTTCGCTTCTTTGTTGTATGATGATTGCGGGTATGTTTTTACAAAATTGGTCAGCTCTGTAAGCGCCACGTCCTGGTAGCCCAGTTCATAAGAGAGCTTGCCGTAATTGAAGCGGGATATTTCCTGCTGCTGCGGGTTGGAGTTGTTGCGGGCGCCAAAAGCAAAAGCATTGCGTGCATTGGCCTTCTGATCGGTGCGCAGGTAACAGTCGCCCAGCAGGTACATGGAGTTTTGACCCAGTGAGTCCTTTTGGCTGCTCAGCTGTTTAAAACCGCTGATGGCTTTATTGTAGTTCCCTGTCTGGTAGTAGCAATAAGACAGCTGGTAAACATCCTCTTTCCTTACTTCTTCCGCATTGTCCTGGTATTCCTGCAGGTAAGGCAATGCTTTTTTGTAATCCTTTTTCTCGAAATAGGCTTGTCCCAGCAATTGTTTCAGTTCCGTATCGTAGTACACATTACCTTTCTGCAGCAGTGGTTCCGCAATGCGGATCACTTCATCCCGTTTGCCCTGGAAGTAATAGATCTCTGCCATATAGTAAGGCACAATACCGGCATATTTGGGTTCTTTCTCTACCCGTTTAAAGCTGGCCAGCGCTTCATTGTATTGCTTGTTGTTGTAGGCGATGAAACCATAGTAGTAGTTAGCGGGTATGTAATATTTGCCTTCTATTTCTTTGATGGAGGCAAACAGCGGCTGGGCTTTCTGAAAATCTTTCACGTTGAAATAGCAGTAAGCCAGCTCAAACTTTGCATCGGCAATTTCGTCGTTGGAGAGGTTGTCGATGTTCGCCTTTTCATACAGGGGAATGGCCTCTTTCAGCTTGTTGCGGTGAAAGTAGTATTTGGCCAGCTGATAGCTTACCAGCTGCTCACGGGCGTTGTTGTTGGTGCGTTGCAGGTATTGCTGCGCCATTTTCTCTGCGTCGGCCTGCTGCAGTTTAAGCGCGCACACCGTGTAGTAATACGATGCATCTGTTTTTACAAGCGAGCGGTTAGTTTCCTGGAAATAGTTGATATTATCCAGCACCTGCCTGAAAAGCTGCATGGATACCGCATATTTCTCCTGCTGGAAAAGCTGCTGTGCATCCTTGAAAACTTTATCCTGGTCGGTATAAATGCGTGTTTGCTGGGCCCGGGCAGGTGTGATGGCCAGCAGGCCGGCGCCCGCAAAGGCCAGCAGGGATAAATACAAATGTCCGGAAACCACGATCTTTCTTATAAATTGCATGCGCTTGTATTTGTTAAAATAGTTTATTGGCTTACCTGTTTTCTTAGTTGATCACGGCTATTGAATATCAGGTAATTAATTACGGCAGGGTATCAATAGTCCAGGGTTATTCAACGAAGAAAACGGATAAACCAGTAAACGCTAAATCAATGGAAGCAAATATAAAAGTTTAAACCTTTTTCCCTGTGATAGCTTATCTACAGCGATGTGGATAACCACAATGTGGATAACTCTGCCCCCCGGCATATGCGTATTCACCTATATTGCAGCCAATTTCATTAGCAAGAATTAAACCATATTTAAAATTCTATGAGAAAACTCTTTTCTGCCGGCTTTACCAATGGAACGGTTAACTTTTCCCTTTTGTTGTTGCGGGTGGTGTTTGGGGCAATGCTGTTAACGCATGGTTGGCCTAAACTGATGAATTTTGCAGGTCTTGCACACAAGTTTCCGGATCCCCTGCATGTAGGCCATGCCACTTCACTGGGCATGACCGTTTTCGCAGAAGTTTTTTGTGCTGTTTTCGTGATCCTGGGACTGCTTACCCGCCTGGCGGCTATTCCGCTGGTGATCTTAATGGGGGTGGCGCTTTTCCTGATCCACGGACATGACCCGATCGCTGAAAAAGAGAAGGCTATTCTGTACCTTGCGGCTTTTATCGTGATCCTGTTCTGTGGCCCCGGCCGTGTGAGTTTTGACAGCCTTATTGGAAGATAAACATGTTTACATCAATTACTACGATACGCGTTCGTTACGGAGAAACAGACCAGATGGGTTACCTGTATTACGGTAATTATGCACTGTATTACGAAGTAGGCCGCGCCGAAGCTATCCGCGAACTGGGCTTTACCTACCGGGAACTGGAAGAACAGGGCGTGATCATGCCCGTGGCAGAGCTGCAGATCAAATACCTGCGTCCCGCATTGTATGATGATCTGATCACCGTAAAAACCACCCTGAAGGAATTGCCCGCCAATCACAAGATCCAGTTCCATTCAGAACTGTACAACGAGAAAGGCGAGCTGTTGAACGTAGGCGTTACCACCCTGGTATTCCTGCATGCAGACACAAAAACAAAGTCCAATCTGCCGGAACCGCTGAAAGTGAGACTGGAACCATTCTTTAAAAAATAGCATTCATACCCTTCATACACAGGCCCATGCAGCATTCCTGCATGGGCCTGTGCTTTTTAAACAGCGTATCCACGGAATCGCTAAATTTGTTCCTTATCATTTATAAACCCAACAAGCGTGGAAAAGATTACAGCCAGCATCATCACCATCGGTGATGAATTGCTGATAGGACAGACGATAGATACCAACTCTGCCTGGATGGCACAGCAGCTGAACAACATGGGGATCTGGGTACAACGCCGTGTAGCCGTAGGTGATACCAAACCCGCTATTGTGGAAGCCCTGGATGCCGAAGGCGCGGCGGCAGACATCATCCTGATCACCGGCGGCCTGGGCCCCACGGCAGATGATATCACCAAACCTACCCTTACAGAATACTTCGGTGGCAAACTGGTAGTGCATGAGCCTACCCTGCAGCGCCTGATGCAATTCTTTGAAAGCCGCGGGCTGCCGGTGCTGCAGCGCAATGTAGACCAGGCCCTGGTGCCGGATGTATGTACAGTGCTGTTCAACAGCTGGGGCCTTGCACCCGGTATGTGGTTTGAAAAAGATGGAAAGGTGTATGTGTCCATGCCCGGCGTGCCGCATGAAATGAAAGGCATCATGGAGCATCATGTGCTGCCGCGCCTGCAGGAGCAATTCCAGACCAGGGCAGTGATCCATCAAACCCTCCTTACCTCCGGTATGGGAGAATCCTTTATTGCTGAAAGACTGCTGAATTTTGAAGCCAGCCTCCCTGCTCATATCAAACTGGCCTACCTGCCCAGCTATGGCCTGCTGAAATTAAGGCTGACCGCCCTGGGAGAAGACAAGGTATCCACCGCAGCAGAGCTGAAGCTGCATTTCCAGGAAATGCAAACGCTGCTGGCGGATATTACGGTGGCAGACGAAGACATTCCCATGGGTGAGGTGCTGGGCCGCATCCTGCTCGCCAAAGGTAAAACCGTGGGCACGGCAGAAAGCTGTACCGGTGGTTACATTGCCCATAATATCACTGCGATCCCGGGCAGCTCCGCCTACTTTAAAGGCAGCGTGGTAACCTACGCCAATGAGATGAAAACGAAGCTGCTGGGTGTAAAGGAAGAAACCCTGGCAACCCATGGCGCAGTCAGCGAAGCAACCGTGCGCGAAATGGTGGCAGGGGCATTGCAGCTGCTGGAAACAGACTATGCGATCGCCGTTTCAGGTATCATGGGCCCCGATGGCGGCTCTCCTGAAAAGCCCGTGGGCACTGTCTGGATAGCTGTCGGCAGCGCAGAAAAGATAGTCACTGTCAAACACCGCCTGCTGTACGACCGCGAACGTAACATACACATGACCGCTATCTATGCCATGAATGAGCTGAGGAAATTGATATGATATGCGCACATTCACACATTAACCTTACATTTGTTGCCAGCAAAACACTAAAATAGATCTTATGGCCATTGTAGAACTGGTAATGCCTAAAATGGGGGAAAGTATCATGGAAGCCACCATCTTACGCTGGCATAAAAAGCCCGGTGATCAGGTAAAAGCTGATGAAACCGTGCTTGAAATTGCTACCGATAAGGTGGATAGTGAAGTGCCTTCCATTGCAGATGGGGAAATTACCGAATTACTGTTTGCAGAGAACGAAGTAGTACCGGTAGGCGCCGTCATTGCCCGTATTAAAACGTCCTCCGATGTTGCCGGCACACCGGCGCCTGCTCCCGCGCAGCCGGCCCCTCAGGAAGCTGTTCATCATGCCCCGGTGCAGAAGGAAGCAGCTTTTGCTGCAACAGCGCCTGTTCAAGAGCAGATAGAGCCAAAGTTCACCACCGGCAGTCCGCGCTTTTATTCTCCCCTGGTGCTCACCATCGCACAGCAGGAAGGCGTAAGCTTTGCCGAGCTGGAAAAGATACCTGGCAGCGGCAACGAAGGAAGAGTGACCAAAAAAGATATCCTGGAATATGTGGAGGCCCGCAAACATGGCAAACCGCAGCCTGTTATACAGGAAGCGGAGCCAGTTCAGGTGCCGGTAATGGAATCCAAACCGGTGGTGGCGCCCACGCCTGTACCGCAATATAATGGCACCAGCGGCGGGAACGTAGAGATCATTGAAATGGACCGTATGCGTAAGCTCATCGCCGAGCATATGGTACGCAGCAAACATACCAGTCCGCACGTAACCAGCTTCGCAGAAGCCGATGTTACCCACATGGTAAAATGGCGCGACGCTGTTAAGAAGGATTTTGAAAGGAGAGAAGGAGAGAAGCTCACCTTTACTCCATTATTTATAGAAGCAGTGGTGAAATGCCTGAAACGTTTCCCGCTGGTGAACTGCTCCCTGGACGGCGACAAGATCATCGTGAAAAAGGATATCAATATCGGTATGGCCACTGCACTGCCCAGCGGCAACCTGATTGTGCCGGTGATCAGAAATGCAGATATGCTTAACCTGGTAGGCCTTACCCGGCAGGTGAACCATCTGGCCAATGCCGCCCGCCAGAACCGTCTGAAACCGGAAGATACCCAGAACGGTACTTTTACCCTCACCAACGTAGGCACCTTCGGCAGCCTGATGGGAACTCCCATCATTAACCAGCCGCAGGTAGCGATACTGGCTGTAGGCGCGATCAAAAAACGCCCGGTGGTGATCGAAACGGAATATGGCGACTCCATTGCCATCCGCCACATGATGTACCTGTCCCTTTCCTACGATCACCGTATCGTGGATGGCGCACTGGGCTCCACTTTCCTCAGCGCCGTGGCGCAGGAGCTGGAAAGCTTTGATGCACAGAAAGAATATTAGTAAATACCTTTTATCAACACCCGGGCCGGAGCGCATTGCGATCCGGCCTTTTTCATTACTCCCGGTCTAAATATACCGGGTTCATTAACATCTAATTAACCGCTAAACCGGTAATTCACAGTAATTTACAAGGTATAACTATGGAGAACCACGAGCGTATTTAAATACCCTATCCTTACCCCATGACCAAAATCGGCATTATTGAGGACAATTATTTCCAGTTAAACAGCTATAAGGAGTTTTTGGAAGACTACCCGGAATGCAGGGTGGTATTTGCCCAGCGCTCGCTGGAGGAATGCTGGGACCTGAACACGCAGGATATGAGCATAGACGCTGTTCTGCTGGACATTAACCTGCCCGGAGCGTCCGGCATCGAGGGGATTCCCAGGCTGCGCGCTGCCTTTCCCGACGCAAAGATCATCATACTCACTGCCCACCAGGAAAAACAGTATGTGCTGGCGGCCCTCAAGGCAGGCGCCCACGGCTACATCGTCAAAAGCAGCCGCCTTACGGAGATCTACCAGGGCATCCAGGACGCCATCCGCTATGGCGGCACACTATGCCCCAGGATCTGCTATATGCTGATCTGCCATATTAATGAAGATCCGCTGCAAAATATCCGGTATAAGTTAACAGAAAGGGAATACGAGCTGTTAAATCTGCTGAAAGAAGGCCATTCCTATAAGATCATGGCAGACCGCCTGCACCTCTCGGTTTTTACGGTCAATCATCACCTGAAGAAGATCTATCACAAGCTGAACGTGTCTTCCAAGTCGGAACTGGTTTCGAGGATCTGTTTAAATAATCTCTGATGCTTTATACACTCCATATCCTATAGAGACGGCGCCATCATTTCTGCGCAAATAGTCAAAAAAAGAGCCGTCCTGAATCTCAGGACGGCTTCTTTTAATTCGTTTGGCCTTGAATAACCTGGCGCAATAGAATAAGTAACAACATTAATAGCGACGATCGCGTCCGCCGCCGCCGTATCCACCGCCACCACGGTTACCACCACCACTTCTGAAGTTATTATTCGGTTGTTTAGGTCTTGCTTCGTTTACCATTAATTGCTTGCCCTCAATCTCGCTGCCGTTTAAACTGTCCATAGCTTTTTGTCCTTCTTCCTGGTTAGGCATTTCCACAAATCCAAAACCGCGGGAACGGCCAGTTTCGTGGTCTTTAATGATTTTAGCGGACTTTACTTCCCCAAATTCGGCAAATATCTGGTGAAGGTCCTCATCGTTCAACCTATAGTGAAGGTTGGCTACGTAAATGTTCATGACTAAAAAATTAAAAAAATGAAAAATAATACTGAAGATAAAGAAATTACTTCGATAAAAGAGACAACCGTATCAACAATTTGTAAAAAGATGTTACAGGGGTATATCCGGTATACTCCAAATACAGCACGGGTAAGGGTTCACACAGTTTTTAAATATTTATTAAAATGATATGAAAAGTAATATGATGCAACATTTATGGCCTTTTTTTTGTAAATTTAAGATATAATCCATTAAATTTTATTGTTATGGGTATATTGAGTGAAACCTGGTTCGCAGACGGTTATATAGACTTTGAGCAGAAAAAATATACCTTGCTCGCCTACCTTCAGGAAATAAACCGCTATTTTAATCAGCACATGCTTTACCCCCAGCTGGCAGATGTGATCTTTCACTACAACAACCTGGTGGCTTTCCGCGAAAACAAACAGTTTATCCAGCAGCATTTCCCCAAACGGCTGACCGCGCTGAATATGGAAAAGCTGCAGCTGCTCTATGAACAGATGATAGCAGACGACGAGCTGATGCAGGAGCTGGAGTCTATTATCCACTACGCCATGAGCAAAATGAACAATACCATAAAGGAAGGCACGGAAATCTATGAGTTGGTGGAGGACAGCTTTAATATCGCGCCCGTAGGGCTGATCCCCCTGGATAGCCAGGAAGGGTACCTCTTTTTGTCAGACGGCCGCCGCCGGGATACTTTGGTATATGAGTACCGGCTCACCATCTTTGAGCGGCACGATGAGAAATACAGGGGCATTCACACCCAATACATTGAGGCTTACCAGAAAAACCTGGTATACTCCTGCGAGCATATCAAAACATTGCTGATCCGTCAGCGTAAAAAGCTGCCCAACCCGGCTGTATACAGGATCGATACCGAACTGGTGTTCCCCCTGAACGAAACGCTCCTGCCGGTGGCTAAACGCTGCCTGGTGAAATATATAGCCCAAAACGCGGCGTAAAGGAGCTTATTTTAAGGCCGGAGCGCTTCCGTCTTCAAACACCACCTCCAGCTCATGATCTTTTAAAAAAGGCTGGTAGTATTGCGAAATGATCTTGCGGATCTTGTCTTTAGACTGCTGCAGGTAAACCGCGTTAGATTCCAGCTGCGTGCGGGAGGTTTGGTACAGCTTCTTCTGCACATCGGTATAGGTCTCGTCATCCTGGAAAAGGAACCAGCCCTTGCGGTTAGAGGTTTCCATCTTATCTACCTTCAGCTCATAGCTTAGCAATTTGGGGGCCGGCATGCGTACGGTGATCTTCTTAGCGGTAGTGGCTACACGAAAGTTCTGTTCATTCACGTCTACGCCATATTTGGCCAGGTAGGGGATGGATACCCATATCGTATTTTCCAGGAACACCTTTTTAAGGTCATCCGTCCAGTCGCCGTCATTTTCCAGGTTACTGCGCTTGATGCTGGCCACTCCCTGTACTTCCAGGCTGGCCAGTTCGGCAATTTCCCGCACTATCATGCTGTTGCTCAGCACTTCCTGGCTGGTGGTCCTGCTGCCAAACTGCCTGCCCAGCCAGAATATCAGCAGCACCAGCAGGGCAAGGGTTAATAAGGTGAAAAAACGTTTCATGCTTGGTAATAGGTTTAGTCCTCCCTTGTGAGGGTGCCGATGATGTCTTTGTGTTGCGGATACTGCGCTTGCAGTTTCCAGCGCTGGGCCAGTTCAAAGTCCTCAAAATCAAAGCCAGGCGCCACGGTACAGCCGGCCAGTGTAAAACCACCGGGAACGTCTGTACGGGCGGCAAACCAGTTGCCTGCCGTGATCACCACCTGCAGCTGCTCGCCCAGGTGAAGGTTACGGCCCAGTTTGTGTACAAGAAGATGCCCGGTACTGTCTATTTCGTATATACTTAAGGGTTCGCCGTCATAGAAATGCCAGATCTCGTCAGCCGCGATACGGTGAAAGGCGGAGAAATCGCCATATTCCAGCAGGAAGTAAATGCAGGTGGATGCATGCCTGTTGCCTTTCATGCCAGGCGGCAGGGTAGACTTGTGCAGGATCCATCCGGACCGGTAGGTTTCACGGAACGAGCCTCCTTCCACGTGTGTGGTCAGCTGCAATTGCTCCCGCCAGTAGTCGGCTGTTTTTAAGGTAGTGATCATGGGTTATGGATGTGTTTGTTTATAAACATCAGGATAGTGTATCTGCAAAAATCTTTCCGGGTGGGGAAGCGGAGTAAAGCCAAACCGGGTATACAGCCCGTGCGCATCGGCCGTGGCCAGCATCCATCTGCGCAGTCCCTGCAGCTCGGGGTGCTCCAGGATGGTCTTTATCAGCCATTTGGACAATCCCTTTCCGCGGTAAGATGGTATGATGAAAACATCCGCCAGGTAGGCGAAGGTGGTATAATCTGTAATAACGCGTGCAAACCCGGTCTGCTGCTGCTCATGGTAAAGGCCAAAACACAGGGAGTGCTGCAATGACCGTTCTACCGTACTGCGTGGAATACCCTTGGCCCAGTACGTATTGCTCAGAAAAATATGGATAAGGTCCAGGTCCAGCTTATCACGGTCCGTGCTGATAGAATATTCGCCTGATTGTACCTGCATGATTTCCATGAGATGCTATTTGGCGGCAAAATAGCAAAATGTTCTTTATCAAGCTACTGCCACCCCTGCGCCCGTCTGCGGCATCTGCGCTACTGCGCCGGTGGTGCCGGAGGGCATAAAGAAAGAAGGTGTCTGACCATTAAAATATACGTAATCCTGCCTGAAAACGGCTTCGTTGTAGTACTGTCCGTTCCCCGCGCCGGCGATCGGCTGCCACTGCGGCATAGCAATGTGCTGCATTACGCGCATCGCTTTTTTGAAACGCAGCATGCGGGCGTACAGCTTGGGCGGCAAACCTACCACTTCCATGAACATCCTTTCCAGCGTAGGCCTGGACAACCTGAAGCGGCTGGCCAGATGCGCTATATTTACATGGCCGTTCTCCTGCTGCAGGTAATCAGCCACTTTTTCTACTGCCTGTTTATCGTAAGCCTGTTGCTGCATGGCCTGTTGTAAGGCCTGGTCCAGGAGCGCGGGCACCTGTCCTGCATCTGCGGTACGCAACTGAGCCGCCAGCTGTTCCCAGCTGCCATTTCCGGTTTTGGCCAGGTTGCGGAAGTAGTTGCTGATAGCATGCATATTGATGCCCAGCATGCGATAGCTGCCATAAGCATTTAACTGCACGATCACCATCTTTACAGGCCCTTTCACTTTCAGCTGGCTGGAGCAGGTAAAATGGCCTATCACCGAAGCCTCGGGCAGCTGGAAAGCCGCATGATGGCAAGGCTGACAGCTTACTTCTCCCTCCTGGAGAAATACCATATACTGGTCGCCTAGTGATAACAGGCTTTGCGGCAATGTGATCATCCCTGAAGTATCATCATGCCAATAGTAATAATGCTTTACATAAGGATGCAAGTTGGCTGCAGGACGGTAGATATGGAAATTCATAGGAAAAAAGTGTTGTGGTTCTGAATTTGTTCCCTGTACTCCCTCATTTCGTTGGCTACGTAAATATAGTGAAAATATATTATATAGTGAAGGGAATTTATCCGGGCCAATTATGGCTTAATTCTGAAAGGGTTAGGCGAAAGATCGGCTGATATTGGCATAAAACGGGGCTAATATTCCTATCAGATTCCTATCGAACTCCCATATGTTCCGTAGATATCCCGTAGTTGTCCCGTAATTGAGCCGGTGATCATCCGTATCTTTAAAAGAGACGGGTGATCACCGGCTCAGTACCGGATCTGTACTGTAAATAAGACAAATCTATATGCTATCTGATATAGATATCAACGCAATAAATGACGAAAGCCGCACCATAAAGTGCGGCTCTCCATCGGGTAAATTACCTATGCTGACGGGGAAAATATCGCTTATTGGCCGGTATCCCAGCCCCAGTTCACACCTTTTTCCGTGGCGGGCACCCCGTGTTCCAGCCATTGGGGAGCCGGCGCGCCTTTCAGGAAGTGGTCGAAGAACTGTTGTTCGCGGCGTTGTATATCTTTCCGGTTCTGCCTTTGTACCAGGTTATGTGCTTCATTGTTGTAATTCAGCATCCAAACCGGTTTGCCCAGGCGGCGCAGGCCGGTGAACAGTTCAATGCCCTGGTACCAGGGTACTGCCCCATCTGCGTCATTGGCCATAATAGCCAGGGGAGTGGTCACCTTTGGCAGCTGGAACAGCGGCGAGTTCTCTATGTAAAGTTCAGGCTTTTCCCATAAAGTGCGGCCAATACGGCTCTGAGTATGCTCGTACTGGAACTGGCGGTTCATGCCGCTTTCCCAGCGGATGCCTCCGTAGGCGCTGGTCATATTGGCTACCGGCGCGCCTGCCCATGCAGCTTTGAACAGGCTGGTCCGGGTGATGAGGTAGGCAACCTGGTAACCGCCCCAGCTCTGTCCCTGGATGCCGATGTTGGTGCTGTCTACCCAGCTATGCCGGGCCAGCGCTCTTGCACCGCTTACGATATAGTTATAGGCGCTGTTGCCCGGATAACCATTATCATAGCTTATATCAGGCGCAAACACCAGATACCCACGGCTTACAAAGAAGGAGATATTCAGCCTGGATGGAGTGGGCGCTGGCGGCTGATAGTTGTACAAGCCGTCTGTCAGCTTCTCATAAAAGTAGATGATCATCGGGTAGTGCTGTGTGCTGTCAAAGTTCTCCGGCTTGTACAGGATGCCTTCTGCAGGCTTACCGTTATAAGCCGTCCATTTGAACAGTTCCGCGGTGCCCCAGTTATAGTTTTGCTGCTGCGGGTTGATGTGGCTGATCTGTACTGCCTCATCAAAAGAAGCGGTCTTCCCGGATAAAGCGGCTGTATACACGTCGGGCGGGAGCTCGTAATTGCTTTTATTAAAAAGGTAGCGGTCTGCCTGTTTCGCTTTCTGTAAGAACTGGTAGGCATAAGGGCCCATTGCCAGTTGTTGCGGCTGGGCGTCCTTACGTTTTATGATATAAAAGCCGTTGTATTTGCTTTGCTCGTTATATGCGCTGAGCGCGAGGTCCTGTCCGGGTTTGATAAAACGCTCCTCCTCATCCAGCTTCAGGTAGCGGAAGCGGGTTTTGTCCCTGCTGCCAACAAAGCCTGTAAGGTTTTTGGGCGCCGTGGCCACAAGGGGATCCACCTCCCATATATCATAACGGTCATACAGCAGCACACGGCGGTCGTCCTGCAGCCATCCGCCGGTGCCGTAAGCCTCCGGTGCATCCGGATGATCGTCTTCTTCGTCAAACATGGCGGTAGGAATGCCCGCGCTGATATTGCGGATAGCACCGCTGGCAGATTCATAGCTGAACCAGTGCCTGGCGATCAGATCATACCAGTACAGGTAATTGCCTTTGGGGGAGATGTAAAAGCTGCCATCCAGTTTTTCCTTTACCAAACGGCGCGTGCCATCTTTCACATTGATCAGCCAGGCGGTCTTCAGTGTGCGGCCGGTCCATTGCAGGGGAATGCGCTGGCCCTTGTCCGTATAGCCTAAAGCGTAGTCGCTGTTCCCTTCGTCTGTGGTAGTAATGTTTTCCAGGTCGGTATCGCCCAGCTGTATCACCTGGCGGGTATCCGGATAAAATACGGCCAGGTAGCTTTTCTTAAGGTCTTTGCTGAGGTTCTTCAGCTGCATGGGCTGCAGGTAATCATCCTGGTAATGCCAGATGTCTACTTTCGCCACTTCGAAATCTACGATGTTAGTGTCTTTCGGCGGACGAATGGGTGCCGTTCCAAAGAACAGGCGTTGCCCGTTATTGCTGAAATAAAGCTGGCTGGTATCTGCTACACCCCATTTCGCAGGAATGCCTTTGGTATTTCTGTCGGCGGCGATGGCGCCGCTATCCTGACCGGGACGGTAGTAGTATAGTTGGTAAATATGCTGCAGGGCTTTGGCGCTGTCCCGCGTACTGATCCAGGCGGCTTGTACCCCTTTTTCATCAAAGGTGAAGGCTTTGCGCTCGCCTGTGCCACGGCTCATGGTATCTGTCCGGCGGCTGGCGATGTCCCATAATAAAACAGCTGCTTTCGCGAGGCTATCTTTTTTGGAAGCGCTGGTTTCCGCCAGTAGTTTGTTACCGGGCTTGCTGAATGCATATTCCAGTACATAGCGGATGGTATCTTCTTTGCCTGTTTCCAGCTGACGGATCACGAGCGGTGTACCGCCGGTGCTGTCTTTATCTGAGACTGCCCTTTCCAGCAGGTAGGCCAATGTGCCGCTGCCTTTCTCCGGTGTTTTAAAGGATTTTACCATGGGCGCTTTCCAGAGCTGCCATTTGTCCAGTGTAACAATACCCAGTGAATCCTTGGGCATTTCTGCCGTTTTCTTCTTTTTGATCTTCGCCTGCCGGGTGTCTTTGAAGAAGGGGTCGATGGAAAACACTACGAAGCGTGAATCTTGCGTGATCACGGCGCTGTTGCCGCGGGGTACTTCCAGGCTGCGCTGTGTGCGGGCGTTATATATTACCAGGCGGCCGTCGCCTTCCTGCGGACTGATGGTATAAATGATCCATTGCCCGTTGTTGCTGACAGCCTTGCTGCTTACGTTTTCCCAATTGTCGTATACGCTGTGGTCTAATGGTGGTTTAGCAGTTTGCTGTGCATAAGTGAAAAGGGGCAGGCCTACGAGGGCTGCCCATAGTGCTGTGGTTCTCATGTTGGCTAAAATAAAGGAAAAGATGAAAGGCGGGAAAGGAAAATGGAGGAGCGGTGGAAAAGCCGATGGTCCACAGATAATGGACCATCGGCTATAGCTTATCTACTGCCATCCGGGGTTCTGCTCCAGTTCCCCGTTCGGGTACAGTGCGATCTGCCCTGTTGGTATCGGTGATAAGTAATGTTTCGGATCAATGAAGGTGCGCTTGGTACCTGCCTTATAAGGCATGATATATCCATCCGCATTCCGCAGTACTTTGCCATTATCCGGCACTTTGGCGCCCAGGAAAATATCCGGGTTCCGGTCACTATCCATATAGTAGCCTTTTTTCCAACGCAGGATGTCCTGGTAGCGGAAGCCGTCCATCATCAATTCTACTCTTCTTTCCCGGCGGATCTCCCATACCAGGGATGTAACGTCGGCATCTTTCTTCGGATCTGTGTAAGGAGTGCCGTTCACTGCCACGCCTTGTATGCCGTTCAGTTGCAGATGAGGCATACCGGCCCTGTCGCGCAGCTTATTGATGGAATTGTCAAGATCGGCTTGTGTAATCGGCACAGTGCCCAGCTGATCTAATTCTGCACAGGCTTCAGCATAGTTCAGGTATACTTCTGCGAGCCAGAAAAGGGGCGCATCGGTGTCGTTATATGGCGAGCGTTCATTGGCAATTTTAGGCTGTAAATATTTGGAAGGACGATAGCCGGTGCTGGAGCTTAATCCGTTCACCAGTGAACCGTTGTAACACAGGAAAGTATCAACGGTGATGAGCATACGTTTATCACGGTTAGCCCTGATGTTTTTGATACCATCGTCGCCCATGTATTTGGGTGAAAGGGAGATGGGTAAGCCGTCATTACAGAGATAGGCGTCGACCGCTGATTTGGTTAGGCCTCTCATTTGTGTGGTGCCGGTGGTGAAGCCTACTACGGAATGGGTGAGGATACCGGGCACGTATCTTTTGAAGAGCAGTACTTCTTTCGCTGCCGGTCCGCCGGAAAGATCAATAGTGTTGTAAATGGCCTGGTAGTCCTCAGAAAGAACGTATCCAGCAGTGAAAAGTTTTGCAGATGCATCCTTTACCTGTGTGAGGAACTTGTCCGCACCGGTAAGTCCCAGTTCAGTGTGGTATTTACGGTAAGTACCTTCGTACAGACATAAGCGTGATTTGAACGCCAGCGCTACGTCTTTATTAATAGTATTGGTTAAGTTAGGATTATTGGTGATGTCTCTTACCCGCAGATTATCAGCCGCAAAGTTGATATCTGCCAGTACGCTGTCCATCACCAGCACTCTTGAGTCACGCGGTTTATAGATCAGGCCTGTTTCTGAGATGTCCATAGAGTGGCCTATCCATGGTACATCCCCATAAGCCTGTACCATCTGGAAATACCGGAATGCCCTGAAGAAACGGGCGATGCCTTTCCAGTGGTTCTTTGCTTCATCGGAAATAGGCGCCTGGTCTATGCGCTCCAACATGATGTTGGCCTTGCGGATGTATTTCCAGTCCCAGTCGGCTGCTGTTGCAGGGGCTGATACAGCATAGTTAGCAAAGGTTGGTGCTGCCTGGTCATCTGTGAAAGAGGTAAAGTAAAAGTCGCCTGTACCCTGGCCGTTACCAAAACCGGAAAACATATTGTAGTACTCCCAGCTGTAGGTCCTTATCTTATCTTCTGAAGTCCAGAAGTCGGTATCATCAAAAGTGTCCGGCAATCCTTTATCTACAAACTTTGTACAGCCGGTGACTGCAAAGTAGAGTAGGGCAGGAAGTATATATAGTATTGTCTTTTTCATTTGTCAATAATTTAAACCGGTTAGAGGATCACTTGTAAGCCAAAAGAGTAGCTGCGCTGGAAGGGGAAAGTGCGCCCTATAAAATCAGATTCACCGGTGGTGATTTCGGGATCCAGCGGGATGTCTACATGTGAGATAATGTCAGCGATATTCTGACCGCTTACGTATACACGCAGTTTTTGCAGGTGTATGCGCTTGAGCAGTTCAGGTGAGAAGCTGTAACCGAGGGTTAAGTTTTTTAGGCGCAGGTAAGCCAGGTTCAGCAAGTATTTGGATTGCGGATAGAAGTTATTGCCGCCATTCTGAAGACCGGCTATTTTGCCCGTGGCATTGCCGGAATAGGGGCGGGGATACCTGGCATTGGGATTGCTTTCTGTCCAGTAATCCAGTTGATGATCATACAAGATATCGGAGCCCCGGTATAAGGGCAGCGCCACATCACCCCATCCCCAGAGCTCACGTTTACCAACACCCTGGAAGAAGATATCCAGGTCAAAGTTCTTCCAGCTGCCGCCTATACGGAAGCTATACTGGTAGCGCGGCTGACTGTTACCGATCACCTTCAGATCGCCATGATCCAGGGCTGTAACTTTACCACCGTTGATCACGCTGTCGCCGTTGAGGTCCTTGTATTTAATATCGCCGGGACCAAATACGAAGTTGCCGTTGGCCAAAGCTTTCTGGTCGGGAACAGATGCTTTGTTATTCATATCATCCTCCTTGGTGAAATAGCGGTCTGTTTCAAACCCCCATATCTCCCCGTACGTTTTGCCCGCATAATTCTGGTTCAGCAACATGGAAGGGTTATCCCATTTTGTGATGATAGATTTGCTGTCAGCCAGGGTGGCAATACCATATACAGCGAGATCAGGAGTGAAGTTGTAGGTGCCGTCTATACTTATTTCCCAGCCCCGGGTGCGCATATTACCATCGTTTACTCTGGGGGCCGTAGTACCAAAAGTAGCGCCTATTCCTTTGTTGGTAAGCATGCCAGTGGTAGTGCGTTCAAACCAGTCTAAAGTAACACCTATACGATTGTTGAACAGGCTGATGTCTGTTCCCAGGTTGAGCATTTTTACCTTTTCCCAGGTAAGGGATTGTGCCACTGCAGCCGGTGCTTCAATGCCAGGCGCTATCATGTTATCTGGTGTAACCCAATACATGTTCGGGACCACCCTCATGGAAGGAATAAAATATTTGCCGCCTACATCCTGGTTGCCCAGTGTACCATAAGAGGCACGTAGTTTCATATCGCTCAGCGTACGTTTAAAGCTTTGCATGAAGGGCTCTTCCGTAATGCGGTAACCTATGGAGCCAGAGGGAAAGAAGGCCCATTTGTCGTTATTAGGGAATGCAGAAGAACCATCGTAACGGCCGTTCAGTTCCAGCATCCACTTATCTTTATAGGTATAGTTGATCCTGGAGAAATAACCTGCGTAAGCGTCATTTGTGTGGCTGCCGCCTACGCTTTTTGCTCCGGTGGCCAATTCCAGTTCGCCTTTCTCAGGATCCAGCAGGCCAAGGCTGTTGGCCATCATGTTGATGTTTTCGTTTTCTTCTGCATTCACACCAGCCATTAATTTGATCTTATGCTTGCCGGGGAATGTTTTCTCATAGGTGGCATAGGCGTTCAACGTATTCACCTTATATCGTCCGCTACGGTATTCCACATCACTTTGTCCAACGCTTGCAATATTGGCCAGTGCGCCGTTGCCCCAGAAATCCCAGGCCATAATAGGGCCGCCTACTTCATGACGCAGCGGGTTATCGCGGCCGATGGTATAATCAGCCCGGATGTTGAGGTGCTTGTTTATTTTGATAGTAGTACCCAGGTCTATACGTTGATAAATAGATTGCAGGGTGGCAGTCTGCGCCCCTGCCAGGTAAGCCGGTACATGGCGGAAGTATTTACCCTGGTAAGTACCGTAAGGGAAATACGAGCCCCAGCGCATCATATAATACCAGTAGGCCTGGTAGTCATAAGGATAGTCGTATTCAAAATTGCGGTACAGCATACGGGCCCTTACATCCAGCCATTTGGTAACGGAGGCATCCAGTCCGCCGATGATGTTATACTTCTTCAGGTTCTCGGGGTTCATCTTCATGATACCGCCCTGCTGGCTGTAACCTGCGGAGAGATAATAGCCGATCTTTTCACTGCCGCCCTGTACTTTGATATCATGGATCTGTTGCGGTGTCCATTTCTTCAGCATCATATCCTTCACATCCCATACGCGGTAAAAGTACATGCGGCCATCAGCGTTTTTTTCAAAATCTTCTCCTAATACCATCTCGTTGCTGGTGCGGTTGCCTGCGTAATTCTTCTGCCAGTTCGCAATGCCGTCGCGCAGGGTGGCCAGTTTCATACCGAACAGCTCAGGATCGGTAACGCCTGAGCGTTGCGCGCCTTCAATGATCCCGGTCAGCTCTTTTACCGGATCTGCATAGTCGGGCAACTTTGTGTAGGTGTTCCAGGAGAAGTTGTTGGAATAGCTGACGGTGGTTCTCATGTTCCGTGTGCCTGATTTTGTTTTGATCAGCACTACACCGAATGCAGCGCGTGCGCCGTAGATAGAAGCGGAAGCAGCATCCTTCAGTACGGATACACTTTCTATATCGCTGGGATTGATCAGTGTGAGATCGCTGGTCTCTACGTTATCCACCAGTATCAGCGGACGGCTGGTTCCGTTCACGGAGCCTATGCCGCGGATGTTAATAATGGGACTTGTTGTAAGGCCGCCATTGCCATAGGTGATGGTCAAGCCCGGTACCACGCCCTGCAAGGCTTTGCTGGGATCAGTGAGCGGCCGGTTCACGAATGTTTTGTTAACATCCACGGTAGTAACGGCGCCTGTCAGGTTTACCTTTCTTTGCGTGCCGTAGCCTACGGCTACGTATTCGTCGAGTGAGCGCCCGTCTGTCTCCAGCTGGATATCATAGGTGCCGGAACCGCTGAGAATGACGGTTTGTGTTTTGTACCCGATGAAGGATACCTGTAGTGAAGCAGTGCCTGGGGGCGCCTGCAGGGAGAATTGTCCCTTTTCATTGGTAACGGTGCCATGTGTTTTGTCTACCGAAATGGTAGCGCCGATGATGGCCTGCTGGGTGCCTTTGTCAAAGACCGTCCCGCTGATCTTTTGTCCCCATGCACAGGTGACCAGCCCGCATAATAAAGCGAGCAGAGAGAGCATTTTTCGTGTCTGCATACAGTTAGATTTTGGTTCTTGAAATAACAAGTTGCATATGTGTGATTATTATCCCCGGGTTTGCATGCATAGGACTATCAGGCCCGCGCTACGGTTATAGCGGGCTGCGTACAGTACAGCATGTTATTGTCCACTGCCTATATGATTTAGCAGGCGAATGATGCGTGCGTTACAGTAAAATAAATATGGAGCTTACTTCAGGTATAGCTACATAGTACGTATAGGTTCAATACTCTCTACCCCTGAAAATTAGTAAATGTTTGTCAGAAACCGCAAATTAATTAATTGTTACTGGCGGTGCAGTTTGATCACCCGCAGCATCTGTAATACAACAGATAATATGATGCAGAAGAGGCCTGCATAAAAGGAAAGATTCAGGTATTTATTTTCCTGGAAGAGGATAAAAGCCAGCACGATGCTGTACACCGGCTCCAGGTTAAAACAGAGATTGACGGTAAAGGCGGAGATCTTTTTCAGCGCGTTCAGGTTCAGTGCATACAGCCAGATGGTGCAGGCCCATGATAAAGCCAGCAGATAGATCGCATCGCTCCAGGAGGGCAGGAGCGATGTTACCGGGAAAGCATGCAGGTAGAAAGGCAGTATGGCGCTAACACACAAGGTGCCCATGAGCAGCTCATAAAAACCGATAGTATAAGTATCAAAACGGCGGATCAGCCTTTTGTTGAATACCGTGAAAAGGGCGGCAAACATGGAGGATATAATGCCCAGTATAATGCCGGTACGGTATTGCGTATCAAAATGGAAGATGAGTAGTATACCGCAAAGGGTGAGCAGGCTAAGGAGCAGATCCACTACATCAAATTTCCGCCGGTTGATCAGCGGGTCGAAGATAGCGGTGAACAGGCTGGTCAGCGAGAAGCAGACCACGCCGATGGATACGTTCGCATATTTAATGCTGCCGTAGAAAAAGATCCAGTGCAGGCCAATGATCAGACCATTTGAGCCAATGATCATCACATCGCGGAAAGGCAGCTTTTTAAGCATGCCGCGCCAGAGGAACAGTAAGTATAATGTAACAGCGGAGATCAGTAAACGGTACCAGGTCAGCAATCCTTCATTGAGCGTGATCAGCTTTCCGAGGATACCTGTAAAGCCGGCCAGGAAAACGGAGAGATGTAATTGGAGGAATGCTTTTTTCAACTATCGGTGTCTTTTTTCGTATCGCCGGAAAAGGCTTTGCAGCTGTATCTTCAATACCCCTAATATGCCTTCCTTGATAATGCCCTTGCTCATTTTGGAATAACCTTCCCTGCGGTCTCTGAAGGTGATGGGTACTTCTTTTATTTTAAAGCCCAGCTTCCAGGCGGTGAATTTCATTTCTATCTGGAACGCATATCCCACGAACTGGATGGCGTCAAACTTCATAGCTTCCAGCACGGAGCGGTGGTAGCATACAAAGCCGGCTGTGGCGTCGCGTACGGGCATCCAGGTGATGATGCCTACATAGATGGAAGCGCCGTAAGACAGTACCGCGCGGTCCCAGGGCCAGTTCTCGGTACGGCCGCCTTTTACATAGCGGGAACCTACAGACATATCGGCTCCGCCCACGGCGCAGGCCTCATACAGGCGTATCAGGTCTGATGGGTTGTGGGAGAAATCGGCGTCCATCTCGAAGATATAGTCATAGCTCCTGGCTATAGCCCATTTGAAACCATGTATATATGCAGTGCCCAGTCCCTGTTTGCCGCTTCTTTCTTCGAGGAAGAGCTCTCCGGGATGCTGTTGCTGCAGACTTTTCACGATGTTGCCCGTTCCGTCCGGCGATCCATCGTCTATGATAAGCACATGAAATCCCTGCTGCAAGGAAAATACAGCGTCAATGATCTTCCGGATATTATCCTTCTCATTGTACGTAGGTATTATGACAAGCTTTTCCAATCAGCGAACATTATTTTGGACTGCGAAAATAGTGTAATCAGGGCGCAAGATAGGATGTTCCTAAAAAATATTACATTTTTTTTAACATCATACTATGATAAATTTCTGTTAGTTTTTGTTTCGTGTTTAAGGGGAAATCTGCTTTCATCATCCAGTCGTAGTATTGGGGCTCTATTTTCAGCACTTCACGTACCGGACGCCCTTTATATTTACCGAAATTAAATACTTCTGTACCGCTTTGCATGACCATACGGCGGGCAAAGTCAATATACTCTTCTTCGCGGGTAAAATCTGCCAGTCCATCGACATCAGAGCGCAAAGTGTCGTACCTGTTCAGCTGCGCTTCCAGGATCTCGTAGGTGGCCAATGCATCGGCTTCTGCGCTGTGTGCATTCTCCAGTTGTTTATCGCAATAGAACTTATAAGCAGCGCTCAGCGTGCGTTTTTCCATCAGGTGGAAGATCTTCTGCACGTCGATGAATTTGCGGTGCGATACATCGAACTCAAGTCCTGCACGCAGGAACTCTTCCACCAGCATGGGAATATCAAAGCGGTTGGAATTATACCCGGCTATATCGCAGTTATCCAGGAACTGGCGCATCTCATTGGCCATCTGCTTGAATGTCTGACAATCCTTTACGTGCTCATCTGTAATACCATGTATAGCGGTAGAAGAAGCAGGGATCTGCATTTCGGGGTTAACGCGTTTTACCTTAGACTGGGTAGTCCGGTCCGGGAACACTTTTACAATAGCAATTTCAATGATCCTGTCTGTTGCTACATTGGTGCCGGTGGTCTCCAGGTCAATAACGGCCAGGGGCCTGTTGAGTTGTAAAGTGGGCATGAGAGCGATGAGTTTATAAGTACTTTTTTAACGAATTTAAATCCAATCCTTCATAGTCGCCAGAGCTCATCATCAACAAATTGGTGTTGCTGTAATCCTGTGCATCAAGGAATTTTTCCAGTTGAGCGCGTTTATTGAACACATGCAGGTCGTTCCGCTCAAAGCCCTGCATGATCTGCTGCGGGTCCAGATCGGGCATGCGCTTTATTTCCAGGGCGTGCTGGCTGTAAAATACCACTGCCTCGTCCGCAGCCTCCATAGCACCCTTGTACTGGTCCATAAAGCCGGCATTCAGGCTGCTGTAGGTGTGCAGCTCCAGCACGGCAATCAGCTTCCGGTTAGGCTGCTGCTGTTTCAGGGCCTGGATGGTGGCCTTTACCTTGGAGGGGGCATGGGCAAAGTCGCGGTAAACAGCGCAATGCTCATTCCGTCCTACCAGCTCCAGGCGTTTGGCGGCCCCTTTAAAACCGGCTATCGCTTCCAGGAATTCCTCGTCCCCGATACCCAGCTCGTTACACACCAGCTTGGCGGCATGCATGTTCAGGAGGTTATGGGCCCCGAACACCTGCAGGTCTGCAAAGCCTTCGTCAAAATACACCCGGGTAATGCCGTCCTTGATGATATTGATAGGCAGGTTGTAGGGTACCAGTTTTAAGTGGCTGCCCTCTGCTGCAACCAGGTTGCGCAGCTCCTCGTCGGAGTTGTTATAGATCAGGGTATGTCCTGGTTCCATCTGCCTGATAAAGATGGCAAACTGTTCCAGATATATTTCGAAAGTGGGAAATACGTTGATGTGGTCCCAGGCTATGCCGGTAAGCACGGCAATCTGGGGGTGGAGGAAATGGAATTTGGGCCGTTTCTCCACGATGGAAGCGGGGTACTCATCGGCTTCGCATATAATAAGGGGCGCCGAAGTTACGTTTACGGATTGGGCAAAGCCTTCGAGGCGGGCGCCCACAAGATAATCAAAGGCGCGCTGCCGGGTTTGCAGCACATGCATGATCATGGCGGTGGTAGTGGTTTTTCCGTGGCTGCCGCCGATCGCAACGCGGGTTTTGTGCAGGCTTTCCTGGTAAATGTATTCCGGAAAGGAATAGATCTTAAGCCCCAGCTCCTGAGCCCTCACCAGTTCGGGGTTATCTGCCCGGGCATGCATGCCGAGGATCACGGCGTCCAGGTCGGGGGTGATACGGGAGGCGTCCCAACCTATTGAACCGGGTAAAATCCCTACCTTTGCAAGGTTGGTAAGCGCAGGCTCATAAATTTCATCGTCACTGCCGGTAACCTGGTACCCTTTATGGTGTAATGCAATGGCGAGCTGGTGCATTACACTGCCGCCAATAGCAATAAAGTGAACTTTCATAATAGTCAGGAGAAGCTGAAGTTGATATTTTGTTTTCTTTTAATATATTTTTTATATTTGCAAAGTAACGTTACAAAGCACGATTAAAAAAGAGTTTATTTATTCCCTATGAATTTTCATTTATTATCTAAATTTCCAGTCATGACTTCTCGTTTTAAAATGTTGGGCGTTGCCGGTCTTGTTTGTATCTTTGCGGTTTTATTCACATCGTGTGCAACGCATTCGAAGCTGGGATGCCCGATGAAGATCTCTAAATCGGCTCCCGCACAAAAAGCGAAGGAGTGTTAAATGAATTGGATCACGCTGGATAGCGAATCACAACTGGAAGAAATCAGGACAGTATCGGCACAAGAGCCCGTTGTTATTTTTAAGCACAGTACCCGCTGTGCTATCAGCGCTATGGTAAAGTCACGCCTGGAGCGTGAAGGCGCACCGCAGGGACTTAACTTCTACTACCTCGATCTGATCAGACATCGTACCATCTCTAACAGGATTGCCGATGAGTATGCGGTAGAGCATGAATCGCCGCAGGTATTGCTCATCCGTAACGGAGCATGTGTGTATGATGAAAGCCATAGCGGCATTTCAATGGAAGAGCTGAAAGAACAGCTGTTAGCTTCTGGCTCTTAGCCTTTAGCTCATGAAGAGGTTAAAGCTAACAGCTAGCGGCTAAAAGCCTGTAGCTGTTACTGCACCCACCACCTCCTTGCTCAGCGGAGACACCGCCGGGCCAAAATAGTATTCCAATATTCCTGCGCTGCTGACCAGGTATTTGCTGAAATTCCATTCAGGCTGCTGGTTATTCCAGCCGTTAAAGCCCTGGTCTGTAAGCCAGCGGAAAACATTGTTCTGATGCGGCCCTTTTATTACACTGCTCTTGGCCGCGAGTGTAAAAGTAACCCCAAAGTTCAGCTGGCAGAAACGGGCAATATCTGCATCGTTCCCTTTTTCCTGTTCCTTAAAATCATTAGCCGGAAATCCGATGATCACCAGCTCGGGGAAACGCTCCTGCAGTTCCTGCAGCTCGGAATACTGCGCTGTATAACCGCAATCAGAGGCGGTGTTCACCAGCAACAGCTTTTTGCCGTTAAATTTACTCATCGGCACCATATCCCCTTTATTGCTTACAATGGTGAGGGAGGAGAAGGCTACCCGCGGCCTTTGTCCCTGCTCGTTTTTCAGTATCTTACCCTTCTTGCCTAAGGTGCGTGCAAAGCGCATGAGCAAAGGATAGAACTTTTGTAGAAAAGATTGTCTGCCTGTCATAAGTCAAATTTCCTAAGTTTGCACTACATATACAAAATAATGAAGCATCGTATAGTAGTGGCTGTTACAGGCGCCAGCGGTTCTATATATGCCCGGCAACTTCTGGGCAAGCTGCAGGCGGCGGCAGGGCAGATAGACACGGTGGCCGTGGTGATAACAGAGAACGCCAAAACAGTGTGGGAAACAGAGCTGGCAGACAAAAGCTATGAGCAGCTGCCCTTCCGTTTTTATAGCCAGCAGGACTTCCACGCACCTTTTGCCAGTGGCTCCGGCCAGTTCAATACCATGATCATCTGCCCCTGTTCCATGGGTACCCTGGGCCGTATTGCTACCGGTGTTTCCAATGACCTGATCACCCGTGCCGCTGATGTAGTGCTGAAAGAACGCCGTAAGCTGATCTGCGTGGTAAGAGAAACGCCCTACAATCTCATGCACCTGCGGAATATGCTCACCGTAACGGAAGCCGGTGGGATTATTTGTCCGGCTACTCCTTCTTTTTACAGCAAGCCTGCCACACTGGAGGCGGTAGCGGCTACTGTGACAGACCGGGTGCTGGACCTGGCGGGAATCGAACAAGATACTTACCGGTGGGGAAGTAAGTAGTTTGAGGTGACGGACCTTCCGTTCCGTTATTGCGAGGAGCAGGGAGGGGAAAATGAGGGTGGGGCGACGAAGCAATCTCTTAACACAATCTCCGCGAAGATTAAGTTATTAGATTATGTTAGGAGATTGCTTCGTCGCCCGGCGCACAAAAGGCTTTGCTGCTCCTCGCAATGACGCGAAAGAAGACCTTTGAAACTTTTAATATGCACATCGTTATTATAAACGGCCCTAATCTTAACCTGCTTGGCAAGCGTGAACCGGGTATCTACGGCAGCGAATCTTTTGAAGACTACTTTGCCAGCCTGCAAAAGCAGTATCCTGCTGTGCAGTTCAGCTATTTCCAGAGCAATGTAGAAGGGGAGATCATTAATTTCCTGCATGAGCAGGGCTTTTCAGCTGATGGTATCCTGCTGAATGCGGGAGCTTATACCCATACTTCTGTAGCGATAAGGGATGCGATCGCGGCGATTAAAACGCCGGTGATAGAGGTACACATCAGTAATGTATATGCCCGGGAAGAGTTCCGGCATACTTCTCTCATAGCGCCCAAATGCGTGGGCACTATCTGTGGTCTTGGCATGAAAGGCTACGCCCTGGGTGTGGAATACTTTATCAGGGGCTGATAGCCGGCCTTCACTGGCTGGCTGCCGCCCGGGCGATGGTTCTGTTAAAGTTCAGCGGCGTGTCCAGGATCTTTTCTCCCAATGCTTCCTGGATACCGGCAATGGTGGACAGGGTAAAATTGTGCGTGCCGCGCATCCATTTGCTGATCTCTGATTCCCGTTTTCCCAGCAGCTGTGCAAGATCCCGCTGGCACATGCCTTTTCGCTGCAGGATGGTGGAGATCTGTTCGATGACGTCAACATTCAGGGTGCTCATAGTGTTGTCATTCTTCCACCAGCAAAGGTGATATTTTCCTCTTTCACCAGAAGTTAATACCCTCTTAACGGCATAAAAAGAAAAACGCTTAACACCGTAGTGTCAAGCGTTTCTTTTATCATGTCCTAGTTGATAAGCGTGTTTAGCAGGCTTCTGCAGTGGCTTTTTCGTCCTTGAACGCTTCCCTGGCTTTCAGGCCCAGCAGCTCAAACATCATGTGGTCCTGTTCAAAGGAAGGGTTGTCGGTAGTCAGCAGCTTCTCTCCTGTAAAGATGGAGTTGGCGCCTGCCATAAAGCACATGGCCTGTTCGGCGATGCTCATTTCCGCACGTCCGGCGCTGAGGCGTACCATAGCGCCCGGCATCAGGATGCGGGTAGTGGCGATCATACGTACCATATCCCAGAATTCTACCTTGGGCATGTGCTCCAGGGGGGTGCCTTTTACGCGGGTAAGGGCGTTAATGGGCACAGAATCAGGATGTTTGGGCAGGGTGGAGAGGGTATGCAGCATCTTTACGCGGTCCTCATGGGTTTCACCCAGGCCTACAATACCGCCGCAGCATACACTTACGCCGGCCTTACGTACATTATCCAGTGTTTTCAGGCGGTCGTCATAAGTACGGGTGGTAATGATCTCGCCATAATATTCGTCAGAAGTGTCCAGGTTGTGGTTATAGGCGTACAAACCGGCGTCAGCCAGCTTTTTAGCCTGGTCTTCCGTTAACATGCCCAATGTGCAGCATACTTCCATTCCCAGCTCATTGACGCCTTTTACCATATCCAGCACGCGGTCAAAGTCGCGGTTATCGCGTACTTCGCGCCAGGCGGCGCCCATACAGAAACGGGTAGAACCGGCTTCGCGGGCCTTGCGGGCGTAGCTCAGCACTTCGTCCTTCTTCAGCAAGCCATGTACATTGATATCGGTATGGTAACGGGCCGCCTGCGGGCAGTAAGCACAATCTTCAGAGCAGCCGCCGGTTTTGATAGACAGCAGGGTACAAACCTGTACTTCTGCAGTAGCCTGGTACTGGCGGTGAGCGGTAGCTGCACGGTACATCAGTTCCAGCAGCGGTGTATTATAAATAGACTTTATTTCTTCAATGGTCCAGTCATGACGGATCTGCACATCTTGCATAATAGTAATATTTAATAAAAGGCAAACCTACGAGAAATTTTTAAATTCCGCATCCCCTATCAGAGGTATTGGAAATTTGTTTTAGGTGTGATATTCAATAATGTATGATAAATCAGGGAAATGGTGTTTTCGATATCGTCCTTCTTTACCATCTCTACCGTGGTGTGCATATAGCGCAGCGGCAGGCTGATAAGAGCCGATGGGGTACCGCCGGCAGTATAGGCAAAGGCATCGGTATCGGTGCCGGTGCTGCGGCTTACGGCATGGCGCTGGAAGGGAATATCCTTTTTCTGGGCCGTTTTGATGATCAGGTCGCGCAGGATGTTATGCACGGCCGGGCCGTAAGTGATGCTGGGACCATTGCCACAGCGGATCTCGCCTTCTACGTTCTTGTTGATCATAGGGGTGGTAGAGTCATGGGTTACGTCTGTAATGATGGCTACATTGGCGTTAATACGCTTGGCGATCATCTCTGCGCCCCTTAAACCTACTTCTTCCTGTACAGCGTTCACGATGTAGAGGCCAAAAGGCAGCTCCTGCTTATTCTCTTTCAGCATACGGGCCACTTCTGCTATCATGAAACCGCCGATGCGGTTATCTATGGCGCGGCATACAAAATAGTCGTAGTTCAGCTCTTCAAAACCGTCTTCAAAGGTGATCACGCAGCCTACATGAATGCCGAGGTCTTCTACCTCTTTCTTGGAGCGGGCGCCGCAATCCAGGAAGATGTTGTCCACTTTGGGCTGCGGTTCCTTGCCGTCCGGGTTACGGTTACGGGTATGGATGGCGGGCCAGCCGAACACCGCTTTCACAGTGCCTTTCTCCGTATGTATGTTCACTCTTTTGGAGGGGGCTATCTGCTGATCAGAGCCGCCATTGCGGATCACATAGATCAGGCCCTCGGGCGAGATATAGTTCACAAACCAGGATATTTCGTCGGCATGCGCTTCTATCACCACTTTAAAGGGCGCCTTCGGGTTGATAATGCCTACTACAGAGCCATAAGGATCCACCATATGTTCATCAATATAAGGCTTCAGGTACTCCAGCCACAGTTTCTGCCCTTCCTTCTCAAACCCGGTGGGAGAGGGATTGTTCAGGTAATTCTTCAGGAAAGCCAGTGATTCTTTCGTTAATATGGATTTTTGCTTTTTAGACATGATTGGCAGAATTATTATCTGGCAAAAATAGCAAAATAGTCGTTAGTGAATACTGCAAGGATCAGGTGCAATAAAGCAGACAACATCATCAAGCCGTCCAATACAAAATAATACATATAGTCAGAGCGGTTACTCCGGGCATTACGTGTAAGCAAGGCAGTGATGATCACCGGCGCCAGCAGCGTGCCAACTACCATGACGGTTGTGTGCGCCAGGAGCAGCAGTGCGGTTACAGCGGCCAGCAGCAATGAGAAGTAATAGATGCGGAACAGCTGATTAGCCGGCAGCCAGGTAATAAGGCTGCGGATGCCCTGCTGCTTATCTGATTCTACATCCCGGTAGTCAAACAGGATGCAGATAGCGTAGATCAGGAAGAAGCGGTGGAGGCTGAAATAGATCACGGCCGGTGTAATGGGCGAGCAGGAAATGAGCGCAGGCAATACCGTGGTGACGTACATCCAGACAAAAGTGAGGAAGACGGTTTTGCCGATGGCTATCTTTCTCAGCCATACAAAAGCCCGCTGCGGCAGCTTGGGCGCTGAATACAGGAAGGTCAGCACGGCGCCTCCGCTCAGGGGCAGCCAGTGGGCTTTCAGCAGCCAGGCAAAATACAGTGCGCCTATTCCGCCAATGGCGCAGAGGGCCAGCTGCAGCGGCTTATGCCGTGCGCCCCAGAGAATGCGCTCTGAAGTGGAATAATCTGCCGGTGTGAGGTACCAGTGAAAATTATAGCTGCAGATAGTGGAAAAGAAAACAAAAGCATAGTAATTGAAATAGTCAAAATAGGATTGACAGTCCCAATGCAATCCAAGGATAGTGTCCGTCTGCCAGATCATGAGCAAGGCACACAGGGCGATATAGACGGAACTGAAGATGAAGAAGTTTAAAAATGCTCGCATAGCGCACTACAAAGGTATATTACCGTGTTTTTTTCTGGGCATATTTACCACTTTATTCTCCAGCATTTTAAAACCTTTGATGAGCTTTATTCGGGTCTGGTCTGGCATGATCACTTCGTCAATATATCCCTTTTCAGCCGCCAGGTAAGGATTGGCAAAGCGTTCTGTATATTCCGCCACCAGCTCGTTCATGCGCGCTTCCGGATCTTTGGCGGTCTCTATTTCTTTTTTGAAGATGATCTCTACTGCGCCTTTCGGGCCCATCACTGCAATCTCTGCCTGCGGGAAGGCGAAGTTCAGATCGGCCCCGATGTGCTTGGAATTCATCACACAGTAGGCGCCGCCGTAAGCCTTGCGGGTGGTTACTGTGATCTTGGGCACCGTGGCTTCGCTCAGGGCGTACAACAGTTTGGCACCGTTGGTGATGATGGCGTTCCATTCCTGGTCTGTGCCGGGTAAGAATCCCGGTACGTCTACCAGCACCAGCAACGGAATATTGAAGGCATCGCAGAAGCGGGTAAAACGCGCTCCTTTCACGGAGGCGTGTATATCCAGCACGCCGGCCAGGTGCGCCGGCTGGTTGGCTACAATACCAATGCTGCGGCCGGCAATGAGGGCAAAGCCTACAATAATATTCTCTGCAAAATCCTTGTGCACTTCAAAGAAGCTGTCGGCATCTACGATCTGTGCGATCACCTCCTTCATATCGTAAGGCTGATTGGGATGCAGGGGTATGATGGCGTTCAGCGGTTCGCGGTTTTCATTGCCCGGCTCATAAGGATATACCGGCGCGTCTTCTTCGCAGTTCTGCGGCACATAGGTAAGCAGCCGCTTAATATACTGGATACATTCTACTTCGTTGGCGCAGGCAAAATGGGTAACTCCGCTCTTGCTGGCATGCGTTTGGGCGCCGCCCAGCTCTTCTGCCGTTACTTCTTCATGGGTAACCGTCTTTACCACGTTGGGCCCGGTAACGAACATATAAGAAGTTTGCTCCACCATCAGGATAAAATCTGTAATAGCGGGAGAGTACACTGCCCCACCGGCGCAGGGCCCCATAATGGCGGAGAGCTGGGGTATCACGCCTGATGCGCGGGTGTTGCGGTAAAAGATGTCTGCATAACCGCCCAGGCTTACCACCCCTTCCTGTATACGGGCGCCTCCGCTGTCGTTCAGGCCAATCAAAGGTGCGCCGTTCTCCATGGCAAGGTCCATGATCTTGCAGATCTTGCGGGCATGCGGTTCAGAAAGGCTGCCGCCGTATACGGTAAAGTCCTGTGAGAACACATATACCAGCCGGCCATGGATGGTGCCGTAGCCGGTAACTACCCCATCGCCCAGGAACTGTTCCTGGTCAGCGGTCATGCCGCGGTTGCGGTTGGCCACCAGCATATCCAGCTCTTCGAAAGAGCCTTCGTCCATCAACAGCTGCAGCCTTTCCCTGGCAGTGAGCTTGCCTTTTTTATGCTGGGAGGCAATACGGGCAGCTCCGCCGCCCAGGGCCGATTCTGCTATCTTATCCTGAAGTTGTGCGATCTTATCCAATGTATAATTAGTTTGCAGTTTGCGGTTGGCAGTGTGCAGTCAGTTAGATAGTCTGTAGTCAGACTGCCAATTGCCCACTGCCAACTGCAAACTTGTTCAAAAGTCGGGTAAAGCTAAAAAATAAAAGGATTCCTGTAAAAAAGGAATCCTTTCACAAACTAAGTTATTTATTCCGTAATTATTTGACGATGCCCAATTTAGGCGTCAGGATGGTATCGCTGCTATGGCCTGCTTCATCCACTACAAAAACCTTCAGGCGCAGGCTGTCTGGCTGGGTGGTGCTGTTGTAGATCTTAAAATCGGTACCTACCATGTTATAGATCAACTCTGCATCTACTTTGCCACCGTGATGCGCGCCAATATTCGGCATGCGGCGGAACTGGAAAACCGTATCGGTGGCAGTAGCGGGATCGCTGTCAATGATCGGAAGGAAGTAGAAGAGATTTTGAAGGTCCCCGTCCCCGTCTTTTATTTCGAAGGTCACATCAAAGTTATCCACCACGCTGTCAAGAATATATGGGATGGAATAGGACTTGAAGGAGATCTGCGGTTTGGTGCCAAGGTTGCCGTCCTTTGAGCAGGCGGTAGCCAGTACCAGGGCCGCAACCGCAAACAGTGGAAGTATTTTCTTCATAAAACAAACCTACGTTAATTATTTTATATTAATAAACGCGTTTAGGGTGCCATTTGTTACCTGGCCGGTCGTAACTTTGTGCGGTTTTTAAAAATGATCATGAACGGCGTGTCCCCGGAACGAATCTTTAACCTGCAGGGGCCGGATCTTGAACCGGCAGCCCTTGACCTTTTCCGCTACCAGTACCGGCATAACAGCCTGTACCAGGCCTATACCGATGCCCTGCACATCCGCCCGGAAACGGTGAACCGTCTTACAGACATCCCTTTTCTGCCCATCCAGTTCTTTAAAACGCATGCCGTTACCACCGGCAGCTTTGCACCCGAACTGGTGTTTGAAAGCAGCGGCACTACCCAAACAGTGAACAGCCGTCACCTGGTAAAAGAGGCGGCGTTATACGAACGCAGCTTTATTACTGCCTTTGAACAGTTTTACGGACCGGTGAGCGATTATGTGGTAGTGGGATTATTACCTTCCTATCTTGAACGGCAGCATTCCTCCCTGGTGGTGATGGTACAGGAAATGATCCGCCGCAGCGGGCATGCAGGCAGTGGTTTCTACCTGTACGAGCACGAAAAGCTGTACGCACAGCTGCAGGAGATGGAGGCACGCGGACAAAAAGCCCTGCTCATCGGCGTTACATTCGGCCTGCTCGATTTTGCTCAGAAATATACCCTCTCCTTACAACATACCATCGTCATGGAAACCGGCGGGATGAAAGGCCGCAGGGAAGAATGGACCCGCTCCCAGGTACATGCCTTTTTACAGGAAAGGCTGGGCGCATCTGCCATACATGCGGAATACGGCATGACAGAGCTGCTGTCGCAGGCTTATTCCTATGGCAAGGGGATCTTCAGCACGCCTCCCTGGATGAAGGTGCTGCTGCGCGATGAAAATGATCCTTTCCAGCTCTTCACGGGTACATCATCCGGTGTGATCAACGTGGTAGACCTGGCCAACGTATATTCGTGCGCGTTCATTGCCACGGAAGATATTGGCAAGCTGCATGCCGACGGCAGCTTTGAAGTACTGGGACGGCTGGATAATTCTGCGTTAAGAGGCTGTAGTTTAATGGTTAGTTAAATATTCCTTTTCTTGAGCTCACTCACCGCAAAATCTGCCGCCCTGGCGGTTAAGGCCATATAGGTAAGCGACGGGTTCTGACAGGCGCTGGAAGTCATACAGGCGCCATCCGTTACAAAAACATTCTTCGCATCCCATACCTGGTTGTGGGCGTTGAGCACGGAGGTTTTAGGATCTTTTCCCATCCTGGCAGTGCCCATTTCATGGATGCCCTGGCCGATGGCGTATTTCATATCGAAGGTCTCGATGTCTTTTACGCCGCTGGCTTCAAACATGGCTACCAATTCGGTAAGCATGTCTTTACGCATGTTCAATTCGTTTTCTTTTAACCCGGCATCCATGGACAGCACGGGGAGTCCCCACTTGTCTTTACGGTTTTTATCCAGCGTTATTTTGTTGTCGTGATAAGGCAGTATTTCTCCGAAACCGGTAGCGCCGATACGCCAGAAGCCGGGCTCTGTTAAGGCTTGTTTAAAGCCTGCGCCTACGCCCATCTCTGCTACGGCACGGTGCCATCCTTCACGGCTGGCGCCACCCTGGTAACCAAAGCCACGCAGGTAGTCTTTTCTTTGATCGCCGTAGAGGTTAGCAAAGCGGGTGATGTAGAAACCATTGGCGCGACGGCCGTAATAGTATTTATCTTCAAAGCCTTCCACGCGTCCGCTGGCGCCCAGCATATAGTGATGGTCCATTACATTATGGCCCAGCTCTCCGCTGCTGCTGCCAAGGCCTTCCGGCCAGATGTCGGTGGCAGAGTTCATCAGCACCCAGGCGGAGTTCAGCGCTGAGGCGTTGAGGAAAACGATCTTGGCGTAGTATTCATAGGTCTTGTTAGTCTCTGCATCCAGCACTTCCACGCCTTTGGCTTTTTGGGTATCCTTGTCGTACAGCAGCTTTGTTACGATGGAAAAGGGCCGCACCGTGAGGTTGCCTGTTTTCATGGCAGCCGGCAGGGTGGAAGATTGAGTGCTGAAATATCCGCCGAAGGGACAACCTTCCCAGCAACGGTCCCTGAACTGGCATTTGTTCCTGCCTTCGATGGGAGCCGTGAGATTGGCCACCCGGCCAATGATCATATGACGGTTGTTATTGTAATGCTGTTTGATCCTGGCGGCAATATCTTTCTCTACACAGTTTAATTCCATGGGCGGCAGGAACTGCCCGTCGGGCAGGTGCGCCAGGCCTTCTTTAGAACCACTGATGCCTGCAAATTTCTCCACATAATCATACCAGGGGGCCAGGTCGCGGTAGCGTACGGGCCAATCCACGCCATGCCCGTCTTTGGCATTGGCTTCGAGGTCAAAATCGCTGAGGCGGTAACTCTGTCTGCCCCAGAGGATGGAGCGGCCGCCCATCTGGTAACTGCGCCACCAGGTAAAGGGCTGTACCTCTGTATAGGGGCAATCGTCTTCATTGGCCCAGTAATCGATGATCGGTTCATATGCGGCAGTGCCGTAGCTCCACTCTCTTGAGAGCACGGGGTGATGCTTTTTCTCTTCGACAGTAGCCCTGCCCCGGTGTTTGATCTCCCATGGGTTCAGGGGAGCGCTTTTATAGTCTTTGATATGTTCGAAGTTACGTCCGCGTTCCAGCATCAGCACCTTTAAACCTTTTTCTGAAAGTTCCTTTGCAGCCCAGCCTCCGCTGATACCTGAGCCCACCACGATTGCATCAAAATTGTTGTTCATAACGTTTGAATAGATGGATAAGATAATACTTTTATTGCTTCATTGTTCATACCTACCAGCAACAGCTGCCGGTTCCCGGCTTTCAGCAGCGTCATATCCCGCACCGGTCCGCGGATACAGATGCCGCTTTGCGGGGCAGGTACGGCGGTAAAATGACCTTTGCCGTCGCCCTTCAGCAATGCGCCATAGCTGGCGTCATAAATACCGGCTTCGGGTTTGCTCTGGTAGAAATTTCCGCCCATTAAGATATCAGTTTTTCCGTCACCATCATAATCTGCCACGGCGATGCCATACATGGGCGAGAGCTGGGCGGCGGCAGGTAAAGGCTGCATGGTAAAGCCGCCTTTTTTATTGTTGATCAATACGGCGCTCTGCATGGTGAATGCTTCCAGCTTCACGGCTTTGCTGAGCTCTTCGGGTGTGAAAATATCTTCTATACGCTGATGTTTGTACTGTTCATACTGCAGGTATTTCTTTTTGAGATTAGGTATTACGCTGATCAGGTCGTGCCGCAATACCATGGGATAGGCGGTGTCCTTATTGTAGCAGGTAAGGATCTGTTTGATGCCGCCGCTGTTATCAAAGTCGCCGGAATACATGCATACCGGTTTTGTTTCGCTGGCTCTGAAACGGGAGTTCAAACCGTGGTTACCTGCAACAATATCGGGGTAGCCGTCATTATTAACATCGGCGATGGCGAGACGGTTCCACCAGCCGTTGCTTTTTCCCAGGCCGGCGGCGACAGTAGTTTCCTGTAAGCGCCCGCCCTGGTTATGGAAGATGCGTACGGGCATATATTCGCCGCATACAAGCAGATCGGGTTTACCATCGCGGTCGATATCGGTCCAGGCGGCGTCTGTGATCATACCTGTTTTCACCAGTTCCGGTGCGGCAGTGGCGGTGACGTCTGTGAACACGCCTTTGCCATTGTTGCTGAGCAGGTAGCCCTTGCAGGGATAACCGTATTTGAGCGGTGTTAAGCGCACGCCTACAAAGAGGTCCAGGTCGCCGTCTGCATCATAGTCTGTTGCGCGTACACAGCTGGTGCTTTCAAAAATATAAGAGGGCAGTATTTGAGGAGATTTGCTGAAAGCGCCTTTACCATCATTGATATATAAACGGTTCATCAATGCGGTGGAATTGGGTGAGAATTCATTGCCGCCGCTGCACACATAAAGGTCTGCATCACCGTCGCCGTCTGCATCAAAGAAGAGGGCATCCGTGTCTTCACAAACTTTATCTTTTTCCAGTAAAGCTTCATTGGTGCGTATAAAACGGCCATTGCCGGTTTGTACGTATAAAGCGCCTGCCTGGTCTTTTGCGCCGCAGATGTAGATGTCTTCCAGTCCGTCGTTGTTCACGTCTCCTTTGGCTATATGCGGACCGGAAGTAGAGAGCATATGATAAATAAGACGGTCCCTGTCAAAGTCCACAAAATCATTTTCATGGTGGACGAAATCAATACCGAAGTTGTTATCGCTTAGGGTAAAGAGCGTTGAATGTGCAGATGTGCTGATATGCGGATGTGCAAATGCAGCTTCGCTTTGTTTTACGATGATATGCGTATTGAGTGATGGCTGGTGAATGATGTTCTGTTTTCCATCCGGCCAGTCCACTACCACAGAATCTATACGGGTAGCATGGCCCAGACCAAAGTTCAGGCGGTTATCTACGGTAGATTGAAATCCCCGCATAGGCATTTGCTCCTGGTAAGCGATGGTATGGTTATAGCACACCGTTACTTTTGCGCCGATGCCGGAACGGTTGTTGCCCTGGCCGTCCAGGCTTACTTTCAGGAACTTATTTTCCGGGTGCTGCTGCATGGTTTCATTTCTGTATACATAGCAGGGCATGTTCACATTGTTCACTACCAGGTCAAGATCGCCATCGTTATCCAGGTCTGCATAGGCGGCGCCATTGCTGAATCCCGGGTGGTCCAGTCCCCATTCTGCTGCTTTGTTGGTAAAAGTAAGATCGCCGTTGTTGTGGAAGGCGTAGCTGGCAACAGGATGGGAAGGAATGAGGTCTATCAGTTTTTTGAAATTAGCTTTACGCGTTACTACTTCCTTAAAAAAGGTTTCGTTGGAGATGTACTGGATATAATCTTCGTTGGTAAGGTCCTGGTAAATGCCATTGGCCACGAAGATGTCTTTTCTGCCGTCGTTGTCAAGATCGGCGATGAGGGCGCCCCAGCTCCAGTCCGTAGCGCATACGCCTGCAAAGCGGCCTATCTCGCTGAAGGTTTCGTTGCCGTTGTTCAGCTGCAGGGTATTGCGGGTGAATTGATGGTAGTAATCATAGCGGAGGTTCAGCTGGTATTTATCCCAGTTCTCGAAGGTGGTATTGGTTTTGAGGCGGGCATTATCTTCGGGCAGCATTTCTGTAACGAAGATATCGGGTGTGCCATCGTTGTTAATGTCTGCCATATCAGCGCCCATGGAGGCGTTGCTGATGCTGGACATCTGGTCTTCCAGGCATTCTTTAAAAGTGCCGTTGTGCTGGTTGATGTAGAGATAATCGCGTTCAAAGAAATCGTTGGATACATAAATATCCTGCCAGCCGTCGTTATCCAGGTCGCCAACGGTCACGCCCAAACCGAAGCCGATGGCGCTGCCATAAATTCCTGCTTCCGCGCTGATGTCTGTAAAGTGATTGCCGTCGTTACGGAAGAATTTATGTCCGCCGAGGGAGTCGCGCTTATGTCTTTCATTCTCCTGCAGATTGAAGCTGCCGATAGGTTTAAAGGAATTGTTCAGCAGGAACATATCCAGGTCGCCGTCGTGATCGTAGTCAAAGAAGGCGGCGTGGGTAGAGAGCCCGCGGTCGTTCAGTCCGTATTCGCGGGCCTTTTCTGTGAAGGTGCCGTTGCCGTTGTTGATATAGAGCTCATTTTCCCGTTGGTCTCCTTTTACGTCGCCGCTGTTGCATACGTAGATGTCCAGCCATCCGTCTCCGTTGATATCGGCCATGCTTACACCGGTGGACCATTTTCCTTTTTTGCTGATACCGGCTTGTTCGGTGATGTCTTCAAACTGCATGTTGCCTTTGTTGAGGTAGAGGCGGTTGGGCAGCATGTTGGCGGTAAAGAAAATATCGGGAAGGCTGTCGTGGTTGATATCGCCGATGGCTACGCCGCCGCCGTTGTAGAAGTTGCGGTAGGTGTAGATGTTGAAGCGCTCGTCGTATTGGAGATCATTGGAGAAATTGATGTGAGTGTATGAGGGAGGGAGTTGTTTGAAGAGGGTTTGTTTAGATGGTTGGGTGTGACAGGCGGTGAGGAAGAACAGGAAGATGAACCCAAGTCGCGTCATTGCGAGGAGCGGCAGCGGTGAGTGCGGGGCGCGACGAAGCAATCTCCTAATGCAATCATTCAATGCAATCTTCGCGGAGATTGTGTTAAGAGATTGCTTCGTCGCCCCGCGCCCCCAGGGCTTTATTGCTCCTCGCAATGACGGGGAGGAAGACCCGTTTGCTCCTTTTCTGCCGCTTCGCAATGATTGGGAGTTTGTATTAGCTATCTCACCTTTTCGTAACATCTTTTCCTCCTTGTTGTGCAGTAAGCATATCCGTATAATCCACCTTTACCTGGATGTCGTTGTAGCGGCCAATGATGATGCGCCGGTTACCATCCACTTTGACATAAATAGTGCCCCGTTTTTTATCTGTAATGGTCAGGAACGGGTTACCGGTGTTGTACCATTTCTTGTACAGGGCCAGCACGTCTGCCATGAGGCTGTCAGACCAGAGGTGCTTGTTCCAGGGCGCCCAGCCGTCGTATTCAAAGGTAGCCCACAGCCGGGAGATCCTGTTGTGGGTAAAGGTAGGATAAAAATTGAGAGAGGCCGGGTGTTTCAGCTCGTGGTTATTGAGCTTGTATAACACCGCGGTATTGCCCTTTCCATCGGTGAACAGGCCCCGTTTGTTCATTTCCCAGCAATGGGCGAAGAACTGTTTGCTGGTCATGCCGAAGTGGATGCCGAAGAACAGGCTGTCGGCATGTGCGCCGCTGGCCAGCTCCCGCTTCATGACGGCCTTGTAGCGTTCATACTGCATGTCCATACAGCCGCAGAGCAGTACGGCAGACAGTAAAAGTGATATGAGTAGCCGGGTGATCATCTGTTATTGAAATTGAAAGGTCTGGATCCTGTCATTATTCTTTGCCACCAGCAGCAGCTGTTTGTTCCGGCTTTTCAGCGAAACAATGTCACGCACCGCGCCTATGGTGAAGAAGCCGGAGAGGGCAGGCGGTACCGCGCTGAAATGGCCTTTACCGTCTCCTTTCAGCAGCAGGCCATAGCTGGCGTCGTAGATGCCCACTTCGGGTTTGGACTGGTAGAAATTGCCGCCCAGCAGGATATCGGTATTGCCATCCTTGTCCACATCGGCAGCCAGCAGGCCGTATACGGGCGAGAGCTGCGCCTGGGCGGGCAATGGCGTGAGGGTAAAAGCGCCCTTTCCGTTGTTCAGCAGCAGGCTGCTTTGCAGGGTATAGGCATCCAGGCGGATGGCTTCATTCAGTTGTGCCGGCGAAAAGATATCCTGCATGGTCTGCTCTTTATATTGTTCGTATTTAAGATACTTCTTTTTCAGGTAAGGTAGCACGTTCACCAGGTCGTGCCGCAGCAATACGGGGTAGGCGCTGTCCTTATTGTAGCAGGTAATGATCTGCTCCACGCTGCCGTTGCGGTCAAAATCCCCGGCATACATGCAGACGGGCTTATCTGCACTGGCTTTAAAGCGGGAGTTAAGGCCATGGTTGCCCGCAATAATATCGGGGTATCCGTCATGGTTGACATCGGTGACCAGGATCCGGTTCCACCAGCCCTTGCTTTTGCCCAGGCCCAGGGCATTGGTGGTTTCCTGCAGGCGTCCTCCTTCGTTGTGGAAGATGCGGATGGGCATGTACTCGCCTGTTAGCACCAGGTCGGCCTTTCCGTCCCTGTCATAGTCGAACCAACGGGCATCGCTTACCATGCCGGCGGCTTTTAACGGGGGCGCCACGGTATCTGTTACATCAGTAAAGTGGCCTTTACCATCGTTACCAAGGATATAGCTTTTGCAGGGATAACCATAGCGGAAGGGCAGCAGGCGTACGCCTACAAAGAGATCCAGGTCGCCGTCGCCGTCATAGTCTGCAGCGCTTACACAGCTGCTGCTCACAAAATTGAAGGAGGGCAGGATCTGTTGTGATTTTTGGAAAATGCCTTTGCCGGTGTTGATATAGAGACGGTCTATCAGGGCGGTGGAATTGGGCGGAAAGGCATTGCCGCCGCTGCATACATAGAGGTCTGCATCGCCGTCGTCATCGGCGTCAAAGAAAAGAGCGTCGGTGTCTTCACTGAGTTTGTCCTGTTCCCAGAGGACGGTATTGCTGTCCTGGAAACTGCCATTGGCGCTTTGTATGTATAAAGCGCCCGGCTGGTCTTTTGCGCCGCAGATGTAAAGATCTTCCAGGCCGTCGCCGTTCACGTCTCCTTTGGCTATCCGCGGCCCCTGGCGGGAGGGCATCTGGAACAGGAGGCGGTCGCGGTCAAAATCCACGAAGCTGCATTCGTGGTGGCTAAAGTCAATACCGTTGTTGTTTTGAGTTGGCGTAAGCAGCGTTAAGGGATGTGCGGATGTGCGGGTGTGCAGATAAGCAAATGCTGCGGCGCTTGTTGCTTTATTTTGTTGGATCAATAGTTGCTGGTTGGGAATGACTTGCTGCAGGAGGCTTTTCCTGCCATCGGGCCATAATACGACCACGGAGTCTATCCTGGGATTGCGGCCCAGGCCAAAGTTGAGGCGCTGGTCTACGGTAGATTCAAATCCCCGCATGGGTAATTGTTCCTGGTAGGCCAGCTGGTTGCCGTTGTAATATACGCTTACTTTGGCGCCGATACCGCCGCTGTTATGACCGTCTCCCCGCAGGCTTACCTGCAGGTAGTTATTCTCCGGATGGAGTTGCCTGCTTTCATTGCGGTAAATAAAGCAGGGCATGTTCACGTTGTTCAATACCAGGTCAAGATCACCATCGTTATCCAGGTCGCCGTAGGCAGAACCGTTGCTGAAGTTCGGTTCATCCAGTCCCCATGCTGCTGCCTGGTTGGTGAAGGTGAGGTTGCCGTTGTTGTGGAAAGCATAGTTAGGTAAAGGGGTAGAAGGAATGAGGTCTACCAGGCGTTTTACAATGTTCTCTTCCTTGTTCAGGATCTGTGTTCTGATCGCGCCTGCAGCGCTGGCCGTGTATTGAATATAATCCTGGTCTGTGATGTCTTTATAGATGCCGTTGGCGACAAAAATATCTTTCCAGCCGTCGTTATCCAGGTCTGTGATGAGGGCGCCCCAGCTCCAGTCTGTAGCGCATACACCTGCGTAGCGGCCTATCTCGGAGAAGTAGTTTTCAGTGGTATTGGTGTCGGGTGCCTGTATGGGACCATTGTTCAATTGCAGTGTGTTGCGCACAAACTGTTTGTAATAGCCGTTGCTGATATCGGACTGATATTTGTCCCAGCTATCGAAATTGGTCTTTGTTTTTATACGGGCTTCTGTTTCGGGCAGCATATCGGTCACGTAGATCTCGGGATAACCGTCGTTATTGATGTCTGCGATATCTGCGCCCATGGAGCTGAGACTGATCTCGCGGATGTATTGTTCCAGGCATTCTTTAAATGCGCCGTTGTGCTGGTTGATGTAGAGATAATCCTTCTCAAAGAAATCATTGGACACGTAGATGTCCGGCCACCCATCGCGGTTAATATCTGCAATGGTAACGCCCAGGCCAAAACCGATCTTGCTGCTGTAGATACCGGCTTCCAGCGTAGCATCTGTAAAGTGCCCATTATCGTTGCGGTAAAGCTTATTGCCGCCTAAGGGATCAGGGATGCGGCGTTGACCAGGCACCAGGTCATAATTGCCTACTGAGCGGAAAGAGTTATTGAGCAGGTACATATCCAGGTCGCCATCGTTATCATAGTCAAAGAAAGCGGCGTGGGTAGAAAGGCCGCGGTTATCCAGGCCGTATTCAGCCGCTCTTTCTGTAAAGGAGCCGTTGGTATTGTTGATGAACAGTTCATTACTGCGGTGCTGTCCTTTCAGATCTCCTGATTTGCATACATAGATATCCAGCCAGCCATCGCCGTTCACATCGGCAAGGGTGACGCCGGTAGACCAGATGCCGTCTGAGGCTACGCCTGCTTTCTCTGTAATATCCTCAAAGCGGAAATTGCCTTTGTTGAGATAGAGCTTATTGGAGTGCTGATTGCTGCAGAAGAAGAGATCGGGTAAACCATCATTATTAATATCGCCGATAGCTACGCCGCCTCCGTTATAGAAATTACGGAAGGTATAGATGTTAAAGGCTTCGGTATACGTCACATCATTCCGGAAACCGATCCCGGTCTGCGAGGCGGTTAACCTGGTAAAAAGTTTTGCGGGGGCCGGTGCAGCAAGGTGGCAAGATTGAAATAACAGGATGGCCGCACCGGTTACGCCCGCAGCAAGCAACTTAGTGATCATACATTTAATAGGAACTAGTTGGCAGTGTGCAGTTGACAATTGGCAGTGACCGCCAACTGCTGACTGCCAATTGCCAACTTTCTAATAACCTGGGTTCTGTTGCAATTTTGGATTCGCACTGATCTGGTTGGCCGGTATGGGGAAAATATTTACATGCGTATTGGCATCCTGCGGATGGAAGCGCCATGCGCTGTTGTATTTTCCGAAGCGGATCAGGTCTTGTCTTCTCATGCACTCAATAAACATTTCGCGGCCGCGTTCTGCCAGGAACTTGTCTGCATCCAGGGTGGCGAAAGGTGTAACGCCGCCGTGCACGGTCCTGATCTGGTTCACCAGCGCCAGGGTAATACCATTGTTCCAGTTATTGGCTTTCCTGGCGGTGGCTTCTGCTTTCATCAGCAGGATATCGCCGAGGCGGAACAGTACCAGGTCATTGTCAAGGTCCTGGCTCATGCCGTTGTAGAATTCGTACTTGCCGATCCGGGCGCCGGATTGCCTCCATGCATTGGGCGCGATCTCATTGATGTAAGGAGTGAAGGTGAGCGGCTTACCGTCAGGATCGCTGGCATCTGCGCCGCCATCTACCAGCCGGTTGCCTTTGCCGTCAAACTGCGGGCCCGTGATGAAATTGGACAGGCGGTTATCTACAGTGCCGGTAACAGGCGTGCCCTTGGGATCCAGCCCTACCACAGTGCCTTGCGGGCCCGGGTTCTGCGTGGGATCTATGTAGGATTGATAGAACTCCTGTATGGTAGCAAAACCGTTCCAGGGCTGGGCGCTCATGTTATAGGCGCCCTGGTGCAGCGGATTGAGTGTCATCATGGCCAGGTTAAAGCCGGTGGCATATACTGCATCAGAAGGAACGGCCCAGATGATCTCAGCGTTGCCGGTATTGTTACGGGAAAAGATCTGGTGATAATCGGGCGAAAGCGTATAGCCTACCGGTGCGTTGATAATGGTGTCACAGGCGGCAATGGCCTTATCCCATTGGGCGGTGCCCGTATATACCTGGGCGTTAAGGTATAGTTTTGCCAGCACGGCGTAGCAGGTGTAATAGTTCACACGGCCGTAATTGTCGCCATCGCCGGGACCGTTGTGCGGCAACAGAGGTGCGTTGGCCAGCAGCTCTGATTCCACAAAGCCGTATACATCCTGGCGCTTGCTGTTAGGCAGGGGCTCGGTAATGCTGAAGTCAACACTCAGGGGCACATTGCCAAACATATCCAGCAGCCAGTAGTAATAGATGGCGCGCAGCGCTTTCAATTCTGAAATATACCTGTTGGCCAGGGAGGTATCGGATGCATTTTCCAGCTGGGCCATTACACGGTTACAGGTGGCGATGCCTGCGTATAAAGTGTTCCAGGCATTATTGGGTGTAGGGTCATTAGGCAGGTAGGTATGCTTTTGCAGCCTTACCCAGTGGCCGCCATCAAACCAGTCTGCACCACGCTGGGGCACTACTATTTCATCCGTGGTCACCTCATTGAGGGGGATCATGTGGTTGTTGCCGCCAAAGTTGTAGAGGTTCACATACGCGGCGCCTACTGCTGAAGCGATCTCCTGCGGTGTTCTGTAGAAATCTTCGCTGGTTACATTGCCATATAGCAGGTCCTTTTCATCAAGGTTTGTACAGGCGGCCGCCAGTAAGCAGCCTCCCAGTAAGTATCGTATGATGGATGTATTTTTCATCGTGATCATTTTATAAATTAAAACTCTACGTTCACTCCGAGGGTAAATGTGCGGGAGAGTATCCAGGTTTCCCTTCTGTCTACACCGGGCGCCAGCGGGTTAGGCGAGCGGTCGGGGTTGGGATCTGTATATCTCACTTCCGGATCAGCCCCGGTGTAACCGGTGATCACGAACAGGTTCTGGCCGGATACATATGCCCGGATGTTCCTGATAAGGCCATTGGGCTTCACCTTAAAATTATATCCAAGGGTAGCGTTGTCTAATTTGGCGAATGAGGCGCTTTCCACAAAAAGGCTGCTGAAGATCTGTCCATCTGTCACATTTGGGTTGAAGTATTTAGTCTTCACGATATTATAGCTGCTGGCAACGTTAGGATTTTCGTAGAAGGCGCGGTAGGTATTGATCAGGTCATGACCGATGGTGCCGCGGAGGAAGAAGTTCAGGTCAAAACCTTTATAACGGAAGGTGTTAGTCCAGCCGAATTCAAAGTCGGGCAGGCCCTTCCCGATCTTCCGTTGGTAGTCAGTAGAGCTGGTAGGCTTTCCATTGCCATCATCAAACTGGTATTTACCATTGGCATCCACACCCAGGTAAACAGGTCCCCAGAGTATGCCGATCTCTTCGCCGGCTACGGCCCTGGTGATCTGGGTGGCTTCCTGTCCGGGCGTACCCAGGTTGGTGGCGCCTACATAATCTGCATCCACATTCAGCTTGCTCAGCTTTACGTTGTAGGTAGAGAAGTTACCGCCGGTGGTCCAGGTAAAGTCTTTGCCGCGAAGCACTTCGTAGGTCAGCGCTGCTTCAAAGCCTTTGCTTTTCAGCTCGCCTACGTTCAGGTAGGTCTGGGTGGCCTGGTTGGGCGGCACCGGTACGTTGGTCAGGAAGATCAGGTCTTTGGTGGTTCTGTCGTACCAGTCAACAGTGCCTGTTACGCGGTTGTCGAACAGGGTAAAGTCCAGGCCGATGTCCAGCTCGTTCTTGGATTCCCATTTCAGGTCCGGATTGGCGTTCCTGGTGGGATTGGAAGAAGAAAGGTACACCCCGTTGCCTGCGTAGTAAGGCTGGCCGTTAAAGCCGAGCAGGTCCAGGGAATAGTAGGAGCCGGGGGGCAATGAGCCTGTATGGCCCCAGCTGGCCCTTAATTTCAGATTATCCACCTTGGGTATGGTAAACATCTTGCTCAGATCCACCCCTGCGCTGGCGGCCGGGAAAACGCCCCAGTGGTTGTTGGCGCCAAACTGGGAAGATCCTTCCCTTCTCACACTGGCGGAGAAGAAAGCCAGATCGTTGTAGTTCAGGTTTACGCGGCCCAGGAAGGCTACGAGCTTAGCGCGGTTCTTGAAGCTGATGATCTTACCCCGGCCGTTCTTGAAGTCCAGGGCAGCGCCCAGGTCATCTGCAGAGGCGTCTGTCAGGAAATTACCGCCTTGCATGGTGGCCAGCTTATTAACGAATTCCTGATAGGAATAACCGGCGATGGCAGATACGCCGATCTTATTGAACTTCCTGTCGTAAGACAGGGTATTTTCGTATAGCTGATTGTAGGCTTCAATGTCTCCCTTGAAGCCATAACCGTTGCGCTGGAATCCGCTTACGTTCAGAAAATTCCTGTCAAAGAAGGCGCGTTTGGAGAGATAAGCTTCCGCAAAGACGCTGGTGGTTTGCTGAGCGTATCTCACCAGGGCCTTTAACCCGTCAATAATTTCATATTCTGCAGAAGCGGCGATGTTCAGCCTTTTGGTTTCGCCGGTGAGTGTGTTCTGTTTTAAAGCAGCCACGGGATTTACATAATCAATAAAGTTAGATTCAAAATAACCACCGCCGGTGAGGTCATACTGCGGGTCTGTGCTGTATACCGGGGCGGTAGGATTGTAGATGGCTGCATATTTGAAAGCCTCTGCATAACCGGTGTCTGCATCCCTGCGGGATGCGGTAACACCCAGGTTGAGTGTCAGCCGGTTCTTCAGGGCTTTTTGTATAAGGTTCAAACGGCCGTTCAGCTGATGGTAGCCGGTGGTAATGGCAATACCCTGCTGGTTGCGATAGGTAAGGGAGGCGTTATAGCTGGTGCCATTCTCTGTACCGCCTGATAAAGACACGTTATGGTTATGGGCGATAGCGGTACGGGAGATCTCTTTGTACCAGTCTGTAGTAGACCCATAGTCAGTGCCTTTACCCAGTGCCCGGAACTCGTCGGCCGTCATATGCGGTATATCCCTGTAAATGCTTTCCGCGCTAACCTGGCCGTTATAGGCCACGCGGGTAACGCCCCTGGCGCCTTGTTTGGTGGTGATGATCAGTACGCCCTGGGATCCCCTGGTACCGTAAATGGCTGCGGCAGAACCGTCTTTCAGCACTTCTATGCTGGCGATATCGTTGGGGTCTACCGTATTAAGATCGGCCCCGATCTGGCCGTCTATTACTACCAGCGGCTGGGTATTGGCGCCCAGGGTGGAGAGACCTCTCAGGCGGATGCTGAAGGGCTTGTTCGGGTCGCCGCCGGGTTTGGCGATAGACAGGCCCGCTACTTTACCCTGCAGCAGCTGTCCTACATCGCTTACATTGCCCTTGTTGAACTGTTCGGCTTTTACGCTGGTAACAGCGCTGGTCACTTCTCTCTTTTTCTGGGTACCATAACCTACTACCACTACTTCAGAGAGGTTACCTACCGTTTCGGCCAGGTTTACCGTAATAGCGTTCTGGCTGCCTACGGGTACTTCCTGCGTCTGGAAGCCGATGGAGGAGATCACCAGCACCGCGTTGTTGTCTGGCACTGTTACGGAAAATTTGCCGCCTACATCGGTGGAGGTACCGGTACTGGTGCCTTTTAACTGTACGCTGGCGCCCGGTACCGGGTTATTGCCTGCGGAGGTAACGGTACCGGTTATTTTTCTCTGGGCCATGAGCCCGGCAAGAGGAATAAAAAGGATCAGGAAACAAAGCTGCAGCGAGCGCAGCGGAATGACTTTGGAGTATACGTTATTCATAACCCGTGGATTTGCGTGTGTTTGGTTGATCGCTTGCTGAGTCCATGGTGGATGGTCCATAGTCCATAGCTTCTATCGAATGTAATTGATTTTCAGTTGATTAAAGGGTATGAATCGTCTACAAAGAGGGTATGAAATGTTTACAGGGAGAGGGGCAATCGGTTGAAGTCTGTGTTATGCTGAAGACCCTGAAGAGATTGCTTCGTCGCGCCACGCACTTTACCCAGGCTGCTTCTCGCAATGACGCGAAGGAAGGAGGCGGGTAGGGGACACTAAGCTTTTATTAAGCTTGTATGCGCTTTTACCTGAGCTTGTATGCGCTTTTACCGTAGGGTACACTAAGGTAACACTAAGCTAAAGCGTTAGAAAGATGAGGAGAAGACACGGAAAACACTAAGAGAAGACGAGGAGCGTACGCGGATATTGTGGCTACACGGCCTGGTTCCTGTCCTGGTCATTACGGTGGGCAGCCCGGTACTCGGTAGGTAGCATTTGGAAAGCCTCTTTGAAGTACTTTACAAAATATTTGGTGTTATTAAAGCCGACGGCGTAGGCGATCTCTGCCACTGTCTGGCCGCTTTTTGCCAGTAGTTGAGCGGCGTGCTGCATACGCTGCCCACGGATCAGCTCAACCGGGGTTTGCCCGGTAACAGCGCTGATCTTTTTATAGAGGGCGGCCCGGCTCATGTGGAGGGCTTTGCTGAGGTCTTCCACGGAGAAATCGGGATTATCCAGTTGCCCGCGGATCACTTCCAGGGCGTCTGCCAGTAGTTTTTCATCTGGTGTAGCAACGGCTATGGTGTCTGGGACTACCTCCAACTGGCGGCTGAAGGTCTTTTTCATGCTTTCCTGCTGGGTGAGGAGGTTATTGATGCGGGACAGCAGGATCTCAAAATTGAAGGGTTTGGTAATGAAATCGCTGGCGCCGGTGGTATAGCCTTCCATCTGTACTTCTTCGGCAGAGCGGGCGGTAAGGAGGATCACGGGGATGCGGGCGGTACGCTCGTCTGTTCTGATCTTACGGCACAGCTCAATGCCATTCATTTCGGGCATCATGATGTCGCTGACCACCAGGTCGGGGTGCTGGCCCAGGGCCTTTTGCCATCCTTCTTTACCATTACCGGCCTCGATAATGTTGAAATAAGTGCGCAGGTTGTCTTTCAGGTAAAAGCGGAAATCCTCGTTGTCCTCGGTCAGCAGGATGGTGAACTTTTTACCGTTGACGGCTTTTTCCCCCTTTGTGTGGCCGTTCAGCGGAACAGGCTGGGCAGGCATTGCCACAGCGGAGGACAGGGGCAGGGATACGGTAAAGCAGCTGCCCTTGTGTGGCCAGCTGTCTACCGTAATATTGCCGCCATGCAGGCGTACAAATTCTTTGGTAATAGCCAGGCCGATACCGCTGCCCTGGTTGGTCATTTCCTCCGGCAGGTTGGCGGTGTACTGGAAGAAACGCTCAAAGATCTTCTCCTGTTTTGCTGCCGGTATACCGATGCCCGTGTCTTTTACCTGTATGATGATATGTGTGCCGTCTTCCTGCAGCTGAACCGTGACGCTGCCATGCCCGGGGGTGAACTTGAAGGCGTTGGAAAGCAGGTTGAAAAGGATGCGTTCCAGCTTTACGCGGTCAAAGGAAGTGACCAGTGTTTCTACCGTAGTATTGAAAGAGAAATTGATCTGCTTCTTTTCTGCCAGATCGGTGAAAGAGCAGACGGTATTCCGGATGAATTTAACGATATCTTCTTCTGCAGGGTTCAGGGAGATCTCTTCCGTTTCCAGCCTTCTGAAATCCAGCAGCTGGTTCACGAGATTGAGCAGTCTTCTGGCGTTGCGGTATACCAGCTGCAGGTGTTTATGCTGATCGCTGTCCTGCGGCGTTTTCAGCATCTTTTCAACAGGGGCCATGATCAGGGCCAGCGGTGTACGGAACTCGTGGCTGACATTGGTAAAGAAGCGGATCTTCATCATGTCCAGTTCATGCATGCGCCTGGCTTCTTTTTGCTGGTGGAGGATGAGAAAGCGCATCCTGGCGCGTTGTATGATGATCATCCTGCCAAAGAACAGGGCGGCGGCGATCAGCAGTATATAAATAGTGTAGGCCAGGGGCGTTCTCCAGAGGGAGGGGAGGATGGTGATGTGCAATTGTGTTTCAGGATTGGTGGTACGCCCGTCTGCTATCTTCACGCGGAAGATATAATTACCGGGATCCAGGTTGGTGTAGGTGGCCTTGCGCTGGTTACCATCTGTAGTGAACCACACATCGTTAAAGCCTTCCAGCATGTAGGCGTAGCGTTCTTTGGCGGCGAAGGAATAATCCAGCGCGGCAAAATCGATGGAGAAAACGTTCTCGTTATACCGCAACCGGATCTCGTTGGTTTCGGGCATGGCTTTTTGCAGCACTACGCGGCCATGCAATTGTTCACCTGCGTTAAGTGGCTGGTTCAATACCTGCAGGCCGGTGAGGATCACGCGGGGCGCCTGCTGGCGATGTTGTATCCGGGCAGGATGAAAGAGATTGAAGCCATGCGGGCCACCAAACAGCAGCTCGCCATTGCGCAGCTTCAGGGCAGCATTGGGATTGAAATCGCGGCCCTGCAGTCCGCCTGATTCATCGAAGTTGATAAAGTTGTATAGCACCGGTTCGTCCTGGCGGCCTTTGGTGATGATCATCCGGCTTAAACCGTTGGGCGTGCTGAGCCAGAGGTGCTGCTGTTCATCTTCTATGATGGTGAGCACGTTGTTATCCGGTAATCCGTCTTTCTTTTTAAATACGCGGAAGGTGTTCTTTTCCCGGTCAAATAAATGCAGGCCTTCTGCGCTGCCGATCCAGATGAGGCCCTGGCTGTCCTGCATGATATAGTTAATGATGTTGTTGGTCAGGCTGCCGGCATTATGTTCTTCATAACTGTAATGGATAAATCTTCCGCTGCGTTTCTCCAGTACATCGATGCCATTGTCGGTACCAAACCAGAGATTGCCTTCATCGTCTTCCATGATGGCGTCAATGCGTTGTCCGTGTACGGAGTGTGCTGCGCCGGGAGGAAAGTGATAGAAGATACCGCGGTTCCTTTCAAAACGGTCTAATCCGGCGGCCAGGGTGCCTATCCAGAGGTTCTGCCGGGAGTCTTCAAATATTTCCCAAATACTGTCATCGCCGATGCTGTTATTATTATTCGGGTCATGACGGTAATGGGTAAACTTTTTCCCGTCAAAATAATCCAGTCCGCCAAGGTAGGTGCCTATCCAGAGCCCTTGTTCATGATCCGGGTACAGGGCCACGATCACATCGCTGGACAAGCTGCTGGGATCAGCAGGATCATGCTTGTATACGGTGAAGTGATTGGTGCTGCGGTCAAAGTACAAGAGGCCGCCGCCGTTGGTGCCCAGCCATACGTTGCCTTTGGCATCTTCCAGGAAGCGGTTTACATCTTCGAAGGGCAGGCTTTGGCGGTCGTTGCTGTGATGCCGGTAGAGCGGGAAGGTGGTACGGTGCTCGTTAAAATAATTAATGCCGGCTTTGTAGGTACCTACCCACATGACGTCCCTGTTATCCCTGAACAATGCGTAGATGCTGTTAAGGCTCAGGCTTTGCTCATCTTCTTCGGTGTGCAGCAGGTATTGTACGGAAAGGTCTTTTTTATCTATCACATTGATGCCGCCGTGATCTGTACCTACCCAGATCTTTTTCTCCGGTCCTTCGGCAATGCCGCCGGTGATCATGTCGGTATTCAGGTTGTAAGGATCGCCTCCTTTCCTGAAATGCAGCAGGCGGCCTGTTTTGGGCGAGTAATAGAATAGTCCCTGGGGTTTGGTTTGCCCGGCATTGATCCATAGTTCATTATCAGAGTCGACAAAGAGGGCATAAGGCAGCAGTTCCCACTGATTGGACTCCTGCAGTATGCCAGTGCTGAAGATCACCTGTTTGTGGGCGGTATCTGTTTGTTGTATCAGGCCGCTTTTATATATCAGCCAGAGATGGTTCTGCGCGTCTGCGGCAATGGCGCTGATACCATCTTCTTCCTCATCGTTGCTGGTGAGTGACAGCTGCCGGGTGTGCTGCGTGGGAGGGGTGTAGCGGTAAATGTCCGAGCGCTCATCGAGAAAGAGGAAGTTGTTCTTTTTGTCCTTCAGGATGCAGGTGATATTATCAGCAGGTATTTTGAGCCGGGTAAGATATTGCTGATAGTTGCGGTCAAATTTTTCCGTTACCGGATCGTAGATGCTGACAGTATTGCCTGCGGCGATCCATAGTTTGCCATCGGGCAGTTCAAATATATTGTTTACCGCGTTAGCGGCCAGGGAAGTGGCATCGCCGTTGACGGTGCTGAACACGCGGAAATCAAAACCATCGTAGCGGTTCAGTCCTGCTGCCGTGCCAAACCAAAGAAAGCCTTTCCTGTCCTGGAAAATACAGTTAATCCGGTTATTGGATAATCCGTTGCGGATATCCAGCCTGGAGAATTGATAACCTGTATGCTGTGCAAAACCGGGGATACAACAGCATAGGAGGGAAAGTAACGTGGAGAAGAGATTGTTCATCCGTCCAATTTTGGTTGATACCTCACATGTGCTGTGGCGATGCGCTATCGAACTAGAAAACTGTTTAACAAATATAAGCCAGAAAACAGAACTAACCCTCCAAGGGTTTTGAACACTTGGAGGGCGGAGGGCACTTATATTATTAATTTTTAATTTGTACCTTGCTACTGAAACTAGCCTATGAAACCATTATTGTTATTTGTGTGGTTAACCATGTGCGTATCTTCCCTGCAGGCGCAATGGTTAAAAAAGATGACGGATAAGATAAAAGGAAAGCCCGCACAGAGCGCCCAGGCGCAGACAAAGGAAGATGAAGAAGATGACACTACTGCGGAAGGGGAGGAAGACCCGCTGTATGTTAAAAAAGACCCCAAACAGGATCCTGCCCTCATCATCGGCGGAGATGAAACCGTTAGAATAGACAGCACTTTCGAGTTTGATGTGGCCGTGTACCAGGAAACCGCGGCATTCCAGGGCAACCAGCTGGTGAAAGACGGGGGAGAGGACATTGTGATCTATTACAGCAGTTCTGCGCCGCAATTCAGTATACAAATGACGAGTAAAAGTACTTCTGCCAGGTACCAGTATTTTGCTGATTTTGCAAAGGAATCTCAGCTGAGCATTACCGCCATCAATGGGATTGCCAGCGGTGATAAGGAAGTGCTGGATATTAATAGTATGGAACCGGTGTTTCCGGGAGAGACCGGGTACCTGAGCCAGCTGCTGCGTACCGGCGGTAAGAAGGTAATTGCGGGGGTGGCCTGTGAAGAATATGTGGCGCAGAATGGCAAAGACGATCCGCGGGTAACGAATACCAATCATGCACCCATGGTAGCGCATGTGTGGATACCGATGGAGCCGCATACCTTGTTCCATGGGTATGGGCTGATCCCTGATAAATACAAGATCCTGATAGAGAAAATGCGTATTGAAGGATCTTATGCGCCGGTGGTATTGCCGCTGGAAATGGAACTGGATTACGGGAATGGTGAAAGGGTGATTACATCAACATCAGAAATTATTATGGGAGAGCCGAGGAAGGTGAGGATTGCGGATATAAATAATAAGTGAGAGAGGGTCTTCATCCCCGGGCAAACGGGTCTTCTTTCCCGTCATTGCGAGGAGCAGCAGGGGTAAGAGTGTGGGGCGACGAAGCAATCTCTTCACACAATCTGCAACATAATCTACGCGAAGATTGTGTGAAGAGATTGCTTCGGCCTCCCTGCCCGCAAGGCTTCGCACACGGCCTCGCAATGACGTTATGTTGAAGAACCATTTACCTCAAACAATCAATTTTGCTTTTTGCAACAGCGCTTCCAGCTTCATCTCTTTATGCATTACCTGCCGAAGCTCCATCATGTACGGAAAGCTCTGGTGGTCCATGCCAAATTTCTTCAGCAGATAAATATCCAGCTCCTCAGCTGTTTTATGATGATCTGTATAATCGCGCAGGAAGAAAAGGAAATGTTGTTGTTCTTTCTCCGAGAGCAGCACCAATGCGATCTTCTCTTTTAATACGCTGCCGCAATTGAGCCGGAAAATATTCAGCACCTGCTGCATTAATTTTATATTAATATGCGCTTTATTAGCCGGTAACCAGAACAGGCAGAAATATTCTATGGAGGCGCTTTCAAAATAAGCCTCTGTCATTTCATCTTCATTATACCAGGTGGTGGCCCATGCCAAAAGATCCTGATCCGTAATATCGCCGGCAATGAATGCTTCCAGGTGATGTAAAAGGCCATTGCGGGTTGGCGTCGTATCCTCCGCCTGCGACACCTTTTCCACAATCTCGAAATAGAAAAGCTCATTGAGTTTGGTAGCTGCCGCGATGAGCTGGTGGGTAATATTGGCGGGGTTCCGGTCTTCGGGATCAGGCGGAGGCAGCATCCCGGACGTTTCGGAAATGATCTCCTGCTTTGTTTTGAGCCCTTGTAAATACGCCTTGATGAGGGCAATAAAGTAGGTAGCTGTTACGCGGGGCAGCTCATTCTTCATGCGTGTATAGCGTTTTTTTGCTGGGTAAACTTACGGTTTTTCGCCGGAACCCTCATTATTTACTGGAAGTAGTAGACACTGCCAGGGATTTAAGTTGTATTTTTATCGAATTCTTTTTCATCCCCCCAACAAACATATAGAGAGGAATCAAATCGTTAATATTGATGGCCACGGCCATTCTGGGACCATATTGTCGGGAGAATTTACCGGAGTACACTGAATAAATATTTAACCGTCCTATGAAGTCTTGTAGCAAACCAATCCTAATGGGAAACCGGCTACGATCGTGTGTATTGACCGGTTCTCTTTTTATTGTTTCTGTATTGGCGTTCGCGGGTCATGCGATTGCCCAGCACATCGTGCTCGCTAATCCCTCGCTGGAAGGTACGTCTTCAGGCGTCAGCAAAGTTCCGAAGGGTTGGATCAAAGTAGCAGGCACTCCAGACATATTGCCAGGTGTGTATAATATTGGTAATCATGCATCAAACGGCATACATTACGAAGGGCTGCACAGCGGTCCTGCCAAAATGGAGGCCATCGGGCAGCGTCTGCCCGATAGTCTTAAGGCCGGGCTGATGTATAAGATGTCTTTTGATATGGCTTATGTGCTGAAGTACCTGTATGAGAACTGTTATGCCAACATGGCCATCTTCGGGGGCGATACACCTACGGATTCAACAGAGCTCCTGTGGATGTCAGGCGTATTCACACACCAGAACTGGAAAAGATATGAAGCGATCTTCACGCCCAAGCGCAGTTATAAATATATATCGTTCTGGGCCTATCCAACAGATCCCTGCATTAAAACAGAAGTAGGCGTGGCGCTGCTTTTGGATAACCTGTCTCCCACTATTGAGCAGATCGTTAAAACGGAGATCAGCAGTACACCTTCGTGTAATAATCAAAATACGGGCACTGCTGCTATTAAATTAACCGGCGCACAACAACCTGTGACTTATCAGTGGACGCCCGGTAATTATACTACTGCAGCAATAAAGAATGTGCCTGCGGGTGTTTACCAGGTAACCGCCACGGCCGCTAACGGTATTGTAGTAAAGGAACAGATCACCGTACGCAATTCTGATTTGACCGCCAACGCAAAAGTAAGCACTGCTGCCTGTTATAATGACAACAACAACCGTATCAGCCTGACGGTCAGCGGTGGTATGCCGCCTTACCGCTATACACTGAACGGTCATCCAACGGATACCAATGTGATAGAACATGTGAAGCCGGGCGATTATTCGCTGATCGTCAGTGATCAGCAGGTGTGTGCAGACACATTTGCGCTGCAGGTACATCCGCCTCCGCCTTTATCAGGGATCGTAACAGTACGGAATATTGCCTGCGAAGAGGATACCAGCGGCATGTTCGTAGTGCGTGTGCAGGGCGGCGTGCGGCCTTATCTATATCGTGTCAACGGCGGAAACTGGCAGGCAGACAGCGTATTCAGGCATTTAAGAGCCGGTGCATATTCTTATGAAGTGAAAGACAATAATGAGTGTACCATCAGTGGCGCCGCCAGGATATCGGCAGATCCTTCCATGACACCGCAGGTGCATCCGGCTGTTACGCCCGCCAGTTGTGGCGGCGCAAGCAATGGAGAGATCGCTTTTCATGTAAGCGGCGGAGTGCCTCCTTTCGAATACCGCATCGGTAACGGCAGCTGGCAGGCAGACAGTGTGTTTCACAACCTGAAACAGGGTATTTATAACTATGAGATCAGGGGAGAGGCTACGTGTAATACCAGCGGTGAAGTGAATGTACCTGTAGATCCTGCACGGGCGCCCGTGGTGAATGTTAGCGTAAAGCCCGCCAGCTGTAGTGAAGCGTTGAATGGTCAGCTGATCATAGATGTGGAGGGTGGCAAGCCGCCTTATCATTTCCGCGTGAATAACGGGGCCTGGCAAACAGATAATACTTTCAGCCAGCTGCCGCCAGGCACTTATTATTATGAGGTGGAAGACGCCTCACAATGCGGGGTAAGCGGTGCTGTTTCCATTACCTCGCCTTTCCAGAACTGCCTGGTGGTAATGCCTTCAGCGTTCAGTCCTAATAAAGACGGGAACAATGATGTGTTCCGGCCTAAAGTATATGATGAGATCCATGATTACCATATCCGCATCTTTAACCGGTGGGGATCTGTGATCTATGAAGGCAATGATCCCACTACCGGTTGGGATGGGGTGTATAAGGGTACGCCGCAGGATCCGCAGACCTATGTGTATGTAGCATATTACATGGACCGGGATAATGTGCGGCATGATCTTAAAGGAACGGTGACGCTGGTGAGGTAGTTATTGCAACAATTCTACCAGGTACTGTCCCCATACCTGCGGCATTGAATTGGTACCATGTCCGGCGGTTTGTTTTGATACAGGGAGCAGTATGTATCTTCCCTGCGCTACTTTTTTGATCTCCTGTTCCATGATGCCGAGTTCAGGGGGATTGATCTCGTCGTCTGCCGAATTGATCGCAAATACTTTGGCTTTGATAGCGTTGAGATGCGGGGCGGGGTTGTAGCCGCGGGAGGCTTCCAGTGCGTAGATGAGGTTATTGGCGTCGAGCGAGCGGAGACTGCCGGCTTTGATCTTAGCGGCCAGGGCATCTGCCTGTTCACGGGTGGGCGCTTCTTCCTGGAGGTGCAGCGGACTGCTGTTCATAAAGAAGAGGGAAGAAATGGCGCCGGTGAGCCCTATCTGCGGCTGAGTGGTATATTCGCCGTTTTGCCAGGCAGGGTCCATTTTAATAAGGTCAATGGCCATTTTGCGCATGATGCGGTTGCGGCCTGCAATTTCAACGGGCAGACTGGCAAGGGGCATCATCGCGTCTGTAAAATCGGGATAGGTGTAGCCCCATACCCAGGCGTGCATGGCGCCCATGGAAGTGCCCAGGATCAGGCGGAGGTGCTGCACATGCAGTTGCGAGGTAAGCAGCTCGTACTGTGCTTTCACCATGTCATTATAATTGTATTGCGGAAATTTCATGTGTAGTCCGTCACTGGGGCGGCTGGATCTACCATGGCCGATATTATCAGGAAGGATGATGAAATATTTTGTGGCGTCGAGTGGCTGTCCGGGACCAAAGAGCCGGCCGGCGAAACCGGGACTTAAAAAGTTGCGGCCTGCAGAGCCGGTGCCATGCAGGATGAGCACTGCATTTTTAATATGGCCATCATTATCTTTTTGCGGGGCGCCTACCGTGTAGTAATGCAATTTGAGTGCAGGCAGGGTTTCGCCGTTCTCAAAACGGAAGTCTTTAATAATATAGTCTCCTTCTGCGGGCTGAGGGTATTGCGACTGACAGTACGCGGTAAGGGAAGCGCACAGGAATAGCGCCGTCAGCATGTGTTTCTTCATGCTTACAAAATACTATATAATCTTAGTGGAGGAACTTTTTTATGATGGCGTGCAGATTCTTGAAGACAAATGGTTTGGTCACGTATCCGTCTGCTCCTTTTTGCATGGCGAGGTCTATTTCCTCTATTTCTGTTTTGGCGGTGAGCATGATCACGGGGATGTTACAGAGGGCGTCGTCTTTTTTCAGCATTTCCAGGAGCTCATAACCGTTGAGGACGGGCATATAGATATCGCTGATCACGAGATCGGGGCGGTTGAGCCGTGCCTGTTCCATGCCTTCGGCGCCGTTGGCGGCCACTATTACTTTGTAGTGGTAGAGCTCCAGCAGGCTTTTGAGCGTGTCAAGCAGGGTTGGTTTATCTTCTATGAGCAAAATGGTTTTATTCATTATGCTGCCGGAATGTGGTCCGGGTATTTAAATATAATGGTAAAAGTGGTCCCTTTGTTCTCTTTACTTTCAACAAAGATGCTTCCGTTGTTCCTTTCCACGAAATCTTTCACGATAGAGAGCCCGAGGCCCGTGCCTTCTATGCTATCCACATTGCTGCCGCGGAAGAAGGATTGGAAGAGGTAGGGCATATCTTTTTCAGGGATGCCAAGGCCGTTGTCGGTCACCTTGATGACCACCCTGGTTTTCTGATAATGAATTTTTACTACGGGGCTGCTGCTGGAATATTTGAAGGCGTTGCCTACCAGGTTGGTAAAGATCTTGGAGAGCTGGTTTCTGTCTGCATAGATAGGGTGTGGCGTGCCGGATACTTTCAGGTTCAGTACGCGATCGTCTTTCCTTTCAGAGAAGTACTGGTATTTAATATCAGCGATCACCCGTTCTATTTCCACCGCTTGTTTTCTTACTTCTATATTATTAGATGCAATGGTGCTGAGGGTGAGTATTTCATCCAGCATGGTATTGAGCTTGAATATCTCGGAAGAGATCTTGGAGATATTATGCGTGTAGAACTGATCCAGCAGGTTATCCATCTGTAGTTTGGTCTGCAGCAGCTCCATGGTGGAAGAGATGGCGGTGAGTGGTGTTTTGAATTCATGAGAGGCCATGGAGATAAAATGGGTTTTCATCTCCAGGAGGGACCTTTCTTTTTCCAGGGACTGGATCATTTGTAATTCTTTAATTTTTCTATCACTGATATCAGCTAATAGGAGTATGGTATACGGTTCGTTGTCCTGTGTTACAGTATTAGAACTTATTTCCAGCCATAGGGATGTTTTTTTTCCATTAACGGGAATTTGGCATTCAATATTGGTAAATTCACCGCTTCCTCCAGCTTTCAAAGTATCTGGTAAAATTATTTTAATATCTGAATAAGATAACCCCCTTTTCGTGTTAGTTATTTTTTTAAATAGTGTTTCGGCCGGCTTGTTAGTGAACAATACCTGCTCTTTTGGGTGGGATAAGATAACTACCGGCGTGGGTAGCGAAGTCAATAGTGCTTGAAATGGCATGATAATTGAAAGATTGGCTTTCATTAGAGGACATGGTTAATCAGGTCCCTAAAATAGGATAAGAAATTAAACCGTACAAACATACGGTAATGAATGGAGCGAGTGATGCAGAGCCAACTTTAAGTTACCTAAAACTAGTAAGGTGCCAGCTTTAAAGTCATTGTTACGCAAGGCGAAGCGGAACGGGCCTGATATCGACTGTGTTATTTGTAACGGTTTTCGTGTATCCACTTAAATTAGTAATATGAGTGTTGATTTTTAGGACATTCTCCGCGAAAAAAGGCTGAAGGTGTGTTAAGTTTAAGAGAAGAATAAACTACTTATTATAGTAAGACCAACAAGGCCGAATTCATGGTATCTTGTGTCAAGTTATTCGATAATTCAAGTTATAGTCTTTGAATAGAATTTTTTATAATAAGTGAACAAATGTTTTAGACAGAAAAGATTTAACACATAGTTAATGCATTTTCAGTCGATTGCAAAATGGCCCTTTTTTCGCATGTTATTTAGCGCTATATTTGAATTATATTATTGAAAAACATATTTGAGAAACCATATCAATTGAGCCATATCAATTGTTACCCTTTGTCAACACGATGATCAATATTGGAATCATAGAGGACAACCATTTTCAGCTCAACAACTACAAGGAATTCCTGGAAGATTTCCAGGAGTGCAAGGTAGTTTTTGCGTGTAAGTCGATGGAGGAATTTAAGGCATTGCCCTTTAAGAATCCTGATGTGAAAGTCATATTACTGGACATCTCTTTGCCGGGAGAATCAGGCATCCAGGGTATGCAGGAGCTGAAACAGATCTACCCGGAAGCAAAGATAATTGTGCTTTCCGGCCATGACGGCAAACAGTATGTAATAGAATCCATTAAGAATGGCGCAAGCGGTTATATTATTAAGACCAGCCGTTTGATGGAGATCTATCATTCCATACTGGATACAGTGAACCAGGGAGGCACCTTGTCTCCCAAAGCAGCTCATCTGCTGATCAGCTACATCAACAAGGATCCGCTGGAGAACATCAAGCACAAATTAACGAAACGGGAGTACGAATTACTGACCTTGTTAAAGGAAGGCTATTCTTACAAAGAGATGGCGGATAAATTGTATGTAACGGTATTTACCATCAATCAGCACCTGAAGAAGATCTATCAGAAACTGAATGTAGGATCTAAGTCAGAGCTGATCTCAAAGATCTGGTCCAACAACCTTTTCAGTTGGTTGCTCATTGGTATTTCCGCTATTCAAATGATTAATGTAACAATTATTTAATGTAAATCGGACCTGCTAAAACGCACTACTTTAATTAGTAGACGTGTTTATACATAAGGAAGGATTTATACTCTAGTAAGTAGTTGTGTCCGGGTACAGGTTGAACTAATATTGTAGTGCGAACAATGAGCCTGTGCCCCTTTACAAGTATTTACGAGTATTAAACTTTTAAGCTTAATATTTAAACGTGTTAAAATGCTCTTGAGAACGGATTCCAGTTTAAGAATGCTTGTATTAGGGTTGATTGTTCTGAGTTGTTTAGTAACTTCTTGTGCCACTCAAAAGAATACGCTCTATCTTCAGGATATCAGAGATACAACAGTAACGATAAACGGAAACTTTGAACCACTGATCCAAAAGAACGACGTGCTACAGATTAATGTAAGCAGTCTCAACCCGGAAGATGCCGTAATTTATAATGCAGGCAATTCGGTATCACCTTCCAGCGGCGGCGCCAATATGAGCGGTATTGCGCTGGGGGGCTTCCTGGTAGACCAGCAGGGCAATATACAATATCCCATGCTGGGCTCCGTTAAAGCAGAAGGGCTAACCAAGAAACAGCTGACGGATAATATTAAAGATCAGCTTGTGCAGCGAAAGCTGCTGGTAGACCCGGTGGTAAGCGCCCGTTTTTTGAACTATAGGGTAACCTTACTGGGAGAAGTGAATAAGCCGATGGTTGTGAACGTCACAAATGAAAAGATCTCCATCCTGGAGGCTATCGGCATGGCAGGAGATGTAACTATCTACGGAAAGAAAGAAAATGTGCTCCTGATCAGGGATCAGGAAGGTAAGCGAGTGATCAAACGGCTTAACCTGAGTGACCGGAACCTGCTAAACTCTCCCTACTATTACTTACAGTCTAACGACGTAGTGTATGTTGAACCTAACAAAGCCAAACAATATACAGGAGAAAAAAGCCGCATGCTGCTGCCGGTTATTATCAGCGCACTTACGCTGGGCGTGATCATCCTTGACAGGCTGATCCTGAACTAAGCCGCACCATGCCCAACCATTAGAAGAGAGGAAACCTTATAGGACCAGACCATATTCATGAGAACCATATCGCGAAGTAAACATTATTGAATAACCAAACTTGATGAGGCCTGGATAGATATGCAACAGATTAATTCGAACAAACAACGACGTCCGCAACCGGAAGAGCAGTTGGATTTGCTGCCCATGATCCGTCAGCGGTACCTGCCGTACTGGCCATTATTCTTACTAGCAATCGTACTCGCAGTTACTGCCGGCTTTGTTTATCTCCGGTATGCTACTCCCGTTTACTGGGTTTCTGCCACCTTACTGGTGAAAGATGAGAAAACGGGAATGGATGAAGCTGATATTCTCAGCTCACTCGATCTCTCCGGATCAAAGAAAGTGATAGAAAACGAAATCGAAATACTTAAATCACGCACGCTTGCCAAGGAAGTGATCCGTAACCTGAACCTGTATGCAGAAGTAACTGTAAAAGGGAAGATCAGGGACGATGTTGCCTATAAGAGCAGCCCGCTGCGCTTTCGCTTCCTGGAGCCCGACTCGATCAAGGGAGATGAATACACCATTTTGTCCATGAAATATGATGTGGCGCATAAAAGGGTATTCCTCAACGGTAATTCATATCCTTTATATGATACCGTATATACCACCTGGGGTAAAATGGTGATCACACCCAAGCCCGGTGCACAGGTAGATGTTCGTAATAAGCAATATACGCTGCGCATCGCCGGTGAAAAAGTGCTCACAGGCATGATGCAGAATGCCCTGCAGGTAGATCCTACCACTAAAGCGGGTACGATCATCGGCCTGGGCTACAACGATTCCGATCCCGACAGGGGAGAGGACATCCTGAACGAACTGATCAAGGCGTATAACAACGCCTCTATAGAAGATAAGAACCGGACATCCGCCAATACCATGAACTTCGTGGACAGCCGCCTGCGGGTGGTTACCCAGGAGCTGAACCAGGTAGAAAGCCAGGTGGCCAATTTTAAACAACGCGAAGGGATCGTTGATCTGACCGAGCAAAGCAAGATCTTCCTGGAAAGCGTATCAGGTAACGATAAGAAGATCGCAGAAGCTGATATGCAGCTGTCTGTGCTGGATTCTATAGAAGGTTACCTGAGCAGCGCCAAGGAAGATGACGCACTGGTGCCTGCTACCCTGGGCCTTACAGACCCGGTGCTGCTTGACCTGATCTCCAAGCTGTCTGATGTGGAGCTGCAGCTGCAAAGGCTGAAGAAAACCACCGGTGAGAACAGTCCGCTGCTGGAAAGCCTCATCAGGCAAAGAGCACAACTGAAACCAAGCGTTCTGCAGAACGTGCGTAACCTGCGCTCCAACCTGGTGGCCAGTAAGCTTAAGATAGAAGCAGACAACCAACGTTATTCCGGCATGCTGACCGGCGTACCACAGAAAGAAAAAGCCTTCCTGGAAGTAAGCCGTCAACAGGAAATAAAGAATAATATCTACACCTTCCTGCTGCAGAAAAGGGAAGAAACCGCAGTAGCCTCTGCTGCTGCCGTATCAGACAGCCGCATCGTAGATGCTGCTGAAGCTTCACCATGGCCTATCAGCCCGAAGAAGCCGATCATTCTCGGCATCTCCGTAATTGCAGCCATAGCAGGCGTGGGCGGTCTGATCACCCTGCGCGACCTGATGAAGAAGGAAATTGCACATCGTTCAGAAATAGAGAAAGCTACCGATGCACCGATACTGGCAGAGATCGTACAGAACGACGGCAAAGAAGCGGTGGTGGTAGCAGAAGGTAACAGAAGCTTTGTTGCAGAACAGTTCCGTACGCTGCGTACAGCCCTGTCTTATGTAGGGGTGAATGCCAATGGTACGCTGAACGGCAACGGGGTGAGCGGTCATCGTAAAACATTGCTGATCACTTCTTCCATCTCCGGTGAAGGTAAGAGCTTTGTTTCCGTTAACCTGGCAGTGAGCCTCTCACTGGTGAAGAAGAAAGTGGCGCTGCTGGAGTTCGATCTGCGCAAGCCCAGGATCAGCGCCATGCTGAATGTGTCAAGAGAGCCGGGTATCAGTAATTACCTGGTAGGACAGGCAGATGCGCTCAGTATTATGCAGCCGGTACCTGGTAATGAATACCTGTATATACTGCCGGCCGGTGTAATACCGCCAAACCCGACAGAGCTGATACTGAACGGCCAGCTGGAAGCGCTGATCAATCATCTGAAAGCTAAGTTCGATTACGTAATTATAGATACGGCGCCCGTTGGCCTGGTAACAGATGCACGCCTGCTGGCGCAATATGCAGACGCTACCTTGTATGTGATCCGCCACCAGGTTACGCCCAAGCTCTACCTGAAGATGATCAACGAGATCTACCAGAACAAAGAGGTGGGTAATCTGAACATCGTGTTCAACGGTATACAGCCGCGCGGCGCAGGTGGTTATGATGCGAATGGATATGGTTACGGCTACGGCTATATCGAACAGAAGAAAGGCGCACGCCGCAGACAATTTTTCAAAGGAATCTTTAACATATAAAAGTACCAGCACTTGTGTGCTGGTACACATCCGGAAAACCCTTTGTTAATCAGCCATGTGACTGAGAGAGCGAAGCTATTCCGGGATCGACGTGAATGTCTTTATTGAAAAAACCGAATGTATGAAATGTCTAACGGCAATACCATCGTTGTCTTTACAGATCCCCCGTTATAGCAGAAACTGCGCAATGTTAACCAACGTATTAACCTTAAAATGACATGCCCATGCAACAGGAATTATCTACTTGGTATGCTGTGTATACCAAAGCAAGATGGGAAAAGAAAGTGGCTGAATTGCTCACCCGCAAGCGCATCGAGAACTATTGTCCCCTCAACCCGGTTGAGCGCCAATGGAGCGATCGCCGGAAAGTAGTTGCCGAACCGCTGTTCAGATCCTATGTTTTTGTACGTATACCTGAAAGCAGAAAATGGGTAGTGCGCGAAACCGAAGGGATCATCAACTTCGTTTACTGGCTGGGCAAACCGGCTGTGATCGCAGATCATGAGATCGAACTGATCAAACGCTTCCTCCGTGAATACAAGGATGTGACGGTTGAACAGTTCCCGCTGCGGCAGGACGACCTGGTAGAGATCACTTCCGGTCCGCTGATGAACCAGCGCGGCAGGATCATCGAAGTAGGCAAGAACAAGGTAAAAGCAGAGCTTTCCAGCCTGGGTTATACCATGATCGCCACTGTTCCTACTACAGAAGTAGTAGTGATCAACAGGGCAGAGACAGCGACTGTTTTTTAATTAACAATGAATAATTAAGTGTCAATAATTCCTGCACGGTGCCAAGCCTTGTACCGGCAAGCTATTAATTATTCATTATTAAGTATCAATTCCATCTCTATATGATGCAGCATATTATTCTTTGCGGCGGGTCAGGTACCCGTTTATGGCCCTTATCAAACCGGCAAACACCCAAGCAGCTACTGCCTCTTTTTGAAGGCCGCAGCTTATTGCAACTGGCCTGTCAGCGTAACCAGGCAGCATGCGACAGCGTGCTGGCCATTGTAAGCGAACAGCATGCTAATATGGTAGAAGAACAGCTGCTGGAAGCAGGCGCTGAAAATCTCCGCATGCTGGCCGAACCGGTAGGCCGTAACACTGCAGCCGCTATCGCATTGGCAGCCTTTGTGTCTGCACCGGAAACCATCCTTTTAATTACTCCCGCCGATCACCTCATCGGCACGCCCGACATCTACGCGCAAACTATAGAAACAGCGCAGCTGCTGGCCGCAGGCAACAGCCTGGTAACAATAGGCCTGCAGCCTACCTATCCTGAAACGGGCTTCGGATACATTCAATACAGCGGTCATGATGTGATCCGCTTTGTAGAAAAGCCGGATGCAAAGAATGCATCCCTCATGCTGCAAAGCGGCGACTTCCTCTGGAACAGCGGCATCTTCTGCTGTAAAGCAGGCATCCTGCTGCAGGAGCTGAAGCAACATGCACCTGAAATATATAAAGCAGCCGGCGAAGCGGCAGATGAATGGCTGAGCAAAGGCCAATTATCCAAAGCCAGCATGGAAGCTATCCCATCCACCAGTATCGACTACGCCGTGGCAGAAAAAAGCAACCGCGTAAAAGTAGTGCCCAGCACCATGGACTGGAGCGATGTAGGGAGCTACGAAGCGCTGGCCGAAGCGCTGGTGCAGCACTACAGCTACCATAACCACCAGGCCGTATCTATTGAAAGCGGCAACAACATGGTGATTGGCAAAGAAAAGCTGGTGGCCCTGGTTGGCGTGGAGAACCTGGTAGTGGTGAACACACCGGAAGCCCTGCTCATCATGAAAAAAGGAAAAGGCCAGGAGATCAAGCAGCTGCATCAGTGGGTAAAAGAAAACAGGCCTGAACTGCTGTAACAACCATTATTAACTATTAACGCGAACGATAGATGAAACTGACTGATAAAATATATATAGCCGGCCACCGTGGAATGGTAGGCGGTGCTATCAAACGCAGACTGGAAACATTAGGCTACCAGAACATAATTACCCGCACCTCTGCGGAGCTGGACCTGCGCAACCAGGCGGCTGTGAATGATTTCTTCGCAGAAGAGCAACCTGATTATGTGTTCCTCGCAGCGGCAAAAGTAGGCGGCATTCATGCCAACAATACCTACCGCGCTGAGTTCCTGTATGATAACCTGATCATGGAGGCTAATATCATTCATGCGGCTTACCAGCAACAGGCTAAGAAACTGATGTTCCTGGGCAGCTCCTGCATCTATCCCAAGCTGGCGCCGCAACCTTTACAGGAGAGCAGCCTGCTTACGGGTCCGCTGGAGTATACCAATGAGCCTTATGCTATCGCCAAAATAGCCGGCATTAAATTATGCGAGGCTTACCGCGACCAGTATGGCTGCAATTTTATCAGCGTAATGCCTACCAACCTGTATGGTATCGGCGACAATTATCACCCTGAGAACTCACATGTGCTGCCTGCCCTCATCCGCAAATTCCATGAGGCAAAAGAAGGTGGGAAACCGGCCGTTACAGTATGGGGAACGGGAACGCCGAAACGGGAATTTCTATACGCAGACGACCTGGCGGATGCCTGTGTTTACCTGATGCTGCACTATGATGGCAAGGAACTGGTCAACATCGGCACCGGCGAAGATCTTACCATCCGCGAGCTGGCAGAGACCATCAAAGAAGTGGTTTGCTATGAAGGTGGCCTGGAGTTTGACAGCTCCAAGCCCGACGGTACGCCGCGCAAGCTGATGGACGTTTCCAAGCTGCATAGCCTGGGATGGAAGCACAGCACCGGCCTGAAAGAAGGTATCGTAACGGCGTATGCAGATTTCCTGAAGAAACGCCAGTCTTATTTCAATGTAGTGTAATACTTATCTATAACGAAACAACAACCTTTTTTTATGAAAGTAATTGTAGTAGGAACAGGATACGTAGGGCTGGTGACTGGCGCCTGTCTCGCAGAAGTAGGCACCAACGTTGTTTGCGTGGATGTGAATGAAGCCAAGATCAATGATCTGCAAAAAGGTATTCTACCCATATATGAACCGGGACTGGAAGAAGTGGTACACCGCAACTACCAGAACGGCCGGCTGTCTTTCAGCACAGACCTGGCCGCTGTAATACCCGGTGCTCAGCTGGTGTTCATCGCCGTGGGCACTCCTCCGGGCGAAGACGGCAGCGCTGACCTGAAATATGTATTGCAGGTAGCCAAACAGATAGGCGCTTCCATGAGCGGCTACCTGGTGGTGGTAACCAAGAGCACCGTGCCTGTAGGTACTGCCGTAAAAGTGAACAGGGCTATCAAACAGGCCTTGCAGGAAAGGGATGTGCTGCTGGATTATGATGTGGCATCCAATCCTGAATTCCTGAAAGAAGGTGCTGCTGTGCAGGACTTCATGAAGCCTGACCGTATCGTGATCGGTGTGAACACAGAAAAAGCACAGCAGGTGCTGGAGCAGCTGTATCATCCTTTTGTGCTGAACGGCCGTCCCATCGTGTTCATGGACATCGCTTCCGCAGAAATGACGAAGTATGCCGCCAATGCGATGCTGGCTACGAAGATCTCTTTCATGAACGATATCGCCAACCTGTGCGAGCTCACCGGTGCAGATGTGAACAAAGTGCGCAAAGGCATCGGCAGTGATCCGCGTATAGGCGACCGCTTTATATATCCCGGTATCGGTTATGGCGGCTCCTGCTTCCCCAAGGATGTGAAGGCGCTGATCCGTACGGGTAAAGAGTATGGTCATGCTATGCGCATACTTGAATCTGTGGAAGCAGTGAACGAGGATCAGAAGAAAGTAATGTTCAGCAAAATTGAACGTCACTTCGATAACGATCTTCAGGGAAAGACCTTCGCGATCTGGGGTTTGTCTTTCAAACCTAACACAGACGATATGCGCGAAGCGCCATCCCTGGTGCTGATAGAAGGCCTGCTGGCCGCCGGCGCCCAGGTAAGGGTATTTGACCCGGTAGCTATACACGAAGCAAAGAAAGAGCTGGGTGAGCGCGTTACCTGGTGCACTGATCTGTATGATGCTGCTAACGGTGCTGATGCGATCGTGCTGGTAACAGAATGGAACGAGTTCCGCCTGCCCGACTGGAGCCGTATCAAATCTGCAGTAAAAGCCCCCGTGGTGTTTGACGGCAGGAACATTTATGATGATGTAGTACTGCAGAAGAAAGGTTTTGCTTACTACGGCATCGGCCTTACAAAGCATAATACAACTACTGTACTTATATAATATTCACATTTAAAATAACGATAAGAAAAACCAAGTATATATGAAAGTTGCGTTAATTACCGGTATTACAGGACAGGATGGCGCCTACCTGGCAGAACTGCTGCTGGAAAAAGGATATATGGTGCATGGTGTTAAACGCCGCGCTTCCCTTATTAACACAGAGCGTATTGATCACCTGTACCAGGACCCTCACAGCGAGAACGTTCGCTTTCGCCTGCATTACGGCGATATGACAGACAGCACCAACCTGATCCGCATTATCCAGGAAACACAGCCGGATGAGATCTATAACCTGGCTGCGATGAGCCACGTAAAAGTGAGCTTTGATACACCTGAATATACTGCCAATGCAGATGGTATCGGAACTTTACGTATACTGGAAGCATTACGTATTCTGAAGCTGGAGCACAAGACCCGTGTTTACCAGGCAAGTACTTCCGAATTGTATGGCCTGGTACAGGAAGTGCCCCAGAAAGAAACCACACCTTTCTATCCCCGCAGCCCTTACGCAGTAGCTAAGCTGTACGCGTACTGGATCACGGTGAACTATCGCGAGGCATACGGCATGTATGCCTGCAACGGTATCCTGTTCAACCACGAAAGCCCGCTGCGCGGCGAAACATTCGTAACACGCAAGATCACCCGCGGGGTAGCAGCGATAGCGCTGGGCCTGCAGGATAAATTATTCCTGGGTAACCTGGACGCACGCCGCGACTGGGGTCATGCCAAAGATTATGTAGAAGCCATGTGGCGCATCCTGCAGCAGGACACGCCGGAAGATTACGTGATCGCTACCGGTATTACTACGCCTGTACGTGATTTTGTGCGCATGGCATTTGCAGAAGTAGGTATTGAAGTAGCCTTTACCGGTGAAGGGGCCAATGAAATTGGTGTGGTGACCGCCTGCAACAATGAAGAATATACACTGCCGATAGGCAAGGAAGTAGTAGCGGTAGATCCCCGGTATTTCCGCCCCACAGAAGTGGAACTGCTGATCGGAGATCCCACCAAATCCAAAACAAAATTAGGCTGGGAGCCCCGTTACGATCTGCCCGCACTGGTGAAAGAAATGGTAGCAGGCGACGTGGAATTATTCCGTAAGAAGGATGTAGCACAACTGGAACATTTGATAGGATAGCGATCTTTAGCACAATATAATTATGCAAGCAGCCAGCAGGGTAGTACTAAATACAGGAGCGCTTTACGGTAGGATGCTGATCACCATTTTCATCTCATTGTATTCAACCCGTTTGGTGTTGAATGCACTGGGTGCTCAGGATTACGGCATTTTTAACCTGGTAGGCGGTGTGATAGCCATGTTATCATTCCTGAATATGGCCATGACCATCTCTACGCAAAGGTATATGTCGTTCCATCTTGGATCAGGCGATATAGAAAAGTTGAAAGAGGTCTTTAATTCAAGTGTAATGCTGCATTTCATTATGGGCATCACATTGGTGATCTTATTCGAGGTAGTAGGCATCTACGCGTTTGACCATGTGTTGAACATGCCTGCAGAGAGGATAGGCACTGCCAAGACCATCTTTCATTTTATGGTGGTCAGCACTTTCTTCACTATCGCTTCCGTGCCTTATGATGCTACCCTGATCGCCAGGGAGAACATGCCGCTGATCGCCATACTGGGCGTATTTGAAGGTTTGTCAAAGCTGGCGATCGCCATCTCCCTGCATTATGTCACCGGCGACAAGCTGGTGGCATACGGTGCGTTAATGGCGAGCTTGACGGTGCTGCTGCTGCTGATCAAAAGATTGTATTGTTCTTTCAAATACCCGGAAAGCAAGGTAAGGGTCAGAAAGTATTTCAATAAAAGCCTGCTGAAGGAGATGTTCTCTTACGCAGGCTGGAATATGTTCGGCGCCAGCAGCGTGGTGGCCAGAAACCAGGCGCAGGCCATGATCCTGAATGTGTTCTTTGGTACGGTGATCAATGCCGCCTACGGCATCGCCAACCAGGTGAATGCACAGCTGACCTACTTTTCTGTGACCATGCTGCAGTCTCTGAACCCGCAGATCATTAAAAGCGAAGGAAGCGGCGACAGGCCAAGGATGCTGCGCCTGGCCATGATAGCCAGCAAGTTCTCTTTCCTGCTGTTGTCCTTCTTTGCCATACCGGTGATCATAGAAGCGCCCTTCATCCTGAAGATGTGGCTGAAGAACGTGCCCGATTATACGGTGATCCTCTGCCGCCTGATCATTGTCTGCAGCCTGGTGAACCAGCTGACACAGGGTGTGCAGGTGGCCATACAATCTGTTGGCAGGATCAAAGTGTACCAGATGGTGGTAAGTTTTCTTACCATTCTTAATCTGCCGGTTGCCTACCTGCTGCTGAAAGCAGGCGCGCCTCCGCAGGCGGTGCTGATAGGCGCCATCTGCATGGAGGTGATAGCGGTAGGATACAGGATCATTGCCGCCAACAGGATCGCAGGCATGCCTGTTCCTGAATACCTGAACAAGGTTGTGCTGAGGGCGGTGATACCCGTAGTGCTGGCAGCGGCGGTTGCCCTAATGCCACAGTTTGTTATGCAGGAAGGATTTGTGCGCTTCCTGGCAACAGGTTGTTTGAGTGTGGCTGCGTTGACGGTATTCGTGAAATTCCTGGGATTAACGCCTTATGAGATCGGTAAGATAACAGACATGATCTCGAAGCTGGTGTCTAAGGTGAGCCCAAGAGCTGCGGCAAGATTTGCGGTAATAAAAACACAGGCATAGCATTATGACCATCTTATTTTTTACTAACATATCGCCCTTTCCTGCAAACGGAGGTGAAAAGATACGCAGTTATTATCTCCTGAAAGCTTTATCTCAGTTAGGTCATAAGGTAATTGCCGTGATCTGTAACGAAGAGAATGTTAACCTGGCTAATTATGGTATTGACAATGTAATATTCTACACGCATCCTAAAAAGCCGCTGACAATGATCGAACGCATCACCTGGAAACATCTGTTCCGGCAGGATGCAGGGATTATCCGGCTTTTTGAGGAGATCTTCCGGAAACACCGGATAGATGCTGCGTTGCTGGACTATGGGACAATCGGGCAATATATCAGCTTCTTTACCGGGCGCCAGATACCGGTGATACTGGGCACGCATAATGCACAGCCCATGATCACCCAACAGGTGCCTGCAAAAAGCCTTTTAAAGAAGCTCCGCAAATTTCAGCTGGTGAACCTGGAAAAGCTGCATGAAAGGCTGTACTTCAAACAGGCTGCTGCTACACTGGTGGTAAGCGACCAGGACCGCAAATATCATGAGCGTTTCCTGAAAAAGGAAAGGGTATTTGTAGTGCCTAATTTCCTGGATGAAACGGAGTACACGCTCGTGAACAAGAAACAGCCTAAGGTGCTGGTGATGACCGCCAACTTTGGCGTGTACATGAATTACACCGGCCTCAAGTGGTTCATTGAAGAGGTATGGGATGATGCACTGGCCGGGCAATTTGACCTGTGGCTGGTAGGAAGGAACTCAAAAGAAGCGCTGCAGCAGATCACCGGCAGCGAACAGTGGAAGAACATCGTGGCCCTTGGAAAGGTGGATGATGTGAAATGGTACATCTCCGTGGCCAGTGGCGTGATCATTCCGTTGTTGCACGGCAGCGGCACCCGTTTGAAATGCCTGGAGGCAATGGCGCTGAGAACGCCCATTATCAGCACGGCAAAGGGGGTGGAAGGTGTTGTGAGCAACAACTTTATCATTGCAGACAGTGCCGCCGGACTGAAGACGGCCATCGCGGAATTTAAAAGCAATACCCATACCGGGGAGGCCTTACGGGAAGATTTTATGAAAGAATACAGCGCGGAAGTAAACCGCCGCCGTTTGAATGATATTATCAACTATGCGGTGAACGGGAAAGGAACAAAGGTAGTGAACGAACCGGCAGTAAGTGTAGAACAGTGAACTGAAATTTGTGAGCTATGACATGGATCAAGAGGATTAAATCTTCGCTTTATGCATTGGGAAGTGGAATAAGCATCAATCTCGTTGGCCAGTTCAAGGTCAGCGAGATACTGGTGTTATTGATGTTCCCTTTCAGCATACAGCGCAATGATCTCAGGGATTATCCGCTGCTGAGGAAGATCATCTATGCATTGATAATGCTGCTTTGCTTTCAGCTGCTGACCGATCTTTTTGTGGTGGATAACACGCCGCAGAACTTCCTGCGCGGATCGGCTTCCATCATTATGCCGATCCTGTCGTTCTATGCGATCTTTAAGATGTTCCAGGACGAGGAGGCCATCATCATCTTTATCTTCTTTACCGTGGTCAAGAACATCGTCTTTACGGATGATATCGTTGACTCCGACATGAGTTATTTCAAATTCAAGATCGCACCAATTTTATCCAATATAGTGTACCTGATGGTATACTACTTCTACAAGAAAGGGAATATGAAGCTGCTGTATGGCACCATATTCGTTTACTGCGTAGTGTGCCTGGCCAATGATACCCGTTCCAGTGCACTGAGCCTGCTGATCTCCACCGTGCTCATTTACTTTTATACCAATGTGAATGTTACCCGCCAGAAAATAATTGTGTTCTGCATTGCAGGCGCCCTGCTGTTCCAGGGTGTCTATGTTTTTTATGTGAAGTCGGTATTGAGCCACGAGCTGGGAGGGGAGCACTCTATAGAACAGCTGCAGCGTCTCGACAATCCGTATAACCCCTTTGAGCTGCTGATCACAGGAAGGGGGGAGACCTATGTAGCCATGACCGCTATCGGTGATAAGCCCTGGTTTGGCCATGGCTCATGGGCAGTGGATAAAGACCTGAAGTATTATAAGATGCTGCTGGCCGTGCATGATGAAGACCTGAACCTGAAGAAAGCGCTGGAGAAAGACCAGCTGGTACCCAGTCACTCAATACTGCTGGGCGCCTGGGTGAACTATGGGGTAGGCGGTTTTCTCGCCGTGTTCCTCATATTCTGCTACCTGATGAAAGCAGGTTTTTATGTGATCGCCAGGGGACAGTCGCTCACCATGTACCCGATCATTGTGATCATGACCGTGGGCCTGATCTGGATGTTCTGTTTCTCGCCTTTCCAGCATTTAAGATACAGCGCGCCGCCCTGGGGCGCCATGCTGCTGAGCGCGTACTATTATCTTAAATATGGGTACGACGATGAAGAGGAAGAAGAGAACAACGAAAATGTAGAAGAAAAGGAAACGGAGAACGCGGTTTATTAGTTTGTATAAATTGTATGGAATACATCTATTATAAAGACTCAAAAGGCAATTTCGGAGATGATCTGAATGCCTGGTTATGGCCAAAGTTCTTTGGCGAGGCCAGGCAGGATGGAGACGCGTTCGTTGGTATAGGTTCTATACTGGCAAATGACTCACCATTATTCAGGAACCTTTCCGGTAAAAGAAAGATCGTATTCGGTACGGGCATCCGGCCAGACTGGCGGCCCTTTGCATACGACAGCTCGTGGGATTTCAAATTCCTGCGGGGGCCTTTGTCATCCTATGCCTTTAACAATCAGTACGAGTATATAGCCGATGCTGCGTATGCTTTGGGACTGATCAATGATTTTAATTCAATCAGGAACGTGGAGAAGAAGTATGAGGTCAGCGTGATCCCTTATTTCAAGTCTCTGGCCTATTTCGACTGGGAGCAGCTTTGTAAACAACTGGGATACCACTACATTTCCCCTTCTGCCGAACATGGCATAGAACATACCCTGCGCGAGATTGCCGCATCAAAGTATGTGATCGCAGAAGCCATGCACGGCGCCATCATTTCGGATATACTGCGCGTGCCCTGGAGCCGCTTTGTGCTCACCACTCCTGTTACCGAGGGCCTCAAGGTGTCTGAATTCAAGTGGATGGACTGGTTATACTCTATTGACCTGCCCACCACTGAAACGGCCTTTATTAAAATGTATAGAAAGTCTTCTGTGCATCAGTGGCTGAAGAAGCTCAGCAGCAATATTGTGCATACCGAGTTCCTGGTGAAGAAAGTGGTAAGAGAAGAACTGCTCAGAACCTTATCGTCCACCGATAATTACTACCTGTCAAAAGATGATGTGATAGAGCGGATCAACAGCCGGATCTCTGAAAAGATCTACCAGCTGAAACAGGAGAAAGGCATCTATCATCATAACAATGCGATCCAATACTAACAGCTATGTCGAAATTGTTCTCAATAGTAGTGCCCGTATACAATGGAGCGGCATATATACAGGAAACGCTGGACAGTATTTTCAGCCAGACCTATCCCCACTATGAGCTGATCGTGGTGGACGGTGGTTCCAAGGATAATACCATGCAGATCCTGTCTGAAGAAAAGAACCGCTCCCGCATCAAAACACTGATCTCTGAAAAGGACGAAGGCATGTATGATGCCCTGAAGAAAGGTTTTGACAAAGCCAGCGGCGACTACATGTGCTACATCAATGCAGACGACCGCCTCTTGCCCTGGTCGCTGGAGAAGGTGGCGAAGAAATTCAGCGAAGGTAATTACAGCATTGTTTTCGGAGATGTGAACTACATCAATGAAACAGGCGAGATCATATACAGTTACAAGGGCGTGAATTTCGGTCCCCGGGCTATCCGCCGCTTGCGCAGGGTGCCCTTCGCGCAGCAGAGCTCTTTCTGGACCCGTAAGATCTATGAAGAGAAAGGTGGGATCGACAAGTCATACCGTTATTCTGCCGATTCAAAATTCCTGCTGCAGGTATGCCTGGACCCCAAAGTGAAGAAAGGCTATGTGCCTTATCCGCTGGGAGAGTTCAGGATGCACAGCAATTCTATCTCTGTTTCGCTGACAGATAAGCACCAGGCGGAGCACGACCGGGTAGAACGGGAGCTGAACATGGGCGGCAGTAAGCTGGAATGGGCTTTTTACGAGATGATCACCAAGGTGAAGAACGCAGGCGGGATTTACAAGAAGCTAACTTATAAAGGAACGAGGATACGGAAAAATTAAAAGAATGAACATCCTGTTTATTGTACCATCGTACAAACCGGCTTATATATATGGAGGACCGATCGTGTCAGTTTCCAAACTGGCAGAGCAGCTGGCGCAGCTGGGACACCAGGTGACTGTTTATACCACTACGGCCAATGGCGAAAAGGAACTGGATATCTCTTCTGATGCAGCGGTGATGGTAAATGGCGTGGCAGTAAGGTATTTTAAAAGGATCACAAAGGATCATACCCATGTTTCCCCTGCACTGTGGAAGGCAATATGGTCAGACGCCAAGAAGTATGATGTGGTGCACATCCACTCCTGGTGGAGCTTCCTCGTACTGGGCGCTTCTATGATCCTGAAGATGAAGAATATCAAGCCGGTATTGTCGCCCCGCGGCATGCTGTGCGAATATGTTTTTACCTCCAGGAACAGCGGTAAAAAGCAATTGCTGCATAAACTGATCGGTAAGCGCCTCCTGGCCAATACCTACCTGCATGTAACATCAGAGATGGAATGGCAGGAGTGCCTGCGGCTGAATACAGACTGGCAGGGCGATACCATCTTTAACCTGGTAGACCTGCCCAAGAATGAATATCAAAAACGTGAGAACGACATATTTACGATCAGCTTCCTTTCCAGGGTAGATCCCAAGAAAGGGCTGGACATCCTGATGCGGGCGCTGGCGACGGTAAAGTTTCCTTATCGCCTGTGCATAGGCGGTTCAGGAGATGAGGCTTATATGGCTCAGCTGAAGCAGCTGGCGTCTGATCTGCGCATACAGGAGAAAGTGGAATGGGCCGGATGGAAAAGCGGGGAAGACAAATTTCACTTCCTGGCAGAAGCGGATCTCTTTGCGCTCACCTCGCACAATGAGAATTTCGCCATGGTGGTGATAGAGTCGCTGTGTGTGGGTACACCGGTGCTGATCAGTAATAATGTAGGGCTTTATCAATACGTAAGAGAACGCGAACTGGGATGGATCACCGGGATCGACCGCATTGAAGAGATCGCGGAGAATCTCACACTGGCCTATAACAGCCGCGAAGAACGCAGGCGTATTACAAAAGAAGCCAGGGGCATCATCAATCATGATTTCAATGATTCCAAACTGGCGCAGGATTATATAGAATTATATGAGCACTGTAAATAAGGGAAAGGGTAGGATAGCAGTGATCATCCTCACCCTGAATGAATCAAAGCATATCGGACGCTGTGTGCAGAACCTGCGCCAGGTATCCGATGAGATATATGTGATCGACGCGTATTCTACCGACGACACCGTGGCTATTGCAGAAAGCTACGGCGCAAAAGTGTTCCAGAATAAATGGGTGAACTATGCGGAGCAGTTTGAGTGGGCATTCCGGAACTGTAATATAACAGCGCCCTGGCTGATGCGGATGGATGCAGATGAATACCTGGAGCCTGCCCTGGTGGAAGAGATCAACAGGCGCATGCCAGAGATGCCCGATGATGTGGCTGGCATTTACCTGAAACGGAAAGTACTGTTTAAAGGCAAATGGATCCGTTACGGTGGTTTCTATCCGCATATACTCATGCGCATCTGGAGGAACGGACAAGGCAGCCTGGAGAAACGGATGATGGACGAGCACATCGTAGTGTCTGGCGGCAGCACCGTGATGTTCAAGGAGAATATGGTGGATTACAACCTGAACTCCATTCACTGGTGGATCAACAAGCATAATAACTACGCTATTAAGGAAATGGCGGATCTGATGAATATCAAGTACCGCTTCTTTGAATCGGATGAGCGGCTGCTGAATGCCAGTACCAGCAATTCACAGGCAAAGCGGAAAAGGATCCTGAAAGAGAAAGTGTACTCCGCGCTGTCGCCCAGCGTAAGAGCTTCGATCTATTTCTTTTACCGCTTCTTTTTAAGACTGGGTTTCCTGGATGGTTACCGCGGCTTCGTCTTTCATTTTATGCAGGGATTCTGGTACCGCCTGCTGGTGGATGTGAATGTAAAGGAATTTGAAGAGAAGCTGAATGGTGATAACAGCAAAGAACGCCTGGCTGAAATATTAAGGCAGGATTACAAGATCGTGGTATAAATGAAGGTACTGAAGACGGCGGCTGTTGCAGCATACTTTTTCATGCTGATCTATGTGGTGTTCCTGGCGCCTCAGCGGACACACCGGCCGCTGGCGCTGCAAAAGTTTGAACATGTGAGGCTGGTGCCTTTGAAAGGGATTACAGACGACATATTTTATCCAAAAGGCCATCAGGACCCCTTTACACACTGGGGAAATTTCCTGCTCAACTTCCTGGGTAACCTGCTGATGTTCGTTCCCTTCTCTTTTATCATGATAGTGGTATTCAGGGTGACGAAGACACCGGTTATACTGGCAGCGGCTTTTTTACTGAGCGTGCTCATTGAAGCAGTACAATATTTTACCAGGCTGGGAGTGGCCGATGTAGACGATGTGTTGCTGAATACTTTCAGTGCCTGGATAGGGATCCTGCTGTGTAGGTTTTCACTCCGCATACTTAACATTGAAACAACAAATGCAAACTGATCTGACAATAAAACAAGCAGTACAACCCGTACAGACTGATCTGTCGAAGTTCGACACAGGCAGCTATCATGCGGGTGCATCGAAGTTGAAGGTGCTGGTGTGGTATTTCGTGAACTACTACTTTTTTAACAGCGCTTTTCCCTGGCCGTATGGCATCAAGAGCAAGCTGCTGCGGCTGTTCGGCGCCAAAGTAGGTGTGGGCCTCGTGATAAAAACAAAGGTGCGCATCAAGAATCCCTGGCGCCTGGTGATCGGTGATCATTGCTGGATAGGGGAGTCTGTATGGATAGATAACCTGGAAGATGTAATGATCGGAGATCATGTGTGTATCTCCCAGGGGGCATTGCTGTTAACCGGCAATCATGACTATAAGAAGAGCGATTTCCCTTACCGGCTGGGTAAGATCAAAATAGAGAGTGGTGCATGGATAGGCGCGCAGACAACCGTTTGCCCCGGTGTGGTGTGCAGAACGCATGCAATATTGACGGTAGGATCTGTTGCTGCAAAAGAATTGGAAGCATGGACCATTTATACCGGCAATCCTGCAGAACCCGTAAGAAAGAGAATTATTAAAGAATAGCCTGGTATGCGAAAACGTGTTTTACTTATTGGTGGAAACTTTGCGCCTGAACCCACAGGTATTGGCAAGTACAACGGAGAGATGATGAAATGGCTGGCATCCAATGGCTATGACTGTACCGTTATAACCTCCTATCCCTACTATCCCCAATGGAAAGTGCAGGAGCCATATGGAAAGGTAAAGTCCTGGTACAAGAAGGAAGAGCAGCCCGTAACGGCACTGAATGGTTACGGCGCCGGCCGCCTGCAGATATATCGCTGTCCGCAGTATGTACCTGCAAAGCCTTCAGGCGCCAAAAGGATCATGCTGGATTTTTCGTTCGCCCTCTCTGCATTTTTCAAAGTGACGCAATTGCTGTTCAGGAAAAAGTTTGATGTGGTGATCGCCGTAGTACCGCCTTTTCACCTGGGGCTGCTGGCAGTCATGTACAAGAAGATCCGCGGGGCAAAGGTGATGTACCACATCCAGGATATGCAGATAGAAGCGGCGAGAGACCTGCAGATGATCAAATCCAAAAAGCTCATTGGTTTACTGTTCGGCCTGGAGCGGTATATCTTCAGGCAGGCAGATGTAGTAAGCAGTATTTCAGATGGTATGATACGTAAGATACATGAGAAAGCAGGGAAGGATATTTTCTTCTTCCCCAACTGGGTGGATGTTACGTTGTTCCACCCCTTGGAGGACAGGGCCGCCCTGAAGCAGGAATTCGGCTTTGCACCCGGAGACAAAGTGATCCTGTACTCCGGCGCCATTGGCGAAAAGCAGGGACTGGAGTCTATACTGTATGCGGCCCAAAAGCTGCAGCATCGTAAAGAGCTGAAGTTCCTGATCTGCGGCTCGGGCCCTTATAAGGCCAGGCTGGAAGAGATGGCTGCCGCGATGGGATTGCAGCAGGTGATCTTTTTCCCGCTGCAGCCTTTCGAAAAGTTCAACCGTTTTCTGAACATGGCGGATGTGCACCTGGTGATCCAGAAGGCCAACGCCAGCGACCTGGTGATGCCTTCAAAGCTGACCACCATACTGGCGGTAGGCGGCGTTGCGCTGATCACGGCTAATCCGGGCACCAGTCTGCACGACCTGGTGACGCGCTACAATATGGGCGTACTGGTCAATGCAGAAGACCAGCAGGCCCTGGATGAAGGGATCTGCCAGGCGGTAGATGCCGATGCATCCCTTTTGCAGGAGAATGCGCGTGCATATGCAGAAACTTATCTTTCTATAGGAAAGATCATGTCTCGTTTTGAAGAAACGGTAGTACAGAGCCAAAACTGAGTAATGTTATGTTAGATCGATATCTTAAAATTTGCAGCATCCAGATCGTTGTACTGGATTTCATCGGGCTCAATGCCATTTTTTACATTGTAAGATCCTGGCTGGGCCAGACCGGTGAACCGATCAATGTGGACGTAGATGCTTTTTTAATAGGCGCCAATATTGCCTGGATGATAGCCTTGTATACCACCGGTATCTATTTTGTAAGCCAGCAGCTTTCCTATGAAAGGGTGGCGCGCAAAACAGTACAGGGCATCCTGCTGTACCTGTTATTGCTGCTGGGTTACCTGTTCATGTACAGGCAGCTGAACTCCCGTTCATTTGTCATCCTTTACTGTTCGCTGTTTATATTGGTGGTGCTGATAGACCGTTTCATCTTCTATCTGGTTACCAATTATATTCTGCACAGCAAGGGCATTCAGAAGAAAGTAGTGATACTTGGATATAACGATGTGTCCAAAAGACTGGTGGACAGCTTCATTGATGTGAAGAGCAACCTGCAGTTCGAGGGCTTTTTTGAAGAGTACAGCAATGTGCATGAGCTGTCTTATTACCCGGTGATCGGCAACCTGGAGGATTGTGTGCCTTATGCCAAGACGAACAATATCCAGGAGATCTATTCCACCTTGTCGCCGGAGCAGCACCCCTACCTGTACACCCTGGCCCATGAGGCGGAGAAGCATTTTATCCGTTTCAGGTTTGTGCCTGATTTCAGGATGTTCGTGAACCGCCAGATCTATGTGGACTATTTCAATAATATTCCCATCATATCCCTGCGGTCTGAGCCGCTGGATGATATTGCCAACCGTATACGCAAGCGTATTTTTGATATACTGGTAAGCTCACTGGTGACGATCTTCATCCTCAGCTGGCTGATCCCCTTACTGGCGCTGTTGATCAGGCTTGATTCCAAAGGGCCTATCTTCTTTATACAGCATCGTACCGGCCGTAACAACCAGACCTTTCCCTGTCTGAAGCTGCGCAGTATGAAGGTAAATAATGATGCGAATGTGAAGCAGGCAACAAAGAACGACGACCGCTTTACGCGCCTGGGCCGCATCCTGCGCAAGACCAACCTGGATGAGATGCCGCAGTTCCTGAACGTGCTGATGGGAGATATGTCGATCGTCGGGCCACGTCCGCACATGCTGCGCCATACGGAAGAATTCTCCCGCATCATCCAGCAGTACATGGTGCGTCACTTTATGAAACCCGGTATTACGGGCTGGGCGCAGGTAAATGGTTTCCGCGGGGAGATCCTGGAAGAGAACCACTTAAAAAAGCGTATTGAGCACGATATCTGGTACATGGAGAACTGGTCTGTATATCTCGATCTGCGTATTATGTTTATGACCGTAATGAATACGATCAAAGGAGATAAAGCGGCCTATTAAGGGGCCGCTGCGGGCAGACTGTCTAATTAATTAGTAGTAAAAATGCGGCAGGTGACCGCAAAAAAGAGTATATTGTACTGATTATAGTAGTGAGATTTTATAAAAAGATATACAAATTGCACCACGATTAAACAGGAAGAACGGGAAGTAAAAATAAGGGCACATTCATACACGTATAGAGACGGATCCATATACCTCATTACATTAAGACATCGTAACTAATTGGGTACACTGAAATCTGGGTTTCACAATGAAAGCTTCATCCATAACTAGTGTTGATCTGCTGGAAAGCAAGGGGTTGATGGAAGATATTTTCCACGAACTGAAATCGATACTCTCAAGCATTTTGTCGAGTGTTGAGCTGATAGAGCTATATGGTGGCGCCAACGGGCATCATCAGCACGCGGAAAAGCCGTCTTCCAGTGGCAAGATCACCCGTCAGGCACGGGCTATTAAATCGCAGGTAATAGAGCTGGAGTTCCAGTTACAGAATATCAGGATCATTCAGCATATTATGAATAAAACCTTTGAACCCAAGAAAGGGCTTACCAGCGTGAGCTTTTTCCTGCGGAACTTTATTCATGATGAGCCTTATGATACTTTGTTTGGTTCATCTGTAGATATGCAGGTGAACAAAGAACATACGGACGCTTATATTGATGAATTCCTGATAAAGCAGCTGGTGCTGAACATCTTCTTCTGGATGATGAAGAATTCACCCACCAATCAAACGCCCAGGCTCAGCTTTATCTTTGAAGACGATGCTTTTGAGCTGAAAGGATGTTTTTCCGCCAATGCGGCCAGTTATTTTTTCCCATCTTCTGCCATGAGCAAGTCTTATGAGAATGGGGGAAAACTACACTTTGATACCGAGCTGTTGAATCAGCGCATATACTATCTGATCTCTTATATAGTAGACCTGCATGAAGGCAGTTTTAGCATCAACCCGGAGGCAGAAAAAGAAGTTGAGATCCTGGTGAAAATCCCTTACAAGCCTGCTTACATGATGTAGTACTTTCCCTGATAACAAATTTTATGAGTCTTACTATTTGTACTCGATCAAGTAGTATTTATCAGCTGTATTGGCATTTATCTTGCTATTGATTTACTGCTATGTCCACTTGCTACAGGAGCATAAGGGAGCGTAAAAAGGAAAGCCATGTTGCATCTGCACAGTACTCCTGTTTACAATTAGTTATTTATTGAAAAATTGAAAAACCAGCATTCACTATGAAGCGGCATCTCATACTGCTGATCATGTTGTTCCACTTGTCTGTTACTGATTCATCTGCGCAATTCCTGGACTCCCTACTTATCAGAGTAGGTACCACCGGAACAGTAGCCACAAAAGATTATCAGCCTTTGTGGATCACCTCGCAGCGCTTCGGTACTATTACCGATCGCAAAGCAGACCTCTCTACCCAGATAGGTTTCAGTAATGTACACTTGTTTGGGAACGATGATAATAAAGACTTTTACATACGTTACGGCGTCGATCTCTTCAATAACGACCATTTTAAGGAAGTGTTTGTGGAGCAGGCTTATTTTAAAGCCGGTTATAAGCACCTGGAATTCCGCGCGGGCCGCTATGAAGAAAAGATCGGGGAGATGGACAAGGACCTGTCCAGCGGTTCCCTGGGCGTAAGCGGCAACGCATTGCCCATCCCGCAGATCGGCATTGCCCTCACTGATTATGTGGACGTGCCCTTTACCAACGGTTGGTTGCAGGTAAAAGGTCAGATCAGCCATGGCTGGATGGGACAGGATCAGTTTGTCAAAGATGCCTGGCTGCACCAGAAAACCTTCTATCTGCGCGTGGGCGCAAGAAAACTAAAGCTGGGCGCAGGCATACAGCACTACGCTATATGGGGCGGCGACGCGAAAGGCCTGCCGGATATAAAAAAGAATTTCTGGGATGTTTTCCTGGCGAAAGAATCGAATGACGGTACCGTTGGCGGAACCGACCTGCCCAACCGCTCCGGCGATCATCGCGGTGTGATAGAAGGAACAATTGACTGGGAGAATGATGTAACCGGGCTGCATTTCTATATGCAAATGCCTTTTGAGACCGGTCAGGGTATAGATATCCGTAACATCGACCGTTTACTGGGCCTGGCCTATACCAACAAAACAGAAGGCGCATGGTTAAAAAAAGTAGTAGGAGAATTCATTTACACCAAACAAATGAATGACTTCTATAACAAGCAATACCGCGAAAGCTATTATAACAACGGCATCTACCTGACGGGCTGGGAATACCAGGACCGCATCATCGGTACGCCGCTCTTTATCAACAGGCAGAGGGGCGCTGAATATTTCCCGGGCCAGGTGAAACCCTTTGACTGGAATCAACCCTGGGATTCTGTAAACGGAAAAGGATGGAACATCATCAACAACCGTGTGATTGGCGGCCACCTGGGTTTCCTGTATACTATCAAGGATCAGTTGTCTGCCAAGACCATGCTGACCTACACACAGAATTTTGGTAATGATCAGAAGGGGCTTTTCTCACCTTCGAGGTCTCAGTTCTATGCGCTGCAGGAAGTAAGCTATCAGCTGTCTACCATACCGCTTGCTATTAAAGCCGGTGTAGCGGTAGATTGGGGAGAGCTGAGCGATAATGCGGGGTTGATGCTGGGGGTGAATTGGCAGTTTAGGAAGTGGTCGCCAAGGTAGACACACTTTCCCTTCCCGTCATTGCGAGGAGCCGAAGAGACCAGTGCGTGGGGCGACGAAGCAATCTCCTGACATAATCTCCGCGAAGATCATGTTATAGATTGTGTGAAAAGATTGCTTCGTCGCGCCCTCCCGCCCGGCCTTGCAGCTCCTCGCAATGACGTTGTGCTGAAGACCCATACGCAATGAGGGGAATGGGTGAACTCCCGCTCTCAATCCCCCGTCGGATCAATACCCGCTGTCTCCACCATCAATATCACCGTCCGATGTGGTGCGCGTGTTCTGTGCAGCACTCCTTTAGGCACCGTCATGCCCTGGCCGGGTTTCAGTTCCACCGTACGATCTTCCAGGTCTATCAGTAACAAGCCTTCTGTTACGTAGAAGAATTCATCATCATTGTCATGCTTATGCCAATGAAATTCTCCCTCTATCACGCCTATTCTCACCACGCTGTCGTTCACCTTTGTTAAAGTCTGGTTGAACCATTTTTCCTTGCTCTCTGCAGCGATGGCATTCACATCTATCAGCTCCAGCCCTCCGAATTTCACGTCCATATGCATGTTGTAATGTTCGATCAGTTCCTTGTTCATGTTGCTTTTTTTACAAAGGTAGGAGCTGTACATTTATGAAATGACGCAAAGGCAAAAAGTATTGGCGATCTCCGGCAGCACAAGAAAAGCATCCTCCAACCTGCAGATTATCAAAGCGATTGCCCGCTTGAGCGCTGATCGCCTGGATATGGACATTTTCCAGGAATTGGACAGTTTACCGCATTTCAACTCCGACCTCGACGGGGATCAGGTACCCCCTGTAGTAGCTGCTTTCAGGAACAGGATCAGTGAAGCAGCCGGTGTGCTCATTTGTACCCCTGAATATGTGTTCAGCCTGCCCGGCAGCCTGAAGAACGCCCTTGAATGGATGGTGTCCACCACGATCTTCTCCGGCAAGCCCGTGGCCCTGATCACCGCAGCAGCACAGGGAGAGAAGGCACATGAGGCCCTGCTGCTGATCATGCGCACCATAGAGGCCCGCTTTAGTCCCGACACCCAGCTGTTGATACAAGGCCCGCGGGCAAAAGTGAACAGCCAGGGGGATATTACAGACACACCCACCCTCCACAAAATAGAGCAGCTCATTACCGCCTTCACCCAGGAGCTGAATTCCCCGGATCAGTAAAAAGTACCATAAAAGCCCTGTTTGGTGCTATCAGGGCATAAAGCCCCTTTGTACCTTTGTACTGTTAAAACGAAAGTACAATGGCAAAGCCTAAAATACCGGTGTACGACATCTATAGCATCAGTCACGGCCACACACAGCAAGACTTGATGGTATCACGTTTCGGGCCTTATGTACGGGAGCATAAGCACCTCCACCGGCAGCACGGCCATTCGTTCTACCACCTGGTACTATTTACAAAAGGCGCCGGTACGCATACCATTGATTTTTCCAGTTTTAACGTACAGCCTTACCAGGTATATTTCATGACGCCCGGCCAGGTGCATAGCTGGCATTTTGAAGGCGCCGATCCGGATGGTTACCTGGTACATTTTTCACCCGCATTCTTTCAATCATTTCTGCTGGATCAGCAATACCTGGAACGTTTCAGCTTCTTCCGCGGCAACAGTAATGATGCCGTGCTGAAGATCCCTGCACCGCTTCGCGAAAAGGTAGTGGAGCTGTTTGAACAGATCCTCCAAGAACTGGAAGAGCCGGGAGAAGGCGGACTGGATATGATCCGTATGTACCTGCTGCAGTTCTTTATGCAGGTAGAAAGATGTTGCGGAAAGGGAGAGAAGAAACAGGTGCCCCAGCAGAAACAATTGCTGCTGGCCAATTTCAGGAAGCTGATCAACAAGCACTATAACACGATCCGTTTGCCGAAAGAGTATGCAGAACTGCTGTACATCACACCTAATCACCTGAATGCATTATGCCAGGACCTGCTGGGAAAAACAGCCGGTGAGCTGATCCGCGACCGCATCCTGCTGGAAGCAAAAAGGCTGCTGGTCAATGAATCCCTTACTATTACCGAGATCGCCTATGCGCTGAATTTCCAGGATAATTCCTACTTCAACCGTTTCTTTAAAAAGAACACCGGCATGACCCCGGAAGCATTCAGAAAACAAGTTGTTCATTAAAAATCTTTTATACCATGTGTGCCTATCACGATTCCAAACCTAACCTGATTGTAAGTGTATTGCAAAATAAATGTCCCCGCTGCCGTAAAGGAAAGCTGTATGAACATGCCAATGCTTATGCGCACCTGAAAGATTTCATGAAGATGAAAGAATATTGCGAGGTATGCGGACAGGTAACAGAACCTGAGACCGGCTTTTATTTCGGAACGGGTTATGTAAGCTATGCATTATCCATTGCCGTGAGTGTAGCCACTTTCATTGCATGGTGGGTATTGATCGGCTTTTCATTAGACGATAACCGCCTGTTCTGGTGGATCGGTATTAATGCAGCGCTGCTGATCACTATTCAGCCTTTACTGATGCGCTTGTCCAGGACCATCTGGTTGTCCTTCTTTATCTATTATGACCGTAACTGGAGAAAGGAACCATTGCCCCGGCCATAAAGGCGTATAGCTGGCGTAACTTTTGTTGCTCATCAAACAAAGGTTCGTCATATGCCGGAAGGTCCTTCTATTGTGATATTAAAGGAAGCCGTACAGTCTTTCAAAGGAAAGAAGATAATAAAGGTGGGTGGGAATACGAAGATAGAAATGCCTGTTCTGGAAGGACAACGTGTCATTGATTTCAAAAGCTGGGGAAAACACTTCCTGATCTGTTTCCGGCAATTCACTATCCGCATTCATTTTATGCTGTTCGGCAGCTATCGTATCAACGAAGAAAAAGAAACGCCGCCCCGGCTGGCCCTGCAGTTTGAAAATGGTTTCCTCAATTTTTATGCATGTTCTGTTAAGCTGATCACTGAGCCGCTGGATGAAGTGTACGACTGGAGCGCGGATGTGCTGAGTGATACCTGGGACCCGGGCAAGGCCCGCAAAAAGCTGAAGGCCATGCCGGATCTGTTGGTATGTGACGCACTGCTGGAGCAGAATATTTTTGCAGGCGTTGGTAATATCATCAAGAATGAAGTGCTGTTCCGTATACGGGTGCATCCCCGGAGTAAAACAGGTAAGCTGCCTGCTAAACAGCTGAACCTCCTCATCAAAGAAGCAGTGAATTACAGCTATGATTTCCTGGAATGGAAAAAAGCCTATGTGCTGAAAAAGCATTGGCTGGCGCATACCAAAAAAATATGTCCGCGATGTAATATTCCACTGATCAAAGAACACCTTGGCAAAACCAACCGCCGCAGCTTTTTCTGCAATAACTGCCAGCTGTTGTACCTGTAGGAACGAAATCTATTTCTTCAGCAGCACCAGCTGTCCTAAATGATAGGAGAGATGATTGGTGCGGTTGATCAACACACTCAGCTTGTTGCGGTGCGGTTCATTTTCAAAGTCCTCCACAGAGATCAGCGAATGCTTCTCAAACCATTCGGCAGGTTGCATGTTGCTGAAATGAACGGACAGCTGACTATTGATATTGCGCCACCATTCTCTCAGGTCTCCCGCATTGGGCAGCGCTGTTACCGCACGGTCAGGGTTCTTGATAAAAGCTTCATCCAGTTGCGGATACTGTCTTTCACCCAGGTCCAGTATAGGCAACATGCCGTCATGTACCGCCGTAAGATGCCCCAGGAGGTAGAACGCCCTGTTCTTACCCGGCGCAATTTCCTGTAATAGGTCTTCGTCTGAAAGCTCGTCTAATAACTTGTTGGTTCGTCTGATGTGTACATCCCATGCATGCATGGCCATCTTTACAAATAATTGCTGTTGACCCATTGGTATGTTAATTTTAGGAGGGAAAGGTAGGCAAATTTTGTAAACGGAAAATGAACACTTTTTTTGTCTACATTTGCCCCATATTTTTCACAGGATATGCAACATGTCATATTGACGTTCGTCTTCTATGTACTGGTTATAACCCGTCTTATCTCTATATTTATTTCCGCTGCCAATGAACGAAAACTGAAGAAGATGGGGGCTATAGAGTATGGCAAACGTAATTCTACCCTGCTGGTGATAGCCCATTTTGCCTACTATATTGCGGCGGTAACGGAAGGTACGCTGAACGGTGCTTTCTTCTATGATGGCCTCAGTTATCTTGGCCTGGCCGTATATGCATTCTCCATCGTGATATTGTACTACGTGATCTGTGCCATCCGCCATGTGTGGACGGTGAAGCTCATTATCGCTCCTAAGTCTCATCATGTTATCAACAAATCGCCATTATTTAAGTATATTAAGCATCCGAATTACTTTCTGAACATCATCCCGGAACTGATCGGGTTTGCGCTCTTCTTTCATGCGTGGATCACGCTGATCGCCGGTATGATCATCTACCTGGTGCCTTTAATTACCAGGATCAGGCAGGAAGAAGCAGTGATGAAAGAACACTTCAGCGAATACTAGATCATTGATACGCAGCAGTATATGGAAACAATCACTTTGAAATTAAATGAGAAGCATCACGGTGCTTTCTATGTTATGGAAGGCGGGGAGCGCCTGGGGGAAATGGTAATAGGCATTAAGGATCATGATCTCACGGTTTATCACACAGAAGTATTTCCCGATGGAGAAGGGAAGGGGATCGGCAAAAAGCTGCTGGAGCATATGGTGGATTATGCGCGTAAGAACAACCTGATGGTGATCGCGCTTTGCCCCTATGTATTTGCGCAGTTTAAACGGCATCCGGAAGCGTATGCTGATATCTGGAAAAACAAAGAATAGTCAGTGGCAAAGATCATAGCTACCGCAGAAGCGGAAAACAGGGGAGAAATTTATACCACGCATATCAAGGTGCATCAGCATGAGCTGCTGGCCGATGAGCTGGCGGAAGCAGGAGGCCTGGATATGGGCCCGGCGCCGGGTGATTATGTTTGTTCTGCGCTGGCATCCTGCAAAACCATTACCTTGCGCATGTATGCAAAGCGTAAAGGCTGGAATGTGGATGTAATAAAAGTAAAAGTAGACCTCGTGAAGGGAGACCAGATGGCATCCGGCAACAATACTTTCTTCTGCGAAGTAAGCATTACCGGCGACCTGAATGAGGAACAACGTAAACGGCTATTGGAAATTTCCAAATCCTGCCCCATACACCGGCTGCTCAGCAAGCCCAGTGATATTGTAACGATCATGGACGGAATATAATTAACCCTTAAATACTTTCTGATGGAAAAGCAGATAGAACATATCCTTGAAGGAAGAGAGAAAAGCATCGGTGAGGAAACGGTATTGCAATCTTTACCCCATAAAGAGTTCCGTTTTGCCAGCCCCTTTATAGTGGTGCATCATTTACCTGCTACCACTTACCCGGCAGGTTCTCCGCCGGAAAGGCTGCATCCCCACCCGCACAGGGGCTTTGCACCCGTTACTTTCCTCTTCCAGGGAGAAGGCTATCATCGCGATTCCCAGGGCAACAGCGGTATCCTGAAAGCAGGGGAGGTGCAGTGGATGTTCTCCGGCAGCGGTTTGCTGCACAGCGAAGGCCCGTCAAAAGAATTCCTGGAAAAAGGGGGCACCTATGAGCTGGTACAGCTTTGGGTGAATGTACCTGCAAAGCATAAAATGGAGACCCCCTTCTATCAGCAGGCCGCCGCCGCACAAATGCCTGCCATCAGCAAAGACCCGGGTATAGACCTGCACCTGGTGAGCGGTAATTATCAGCAACTTACGGGCCCTATCAATAAATCATTTACGCCTGTTACGGCAATATTCGGCAGCATGCAGGCCGGGAAAACGATCAGCTTCTTCCCGAAAGAAGGCGACTGGACCTTATTATATGTGCTGGACGGCGCCATCCTCATTAACGACCGTCAGCCGGTGAATAAGCGGCACCTCGTAGTATTCAGTAAAACAGGCACAGGGCTCACCGTTACTGCCAAAGAGAACGTTCGCCTGCTGTACCTTTCTGCAACGCCTATCGATGAGCCGGTGGCTGCAAGGGGCAATTTCGTGATGAACACCGGCGAAGAGCTGGACCAGGCAGAGGCGGATTTCAACGCTGGTAAATTCGGTGTGCTGGACTATTGACACTTCTCCTATCTTTACCTTGTGAAAGAACAACAGCAAAATGAAAGCATCGGCATGCTGTTCATTGAGATCTGCAAACGGCGCAGAAATAAAAAGAACGAGCTGCTGAGCGAGGCTAATTTGTACGAAGGACAGGATATCCTGCTCCATTACCTTGCCATAGAGGATGGACAAACCATGTCTGAGCTGGCAGGCAAGGTTTGCGTTCAGGCAGCCACACTGTCTACCATGATCCGCAGAATGGAGGCCAACGGCCTTATCAGGAAAGAGGCGGATCAGCACGATAAAAGAGCGCACCGTATCTATTTCACTCCCAAAGGCAGGGAAGTACAGGCCCTCACCTGCAGGATCTGGAACGACCTGGATAAAAGAACGCTCAAAGGCCTGTCTGCCGATGAAAAGAAACTACTCGACCAGCTGCTGAAGAAAGTGTTAAAGAACCTCGCTTAACACTACTCCTGGATAAGGTCGCCTTTCCCATCAGTTACTATCTGTAATAGCTTCACAGCAACCGCTTCTTCTACATCATCCGGGATAGTGGATGCTTCATCTCCAATAGCTAAAAATTGCTCAGCCTCCTCATCCCAGGCAAAAATATACTCCGGGCTGTCGTTGTACGTTACCTGGAACCGGGTTTCGTTATTAAAGGGATAAGGCGCCGCTTTAATAGCATATGGTACCTGGTTCAGCAGCAGGTCGAAGGTGACGGGTTTCCTGTCCATAACAATTGTTTTCCTATTATCCACAAAAAAAAGGCCGGTATAACCGGCCTTTTCATTTCATCATGTTTGTTCACTATGCTAATTGATGGGATCCAATGTAGTAGTCAGCGTGCCATAACCCAGCTGATCAAAGCCGCCACTGCCGCCGCCATAATTACCGCCTCCGCCTTCCGGTCTTATCTTCTCCGCAAACCGCTTGGAGTAAGGTGTAGCCAGTCCTTTACGTTTCGCGTAATGATTATATACCAGTTCCCAGATAGGCCGCACATTTCCCCGCGCCCCACTGGCGATCACGGGCTGGTTTACCCCTACGCAATTGCTGTAGGGCTGATACAGTACCGAGTCGCCCAGGTTATATTTGGCCACGTATTCGGCCCCTTTTAAAAAGCGGTTGTCATCATACCCGTAAAGGTCATCACCCTGGTTCCAGGTCATTTCACAGAAGGCGCCCATTAAACCGATACCTAAGGTATTATGGCCCTGATCGCGTCCGCTTTCCTGCCACTGGCCCAGTCCGTCAGGATGGATATACCATACTGCATTCTTAATACAGCCGTTGCCAGCGCCGAATTTGAAATAAGCGATGGCCTCATTGTACAGGTCTCTGTTGTCGCACAGCACACCTATAGCCAGTATGGAATTCATTACACATAAATCCCAGTTGGCGTAGAAATGGCTCATACAACGTTCCCTTCTCGTAAGAAAACCATGATTCAAGGGGTAGAAGATATTCAGCATCATTTTCTGGAACCGCACAAAATCGGCTGCCGCCCAGCCGGGATAATCCCGCATGATCTCTGCCGCATTGGCAAACTGGTAACCCTGCAGGCCGGCCAGCAGGTTAACGTCATTAGTGCCTGCCAATCCTTTCAGCCTGGAAGACCAGGCATTCATGATCTGGATAGATTTCTCGGCATAAGCCTTATCGCCGGAGACCTTCCAGCGCAATGCCGTAGCATAGGCGGCGGCAATGTCATTGAACAGCTGCCCATAATTTTCCGGATGTACGCCGTCGTAGCCCCGGTAAACAGTATCCAGCGGTTTGGGTTGCCAGCCCAGCCCCGAGTGTCCATTGGCAATGAGCACATTCCAGCCTGAGAGCCAGGGCTGTGCGCCTGCATTTACCTTTGCCTTCATACGGTCAAAGTCAGATTGCTTGTGCAGCAGACCGGGATGCACGAAAGCGGTGTCATGGTCATTCAATGGCAGTTTTTCAACAGCGGCGACCTTTTCTTTCTTACAGGCCCACGCAATGGTAATAAGCACACAGGCCAGTGTGCACAGGTTTTTCATGTTCATAGGTGTATTCGACAGATTAATGGATAAATATATGATACGGTGAAAATACAAGATAAGTTGTCTGTTTAACAATAATTTTCTTTAACTTTTTTGAAAATCTCCGCGAAATATGAATAGCCCTCTTCGTATAGTGTTCATAGTGAGCCTCTTAGTAATTTCCTGCCGCGAAGAAAAAAAGCCTCCTGTCACCCAGATCCATCTGCCGCGTATAGATTCCATGGCAGATATTCCTCAGCCGCTGCAGATCATCAGCTGGTATGATATGGCCCGCCGCTTTGACAGTACCGTATATGATTTTAACGCAACAGGCCCACACTGGCCGGTGGTATGGTGGGATAGCAGCCGCCACAACTTTCCGCAGAACGTGGTAGGCCTTTATACTGCCATGGACGATCAACGCCAGGGTGCCCACAACAAGGGCATGTTCCATGAGGCCCTGGCCACAATGGGCGCCACCCTGGGCGCTACCCTAACGGGCACAGACAAACGCCGCCAAAATGGCCTCAATTATGTGGCTATGCTGAAGAATTACTTTAACCGGGAAACCGGCTGGAACATCATGATGAACAATACCTGTCCGGAAGTGGCCCTGCTGGGCGGCGGTTATGGGCGGGACTGGTGGTACGATGTATATCCCAATATGCTGTTCTACGCGATCTATGACCGTTACCCCGATGAACCGGGCTTTGATACACTCGCCCGCAGCATTGCAGAAAAGTTCTGTAGGGCTGATTCTGTGCTGAAAGGCAATTATGATCATTCTTACTTTAACTATGCACAGCTGCAACCTATGGACAATGCTATCTGCAAACAGCAGGATGCATCGGCCGGTCATGCCTGGGTATTGTATGCGGCTTATAAAAAGTTTGGCGACCCGCGCTATCTTACCCGGGCGGGGACTGCCTTACTATCACTGCAAGAGCAGCGCACGAATACTTTCTACGAAGTGTTCATGCCCTTTGCCGCTTACCTGGCCGCCCGCTTCAATGCAGAACAGGGTACCAACTTTAAGGTGAAACAATTCATGGAATGGACCTTTAACGGCGATCCGCAATGCCGTCAGGGCTGGGGGGTACTCTCGGGCAAGTGGAACGGCATGGATATTTCCGGTATCGTAGGCAGCACAACAGACAGGGGCGGCTACGGTTTTCTGATGAACACCTTTGATGCGGCCTGGCCCCTGGTGCCATTGGTTCGTTATGATGCTGCCTATGCAGATGCTGTTGGCAAATGGATGCTGAACGCCGCTAATGCAAGCCGCTTCTTTTACACGCAATATATGCCGGATGATCATGAGACCATTCCGCAGCAGGCCGCCGTTACCAAAGATGTAATAGGTTATGAAGGTATTATACATTCGCCTTCCTATCCGCAGTATACCCATCTGAAAGCGCCGGTAGCACAGGGCGATGGCCCCCTTTGGGCAAAAGGCAACCCGGATGTATCACAGTTCAGCATTTATGGCAGCGGGCATGTGGGCATCTTCGGCAGCATTATACGCCCTACAGATGTTGCAGGTATATTGCAGCTGGATCTGCTGGCTACGGACTTTTTCAGGGACAAGGCCTGGCCTTCTTTTTTATACTACAATCCATATCCGCAGGAAAAAACCATTCACCTGGAATTGGGTGATAGGGCTGTTGGCATTTACAACACCATCACGCATACATTTCTCACACGCAAGGCGCAGGGCAGCTATGCTGTTACCTTACCCGCCCGTTCTTCAGCCGTATTGGTATTTACGCCTGTCAATGGCAAAGAAGCGCTTAAGCTGCGGAAGTTTTTGGTGGATGATGTAGTGGTGGATCATCGTTGTTTTTAGTATATTAGTAACATGAAGAAGATATTCAAACCTGTTTCCGGTTATCCTGCATTCTTTCAGCAATACCTGGATGTTATACCCAACGACGGGAACCTGCTGTTGCATCTTAGAAACATCCTGGAGGAAACAGAACAACTGGTAATTGACCTGCCCGAAGAAATGTTATTATACCGTTACGCCCCGGGAAAATGGACGATCAAGGACACACTGGTGCACGTATCTGATTGTGAAAGAGTGCTGATCTACCGTGCAATGCGCATCGCCAGGGGAGATAAGACCGCTTTGCCTGGTTTTGATGAGGAACTGCTGGCTGCGCATGCCAACGCGAATAAGCGCCCCCTCACAGATATCCTGAATGAGCTGGAAACACTGCGCACTTCCAATATTATTTTTATCGGTACACTGAATGATGAAGCGCTTGACAGAACCGGTACTGCAAATGGTAATCCCGTGTCGGCCAGGCTACTGGTGAATCAAATTTACGGACACCACCGTCATCACCTGAATATTATCCGGGAACGTTACCTTGCATAACAGCTTATTTTCCCTTATCCAGCGCCATCTTGAGCGCCAGTCCGGATAATACGCTGGCCATAAACCATTTCTGTACGCGGATCCATTTAGGATTGGCAGAGAACCACAATGTAACGCGCGCAGCCGCCAGTACCATGATGGCATTCACTACAAAGCTGATGCTCAGTTGTGTAAATCCGAGGAACAGGCTTTGCAGTAATATATCTCCATATTCCGGTTTAATGAATTGCGGGAAGAAGGACAGGTAGAACACCGCCACTTTAGGATTGAGCACATTGGTCAGAAAGCCCATGCCAAACAATTTCGCAGGCCCGTCTATCTTCAGCTCCTTACGCGTTTCAAACATACTTTTGCTGCCCGGTTTAACCGCTTCCCAGGCCAGGTACAGCAGGTAGATCACACCGGCTGTTTTCAATATCGTATAGGCGTAAGGTACGGCAAACAACACCGCTGTTAATCCGAATGATACCAGGACGATATGAAAGAGAAAGCCACAGGCCACGCCTAACAGGGAGATCAGCCCGGCCTTTTTACCTTGCGTAATAGACCTGGAAGTGCAATAGATCATGTTCGGCCCTGGTGTTATCACCATCACAAAGGCCGCCAGCATGAAGATCAGCAGTTGATGTAAAGGGATCATGGTTTATTGGATATTTAAGGATGATGGCCTGGACAAAGTATCCTGCTCCTGGCGGATCCTGTCAACCAGCGCTGTATAATAATTTTCATATCCACCGGGTACGGTGCCCAGGAAAAGGTAAGGCTCTATCAGTTCCAGCTCCATCAGCGTCAGCACATCATCAATGATAACAGCATCTACCCTGGCGTAGAGGCAGCCTTTGGCAAAGCGTTCTGCAAAAGCGGTAGCGCTCCTGACGTGGTGAGGTTGTGGTGTGGCAATGTGCACGCTGCCGCCATGCGTGAGCTGTACCCTGAAATCGCCGGAGCGTGGCCGCTTTACCACACAATGACTGAAGGCGCCATTAAAGAAGATGAACGACCATTCGCCCGCTGTTTCTATCTCTTTGATAAATGGCTGTACCAGGTAAGCTTCTTCCTGTACCAGCGCATCGATCTTCGCTTGCAGCTCCGGCAGGTTGTTGGGCGTTACCGTAAAAGTATTCCTGGCGCCTGCGCTGATGCAGGGCTTTACGATCAGCTGCTGCGCATTGAATTTTGAAAAGAACGGAGCCAATCCGGAGGAGGCTCCGCTTTCTATGATGGCGGAAGGAATGACGTCGAAACCCGCAGCGATCATCTCCAGCAGGTAGTGTTTATCGCTGTTCCATTTGATGATGGAATAGGGGTTGAGCAGGGGAATGCCTTTTGCCGCTATGCTATCCAGCCACTGCATAAACGATTGGATCTTCTCATGATAATCCCAGGGAGATTTGATCAGCACCAGCCCAAAGTCTTCCCAGCGTACTTTTGGATCGTCCCATATCACTCTATGAATGTCCAGCCCTTTTTGTGAAAGCAGTGCAAACAACAGGCTGTCTTCATCCTCCTGGGTATCCACCACATGTTTCTGCTGGATCTCATATCCAACGAATGCAATTCTCATAGCGTTTAATTTACAACAAAAGTAGTCGTATATTGGCATTGCGAAAAGAGCCATTTTTAACAATTTTGACAGGGCCATTATGAGTAAGACGCCTCCCCAGATCTTCATGCCATTTATCCGTCTGAACAAGGATGAGGGCATGCCGCTCTACCTGCAATTATATGAACAGATCAAGCAGGCCATTTTCAACGGCCGCCTGCAGGATGGCGAGCGCATGCCTTCTACACGCATCCTTTCCACTGAGCTGTCTGTTTCCCGCAACAGCGTGTTCCAGGCCTACGAGCAGCTGATGGTAGAAGGTTTTTTGCAGGGAAAAACAGGAGACGGCACCTATGTATGCGTGCAGTTGAATAAAGCAGCTCACCGCACTGCCAAAGCGCCTGCGCCCAAACCGCTGACAGCAGACACCCTGAAGTATAAAGACAAATCACTGCCGCAGGAGCTGCTGAAGCGCGATTGCGCCAAGGAGCCCTGGTTGCCTTTTCAGTCGTCTGTACCTGCGGTGCAGCACTTCCCTTTTAAAACATGGGCGCGCATCGCCGCGGGCATTTATCGCGACATACATACATTGCACCTGGGCTATGGAGATACACAGGGGCATTTACCACTGCGCCAGGCCCTGGCAGATTACCTGCGCATTAACCGTTCTATCGTTTGTACAGCGGAGCAGATCCTGATCGTGAATGGCTCCCGTCAGGCCGTTAACCTGGCGGCCCAGGTATTGATCAGGAACGGGGATCTGTGCTGGATGGAAGATCCGGGCTACCAGGCGGCCCGGGGCGCTATTTTTCGCTGGGGCGGTAAATTGTGTCCGGTGCCATTAACGCGTTACGGCCTGGATATTGACTATGCCATTAAACATTATCCCACAGCAAAATTTGCTTACGTTACGCCTTCGCACCAATATCCCCTGGGTGGCACACTGCCGATGGGAGAGCGCCTGAAACTGCTGCAATGGGCGGCTAAACACCAGATGTGGATCGTGGAGGATGATTACGATAGCGAGTTCCGTTATAACGGCCGTCCGGTTCCTGCGCTGAAAGGCCTGGACGATAAAGGCCGTGTGATCTATACGGGTACTTTCAGCAAGGTGCTCTTCCCCGCATTACGGCTGGGTTACATGGTATTGCCCAATGCCGAAGTGGCCCAGCAGTTCAAATCGGTGAAGTCTACCATCGACCGCCAGAACCCCGTGATAGACCAGGCCATTGTTGCACAGTTCATGGCCGAAGGCCATTTTGCGCGGCACTTAAGAAGAATGCGTACGCTCTATAAAAAGCAGCAGGACGAGCTGGTAACGCTGCTGGAAAAACACCTGGGCGATTACCTGGAAGCAGATGCCTGCGATACGGGCATGCACCTCATCGCCTGGATGCTGCAATCCGGCAATGCACGGGAGCTGGCCAGGAAGGCCGCAAATGAAGGCGTTTTATTACAGGCAGTATCTGATTACGCTGTGCGTTTTGCGCATGATAAAGGACTTATAATGGGCTTTACGGGGTTTAGTGCGAAAGATATGGAGCAGGCGGTGATGAAATTAAAGCAAGTGTTCAAGTTATAAAAAAAGCCGTCCCCAATTTGGCGGACGGCTTTTCTCTTTTTATGAATTTTACGCAATCAGAACTTGTACGCCATGCTGAACCTTATATCCCGCGGAGCTTCTGCCTGCCAGTAATAATAAGCGCCATAATCTGCACCGGAATAAAGGTATTTATTCAGGATGTTGAAAGCATTCAGTGTTAAGCGGATCTTTTTCTTCTCGTAGAACAAACCGCCATCCAATCTGAAATAATCCGGTAACTGCATCCTGCTGGGCTCATCGGTCCAGGACCAGGTGCTTCTGTCTGCCTGGTAGCTGAAGCCTGCTGCAATACCTGCGCCTTTCAATACGGAGTTTTGCATGGTGTAAGTCAGCCATGCATTGGCATTGTGTTTGGCAAAGCCGGCTATGCGGGTGCCCTTCTTCAGCACACTGCTGACAGATCCGCCATCCTTGCTTACATAAGAATCGGTATAGGCGTAGTTGGCAACGATACTCAGTCCGCTCACGATCTCACCCATGATATCCAGTTCCACGCCTTCGGCCCTGCTCTGTCCCAGTTGAAGGGAATAAGGCTCTGCGGGTGTGCTGCTGGGATCTGCAGACAGCTCGTTGTTCTTGATGATACGGTAAACAGCGGCGGTGGTGCTTAGCTTACCATCAAACCAATGACGTTTGATACCTGCTTCGATATTATTACCGGTGATAGGCTTTGGCGGAATGCCGCTTCTGAGCCTGCCCGCCTGCGGAATGAATGACTGATCATACAACGCATAAACGGAAGTATTGCGGTCAACAGAATAGCTGAGGCCTGCCCTGGGGGTAAACCTGTTTTCTTCCAGGGTAGTGCCGTCTGTTTCTTTTACATAAGTATAGCGGCCTGCCAGTGTTAAACGCAGCTTATTCTCAAAGAAGCCCAGCTCGTCCTGGAAATAAAGGCCGGTGTAGGTTTGCTGCCTGCGGGATACCGCCCGCTGGTCCAGCGGAGTAGTGCGGTCAAAAGTAGGGTAGCCGTTGGCGGGCTTTCCATAATTAGGATTGCGGGCATCAAATTCACCGCCGTTGGCGCTGTCCAGCAGGGCAGATTGTCCCCAGTCGTACAAGCCTTCTTTTGAGCCCAGGTCTACACCAGCCAGAATGCGGTGATGGATGCTGCCCGTGTTCAGATCCCCGTTCACAAATGCCTGTCCATAAGTATTTTTCAGATCTGCATCAAAAGCGTAGAGCCTGCGGATGATCTTACCATCGGGCATTACGGCGTCGGGCCATATATCGCTGGAGACCTGTTTGAACCTGAAGTAGGCTACCTGTGCAGTGAATTTCCAGTTGTCATTCAGCTGGTGCTGCAGGTTTACAAATGCGTCGTGCTCATTCACCTTGTTGGGTGTGATGCCGGGGTTCGACATGCTGAATTCTTTGGGATATTTCGCATAGCCGTCTGTAGAGAACACGTAAGCAGAGCCCAGGTCAGACATGGTTACATGCTGATAGGTATATTCTGCTGTCAGCAGTGTTTTTTCATCCAGCTGGTAGCTGATCACGGGAGCAATGCTGTAGCGGTCATTAAACTCATAATCACGGAAAGAGTTTTTGGTTTGCCCCATCGCATTAAAACGGTACAGCAGCTTGCCGGATTGATCCAGCTTACCATCCAAATCCAGTGTAGACCTGAACAGGCCGAAGCTGCCGTAGGTCATGGTAGCTTCCCCCTTTTTGATGCCGGTTGGTTTTTTGGTAACTACGTTGTAGATACCAGCGGGTTCACCGTTAGACATCATGAAACCTGCGGGACCTTTTACAAATTCCACATGGTCTACAAAGCTCATGTCTTCTGTCAGCGGGCCCCAGTCGGAGGTAACGTTCACCCCGTTGCGGAAGGCTGCCAAACGGCCGCCACGTGCATTTACGCGGGTATAGATATCGCTCCAGTGTTCCAGGCGGGTAGCGCCGCTCACGTTTTTGATCAGGCCATCGCTCATGGAAGTGATGGTCTGGCTGGCCATGATCTTATTGTTCACTACCTGTATATTCTGTGGTACTTCCAGCAAAGGTGTGGCAATGCGGAGCGACTGGGAAGTACGGTCAGCCTTGAAGCTGTTCCGGTTCCCGGTTACGATAATGCCCTGCAGCTCACCTACCTGCAGGCTCATTTGCAGGTCAACGGTGGTGGTCTTGTTGTTTTCAACGGTAATGCTGCGGCGGATCTCTTCGTGATTGCGCAGGCTGATCAGCAGTGTATATGCCCCGGCTTTTACGTTCCTGAAATGGTAAAGGCCTTCCTGGTCGGATACGGCATTGATACCTGTTTCCACCAGTTCTACCGTGATCCCGCTTACCGGGTTGTTGTCCGGAGAGGTAATTTTTCCTGAGATGTTGCCGCCCCCCTTTTGGGCGAAAGTAATAGTAGATGCCAGCAGGCATACAAGCATGAGTACAGTTCGTCTTTTCATCATAATACTTTTAGTTCGCTACAGGCCTTTCCCGATATGGTTGAAATCTGGCGCAAAGGTCGGGCGCAGCCGAGGGGCCTGTTTACGCAATCGGGTAAATTATTTACGTGATCGGGAATTTTTTCCTACTTTTAAAACCATGCAACAAACAACTCCAATCACCACATTATTCCTGGACATCGGCGGCGTATTATTGAGCAACGGTTGGGACCGTGCCGCCCGGAAACGTGCTGCGGCAGTCTTTTCACTGGACCATCCGGAATTCGAAGAACGGCACCACCTCACTTTTGATACCTACGAAGAAGGAAAGCTGACGCTGGATGAATACCTGGACAGGATCGTATTCTACGAGCCCCGCACTTTTACCCGCGAGGAATTCAAGGATTTCATGTATGCGCAGACAGAAGCCTACCCGGAGATGATAGATATGATCTGCAGGATCAAGGCTACCTATGGTGTGAAGATCGCCATCGTTAACAATGAAGGCCGTGAGCTGAATGAATACCGCATCCGTAAATTCGGGCTGAACAAGTTTGTGGATTTCTTTGTTTCTTCCTGCTTTGTACATTTCCGTAAACCTGATGCCGATATCTTCCGCATTGCACTGGACATCGCGCTGGTAAAACCGGAAGAAGTAGTATATGTAGAAGACCGTGCCATGTTCGTATCCGTTGCCGAAGGCCTGGGTATTAAAGGCCTGCTGCACGAGAACTATGCCACTACCCGCGAAAAGCTGGCTGCTTTTGGCTTCACTTTACCCGATTAAGGATCACATGCTGCGCAGTTTACTATCCACCGTCATCATTGTGCTGTTATTGGCATGCAACGCCTTTGCACAGTCATTTAAAGTATTAGCCATCGCAGAACCGGGCGGGCATCATATTGCCTATTCCCGCGCTGCCAAAGTATGGCTCAACCAGCTGGCGGCCGACAGCGGCTTTGTCATCGATTATATCGAGAATACCGATAGCATCGATGATGCCTTCCTGCAACGCTATCAGCTTTTTATCCAATTGGATTATCCGCCCTATGGCTGGAAAGAGAAAGCCGTAAGGGCTTTTGAAAAATATATCACCAGGGGTCAGGGTGGCTGGATTGGTTTCCATCACGCTACTTTGCTGGGTGAGTTTGACGGCTATCCGATGTGGCAATGGTTTTACGCATTTATGGGGAACATTCGTTTTAAAGATTACATTGCCAACTTTGCGGCGGCGAAGGTAAATGTGGAGGATAAGGCGCACCCGGTGATGAAAGGGTTGCCTGTTTCTTTTACCATAGAGAAAGACGAATGGTATACATATGACCGGAGCCCCCGCCCGGATGTACATGTGATTGCCAGTGTAGATGAAAGCTCTTACACACCGCCCTCAGATAAAAAGATGGGGGATCATCCGGTGATCTGGACAAATACCCGTTTCCCGGCAAGGAATGTGTACATTTTCATGGGGCATTCTCCGGATCTTTTTCAGAATGAAGATTATAAGCGGTTGTTTAGGAATGCGATCTTCTGGGCTTCCCATTCGCGTCATTGCGAGTAGCGGTAGGACTTTTTGTGTGCAGGGCGACGAAGCAATCTCCAAACGGCAAACAGGTCTCCATCCCCGTCATTGCGAGGAGCGGTAGGGCCGGGTGGGGAGGCGCGACGAAGCAATCTCCAAACGGCAAACGGGTCTCCATCCCCGTCATTGCGAGAAGCGGTAGGGCCGGGTGGGGAGGCGCGACGAAGCAATCTCTTCACGCAATCTCCTATATGATCTCCGCGAAGATTGTGCGAAGAGATTGCTTCGTCGCCCAGCGCACTTTTCCCCCGCGGGCTCCTCGCAATGACGGGGATGGAGACCCCGGACTGAAAGCCCTTGATTTACTTGGTTTACGGTTATTCCGCAACTCCTACTTCGTCAACGTCACCCTTATCACATCTTTCACCGCCGGTAAAGAATAATACGCCTCACCATTCAATTCCCCTATCGCCTTATCTTCTGCATTCTTCAACCCCGGATTAAACGCCGCCTCATGATTACCCGCACCCGGATACTCATTCACCTCCGTACCATCATCCCACAACTTCACCTTAGCAGTGAGATCGCCAGACGCTCCTGCCGCAATTCCCATATCATCAAACGCATAGAACCAGTCATTTGAATTACCGAACATCGTTGCAAATGCGATCCTGTCGCCTGCCGCCGCCTTGATCTGCATCTCTGCACTATTACCCGGTGTAATAGGCTTATCTGAGGGATTGAGCACATACACCTGTTTAACACCTGCCATTTTTCCCAGCGCCGCTACCAGGTCTGCCTGTTTACCTTCCTGCGCGATCATAGCAAGGCCATTACCAGGATCTTTCTGCCCTGCAGTGAAGATGGGTTTTATATTACCTTCATACACTACCACCACCACAGGAGAAAGCCCGGTAGCCACTTTGGTATTTGCCGTAGCATAGGCTGCCAGCACGCTGTTATCTCCCATTTCAGCCAGCGGTTGTACACCATTGGCCGTAGGTTTTCCTGCTTCAAACAGCGGTGTCTTAGTTACGAGCGCTCCTCCCAGGAAGTTGGAAACGGCCCACACACCAGGACTTATGGGCGTTTCATTCGCCGTACCGCCGGAGGTATTGGTAAGGGTCAGCGTAAATACAGAACTTGCAGCATTGTACTGTAAAACTGCCTTTACCAGCTGACTGGCGGGCAGGAAACTATGGCCCTGTGCATCCTTGCCATTTACTTCAGTGATCACACCGCCTTCGTTGGCGCTGTTATGCGGATTATCTTTACCAGGCTGCTGATTGATCTTGCTGCCGTTGTCCCACAGCTTTACCTGTGCAGAAACATCTCCCTGTACCGGATCGCCTTTATCATCATACAGTGCAATGCCCGGATTGGCAGGTGCAAAGAACATATCATTGCTCCAGCCATACATGGTGGCAAAGCTGATAGCCTGACCCTTCCCCGCAGAAAAGCTGAAGCTTACGCTTTGTCCGGGCAATATTACCGGCGGAGTGCCCATACCTTTGAATGTGCCGGATTCCACAAGTGGTTTTACATTCAGTACATTCTCCACTTTAAATGTATACGGCATGGCTTGCGGCATGTCATGATCCTTACTGCAGGAAGAAAAGAGGGCTGCCGTAATGGCCATTCCCATCAGCATGCTTGGGTTAGAAAAGATCTGCTTCATAAAATAGTTTTTTGATGTACGCAAAGCAAGCAGAATGATGTCGCAGAAGGATCGCAGAATTATAACAAAAGTATCACAGCAGGCTTTTCATTCATTTTTACATAGATATTTGTGATATGAAGAAAGTATTGGTCATAGAAGATGACGTTAACATTGTTGAGCTGTTGAAGATCCACCTTACAGATCTCTCCTGTGAAGTGCTCAGCGCAGGCGATGGTAATACGGCGCTTGTACTGGCTACGGAGCAAACGTTCAGCCTCATCATTCTTGACCTGATGCTGCCGGGACTCGATGGTATGGAAATCTGCCGGCGCATCCGCATGAGCAATCGCAGCGTGCCCATCATGATCCTGTCCGCCAAATCAGAGGAGATCGATAAAGTGGTAGGATTGGAAACAGGGGCGGATGATTATCTCACAAAACCTTTCAGCATACGGGAATTCATTGCACGGGTGAAGGTGATTTTCCGCCGTAACGATGAGTTGCCCGGCCTGGCCCAACTGGCTACCGGTAACCTGCTGCAATGCGATGAGATGGAGATAGATATCGAGAAAAGAAAGGTTACCCTGAAAGGCGTACGGATAGACCTCTCGCCCCGGGAGTTTGAGCTGCTGGTATTGCTGGCCTCCAATCCCGGGAAAAGCTACACCCGCAAAAGATTGCTGAACCTGGTATGGGGCTATGATTTTGAAGGGTATGAGCACACCGTCAATTCCCATATCAACCGGCTCAGGGGAAAAATAGAGGACGATATTGCGCATCCTAAATATATCCTTACTACCTGGGGAGTAGGCTATCGCTTTAATGAAGAATTGTAAATAGTTCAGGCGTATGAACAAGATCGTAAAACCAGTCAGGGGCAATCTCCTGTTCTGGAAAATTGCAGCCGTGTTTACCTTGCTGCTGCTGGTGTTGGGGATCACTTACCTCTTTATCGGCTCCAATATTTCCAGGAGCTATTTCAATGAAGTGAACCAGCATCTCTATGGTGATGTAGCCGCGCACCTGGCTACTTCCACCCAGCCTATCCGCAACGGGAAGCCAGACACTGCTACCACGCATGATATCATGCATTCCATTATGGTCATCAATCCCAGTGTGGAAGTATATCTCCTGGATACCAGCGGTAAGATCATTGATTTCATCGTACCGGGAAAGTCTGTTAAAGCGGCTTCGGTCAACCTGCAACCTGTTAAACAGTTCATCGCAGAAAAAGACAGGGATTATATAGCAGGCGACAATCCCCGTCAGCCGGAAAAGAAAAGCATCTTTTCTGCAGCGCCTGTGTATGAGAAGGGAAAGCTCTCCGGCTACGTATATGCCATACTGGCCAGTGAGAAACAGGAGGCAGTACTGGCCGCATTAAATAAAGGCTTTTTCTGGGAACTGGGCGGCAGCATCTTCTTTGCAACATTGCTGATCGCACTGGCAGTAGGACTGCTTACCTTCCTGCTCATCACCGGCAGTGTAGGACGGATTGCCGCCGTTGTGCGCCGCTTTAAAGAAGGCGATTATTCCGCCAGAATTATGGGGAAATCCCGGGGCGACCTGGGCACGCTGACAGCTACCTTCAATGAAATGGCAGATGTGATCGTGGACAATATGGATCGTATCCGGGCTGCAGACCGCCTGCGTCAGGAGCTGACCGCCAACATCTCCCACGACCTGAGAACGCCGCTGGCCATCATGCAGGGTTATATTGAAACCCTCGTCATCAAGGAAAATACCCCGCTGGAAGAACGAGGCAAGTACCTGGATATCATCCTTAGCAGCAGTAAGAAACTGTCTCACCTGGTGCAGCAGCTGTTTGAATATTCGAAGCTGGAAGCCAACCAGATCAGCCCGCAAAAAGAACAGTTCCTGCTGGACGAGCTGGTGAACGATATCCTCATCAAATACGAGATCCTGGCCAAAGAAAGGGACATTAGCCTGGAGCTGGATGCACCTGCTTCCCTGCCTGCTGTATTTGCCGATGTGGCCCTGGTGGAAAGGGTATTCCAGAACCTGCTGGACAATGCCCTGAAGTACACCGAAAACGGCGGCTGTATCCGGGTAAAACTGGTCAATAAAACTTCCGGTATCCAGGTCTCCGTGGCAGATAACGGCAAAGGCATCGCCCTGAGAGATCAGCCCTATATTTTTGAAAGGTATAAGCAATCCGGTCATGAGGAGAGTCATGGCAAAGGCATGGGCCTGGGGCTGGCTATCGTTAAAAAGATCCTGGACCTGCACCATTCCCCGATCAATATCCAGAGCGTTCCGGGGACTGGAACCACTTTTTGCTTCGAACTACCGGTGAATCCTGCATAACCGCATTAAAACCAATAGGTTAAGGCCGCATTAACCCGGCATCAAGTCCCGATCAAGTCCACCTCATGTCCACTAAGAGTTGACTTTTAGTAGCTTACAACAAGCCTGTTCATTAAGGCATACTCCCAGGTTATTGATAGTGAGGTCTTTGTGGAAGCTTAGTATTTGCTTAGAAAGCGTTTAGTGAGCACTTAGTGAGCGTGTTGCCGGGGCTTAAAAAAGGGCCGGCTAGATAGCCAGCCCCGTAAAAACCGAAAAACTGCTTCGCTCACAACACGTCATACATGAGCGTGCATTATCCTATATCAATCAAAGTGGCGTAAACTTGAAAGAGTGGATGATCACCTCCACTTCCTGTGCATTAGAAGGCGCCAGGTGCTGGTACAGCCAGATGTTCATATGTACCGGTAAAGATTCTGTGCTTACCGGGAAACCGGCGGGCGTGGTCCAGGGAAAGAAGGAATTGTTCACATCTTCTGTATGGCCATGGAAAGCCCGGTAGGATACATAGGAGCTGGTGCGGTAGAACCTGTAAGTGCTGTAGGTACCGTTCAGGTCCAGCTCAAATTCCTGGTGTGCCCTGGTAGCCGGATCGCCATAAGCCGGGTACACGGTGTAGTTGAAATTGGGCCAGGCATTATTGCCCCAGCGTGCAAATTCAATGTCCACTTCATGATGGCCGTCGTCTCCGGATTTGTAGTTGAACAGTCCGAACACGATGTTTTTGTCCAGCAGGTCTAAGGGGGCCTCTATTTTCCATACATAGGAGCCGTAGCCGAAGGTTTGCTGTGAGGTTACCTCAGAGCAGTACCAGCGGCCGGTAGCGGCGTCTTTCCTGATCTTCATGTGCAGGTGACCGGCGGCATCTACCCATACGTTGCTGGTGCTGCCGCTCCAGTAGTTGTCGTGCGGGCCGCTGGGACCAGCCTGATCTCTTACGGTCCAGTTGATGCCGCTGAAAGAGATGGTCCTTTCTGCGAGTGCTTTCACATTAGCGCCTTGCAGCGAGCTTTCATTGATGACCTGGTTTTCTGAGGGTGTGGCGTTCTCCTTGCGGCAACTTGCAAGCACTGCAAGGGTAAAGGCCAGCATCATGGTTTTTCTCATGGTAAAGTTTTAAGTGTGAAAAAAAGGGTTACATATATGTTGATAGCTATCTCGCTTTGTCAGGGATCCCACCACACATGCTGCAGCCAGTCGTCTTTCCCGCCCATACGGTCCAGTGCTTCCCGGTAATGCCGGGTATTCGTGTAAGCTTCTGCGGAGGGATAGAAGAGCCGCCTGAATAATCTGCCACCTGTTTCCGACTCGCCGCCGATGTCTGTAATAGGGGCCAGTACGGGCCATCCGCTTCTGCGCTGGTTGGCGTAAGCTTCATAACCATTGGGAAAGAGGGCCACCCATTTTTGCATATTGATCTCTTCCAGGGCATGGTCTGTATGCAGTGGATGTGCGGCTGCAAAGGAATCTATGCTTTGCGGGGATATAGCCTGCATGCCGGGATAGATCTCCAGCTGCTGCATGGCGGCGCGTATACCTCGCTGAAAAAGCGTATTGGCGTCGCCGTTGTACCATCCTCTTGCCGCGGCCTCAGCCAGCAGGAATTGTACCTCTGCATAGCCCAGGTGCAGGAAAGGCGCCTGCAGCTGGTAAAAGGGCGGACTGATCACACAGTATTTATTGTTATGCGGGATCACGGTACCATCAGCTGCGGTATAATCGGCCCGTTCATCCCACCAGTATAAGCCTGGCGCAATAGGGAGATAATGTGTGAGAGATGTAATATCCTTCCCTTTTTCATCCCTGTTTACGAACAGTGCAGACAGCCTCGGATCATTTTCTCTTTTCAGGTAATTCACAAAAGTGCTGCAGCCGATCGTACGCAGGTAACTTTGTTCTTCCAGCAGGGCCTGTGCATAACCGTTGCCCCGCAGATCAGGATAGGCGGCGTTTTCATGGATGACTAAGAAATTATCCTTATCGTCCTGCATCACGCCGCCTGCGATAGCTGCCTGTACCTGGCTGCGGGCAGTAACTGCATCGATACGGCTTAAGCGCATGCCCAGGCGCAGACGTAATGAGTTGGCCAGGCGTTTCCATTGGTCGATGTTGCCCTGGTATACAATATCGTTGTCAACGGGTTTTTGCGATGGGTCGAATTGTGTAAGAGCGGCTGCGAGCTCACGGAATAGATCGGCATAGATATCCTGCTGGCGATCATACTTAGGCGTATACACTTTACCGTAATAAGCCATGCCTGCTTCCGAATATGGTACATCGCCATAGGTATCCGTGATGATAGAAAAGACGTAGGCCTTCAGTATACGGGCTGCGGCCACATAATTCACCAGTGAGGTATCCTGCTTACAACGCTCGGTCAGGTCTGTCAGCTGTTTAATGCTCTTGCCGTAAAAGATTTCCCAGATACGGTCATTCGCAAAATCATCACGTATATACTTACTGCCTGCCCGCATGTCTTCAGCGCCGTTGATATACTGCACGGCAGGCTGGAACAAAAAGAGGTTAGGATACCCGGTTTCCCGTCCGCCGTTCAGGTAATAGGCGGCGGCAGCCAGCTGTTGTCCGGGCGCAATATCTTTTCCGCGCAGCGGATCGGTATTGACGGCATCAAAATCTTTGGTACAACCATATGGCAGTAATACTGCAAAGAGCAGGAAGAGCAGCAGGCGCCTGTTCGCTGACATAAAAGTTGTTTTAAAATTTTGCATACAGGTTAATACCACAGGAGCGCCGGGCCGGTAACGAGCCGTATTCAAAGCCCTGCGCATTACTATTATTATAGACTGATTCAGGATCTACGTTTGGTATATGTTTGCTGAGCGTAAAAAGATTGCGTGCTACCAGCGACAGGGCCAGTTCCTTTATCAAGGTATTGCGGAAGAGCGTAGCAGGCAGCCGGTAATCAATGCTCAGCTGGCGCAGCTTTACAAAAGAAGCGTCGTAGATGAATGGCTCCGGGATATTGCCGCTTATACGCTGCCAGTACACCTGCGGGTTTACATAGGCGCTTACTTCCCGGTAGATGGGTTGGTTGCTGGCGTCTGTTCCTGTTTGTTGTACACCCTTTACCGGATAGCCGCCGGTACCCTGCTGCCAGGCTTCACGTCCTTCCAATGTGCCTTTATGCCTGCCATTGGCATATGCCAGGAGATTAGTCATAGAGTAGATATCGCCGCCCTGTTTGATATCCAGCAGTATGCCCAGTGAAAGGTTCTTATAGTTGAACTGTTGCAGTACACCGCCTGTCCAGTTATACTGGCTGTTACCCAATGTGGCGGCGCTGGGGTCATACCGGGGCAGGTAGCTGGCGTCCAGTATCAGGCGGCCTTGCTGATCCCGCAGGAACTTACGCCCGGTGATCATACCATAGGCAGCGCCCTCCTGCGCTACGATGGATACATTGCCCCAGCGGGCTGTCGCCAGTGTATAATAGCCGGATACCAATGGACTTAGCGCGAGTATCCGGTTGCGGTTATATGCTGCATTGATGTTGATCTCCCAGCTGAAAGTCCGGCCGGCAAATGGTTTAAAGCCCAGTGCAATCTCCATCCCCTTGTTCAGCACATTGCCGGAGTTGATAACAGCGCTGGTATAACCCGTGGCAGGAGAGAGGGGCGCGTTCAATACCTGGTAACGCGTATTAGACCGGTACCAGCTCAGGTCAAGGTTGATGCGGTTATTAAAGAAGATGAGCTGTGCGCCTGCTTCATAAGCGCAGCTGATGCTGGGCTTCAGCGCTTCAAAGGGTACCTTGTTCACTGCTACGCCGCCAATGGCATAGCCACCCACAGCCGGTACGGCAGGATCACTGCCATAGGTAAGCGTCAGCTGGTAAGGATCAATAGCATCGGTACCTGTTTGTGCAGCAGAAAAACGCAGCTTGCCAAAAGAAAGCACATCGTGCTGCTGCATCCATTCAGAGAATACCAGACTTGCAGACGCGGAAGGGTAGAAATATGAATTGTGCGAACTGGAGAGGGTAGACGACCAGTCATTCCGCCCGGTAATATCCAGGTACAGCCATTGTTTATAAGCAATGTTCATGGCCCCGTACAGGGAATTGATCCGTTTCCTGTTCAGGAATTCATTGCCGGTCCGTGTTTTGAAATTACTGATATGTTGTATGCCCGGAGTGTTAATATTCAGGCCGGTGGTATGCAGTAAATGTTCTTCATAGTCCATGCGGTTTGCACCTGCATAGGCGCTCAGCCGGAAAGGACCTGCCTGTTTATCCATATGTAACAACACTTCTGAATTGATCTCCCGCAGTGTCCTGTCCAGCAGGTATAGTGAGCCATGCTCATTGTAAGGCGTGGAATAATCCATGAATTCTGAAAAGCGGAACTGCGAATAATCTGTGCCCGTCCTGGCTTGAATATATAGTGAGGGCAGCAGTTGATATTGCAGCTGCACAAAGCCGTTCAGGCGGTCCTGCACGCTGTTGTTAGGCTGTTTGTTAATGGCCCAGTAAGGGTTCACCTGGTATACATTGTTATTCCAGTTGATGTAGTTACCATTTACAGGATCTTTATAATCTTTCAGCCAGTTGATGTCAATGTTAGGCGCCAATCCCATGAGCGTATAACCTATGTTATTCGGATTGTCTGATAAGGCAGGGCGGTTCCGTACATCCTCATGCAGGTAGGTGATCTTGACATCCGTGCTTAGCTGTTTATTCAGCTTTGCGGCGCCGCGCAGGGAAAAATGATGACGGTTTAAACCACTCTCAGGTACGATGTCCTTGCTGCTGGTATTGGTATAGGAGAAGCGCAGCTGTGAGCATGCCATGCCTGCTGCTGCAGATACGGAATGTGTTGCAATCAAGCCATCGCGAAAGAACTGTTGCGGGCCATGCTGCGCTTTTACATAAGGAACCTGCCGCCCGTTCCACAGCCATACCATGCTGTCGGCATTTAAGCGAGGGCCCCAGCTCAGCTGCGGGAAGTCGCGTGCGCTGGTGGCATCCCAGGGCAGCAATCCATCCCGTCCGCTGCCATAGTCTGTTTGGAAGTCATAGTGATTTACCGGGCTTTCTATAACAGTGTTGGATGTAAAGGATAATTCCATTCCTTCACCGCCTTTTTTAGTGTTGATCAGTATAACGCCATTCGCTGCCCGGCTGCCGTATAAGGCAGCAGCTGCACCGCCTTTCAGTACGGAGATGCTGGCTATTTCATCCGGGTTGATAATACCGCTGCCATCGCCAAGATCATAGCCGCCATACTTCTCCGCCTGGCCGGGTGAAGAATTATTTACCGGTACGCCATCGATCACAAACAGCGGTTGGTTGTCGCCGCCTATTACTTTCACACCTCTTAAGGTGATCTTTGCAGATCCGCCAGGGCCGCTGTTTACGGGAAGTATATCGAGGCCGGCTACCCGGCCGCTTAAAGTACGGATGCTGTTCACTTCTCTTGCCTTTGTTAATTCGCTCCCTTTGATCTCCGTATAGGCATAACCCAATGAACGCTGCTGCCTGCTGATGCCCAGGGCCGTTACCACTAGGGTATTCATCTGTACTTTCCGCAGCAGCGGTAATGTGTCTGTGACAGGTTGCGGCCGTTTTTTATTGATGATGATCTGTTGTCCGTATACCCGGATCCTGAATTGTTCCGGGGGGAAGAGCTGGTCTATCACATGTTGTAAAGGCACTTCTTTCTGCAGCAAGGATACTTCCCGCTGCATATCAATAACATCATTCGAATAGGCGAAGAATACGCCTGCCTCTTCTCCCAGCACCTGCAGTATATCCGATATGGATCTGTTGCTGGCAATGATCGTGACTTTTTTTTGTAAAATGGAGGTATCATCCTGTGCCAATAAAGGACAGGTACACATGAATAAGGCCATCATGGTAATACAAAGGTTTTTCATGTAAGGATATATCGGTGGCCAGGCCTGTTTAAGGGCTTAGCGTATCCTGTAGCTTGATCAGTTCATCATCGAGCAGCGCATCTAAAACTTTCATGGCTTCCTGAGCGCTCAGGTGATTGAATCGCACGGTAACACGGCGGCCCAGCAACTTTGGGTTGGGTGTCATTTCGCCGAGCTGGTAGTGTGCTCCCAATACCTGTAGTACCAGCTTTATCGGCTGGTTGTAGAATACCAGGTCGTTATTGGCCCAGCCACAACGGTATCTATAATCACCTTGCAGTTTACGGGCTTCGCCATTGCTGCTTCCTGTTACACCCATTTCGCCGGGATCCAGTATAACCGATTTGTGATGACTGCCTTCCAGGCTTACCCTTCCTTCCCACACCACCACATCTGTAGCGCCTGCCCGGGTCTTCACGTTGAAGGCGGTGCCTAATACTTTCACGGTAGCATTGGCAACGCTGATGCTGAAGCTGTGCTGTTCATCCTTCGCTACCCTGAAGAAAGCTTCTCCCGCATCCAGCTGTACATGCCTTTCTGAAAAGTGGCGTGTCCAGGAAAGCTGCGCGCCTTGCTGCAGGTAGACGGCAGTACCATCTGGTAATACAAGGCTGTCTTTTGCATGAAGGGCTGTATACGTAATGCGGCTGTTTTGTTTTGTATGGTAAAACCAGTACCCGGCCGCTATCAGCAGCGGCAATAGTACGGCAGCGGCTTTCCACCAGCTTGCAGCCATGCGCCTTGTGCGTATGGCTGCAGCAGGAGCCGTGGCAGCGAGCTGTTGGGATAAGGCTTCCCATCCGGCAGCCTGATCCAATGGCGCAGCCGGTAGCTGAGCGGCTGTCTCCCATAGCATTTTCATGGCTTCAAACAATGCCCGGTGCTCTGCTGAAGCGGCCAGCCATTGTTCCAGCGCCTGCTGCTTTGCTGCGTTACCGGGATCAGCCAGACAATCTGCAATGAATGCGTAATGCTCGTTTTCCATGTATTCTCTATTAATGACAATTCAGAAAAGGGATACTTTGATGCTAAGGAGAAATTTTTTTCTGCTGCATCATTTCCCTTAATGTTTTAAGGGCTACGGAAAGCTGAAAGTATACTGTATTGATCGTTATGTCCAGCTTCGCGGCAATCTCAGCCGGTTCCAGGCCATGTATGCGGCTTAGCAGGAATATTTCCCGGCAACGGGGAGGCAGGCCCTGTAAATGTTGTAACAGCTCTTTTTGTAACAGAATGTAATCTGCTGTTTCGTAAAAAGAGGAGTTGTCGGACAGGAACAGCAAAGCATCTTCGCTCACCTGCCGCGATCGCCTTTTGAGCTCATTGATGGCGCGGTTGGTAATGGCGCGGTACAGGTAATGATTTACCTGGCCCGTAATGGTGATCTGGTCGCCTTTTTCCCAGAGATGCAGGAACAGGTTATGCACCAGGTCTTTAGCCAGCCCGCTGTCTTTTACCCAGCGGTAAGCCAGTAGGTATAATTCTTCACTGTAGGTATTATACAAGTGCTGAAAAACGGCCTGGTCGTGGTTCCTGAGCGCCCTGGTAACTGCGCCGGCGGAGATATCAATCATGTGCAGATACTAAAAAGGTAACATAGGCTGTACAAAGTATCTCTTTTTTAAAATAAATAAAAGCTTATTGGGCAATTTCCTCAAAGAGTGAACTTTTATCTACACAGTTGGTTGTTATAAGGGTGTTGTTGTGAGCGCCGGTAGTTAGGCATTTCTTTTGAACTCGCTCGCCTTATGGAGACAGGCCCAGCCCAGATTGTACGTAGTGCAGGAATATTAATGCATATTACTTCCTTACCGGGGCCTTTTGGTATTGGGGATATTGGTCCTGCTGCCCTTGAATTTGCACATAAGCTGCAGAGCAGTGGCCAGCGTTACTGGCAGTTGTTACCGCTAACCCCTCCCGGAACAGGATTGACATCACCTTACAGCGCAATGTCCGCTATGGCAGGTAACCCGATGTTGATCAGTCCAGAACTGCTGGCGGAAGATGGCTTGTTAAGTCAGGCAGACCTGCGTGAGGTAATGTTGCCGTCAACAGATATCGTAGATTTTAACAAGGCCCGCGACATCAAATTAAAGCTGCTGGAACTGGCCTATCATAATTACTGCAACCGCAGTGAGAAGATTTTTAAAAAAGAATACCAGGCTTTTTGTGAACAGCAGGCATACTGGCTGGATGATTTTACAGCATTCAAAGCATTGTCTGTATGGCACAAGCAGGAGCCCTGGATCAGGTGGAGGAAACAGTATCGCGACAGGGAACAAGCGGCGCCGCGCAGTATAAAGGCTGTAAGGGAAAAACAGCAATGGTGCCAGTTCATTTTTAACCGCCAGTGGATGGCTCTGAAAGCCCATTGTAACCGCTTAGGCATACAGCTGTTTGGCGATCTGCCTTTCTATACTGCCTATGATGCTGCGGATGTATGGGCTAACAGAAATATCTTCCGCCTGGATGAAAAAGGCCGCATGCAGGCTGTATCGGGCGTTCCGCCAGATTACTTCAATGAGAACGGTCAGCTGTGGAATATGCCTGTGTATAACTGGAAGGTGCTGAGATCGCAGCGCTATAAATGGTGGATCAACCGCCTGCGCCGTAACCTGGAATGGTATGACCTGTTGCGGCTGGATCATTTCCGTGCATTTTCTGCTTACTGGGAAGTGCCCGCAGGCGCAGATACGGCAAAGAACGGCGCATGGAAAACAGGTCCCGGGGCATCATTTATGAAGGCTGTTCAGAAAGCCTTTCCATCCATGCCCTTTGTGGCAGAAGACCTGGGGGAGATAGATGATGCAGTGCTGCAGCTGCGTGACGAGTTCCGGCTGCCGGGCATGAAAGTGCTGCAGTTTGCCTTTGGAGAAGATATGCCTGTTTCACCGCACATCCCGCATAATCATAGCGCTCATTTCTTCGTATACACCGGTACGCACGATAATAACACCTGCCGGGGATGGTATTGTAATGATATAGGTGATGATGATCATCAGCGGCTGGCAAAATATACCGGTATGAAAGTCACGGAAGAGGCAGTGCCTGATGTGCTGGGCAGAATGGCTTATGCTTCAGTGGCGCAGACGGCCATCCTGCCTATGCAGGATGTGCTGCGGCTGGATGGCAAGGCCCGTATGAATACGCCCGCGGTGGCGGAAGGCAACTGGGCCTGGCGGATGTTGCCCGGACAATTCAGCGAAGGCTGCATATCACGTTTGAAAAAATGGACCATCATATATAACAGAATGGCAAAGGATGATAACCAGAAGCTATAAAAAACATGGTGCAATATTGAACGGACCGGGAGAATGCATGTTCAGGGTATGGGCGCCTTTCAGGGAAAAGGTGACCCTGCTGCTGCCCGAGACCAAACAGTGGCAGTATGCAATGCAAAGGGATCATGATGGATATTGGGAGGTGCTGGTGAAGGATGTGAACCCCGGTATGCGTTATTATTATCAGCTGGATAATGAGCTGCAAAGACCTGATCCTGCATCGCGCTGTCAGCCAGAGGGCGTGCATGGCCCTTCTGCAGTAACAGATCCTTACTCTTTCGTTTTTACAGACGATCACTGGCAGGGCATGGACCTGCCGGAGATGATCATTTACGAACTGCATATCGGCACATTCACCCCCGGGGGAACATTGAAAGCGGCCGAAGCCCGTCTGCCGTCCCTGCTGGAGCTGGGCATTACCGCTATTGAGATCATGCCCGCGGCACAATTTCCCGGTACCCGCAACTGGGGGTACGATGGCGTGTATCCTTACGCATTACATAATTCCTATGGTTGTCCTGAAGACCTGAAAAGCTTCGTGAACAAAGCGCATCAGCTGGGTATAGCCGTGCTGCTGGACGTAGTGTACAATCACCTGGGTCCCGAAGGCAATTACTTTAACGACTATGGCCCTTACTTTACAGATCGTTACAGCACGCCCTGGGGCAGGGCCATCAATTTTGATGATGCCCATTGCGACCCCGTACGCGGCTTCTTTTTACACAATGCGCTGATGTGGCTGGAAGAATTTCAGATAGACGGCCTGCGGCTGGATGCAGTACATGCCTACTGGGATAGCAGTGCGCTGCATTTTGCACAGGAGCTGGCCGAAGCAGTACGCCGCCTGGAACGCCGTACCGGCAGAAAGAAAGTACTGATAGCAGAACTGGACCTCAACAATCCGCGCTATGTAACGGCCATTGATAAGGGCGGCTACGGGCTGCAGGGCCAATGGGTGGATGAGTTCCATCACGCGCTGCATAGCTGCCTCACCGGTGAGCGGAATGGCTATTATGCAGACTTCGGTGAGCTGCGGCTCCTGGCAAAGTCCTACGCGGATGTGTATGTATACACTGGACAATATTCTCCCGGCCGCCAGCGGCGCTTTGGATTGCCGCCGGATAATCTGCCCTATAGCCGTTTCGTGACTTTTATCCAGAATCATGACCAGGTGGGTAACCGCATGCTGGGAGAAAGACTAGGCACATTGCTGCCTTTTGAAGCCCTGAAGCTGGCTGCGGCGGCATTGTTGTTATCGCCTTTTGTGCCTTTGCTGTTCATGGGGGAAGAGTATGGCGAAACCAGGCCTTTCCTCTTCTTTTGCTCTTTTACCGATCAGGAATTGATCAACGCTGTGAGGGAAGGAAGAAAGCAGGAATTTGCTGCTTTCCATGAGACTGGTATAGCGCCCGATCCGCAGTCGGAACAAACTTTTGAGGCATCGTTATTGAGCTGGGATCTGTTGCAGCAACAAAATTTTGTGTTGAGGGAGTGGTACCGCCAGCTCATCGTTTTTCGTAAAAGCAGGCCTGCCATGCGTAATTTCAACCGCAGCGGCACAAAGGTGAAAGCCCTGCAGAACAATGCCCTGCTGGTGCTGGAGCGCACAAATGACTTACATGACGACAGTCTCCTGATCCTCTTCAATTTTAGTCGGGAAGAGCAGGTACATACGCCCGTCCGGGCATATTCCCTGCAGAAAATATTTGATTCGGCAGAAACACAATGGAAAGGTCCGGGCGCTACAGCGCCCGGCAGAACGGAAACGGGCGATCTGACGATTCACCCCTTATCCGCTGTAGTTTATGAAATGAAATTGTTATAAAGATGATCACCAGTGATGTTTTTACCCCAGTGTCGACCTACAGGGTGCAGTTTAATAGTGAATTTACTTTCAAAGACCTTGAAAATAACCTGGAATACCTGCACGAACTGGGCATAACTACTATTTATGCTTCCCCTGTTTTTGAAGCAGCCCCGGGGAGCATGCATGGTTATGATGTAACGGATCCGCACAAAGTAAACCCTGCTATCGGTACACTGGAGCAGTGGCGCGTATTGTGCCAAAAGCTGCAGGCCCTGGGCATGAGCTGGATCCAGGACATCGTGCCCAATCATATGGCATTGGATCCCGCCAACCACCGCCTGATGGATGTGCTGGAGAGAGGACCGCTGTCGCCTTACTATCACTACTTTGATATCGATTGGGAATATCCTGATCCTGCTATCAGGGGAAAGCTGATGCTGCCTTTCCTGGGTAAACCCCTGAAGGAGTGCCTGGCAGCGGAAGAAATAAAGCTGTTCCCCTCCGCTGAGGGATGGCTATTAGGAACTGATTATCTGCGGTTTCCATTGTCGGCCCGCTCTTATGATATCCTGATGGCGGCGCTGCAGCCCGGTGAAGGCGATATCAAACAATTGCTGTGCGGGCTGAAAAAGAGTGTGATGAAACACTATGTACTGGAAGAATGGCAGCAGCGGAAGAAGGACCTTTTTAAAGCAGTGGATGAAGCGCCATTACAGGAGCTGGCGCAACGTGTGAATCACGATCGCAGATTATTAAAAGCATTGCTTGATAACCAGTACTATACTTTTCACCACTGGCGCGATGCAGAAACAAGGATCAATTACCGCCGTTTCTTTACAGTGAATGGATTGATATGCCTGCGGATGGAAGATGAAAAGGTATTTAACGAGTATCATACTTTTCTTCACCAGCTGTATAAGGAAGGCCTGATCCAGGGGCTTCGCATCGATCATATTGACGGGCTCTGTGCTCCCGGTACATATATCAAGCGCTTAAGAGGGCTCTTTGGTAATGAATGTTACATCATTGCAGAAAAGATCCTGGCAGGTAATGAAACCATGCCCCGCGATTGGGAGCTGCAGGGCAGCACGGGCTATGAGTTCCTCGGAGATGTGAACCAGCTGCTCACCGATCAGCTGGGAATGGAGATGATCGCACGATTTTATCGCAGCCAGTTCCCTGATCTGGCCAAGTATGAGCGCCTGGCTGTAAGCAAGAAGCGGCTGATCCTCAGCACGCAAATGGCGGGTGAATGGGAGAACCTGGTGAATTTTGCTTACCAGCTGGAACTGATCCCACCGGTGCTTGACAGGGAGGACGTCAAAGAAGCGCTGGGACTTTTCATGGTGCACTTACCTGTGTACCGCATTTACCTGGAGCATAAGCCGCTGTCTACCCGCGATCTTTCCCTGCTGGAATACGCTGTGCATGGTGCTTACCGTACTGATCCCGCGCTGACAAAGGTATTTGAGATCATCCGCTCCTGGTGGATGCAGAACAAGCATAACACAAGCGTATTGCGTTTTTTGCAGCGGGTAATGCAGTTCACCGGTCCGCTTACCGCCAAAGGCGTGGAGGATACTTTGTTCTATGTATACAACGCACTGGTATCGCACAACGAAGTAGGCGATGCGCCTGAAGGCTGCCGCTGTTCGCTTGCATTGTTCCATGAGCGTGCAGTGAACAAGCATCGTCATCGTCCGCTATCACTGAATACTACTGCCACACATGATACCAAAAGGGGAGAGGATGCGCGTATCAGACTCAATGCGCTGACGCTGCATCCGCATCAGTGGATCCACCAGGTGCAGCACTGGCATGCGATGAATAAAGTGCATAGGACAGATATTGGTGAGATCACGGCGCCTGATATGAATGATGAGTATTTCATCTACCAGTCTATTATCGCCGGGTTTCCTGCAGATGGGGTTATTACAGAATCATTTGTTAAAAGGTTGTCAGACTATTTTATAAAAGTAGTGCGGGAGGCGAAAGTACATAGTAACTGGTCGGAACCTGATGAGGCGTATGAAAAGGCATGTTTGCATTTTATTGAGCAGCTCTTTGCGGAGAACAGTCCGTTCACCGCGGGCGTGTATGCGTTCTTTGAGAAAGTGGGCATGCATGCTGCTATATACAGTCTTACGCACACATTGGTCAAGATCACGGCGCCAGGTGTTCCGGATATATACCAGGGCTGCGAGCTATGGGATCTCAGCTTTGTAGATCCGGATAACCGCCGGCAGGTGGATTATGGTTTGCGTAAACACCAGTTGTCTGTATTAAAGGAAGCGGAGAAAATGGGGAAGCCGCAGCTATTGTCTTTGCTGAAAGAACGGCGGATGGAAGGATTAGAGAAAATGTATGTTACCTGGAAAGCCTTGCAGCTGCGCCGGGAATATGCCGAGCTGTTTGCTAAAGGAGAATACATACCGATCTATGGGGATAATGGGCATGCGGTTATCGCTTATGCGCGGAGGTATAAAGATCAGTGGTGTGTGGTGGTGGCGCCGTTATTAGCTGCCTGCAGGCATGGGGAGGATCAGGTACGATTGCGGATAGCTTTGCCTGAGGGGGCTCCGATGAAATGGAAGAATATTTTTACCAGTGAAGAAATAACGGTAAAGGAAGGTAAACTGCCATCAGACATTTTGGACAGCTTCCCGGTAGCGTTATTGTTGAGCGGACCCCCTCTCCGTCATTGCGAGGGGGGGTGACGGGTAGAGGCTAGTTCTCATGCCTTAGCACAATTATCGATAACTCCGCCGCATTCACTTGCTCACCTGCCTTGAAATACTTACTTGTTTCTTCCTGCTTACCCGTATCCAGCACTTGCTCCCATTGCTTTCCATAATCGGCTGGTGGCAGCATGAATGTGATAGGCTCATGATGCGCATTGAAAATGATATAAAAACTATCATCCTGTATCTTTTGCCCTTTGGGATCTACTGCCCGCAATGCAAGTCCGTTCAGGTATACGGCCAGTGATTTGGCAAAACCGGTATCCCAGTTCTCTTCTGTCATTTCCTGGCCTTCGGGCTGGAACCAGGCGATGTCTTCTACTTTGCTGCCAGCTACGGCTTGTCCGCGGAACCAGCGCCTGCGCCTGAATGCAGGATGCTCCAGGCGTAGCCGGATCAGCCTTTGCGTATAGTCAAGCAGCTCATGATCCAGCTGATCCCAATGCAGCCAGCTGATCTCATTGTCCTGGCAGTAGGCGTTATTGTTACCCTGTTGTGTGCGTCCGGCTTCATCGCCGGCCACCAGCATGGGCACGCCCTGTGAAAGGAACAAAGTAGTGAGAAAATTGCGCTGTTGTTTTTTACGCAGCGCATTCACATGCACATCATCGGTTGGGCCTTCTGCTCCGCAGTTCCAGGAGCGGTTATGGTTGTCGCCGTCCTGGTTGTTCTCGCCATTAGCCTCGTTGTGCTTATCATTATAAGATACCAGGTCGGCTAATGTAAAACCGTCGTGCGCAGTTACGAAGTTGATGCTGGAAGTAGGCCTGCGGAATTCGTCTTTATACAGGTCTGCGCTGCCGGTAAAGCGGGAGGCAAATTCTGCCAGCGTGCTGTCTGCACCGCGCCAGTAATCGCGGATACAGTCGCGGTACTTACCATTCCATTCCGCCCATCCTGCAGGGAACTTGCCTACCTGATAGCCACCCTCGCCAATATCCCAGGGCTCAGCTATCAGCTTCACCTGGGATATGACAGGGTCCTGGTGTATGATATCAAAGAATGCACTGAGCCGGTCTACCTCGTGCAGCTCACGGGCCAGGGTAGCGGCCAGGTCAAAACGGAATCCATCTACATGCATATCGAGCACCCAGTAACGCAGGCTGTCCATGATCAGCCTTAACACGCTGGGCAGGCGGGCGTTGAGCGTGTTGCCGGTACCGGTATAATCCATGTAATAACGTTTGTCATCTGTAAGGCGGTAGTAAGCGGCATTATCTATGCCACGGAAAGAAAGGGTAGGGCCGAGGTGATTGCCTTCACCGGTGTGATTGTACACCACATCGAGGATCACTTCAATGCCGGCCTTATGCAGGGCCTTCACCATTTCCTTGAATTCATATACCTGTTCACCACAAATGCCCGAGGATGCATAACGAACATCCGGCGCAAAGAACCCGATGGTATTGTATCCCCAGTAGTTGCTAAGCCCTTTGTCCAGCAGGTGTTTGTCTGTGATAAAGTGATGCACTGGCATCAGCTCAACGGCAGTAATGCCAAGGTCTTTCAGGTAGCTGATAACGGCGGGATGCGCCATGCCTTTATAGGTGCCTCTCAGTTCTTCCGGTATATCCGGATGCAGTTGGGTGAAACCTTTTACATGTGTTTCGTAAATGATGCTTTCGTGATAAGGTGTTTTCAGCGGTTGATCATTTTCCCAGTCAAACTGCCCGTCAATCACCACGCTTTTGGGAATGAAGGGAGCGCTGTCTGCAGCATTAAAGCTGAGGTCCTGATCCGGATGTCCCATTTCATAACCGAACAGGGAATCGTGCCAGGACACTGTTCCGGCAATGGCTTTGGCATAGGGGTCTATCAGTACTTTGTTACGGTTAAAGCGATGTCCTTCGTTTGGCTCAAAAGGGCCATCTGTGCGGTAGCCGTATAATTGCCCGGGCTTTATGCCAGGCAGGTAGATATGCCATACATGGTTGTTACGATCTGCCAGCTTTACGCAGTCCCTTTCTGCAGCGTCTTTAGGCGCATCAAAAAGGCATAGCTCAACGGAGGTGGCATTCTCTGCATACAGGGCGAAGTTAACGCCTTCTCCATCCCATGTGGCCCCTAAAGGGTAGGGTTGACCCGGGTAAGATACTATACTCATATGTCAACAGTGATTGCTGAGAGTACTAACAAGTTTGGTGCCCGCTTCAGCAGGAGCATAGTGTAGTGAAAGTTCTTACCTTCGGTGTATGGAAGAAGGAGAAAAACTAAAACGGATTGTGGAGGCCAGGATGAAGTTAAAATCCCGGTTTGAGGAAAAAATGAAGCGTACGCCATCGGTCTCTGACGCTAAGCCTATGGGCAACGGCAATCCTAACCGCCATGGTATGCCTGTGGTGCCCGTAGGCCAGACCATCACCCATAAATGGCCGGTGCTGGACCTGGGTATTGAACCGGAGATCCCGCTGGAAGAATGGGCCCTGACCATCGACGGTGAAGTGGAACATCCCCTGACGCTTAACTGGGAAGAATTTATGGCCCTGCCCCAAACAGAGGATACCTCCGATTTTCATTGCGTTACCACCTGGTCAAAGCTGGATATGCAATGGAAAGGAGTGAGACTGCTGGACCTTGCGGCGCTGGTACAGCCAAAGGACACCGCTACCCATATTCTCTGCTATGGCTATGACGATTATACCACCAATGTTTCGCTGGAAGAAGCATTGAAGCCGGATGTGCTGCTGGCCCATACGGTAGACGGACAAGCTTTGCCTGTAGAACATGGTGGCCCCGTACGTATGATCACGCCGCAATTATATGCCTGGAAAGGTTCCAAATGGATAAAGCGGATAGAGTTTCTGCCCTACAATAAATTGGGTTTCTGGGAAGAAAGAGGATACTCCAATACAGCCTATCCCTGGAGGAACGACCGTTACAGCTGATGCTAAATGCGGGTTTCTTCTTTTCCGCCTTTGAATTGCGGAGCTAATTCGCTGAGTTGCTGCCAGACGGCTTCCACCACCTCTCTGCCTTTTCCTTTGAATTGCTGCACATCGTACCTGGGCTCATCTGCATCTTCAGGTTTCACAATGTCAAATCTTTCCGGTAAGCCGTCTCTGAAAAGCTGCGGTGTGGTTACGTGGTAAACAATATCAGTGTGCTGGCGTTCGATATCCACATCTACTGTGTATTGAACGCCGCTCACCGTTATGGTGATCTGCCTTGTCATACTGCTCGTTTACCTGTTAAACAGCAATCTTCAGGCCACCACGTTGTCCGTCTGCACGGTGATGGTTTCCTTCTCCTGCTGTTGCTGCTGTTGTTCCTGCAGATAAGCCTGTTTGGTGACTTTTGCGGTTTTATGGTCTCCGGTATGGCTCCATCCCGGCGGCATTACCAGGTATAAGAACTTGTTCTTTATACCCGGCGCTTTTACGAGGTCTTTCCACAAAGCGTAGAATTCCCCAAAATATATATCGAAGAAATTGTTCGGGTTCATTTCCCGTGTAATACCGTATTCTATTTTCAGGTCTTCTTTTTCGTGCTGATGGGTACGGAATACCTTATCCCAGATATTCAGCAGGTTGCAGAAATTGGTATCCATATACAATGGATTCCGGGCGTGATGCACACGGTGGTGGGAAGGTGTGAGGATGATCCTGTTCAGGAAGCCCAGCCTGGCATTGGGAAGAATGTTCTCACCTACATGAATGAATGCGCCCCAGAAACCGTCAATGAACATGATGAAGAACAACAGCGGCGGGTTTACGCCGGCCAGTATGCAGATACTGGTACGGATGGTATCGGCATAGGGCGCTTCCAGGAAGAAGTGCGCATAGCTCACGGAAAGGTTCATGGTCTGCGGCGTGTGGTGCGTGGAATGCAGGCACCAGAACAGGCGGATCTTATGACCGAGGTAATGATAAACGAAGTGAGAAAACTCCCAGATGATATATCCGTAGATCAGCCAGTACCAGGTAAAGCTGGTTTTGAACAGCGCATATTTTTCCAGCAGCCCGATGAAGAAAGCCACCGCAGCAATGGAAAGGAACCTGGAAATAAAGCGGTTGACCACAAAGATGATAAAGGGCATCTTGTAATCCTCAATCTTGAATTTTTTATACACCAGCGCCCGTCCGATCTCAATCAGCAATAAGAAAGGGATCACCGGTGAAATGGCGCCGAGGATACCATTGAAGGTAAGCAGCTGTTGGTAATTGCCTGTTTTATACATTTCCAGCAATGCTCCAATGCCTAAAAAACCGGTCAGTTCATTCAGTAAGGTTTCGAAAAATGCCATAACGGGTAATTATTTTTTGCTGTTGCCGCCGAGCCATAACAGGCCGTCAATGATCAGCTGGTCCTGCAGCTCGTTGGCAAATGAGTAAGATAATGTCTTATTGGTCTTATGCTCGTAGTCAATATCGTTGTGGCCCATATTGAAATACAGCATTTTAAAACGCTTGTTGGTCCAGGCTACCGGGTAGTAGCCACTGTGCCATATTTCATGTTGTTTGGGCCCGGTGCCCAGCGGAAAGCTGGTACTGTCTATAGACAGGAGGATCCGGATATCCGGGTTGCTGCGCAGGTCGTTACTCCAGCGATACCATTCATTCGGAGCTGATTTGAATATGGCTGGCAGGTGCTGTGTAACGGGGTGTGCTTTATCTTCCACCCGCAGAAAAGCGGAAGTAGGCCGCCAGGTATTGCTTACGTAGGAGCCTGATCCCAGGAAATCATTGTGGTACCAGTCCCAGTTCTGCGGAAAGTCTGAAGGCGTAAGGGCAAAGCCTGCAAAATGGAAACCCATCCAGGCGCCGCCTTTCTCCATGTATGTTTTAAATGCTTCCCTTTGGGCGGGTTTTTCCGGGCGGGTATCCAGGAAGAGCACTACCTGGTATTGCGCCAGGAAATTGGCGTTCAGGTTATCCCAGTTGTCTGTTGAATCGTACGTGAAGTGGTATTTTTTAGCCATGGCGGGGAACCACTGGTTGGCTTCATGCACATAGCTGATGTGCGCCTGGTCGTTTTTCGCTGTATAAAATGCGATCACTTTGAACCGGGGAGATGGGTGTTGTGCCGCTGCTACAGTAATGACCAGGCACCATGCCGCACAAAGCAGGATGGACCTTATCCTCGTTCCGTGGAATTTCATAGTATAAAGCTAATTTTTTTTGGCTATTTATTCCTGCCTTTCATCAATTATTACCTTTGCGGGTATGCTATTACACATACTGTACATCATCGCTATAACGGCAGAGGCTATGACAGCCGCCCTGTCTGCCGGCCGCCGTAATATGGACTGGGTAGGTGTTTGCATCATTGCCTGGGTAACGGCCCTGGGTGGTGGTACTATCCGCAACATATTGCTGGGACATTACCCAATGACCTGGGTAGAACATCCTGAGTATTTGCTGATTACCGCAGGTGGTGCTATTTTTGCAGGGCTGATAGCTTCCTTCATGCGCAGGCTGAGAATGCTGTTCTTATACCTGGATGCATTGGGTTTAGTGGTCTTTACTATCATTGGCTGCCAGGTGGCGCAGGAAATGCATCTTTCCTTCATCATTGTGATGCTGAGTGGAATGATCACCGGTTGTGCCGGGGGCGTGTTGCGGGATGTATTATGCAATGATATTCCCCTGCTGTTCCATAAAGAGATCTATGCCAGCGCAGCGATTGTTACCGGTGCTATTTACCTGGGCATCGAGGCGCTGGGAGGAAGCGCACAGGTGGCAACGGTGATAGCGGCGGCAGGCGGACTGGTATTGCGCGTGTTGGCTATACGTTTCCAGTGGCAGATGCCAAAATTTGTTTACCAGGAAGAATGGCACTGAGGAAAAGGAAATAAATCAGCTTCAGGAAGCAACATATAGTAAATTATTTTATAGTGCTGGAATTGCTATCATGAAGCCATGAAAAGCTTCGTTGACAATAAAATGACGCGTATTTTTGAAAGAAAATCAAGAACTTTAGTAGACAAAAAAATTAAAGTGAAATATGGCCAGACCTAACGAGTCGTCTAATAAACACGAAAACGAAAAGAAAAAAAGACAACATAAACAGGAGAAACAGGAAAAGAAAGAAGCCCGTAAGGCAAGCAAAGGCGCATCATTCGAAGATATGTTGGCTTATGTGGATGAGAACGGAAACATTACCTCAACTCCCCCAGACCCCAGTAAAAGAAAAGAGATCAACCTCGAAGATATTCAGTTGGGCGTTCCCAGGCAGGAAGCCGCAGCGGCAGCACCGGCAGATGGCCTGCACAGGGGCGTTGTGAAGTTTTTCAACGAATCCAAAGGATACGGGTTTATTATCGATCAGCATACCCAGGAAAGCGTGTTCGTGCATATCCGTCAGCTACAGGAGCCCATCAAGGAAAGGGACAAAGTGGTTTTCGAGATAGAGCAGGGACAGAAAGGCCCCAGCGCCGTTAACGTGAAGAAAGGATAGTGCTGAGCGGCGTACCCGCCATCTGAGGTAGCACTGCCCGGACAAAAGACATACCGGGCAGCGCTCATATTTTACCTAGTTAGTTTTCTTGGGAGGCAGGGCGAAAGCGATGGCTTCATGCTCAAAATGCCCCTTGTGTGAAGCGTCGCAGAACGGTTTGTTCTTGGAAAGCCCGCAGCGGCAGATAGATACCGCCTCTCTTCCCCCTAAATCATACTTGTTGCCATCCTTGTCAACGATCTCAAAATCGCCTTCTATTTTCAGCGACCCATTACTGTTTACTGTGATCTTAGTTGTAGCCATTGGTGTTTTTTTAGACGGCCAAAAATAGTCAGTTCAAACGGGATTTTGAGAAAATATTCAACACTAAGCGTGCAATGTTCGCAACAGCAACGGCTGTTTGACGCCCATTCCTGAATGATTGCTGTAATGATTACCCTCTTTCGTCGCTGAAGCAATCAGTGCGGTAAGCTTTTGGCATAAATTTTACACCTGTTATAATGTTAATGGGAACAATCATTTTAAAACCATGCATATGGAAACAAATTTCAACCCTGAGCTTGAGGAAGGAAAGGTGGCAAAAGCCATAGAGAAGCAGACAGCTAAGATCCCCTCAGATGTATATCTGTGGGCTGCCATTGGTGCGATGGGCGTATCACTGGCATTGCAGCTGACAGGGGCCAGGCATAAGAGCCTATTTGTTGGTCAGTGGGCGGCGCCTTTCCTGCTGCTTGGAATTTACAATAAGCTTGTAAAACTGGAAGGGCACGATTAATGATGTATTAAAAAAGGAACGACGGGGGGCGTCACACCCAAATAACATGGCATCATCCCCATGAAACCCTGGTGTGACACCTTCCGTCGTTTCTTTTTATAGTTTGCATTTAATGCACAGGATCGAATGCCACCCGCATGCAATTGTCGCTTTTTTCCTTAAACATTTTATATCCATCAGGGCCTTGTTCCAGCGGCCAGCGGTGCGTTAATAAAAAAGAAGGGTCGGCTTCTCCTTTCAGTATATGTTCTAATAAGCGTGGTATATATTTCTGCGCATGCATCTGGCCCGAGCGTATCGTAAGCCCCTTATTCATAACAGCGCCCATGGGAAATTTATCCACCACCCCTCCGTACACACCTGCAACAGATATTGTACCCCCTTTACCACAAGCCATGATCGCCTGCCGCAGCACAGCAGGCCGGTCTGTTTGCAGACGCAGCGTTTGTTTAACACGGTCGTAATATGCTGCTATACCTGTGGTATCCGCTTCCATACCAACAGCATCTATACAGCAATCAGGACCGCGTCCGGCCGTTATCTCTTTCAGGGCTTCCAATACATCCGTTTTTTCATAATTGATCACTTCTGCCTGTCCGAAGCTTTGGGCCATCGCCAGCCTTCCCGGTATACGGTCAATGGCGATGATCCGTGCAGCGCCTAATAACCATGTACTGCGGATGGCCATCTGTCCAACACCGCCACAACCCCAAACGGCTACTACCTTTCCGGCCAGATCCCCGCACATATCGGCAGCCATATAGCCGGTGGGAAAAGCGTCTGAGCAGAAAAGCAGCTGCTCGTCAGATATACCTTCCGGCGCCGGGAAGGCGCCTTTATCTGCATAAGGCACCCGGATGTATTCTGCATGACTGCCTGCATAACCGCCAAAGGCGTGGGAATAACCGAAAATACCTGCGCCGGAATAGCCAAAGGCGGCTTCCGCCATCCATGCGTGGGGGTTTGAATTGTCGCACAATGACCAGGCATCGTGCTGGCAGTGGTAACATTCACCACAGCCTATTACCGAACCTACTACTACGCGGTCCCCTCTTTTTAAGCGCTGCACCTGTGAGCCTGTTTCCACTACTTCTCCCATAAATTCATGTCCGATAATATCACCATTGTGTATACTGGGCACGTAGCCATCCAGGAGGTGCAGGTCGGAACCGCAAACGGAGGAAAGCTTTACTTTTATGATAGCGTCATGCGCGTTCAGCAGGGCGGGGTCTTTTACCGTTTCAACCCCCAGCTGATTGATACCCTTCCATACCAGTGCTCTCATGTAATCAGGGATTAAGGTACATAGCGGTATGTTCCCTGGCAGCTGTCTGTCCCTCAATGGTGGACGTTTCTCCTGTTTCCAGCATCTGTTTAAAACGGCGAAGATCCTGGCGTACCTGTATTTCAAATCCCTTCCGGAAGAGTTTGCCCGCCATTTTACCAAGGGCCCCTGCAGGGGCGCGGTAAAAGATGGTGGCATGTACTTCTGTGCCACGGTCGCCGGGGGCATCCCTGAAGATGATCTCTCCTGTGGTATCTATGTCAGCGCCTTCAACAGAACGCCAGGCAAGCAGTTCTCCCGGTTTGTCTTCCACCACTACTGCGTTCCACTCTACAGTACCCGCGCCTCCGGGCAGGCGCATTTTCCATTGTGACTGCAGCTCATTTTCCACATTTACTTCCACTATGTGTTTCATGAAAAGCGGCAGATTGCTCAGTTGCCGCCAGTAATTATACACCTCGTTCCTGGGCCGGTTCACGGTGAGCGCCTCACGGATCAATAAAGGCTTAGGCTGTTTTTGTACCTGGTTTTTGCCGATAAATTCCCGGAGGGGACAATGCCCGCTAACACCGCGGTACAGCAAGTAACCGCCCGCCAGTGCCTTTACCAAAGCGGTAACAGGGTGCTTTTTTATATTCTGCACACCCGAGGTCAGCAGGAATGCGCCACCGGCAGCAGAAATGATCCGTTCTGTCTTTCCCAGATTGATACGGCTGGAGCCTGTGTTTGGGGTTTGCTCAGCATCCATAAGCGTTTTTTTACAATACCATCAAAATATGTACCGCTGGTAACATTCCGGCAAACTATTTTACAGGCATTCCTTACTTTCAGCATGCTAAAATACTTGCTATGAAGCTCCCTTTCCTTAAAAAGAAACATCCTGATCAAGCCCGTAAGAAATCCGTACTACGGGAATGGATAGACGCCGGTGTATTTGCCGTCATCGCCGCTACCGTGATCCGCACTTTTATCTTCGAAGCTTATTGTATACCCAGCGGCTCCATGGAAAGGACCCTGCTGGTGAACGATTACCTGTTTGTAAGCAAGGTAAGCTACGGACCGCGTATCCCTATTACACCGCTGGCCGTACCACTGGTGCATAATAAGATGCCGCTCACTAAAAATACGCCGTCTTACAGCACTGCCGTACAATGGCCTTACCGCCGCCTGCCAGGCTTCACTTCCATCAAAAGGAACGATATCGTGGTGTTCAATCTGCCGGAAGGTGATACCGTGGCGATGGAAATAGAGGAGAACAGCAATTATTACGACCTGGTGAGGCGTTACGGCAGGCAAAGCATCTGGGAGCAATATCACATCATGGCACGCCCTATTGATAAACGGGAGAACATCATCAAACGTTGTCTTGCTATTCCCGGTGATACTTTGCAAATAAAAGACGGCATCGTCTACGTCAATAACCGGCAGGCCCCTGTACCGCCGGCAGGAGAAACAGAATACTGGATACAGACCAGCGGCGAAGAGCTGAACCCGGCCCGTCTGAATGATATGGGGGTGATAGATCCTGCAATGAGCAGCGAGCGCCCTGGCCTTTATCGCTACAATCTTACCACATCTGATGTAGCCACCCTGCGCTCATTCGCCGTAGTGAAAGGCATACAAGCGGATTTCAGTAAAGCAGGCGAAGGCGATCCCGCAGTATTTCCGCATGATACCGCTTACCATCACTGGAACCAGGATAACTTCGGGCCACTACCTATTCCACACAAAGGACAAACGGTACAACTGGACCGCAGCAGTATTGAGCTGTACCGCCGCATTATTGCCGTGTATGAAGCCAATAAGCTGGAAGAGAGGAACGGACATTATTATATTAATGATCAGCGGGCGGACACCTATACCTTTAAAATGGATTATTACTGGATGATGGGAGATAACCGTCATAACTCGCTGGACTCCCGTTATTGGGGCTTTGTGCCGGAAGATCATGTGGTGGGGCAGGCCTGGATCACCTGGTTGAGCTATGGTAAAGAGGGGCCGCGATGGAGCCGCTTCTTTAAGAAGATACGTTAAGGTAAAAACCGCGTTGCAAGTAACAACGCGGTTTTTTCTTTTACTTTCTATTGCTGCTGAAAGAATCCCTGAACATCTTCCATCCCTTCGCCGTCTTCTTCCAGAGCACCAGGTATTTTCCTTCGTCCATCAGCTTGCCCGTTGCATCCCTGGACTCATACAAACCATACTCCGTTACATACTCCCCGCCTCCGTAAATATCTATGATGGTGAACTTACCGCCACGCAGGCCGAAATCATTGTAAGCTATTCGGAAGAATTTTGCTGCTGCGTCAGGCCCGCATACGGCAGGGCTGTTAGGCGGCAGAATGCAGACATCGGGTGCATAGCGGTCAATAAATATGGAGGAATCCCCTTTTTCAAAAGACGAGAAGTAAATGTCATTGCTGGCGATGATAGCTGCCCTGGCTTCTTCCAGGTTGTTTGTCTGTGCTTTGCCCTGTTCGCATACAGCAATGAGCAATAACAGTATCAATGGCAGGATCGTGTGTTTCATATACTTTGTTTGAATGAATGATGCAACAAAGTAACGACGCCCTGCGCTGGATAAATTGAACAAATGCGAACTTTATCAAATTATTCTGCAAATTCCCATGCGCTTTGATAAGCGTTCCTGTCGGCAGTATATGCGATGAAATCTTCGTAGAAGGGAAGTTGTGATAAAGTGCCGCTATCGCCTATTACTACCAGCTTTTTCCTGGCCCTGGTCATGGCAACGTTCATACGGCGGATGTCTGAAAGGAAGCCGATCTTTCCTTCTGTATTGCTCCTGGCCATGCTGATGTATACAATATCGCGTTCCTGTCCCTGGAAACTGTCTATCGTATTTACTGAGATCTTATGGCTGTATAGCTGTAAGGCAGTGGAGTGGGGTAGCAGCTCCTTTAAGATCTGCACCTGCTGCCGGTAGGGAGAGATAATGGCAATGCTGGGAAAATTATCCGGTGTGTAATGTGCGCTTAAATCCGCTGCCAGCTGCCGCAGGTGTTTAAAGAGAAAAGCAGCTTCTTCCGGGTTGGTAATGCTGGTGCCTTCATTCTTTTCATCAAAGCCGCAACCGGCAGTATCTACAAATGAGATGGGCGTATCATTGGCAAAGAGCAGGTGCTGCGCTACAGAAGCATGGGCTTGTAAGCGGTTTTCGTAGAACACGGCAGAAGAATAGCCCATGATCATTTCGTGCATACGGTATTGCTCTTCCAGTAAAGTAACGGCTTCCGGGTGCAGGACCACACATTTTTCCAGCAGGGTAGTGCTCAAGCCTTTTTGTGCCGCTTCGTTGGATTTAATGGTAGGCGGCAATTGGAAATGGTCGCCCGCCAGTATTACTTTCTGCGCTTTCAGGATCGGGATCCAGCAGGCGGGCTCCAGGGCCTGTCCGGCTTCATCGATCACGACTGTTTTATATTTCTGCTGCCGCACCAGGTAGTTATTGGCGCCTACGAGGGTGGCGGTGATCACCTGTGCTTTATTGAGCAGGTCTTCAATAATGTATTGTTCTGTATTCTCCACCTGCTTCATGATATTGCGGGCCTCATCAAACAAGGCCTTGCGCTGGTCTCTTTCGGCTTTGCCAAAATTGCGTTTGTATTTATGCGCCATATCCCTGAACTCACTGGCCTGCTTTTTCAGCCGTTTGATATCCTTCATACTGTTGTGCTCCGCCATTTTGCTGTCGAGTGTGAGAGACAGCAGGCGATCAGACACACGTGCCGGGTTGCCTACGCGCAGTACATTCATGCCTTGGTCGGACAATTTCTCGCTGAGGAGGTCCACCGCGGTATTGCTGGGCGCTACTACCAATACCTGTTGCCTTTCCTGCTGAATAATAGCTTTAATGGCCTGTACCAGGGTAGTGGTCTTACCGGTGCCCGGAGGGCCATGTACAACGGCCACTTCGTTGGCGGCCAGGATCCTGTTAACGGCGGCCTGCTGCGAGGCGTTTAAAGATGGAATATTGACTGGGGCAAGGTCATCCCGGAAGGTGGCCGGCTTGTCGCCGGTCAGGATCCTGATCACGCGGTCTTCCTCGTTCTTTTCATAGCGTGTTTGCGCCTGTTTAAGGGCGTTTTGCATCTCGTCATAGCTGTTATCATCAAAAAGCAGATCTACGCCCAATTTGCCGTCGCGGGACCATTCCGGCAGCTCATCCGTGCGCAGGGCGATCTTCATGCGGTTGCCGCTCTGGAAAGAAATGGTGCCTTCTATATTGTCCTGTTTAGGATCGTGGTTAGAAAAAAGAACGGCGGATACGCCGCTGCGGAACTGATGGGGCAGGTCCTGGTGGGTGGTGCGCTCTACCTCTACGGTGAGATAGTCGCCACGGCCCAGTTCAGTATCCCTGATGGCAATGGGATACCAGGTGAGCCCGTTTTCCCTGCGGGTATTGATGGAGGAGGATTGGGTCAGTTGCAGATACGATTGCCGGTCTTCTTCGCGCTCGATCTTTAACAGATCAAGCTGCTTTTTGAAATAATCCATCCGGCAAAGATAGCTGTTCATAAAAAATATTTGCGTAACCGATGGGTTTCTTATAAATTGCAACCGATCAGTTACACGTAATTGTATAAACGTTAAATATCCAGGCAGATGAAAAACGAACCACTGGTACTTGAACGCACTTTCAATGCCCCCATTGATAAGGTATGGAAGGCCATTACAGACAAAGACAACATGAAGCAATGGTATTTTGACCTGGCGGAATTCAGACCTGAAGTAGGATTCGAATTCCAGTTCACCGGGGGGACAGAAGAAAACGCTTACCTGCACCTGTGCAGGATAACGGAGGTGGAACCAGGCAGAAAGCTTACCTACAGCTGGCGTTATGAGGGGTATGCGGGCAATTCCTTTGTGACCTTCGAGCTGTTTCCCGAAGGCGATAAAACAAGGCTGAAGCTCACGCATGCGGGCCTGGAAACTTTCCCGGCAAGCAACCCGGATCTGAGAAGGGAAAACTTCGAGGCCGGCTGGACCCAGATCATTGGAACCAACCTGAAAAATTACCTGGAAGGCGCCACCGCCTGATCATTATCCACCTAAACTATATAAAGATGAAAATATCACTTGTCAGTATCCCGGTGCATAATCCGCTGGAAGCGTTTAAGTTCTATACAGAAACACTGGGCTTTGTTAAAAAGCAGTATATCCCGGAACAGTATATCGCCATTGTAGCCTCGCCCGAAGAGCCGGATGGCACCAACCTTTTGCTGGAACCGAACAGCCATCCTGTAAGTAAGGCTTTCCAGGAAGGCGTTTATAACCTGGGACTGCCCCTGATCGTCTTTGGCGTGGAAGATGTGCAGCAGGAGTATGAAAGGCTGAAAGAGCTGGGCGTGGTATTCAAACAAACGCCCACTAAAACGCAGTGGGGCACACAGGCCATCCTGGAAGATACCTGCGGTAATTATGTGCAGATCCACCAGATGCCCTAAGCTTACTACTATTTAAAAAAATAGTACACCGGCCATTCCGCTTAGTAAAGCTTTATGGGTAAATTTCCGTAAACGAGCATGATATGCCAAAAGGGAAGCTTTACCACTTATTACTTTTAACGGGATTGCTGTCAACCAATATTGCTTTTGCGCAACATAGGTCCTTCGGTGTTTTCGAGGGGCATGGTGATATAGGTAAGGTTGTAAAACCCGGTTCAGCAGTCTATCATCCCAGGAAACAGGAATATGTGATCTCCGGCGCCGGTTATAATATCTGGTTTGATCATGACGAATTCCAGTTTCTATGGAAACGGATCAAAGGCGATTTCATCGTCTATACCCATGCCGCTTTTGTAGGTAAGGGTGTGGAAGCGCACCGTAAGGTAGGCTGGATGGCCCGTAAAAGCCTGGACAGCAGCTCGCCGCACGTGAACGCAGTAGTGCATGGCGATGGCCTTACCTCCCTGCAGTTCAGAAGAACGCAATCTGCCCAGACTGAGGAGATCAAGTCTTCCATTACCCATGCCGATGTGATCCAGCTGGAAAGGAAGGGCAATACCTATATCATGCGGGTGTCCCGCTCCGGAGCACCTTTTGTAACCACAGAGGTAACTGATATTGATCTGGGAGATGAAATATATGTAGGCTTATTTGTGGGTTCGCATAACCGGGATGTGGTGGAAACAGGGGTGTTTCGGGATGTACGTATTTCCGCGCCATAAATAAAAAATCCCGGCTATCAACAGATAGCCGGGATGTATATTTTAACAGGTCGTTTTAGAATCCGTAACGGATACCCAGCTGTAGCTGCCAGGGATTACCCGAAGGTGTGATCACTCCTGTATTAGCATTTACAGCATATACATAGCTTAAAGTATTCGGATTGAAATCCCTTAAGTTGTAGATGTTTTGTTTGCCCAGTGTTTTGGTAGCCCCCCAGGTTTTATTCAGCAGGTTGGCTACGTTAAAGATGTCAGCGGAGATCTCGATGAACTGTTTCTTTTTAGCGAAGAAAACTTTCTTGGTAGCCCGCAGGTCCCAAACACCATAAAAGCCGTTCACTCCACCGTTACGTTCTGCTATCTTCCCTTTATTCTTTGTGATATAATCCTTCAGGCGTTGGTCAGCAAGCGGATTATCCAGTATAGCGTTTATGCCATCACGAACGTTTTTCGGAACGCTGGTGTTATTAGGGTCGAAGATGTAGGCCAGGTCGTTAGAGGCAACGAAGTCACCATTCACGTTACCATTTACAGCCAGTGAGTAACGGGTGCCTCCGATACCAGAGTAACGTACGCCCACGCTGAAACCGTAGAAGGTAGGCAGCGTACCGTAAAATACGATCTTATGACGGAACTGGTTGTCAGAATAGCTCATTTTGCTGAGATTACGCGGATCTTCCGGTGTCATCAGCGAAAGGGTGGCGGTGTTGGCAACGTCCCCGTTATAAGAGGTGTTGTCTTTGGTGTCGTTCCAGGTATAGCTGAAAGAGAACTCACCATCTTTAAAATAGCGCCAGGTTCCATCTATTACAAAAGCGAACTGGTTTACTTTACCGTCGCTGGTCAGTTCAAGCACACGGCCTATGCGATTGGATTTGCGTCCTGCCATCCAGTTGGCGACGCCGTTGGAGGTGTCGATCGCTGCAGGAGTGCCCGGAACGTATACGCCGCGGTTACCTTCATTGGCCAGGCGGAAATAAGGCTGGTCTACCATGTTGCGGTCAACGTACATATAGTTATTACGTGCGATGGTTGCAAAGAAGGTAACACCCATTTTAAGACGATCGGTGATCAGGCGGTTGTAAGAGATGTTTGCTTTGTACACTACCGGTATTCTGGCATCCTTTCCGTTCATGTTAATGGTGGCGAGACGCGGTACTCCCTTGTCAAACAGGTCTCTGCCAGGAGCACTGGAGGGGTTCTTACGGTAATCGATAAAGTTAGGCGTAGGTACAAGCGCGCCCTGCACATCTACTGAAAGCACTTTGGTCCCGTCAAACACCATGTTGTTGATCATGGCGTAATTGTTAATGTCTGAGCCGAAGATAGCCGCGCCGATGCGCAGGTAATCCCTATGCTTTTCATTGATATCCCAGTTGAACTGGATACGTGGTTGTACCTGGAAGGTGTTCAGCGTGCGGTCGGTACGCAGTCCCAGATCTTCCTGTACCAGCTGGTTAGCATTCGGTTTGTTCTGGTAAGTAGTGTAATCAGCGCGGATCCCGGCGATCATTTCAAAGCCCCTGAATAGTTGCGTTTGCATCTGTGCGTATAAAGCGCTGCTCAGGATGTTCTGTTTTACACTGGGATCATCCTGCATAGCTACTTCACGTGCGTAGCGGTAAGGTTTCAGACTGTCGAATTTGTTCATTCCTGTGAAGTAAAAGCGGCCGTTCATTTCACTGCCGTACAGGGAGTTCATGTGGCTATACATCAGGTCTACACCGAAGGTATAGTTCGCTTTGTTAGTGTTGTAGTATACGTTATTGACTACCTGGAATACATTGTTGTAGAAATGCTCCGGCGAATAACGTTGTCCGCCCAGCTGTATGGTAGTTAAAGCGGTCTTGCCATCTATCGTAGAGCCTACCTGCTCAACAATAGCACGCGGTATATTTTGGCCGGGCAGCTGAGCGCCGGGCGTGCTTTCTTCAAAAGTATAGAGGTGTTGTACTTTCAGCTCATTGGTTAGGCGGGGACTTACCGTTGTACGAAGGGTCGCCAGCAGGCTGTTATTCCACGCATGCGCATCAGCATATACTTCATAAAGGTTGATGGCGCTGTTATCATCACGTCCCAGCGGAGCACGGTCATTCACATAGTTATCACGGATGGTCAGCAGGTTCTTTTCATTCAGCTGCCAGTCCACACGGGCAAAGGCTGCATCCGTGTTCCTTTTCTTGTTGAATGAGCCGAACTGCGGTGAATTCGCTACGCCGTATTTGCTACGGGCAATGCCCAGGAACTGATCCAGCGTGGCTTGTGTAACGTTCAGCCTTTTTTCATCAGCAGGCGACTGTATATCAGCCAGCAGCAAGGGGCGGGCATCTGCCTGGTGATCCCATGCTACAAAGAAATGCGCTTTGTCTTTGATGATAGGGCCGCCCAGCGAAAAGCCATATTGATAAGTAGAGAAATCATTCTGGCGTTTGTTGCCCCTGATATCATTCGGGCTGGATAATTCATCGGCCCTGGCAAACATAAAGGCGCTGCCGGAGAAAGTGTTGGTGCCCGATTTGGTCACCGTGCTGATGGTACCACCGCCGCTGCGGCCGTAGGTTACATCATACTGGTTGGTCACCACTTTGAATTCGCGTATAGCCTCCATAGAGATGGCATACGGTCCGCCGATACGGGTATTGGTGCCTGCACTGGAAGTAGGGTTCTTCGCTGAAGTACCGTCAATGGTAATGTTGGTGGAAGAGCCCAGCTGCCCGGAAAGGCTGTTGCCACTGCTCAAAGGAGACAGGTCTATCAGCGAAGTGAAGTTACGGCCGTTCACCGGCAGTTTGGCGATATCGCGGGCAGTAACGGTAGTTGCTGCACCGAAGTTATCGGCCTTGTTGCGAAGTGAGGAGGCGGACACGGTTACTTCATTCATGCTGACAGATGCAGATTTCAAAGCAACATTTACCCGCAGTACATCGCCCTGGTTCAATGCATAACCGGTCTGTTTCAGCTCAGCATAACCAATAAAGGACGTCGTAACCGTGTAAGGGCCGCCCAGCGGAAGCTCCCTGAACGTATACTCACCTTTTGCATTGGTAATAGTACGGCTGGTAAAGCCGGTGGATTCGTTACGCACCAGTACGGATGCTCCCGGAATAACTTGTTTGGATTCGTCTGACACCACACCGAAGATAGATGCCTGGGTGGTTTGTGCGTGCAGCGGAATACCGATAAAGCTGCATAAAATGCTACAGAATAATAGGTTGATAACATGTTTCATAGCGCGAAATTAATATGGTGTTTACGCGGATACTATAGTGCTGAAAATCGTTAACGTAAAGTTCATCTAAGGATAACAACGGATGCTGTCTAATTAAAGAAGAGTATGCTAAATCAGTACTGGACCAAAGATAATAGGATATTTTTTCCGATACAATAGTACCAAATGTTCTTTGCAACGACTACGGAAGAACTGAAACTCAAAGTAATCATTATCTGTTTAACCGAAAACCTGAATCTTACCTATGAAGACCTTTACCCGTCATCCTGTAAGCTCCATCATCCGGCGCTTTTCACAAAGCTTCTTTGCAGGCTTACTTTTTTTAGTAATTGCTTATCCGGGCAGAGCCCAGCAATTTTCTGATGTAATGAGCGCTGCAGAGTGGGATGTGTTCTTTCCTCACCGTTATAACCCCGACGACCGTACGGGAACCGGTACATTGCCCAACACGCCAGCGAAGGATTTTTACTCTTACGCCAACTTTGCAGAAGCGGTGCGCCGAATGGGCAATATTAAGATCCTCTCTGAACGCCGCTGTGGCACCAATGCCTACCGGCTTACACGCGTGGACAAGACCACCGGTGCATCCGTTGTGATCCGCACAGATGCTGATTTTAATACCTCCGGCGCTATAATCATCAATGAGACCATTGATTATGGCAGCTTTGCGGGAGAAGGCGATCTGGCGGCCCGCAAGCGGGAGCTGATGGCTTTCCTGGCCAACATCTCGCAGGAAACCACCGGTGGCTGGCCTACAGCACCCGGCGGCCAGTATGCCTGGGGCTTATACTTCCGCGAGGAAGTAGGCTATGAGGGCACTACTAATATTGGTTACCGTGATGAGACCAATGCACTGTATCCGCCTGCGCCTGGTAAATCTTACCATGGCCGCGGACCTATACAGCTGAGCTATAATTATAACTATGGTCAGGCCAGCGAATTTATCTTTGGTGATAAGAACGTGCTGCTGGCCAATCCTGAAAAAGTGATCCAGGAAGGCGTGATCGCTTTTCAAACCGCTATATGGTTCTGGATGGCGCAGCAATATCCCAAACCCTCCTGCCACGATGTAATGATCCCCGGCAAATGGACGCCTACTGCAGAACAAACAGCCATTGGCCTGAAACCCGGATTTGGCGCTACGGTGAATATCATCAACGGCGGCGTAGAATGCGGTGGTACAACAGAGAATACCAAAGTGCTGAGCCGCATTGGCCATTATCAGCGCTATACCGGTTTGAAACAGGTAAGCCTTGAGCTGAACGGAGGTAACAACCCGGTTAACTGTGGTTGCGCCAATATGGGCCGTTTTGCGATCGATAATGCGGAGTGCAGCAAGATCACTGCTGTTACTTTCACCTCGCCCGCAAACGGCATCTTAAGCGTTACATCATTGTCTCCTGTAACCTTAACCGTTGCAAAGAATGATCCCCGTAATGAGATCACACAGGTATTTATCAATATAAACGGACTGCGTTTAGCCGGTACCTCTGTGCAGTGGACGCCAACCGCCTACAAATCATATACCGCTACTGCAGTGGGTATACGTCCCGGCAAAGATTCTGTGGTAAGCAGTGTTACCTTCGCCGTATGGAATAATCAGACCCTGGAAGGTTGTGCTTACCTGCCCACATGGGATGCTGCTAAAACATATACCAGTGCAGGTAATATTGTGCGTTACAACAATGTTATCTACCGCAATCAATGGTGGGCCGGTGCGGCAGATGTGCCGGGCACCAATACCACCTGGGCGGTAGTAGGTACCTGTAATGGTAATGGTGGTGATGGAGGCGGCAACGGACAGTCATGCGGCAGCGTTCCCGGATGGACACAGGGTGGTGTTTACACTGCAGGCGCACAGGCAGCGTACAATGGTAAGATCTACAAAGCAAAATGGTGGACACAGGGCAACCGTCCTGACCAGAACTCCGGCGACGGCCAGCCCTGGCAGTTTGTGAGCAACTGTACAGCTGCTGCTCCTGCACTGGTTGCCAATGCAACAGTGACATATGATGAGGCAAGAACCGCTGCGCTCACGGTTTATCCCAACCCTGTAACGGGTAATACCTTACAGGTAGCCGTAAATGCAGGTGCAGGTCAAAAGCTGCGGATAGCCCTGCTGGATGCCGTTAACGGGCAACCCATACTGCAACAGCTCTATGCACCCTCCGGTAAAAATGCACAGCAGCTGCAGCTGGATATTAGCCGCGTACCGGCTGGTACATGGATCTTGCGGGTGAATAGTGAAAAGGGAGTACTGGTAGGAACTGCTAAGATTATACGTTTACAATAAGCAATACACTTAAAAATAGAACGCCCCCGGAACTGCTCCGGGGGCGTTCTGCATATATATCCTGCGTTATTTTTAGCATTTTCTCCTTTTTTGAGTAAATTGTACCAGCTTACCACGTCGCGTTATGAAATTGAGACTGTTACCGGGAGAATCAATGCGTTCCGTAAGAGAAACTGTCCAACGGATGAAATACTATGCCTTTTTAGTGTTGTTGCTCTTTTCTTTTCATCACTCCATTCATGCACAGTCCTATGGATTAAGCTTCTATAGCCATGAAGTAGTACCGGAAAAAAGAACTTCCCTTAACCTTACTGCTGCTACGCCCCTGTGCCTGGACCAGGAAACAGAGATCTCTTTTGACCTTAACTTCATCCCCTATCATGATATCTATTTCGGTTATGTATTCCGCCTGCTCTTTACCAATGGCCAGAATATTGATCTTGTATACAACCAGAAGACCGGCAAATTTGATTTCCTGATAGGAGAGGGCTTCTCACAAACTTTTACCATAGATACGGCGCACCTGTACCGGCAGTGGAACAAGTGTACAGTGAGGATCGATACCCGCCGCAATGAAGCAGCCTTTTACCTGGATGGGAAACTGATCGGCAGGGGATTGGGTAATTTCGGTGAAAAGCCCTGCTGCCGTGTGTTCTTTGGTGCCAATAATTTTGAAGGTTTTCAGATGCTGGATATCCCGCCGATGAATATTAAGGACATTGTGGTAAAGCAGAACGGTAAGATAAAATATTCATGGCCCCTCTCTGAAAGCAGTGGTGATCTGTGTAAAGATATGGTGGGTGGAAAAACGGCGGAAGTAAAGAACCCGGATTGGATCAGGCCCCGTCATCAGAACTGGCAGCTGGCCAAAGCCATGAAGCTGAACGGATTTCCCAGTGTGGCTTTTGATAAGCAACATGAGATCCTTTACATCGTTGCAGCAGATTCCCTGTACAAAGTGGCATTGAAAACCATGCAGTCCACCGGTATTGCGCTGACAGAAAAGCATGATACCCTGCTGCCCGGCAACCAGTCCGTATACGACCCCTTCCGTGACAAACTCTATAATATCTACATTGATCAGAAAAAAGTAAGCGTATACGATACGCTTGCCCGCAAATGGGACGCTGGTTTTACACCTGCCCTGCTCACCGTTTACTGGCATGCCAACAAATTCATTTCCTCTTTTGATACCTCTTTGTATGTGGTGGCAGGATACGGACAGCTGGAGTACAAGAACAGGGTGCAGCGCTATTCTTTTTCTACCGGTCAATGGGATACCTTGTTATCTACCCGCGGCGATCGCTTTATGCCCCGCTACCTGGCGGCATTAGGCGCTAACAAAGCAGGAGATACGGCTTACATTATAGGCGGGTATGGCAGCAGTACCGGCAGCCAGGTGGTGAACCCCAAATACTATTACGACCTGCTGAGCTTTGGCGTGAAAGACCGCTCTTTCAAGCTGCGTTATCGCCTGCAGGAACCTGCCCGGCAGTTCTGTTTTGCCAACAGCCTGGTGATTGATGACGAAAAGCAGGAATACTACGCGCTGGTATACCCGAATGATAAATTCAATTCCTCACTGCAGCTGATCAAAGGTTCCCTGTTGTCGCCACAATACCAGCTGCTGGGCAATACAATGCCATATACCTATCATGATGTGCAATCTTTTGCAGACCTGTATTATTGTGCGGATAGCAAAAAGCTCGTGGGCGTTACTATTTACACTTCCAAAGAGAATGTGGCGGATGTAAGGGTATACACCATCGCTTTCCCGCCTAACCCGGTCATCGTAGAAGCGCCTGCAGTAGCGGGGCCGCATTGGGCATATGTAGGCCTGCTGCTGGCATTGACAGCCTTAGGCTTTTTGCTAATGTGGCGCAGAAAAGGACGGAGTATTGCCAAAGCAGCGGTGATTGAGCCGCCTGTGCCTGCTCTCATACCGGTAACGCCGGATGTTGAACAGGCTGATTTCCCTGCAATGCCCGCTGCGGAAGAAGAAGATAATCGCGCCAGGATATATTTGTTCGGACAGTTTGAGGTATATGATAAAGAAGGGAATGATATTACCAAATCATTCACCCCGCTGCTCAAAGAGCTGTTCCTGATCATTGCCATTTATACACTGCGCTACGGCAAAGGCATTGCAGCAGAGAAACTATATGCTACCCTGTGGCGTGATAAATCCAGCAAGGAAGCCCAGAACAACCGTTCTGTGAATATGGTAAAGCTCAAAGCCATCCTGGATAAACTGGGTACTACGGGTTTTACAAAAGATGCCGACCGGTGGAGCCTGCATTATTCAAAAGAGGAAATCCATATTGACCTGGATGATTTCCTGCAATTGTGCAAACACGGCGCAACGCTTAACAAAAAGGAAGTGCAGGAGCTGTTAAGTTTGGTACAGCGTGGCGCACTGCTGGCGGATACGGCCTATCCCTGGCTGGATGATATCCAGTCGGAAGTATCGGCTACCGCTTTGTCTGTTTTGTCGGCAGCCACCCTGCAGTTCTCTGAAGATCCTGAATTCCTGATCGCAATCGCTAATGGCATCTTTGTTTTTGATCCGGTGAATGAAGAGGCCCTAAGAGTGAAATGTAAAAGCCTGGGCATACTGGGTAGGCATTCTATGGCCAAGGCGCTGTTCAACAAGTTTGCAAAAGAGTATTATCATATGTATGGGGAAGAGTTCCAGGGAAATTTTAATGAGGTGTTTAACTGAAAGTTCCTATCGCAGCTAATGTGTTAAGCCTAATAATCGTAGCTTTGCTCCGGGCAGGCAATCGTGTTATAACTCCATTTCTCACTTCCATAAAGCTACCCTTATGAAGATGTATGCTCGTCTTTTAATTGGCATTATACTATTCTCCTTTTTGAACCAGCCCTTAATGCAGGCGCAGATAGACCTGGGTTTTAAAGCGGGCCTCAGTATACCAAATTTAACGGCAGGTTCTTCTGCAAACCCCATTAACAGCGGATACAGCTCCAGGCTGGGGCTAGATGGTGGCATACACCTTGAATTCCACCTGACCAAACATTTTTCTGTACAACCTGAGCTCCGGTATTCCTCTCAGGGCGGCAAGAAGGATGGTAAACAGGCATTCTCGGTCCCCCCGGAAATGCAGCCCATGTTTCCTCCCGGACAGGTACCACAGTATTTGTATGCTAACTATAAGAGTACTGCAAAGATCAATTACCTGATGTTGCCCATACTGGCCAAATATCACTTTGACCTGAGCCGGCAATGGGACTTGTACCTGGCTGCAGGGCCTTTTGTAAGCCTGGTGTTGTCAGCCAAAAATATTACCCGGGGCAGCAGCGATATTTACCTGGATGAGCAGCAGACACAAGCCCTCCCGGGCGGGCCCCAATCATTTGACCGCACTGAAGATATTAAGGACGAGCTGCATTCCTTCAATGCCGGTATAGATGGGCATATCGGTATTGCATATAAATGGGCGCATTGCAGCGTATTTATAGAGGGAGGCGGAAATTATGGTTTAATTAATATCCAGAAAGGAGAAGTGAATGGTAAGAATAAGACCGGTGCTGCAGTGATAGTGGCAGGATATGCCATTCGCATCAGTCATTAGCATATATACTAGTCCGGATACACCGTTACCACCGGCGCACTGCCCCAGGCTTTAATATCATCCGCCGTCAACAGGTTAAACCGGGGATTGGTACCGCCCAGTTCTCCACAGGCTTTGCTATATACCACCCGGGCGATCCGGTGATGCCGGATAACATAGGAACAAAGCAGGCAGGGTTCTACATTGGTATATAAAGTGGCCCCTGCAACGGAACCGTTCTTTTTAACAGCTTCTATCACTGCCAATGCCTCCGCATGACGGGTAATATCTTTAAGTTGTCTGCTTTTTTCATAGGCTTCCCCGATGATCTGTCCATCTTTTACGATCACGCTGCCAACGGGGCTTTCTCCTTCTGCTGCGGCTAATGCTGCCAGTTCAAGGCAGCGGTCCATATATTGCTGGTCGTGCATGTTTCAAAACTACATTTTTTCTTCATTTGCAGCCGTTTACCGCGAAAATTAGTGCCTTATTAGTGCCCCTGTTAAGCCTCCCCATCTATATTGTGCACCTATGAACCGTAAACCCAGGGTACTGTTATTCAAGCTTATCAGCGCAGGCCTCGCTATCATGGTTTTGCTCCTGCTGGAACTGTTGCTTCGCCTGTTCCACTATGGGCAGGACCACTCCCTTTTCATTAGCTACCCTGCGGATAAGCACTACCTGATGCTGAACCCTAATGCCTCCCGGAAGTATTTCCTCAACCAGCAGATCGCGACCACTGGTAACAGCGAAATATTCCGGAAAGCAAAAGGCGTTAACACCTGCCGCATTTTTGTACTGGGAGAGTCTACCACCATCGGCTATCCCTATTTTCATAACGGCTCTTTTCACCGCTGGCTGCAATACCGGCTGATGCATAATTTCCCGGATAAGGATTTTGAGATCATTAATTTATCACTAACGGCCGTTAATTCCTTTACCGTGCTCGGTTTTGCCAAAGAATTGGCCCGCTACCGGCCGGATGCTGTGCTGATTTACAGCGGTCATAATGAGTTTTACGGCAGCCTGGGAGTAGCCAGCACGGAGCGGATCAACGGTGATCCCGGCCTGGTGAATATGGTGATCGCCCTCCGTGAGCTGCGGCTGGTGCAATTACTCACTGCGGGTTATGAAAAGGTAGCGGGCCTCGCTAAAGGCCCTTCAGAAGCCGGTGGTAAAGCCCGTATGGAACGGATGGTGGCCAGCCAGCAGATCCCTTTCGGCTCAAAATTATATAACAGGGGCGTGGAGCAGTTCAGGGCCAATATGGAAGCTACCCTGCGTTTCTTTGACAAAAAGGGGATCCCGGTTTTTATCAGCAACCTCGTGTCTAACGACAAAGACCTGCCGCCTTTTATCAGCATACAACCGGATAGCGCCCGTTATCCCGGCTTTCAGCGGGCATACGACCAGGCCCTGGCAGCGCTGAACGGTGGTGACACGAGCGCGGCACTGGCCGCTTTTAATGCTGCCGACAGATCTTTCAACGGCCATGCCGCCTGTAATTATTATATGGGCCGCTTGCTGCTGGCACAGGGAGATACCATGCAGGCCCGCAACCGCTTTGCAGCGGCAAAAGACCTGGATGCACTGCGTTTTCGCGCTCCGTCAGAACTCAATGCCCTGATCCCACAGTTATGCCGTAAATACAAACAGGCCCACCTGGTGGACGCAAAAGCCGCCTTTGAATGCCGTTCTGCTCAGCATATTATCGGCAACGAGCTGCTGCTGGAACATGTGCACCCCAACCTGGAAGGATATGCGGTGCTTTCAGATGCCTTTTACAGATCCCTGGAGCAGGCAGGTGTGCTGCCCGGGGTTAAGGAACAGGAAATGAACCTGGCGCAGCTGGAACATGCAATGCCCCTCACGGAGGTAGACTCCCTGGCCGGGGCCTATAAAATATACAAGCTGAAAAGAAGCTGGCCCTTCAATACCGGGGCTGCTCAAGATACCTTGAAGATGAATGGGGTAGAAGAAAGACTGGCGTACGGTCTTGCTTTTCTACATAGCGCCTGGCCGCAGGTAATGGATACGCTCTATCATTATTACGTAAACCGGGAGGAATGGTCCAAAGCCTGCCGCGTAACAGAAGGCTTGTTGCTGGAAGATCCGCTGGCTGCTCCGCTTTATGAAAGAACGGCTAACCTGTATGGAAAGATGAATAATCCTGAGCAGGCGGCTTTTTATTTCCGGAAAGCATTTGCCTTATCACCGGCTTTTGAAACGGCACGTACGCTCTTTGTGCTGTACTTAAAAATGGATCGTCCTGTAGCAGCGATGCCTTACCTGGACTATGCCATGCAGCACAACGCACCCGGCATGAACCTGGCGCCGGTGCGGCAGCTCACGGCAGAGATCATCCAATTACAAAGCAATGCAGGAAAAACAGGCCTGGGACCAGCGATGCTGAACCCGGTGGTAGACCGCTACATTAAAATGGGGAACAGCGATGGCGCCGCCACCTACCTGGAAAAAGTGCTGCGGTCCGACCCGGAAAATAAGAACGCTTTATTGTTACTAACCCGTTTAAAAAAAGTATGAATATGCTGAGAAAGCTATACGCGGCCTGGATGGCCTTTGCAGAGATACTGGGGATGATCAACATCCGCATCCTGCTGGGAATACTGTTCGTACTGCTTGTTGTTCCCGTGGGAGTGTGGAGAAGATGGAGAGGGATCGACCATCTGCGGCTCCGCCAGTTTAAGAAAGGCCGGGGATCGGTCATGGAGAACAGGGAGCACGAATACACACGTGAAGACCTGCTCCATACTTTTTAACTAACGACTAACAACTAACGATTGCATGATGGAATTTCTCTCTGAGCTTTTTCTCTTTCTTAAAACCCGGAAAAAATTCTGGTTGTTACCGCTGCTGCTGATGCTGCTGTTGCTGACCGTGCTAGTGATCCTCACCAGCGTGCCGGCCCTCGCGCCATTCATTTACACTTTATTCTGATTAGCAATTGGCGGAGTATATATTAGGCATATCGGCATTCTATCATGATAGTGCAGCTGCATTGATCGCCGACGGACAGGTAGTAGCGGCGGCACAGGAAGAGCGTTTTACCCGCAAGAAACACGACGCTTCTTTCCCTGTGCAGGCCATTGCCTATGTGCTGCAGGAAGCCGGTATCACTTATAATGATCTTAGCGCGATTGCATTCTATGATAAACCCCTGCTGAAATTTGAGCGCCTGCTGGAAACCTTTCATGCATTTGCTCCGGCAGGGCTTACGGGTTTTCTGATGGCCATGCCCGTATGGCTGCGTGAAAAGCTCTTTATAAAAAAACACCTGCGCAAATTAGGCAGGCAAAAAGGTTCCCGTCATCAATGGCCGCTTTATTTTCCGGAGCATCATCTGTCACACGCAGCCAGCGCCTTCTATCCCTCCCCGTTTGAAGAAGCGGCCATCCTTACCATAGACGGGGTGGGAGAGTGGGCTACTACCACCATCTGCCATGGCCGTGGCAGGCATATTAAAATACTGAAGGAGCTGCGCTTTCCGCATTCCATTGGTCTACTGTACTCGGCATTTACTTACTACCTGGGTTTTAAAGTGAACAGCGGAGAGTATAAGCTCATGGGATTGGCGCCCTACGGGCAAAAGGGCGCACGGCAAACGGTGGTGTTCCGGCAGCAGATCCTGTCTGAGCTGGTGGATCTGCGGGAAGATGGTTCTATCCTGCTCAACATGCGGTACTTCAATTTTGCCACCGGCAAAACCATGACCAATGATCATCTCTGGGAACGGCTTTTCGGTTTGCAACGCCGAATGCCTGAAGCGGGCATTACACCCGCGCATATGAACCTGGCCCTGGCTATCCAGGAAGTAACGGAGATGATCGTACTGGCCCTGGCGCGTACCGCAAAACAGATCACACAGTGCAAACACCTGGTGATTGCAGGCGGCGTAGGCTTGAACTGCGTGGCCAACAGCCGCCTGGCCCTATCCGGTATTTTTGATGACATCTGGGTACAGCCGGCCGCCGGTGATGCAGGAGGTGCATTGGGCGCTGCCCTGGCGGCTTATCATATTGGTCACGGGCAGGAGCGGAAAGTAGTAAGCGGACAGGATGCCATGAAAGGAGCTTTCCTGGGGCCGGCTTATAACAGTGGTGATATTGAACAGCTGATCCACCGTTATGGCGCCGTTAGTGAATGTATTAATGAGGAAGCGGTATTGGCCGCAACCGTCAGTACCCTGCTGGCTAAGGGTAAAGTAGTAGGATGGTTTCAGGGAAGGATGGAGTTTGGCCCCCGTGCCCTCGGCAACCGGAGTATCCTGGCAGATCCCCGTCATCCGGATATGCAGCTCCGGCTCAACGGTGATATAAAACGGCGGGAAGGTTTCCGGCCTTTTGCGCCCAGCGTGCTGGAAGAAGATGCGCCTTATTATTTTGAGCTGGCAGATGTTTCTCCCTATATGCTTCGGGTAGCGCCCCTGCGCGGGTTCTTGCGTAAGCCGATGCCTCAGCGTTCTGCAGTACCGGCTATTACTCATGTGGATTATTCAGCCAGGATACAAACCGTGAACCAGTCATTACATCCCAGGTTCTGGCGCCTGATCCAAAGCTTTAAAGAACGTACCGGCTACGGTATGCTGGTGAACACTTCTTTCAATGTAAGAGGAGAACCGGTGGTCTGTACACCGGAAGATGCCTGGCGGGCATTCATGCATACAGGGATGGATTACCTGGTGATGGGTAACTATTTGTTTGATCGTACGCAGCAAAGCTTCCCACAAGATATCATAGCAAGGGATTTTGATCCGGATTAGAAAATTAATTTCCCCGTTAGCCCATTATTAATGCCCTTGTTAGTGCTGCCCCGCTTACTTGCAGGAGATTATCAATCCACAATCATCAGAAATATCCCGTTATGCAAAAATTACTACTGCTCATTGTCATGGCATTAGGTATCCTGAATGTAAGTGCTCAGCAACGGATAGTAAAAGGCACCGTTACAGACGAAAACAACCAGCCTTTACCCGGCGCCACTGTCAGGGTGAGAGAGGGTAACGCATCTGCAGTTACAGACGCGGCAGGTTCCTTCCAGGTCAATGTTGGGGGGCAGTCCGCTCCTGTTTTAATTGTTTCTTACATTGGTTATTCACAGCAGGAAGTGCCGGTTAACGGCGATGTTGTTACTGTACGCCTCCGCCAGGATCAGCGCGCCTTAAATGACGTGGTGGTGGTTGGTTATGGCGTACAGCGCAAAAGGGATGTAACAGGCGCTACCAGCACTGTAAAATCCGACGAGATCATCAAGCGCCCCCTGGTAAGGGTGGAGCAGGCTTTACAGGGCACCACCTCCGGTGTATCTGTGGCCAGTACCAGCGGCCAGCCGGGTGCAGGTCTGAGCGTACGTATCAGGGGCACTAATTCTATCACCGGTTCCAACGAGCCTTTGTATGTGATAGATGGTTACATCGGCGGCAGCGTAGAATCTATCAACCCCAGTGACATCGAATCCCTCGAAATACTAAAAGATGCTTCTGCTACCGCTATTTATGGTTCCAGGGGCTCCAACGGCGTAGTGCTGATCACTACCAAAAGCGGCAAGGAAGGCAAGACCCGAGTGGATGTTGCCACCTGGTTCAGCAAGGCAAGTGTGCCAAAGCAGCTGGATCTGATGAACGCTTATGACTTTGCCCGCACTGTGAACACGCAGTTCCGCCTCTCCGGCAACCCGCCCGCATTTTCTGATGCACAGCTGCAGGAGCTGCAGTCCAAAGGCGGCACCAACTGGCAGAAAGAGCTGCAGCAAAAGCCATGGATCCAAAACTACCAGGTATCCGTATCCGGTGGTAATGCAGGGGTACGCTACCTCTTTTCATTGAACCACCTGGATCAGCCCGGCCTCATACTCAACCAGTATTATAAAAGAACAACACTGAGGAGTAATGTGGATGTTAAGCTGAACAAACGGATGGACCTGAAGCTGAACGTTACGGCCCTTATGCCGCAAAGCCGTAACACCAGCTATCCAGGCGATCTGTTAGATCCTTTTGCTCAGGCCACCCAATGGGATCCTACTACCGCGGTAAGAGATGCCAACGGTAAGTTTATCCTGTCTGCTCCCTATGGCTCCATACAGATCAATCCTGTAGCGCAGGCCATGAACCAGCAGATGGATGTCAATACCACCAACCTCACCGGAACGGGCGTATTCACCTGGCGTATCATTGACGGCCTCACTTTTACTTCCAATAATACGTATGAGATCCAGTGGCAGATGACCCAGCAGCTGTTTGGAAAGGAAACCAGCCTGGGTATGGCCGGCCGCGATTTTGCATCTAATGGCACCGGCCGCTACCGCTCTTACCAGAACAGTAATTTCCTTACTTACAGCAAACAATTCGGCGATCACGCTATCACTGTAACTGCCTTGTATGAACAGCAGAACAGGAGGAATATCAATTCCAATGCACAGGCAGTGAATCTCTCGTCTTATGCACTTGGATATTATAATCTTGGTTTGGGCACCACTCAGCTGACGACTTCCGGTTACTGGGCAGACGCTTTGCAATCTTATATGGGAAGGGTGAACTATTCCTATAAAGAGAAATACTTGGTTACAGCCAGTGTTCGTACAGACGGTTCTTCCCATCTGCTGGAAAAATACAGCACCTTTCCCTCACTGGCCCTGGGCTGGAATATTAAGAAGGAAGACTTTATGGAAGATAACAGGATCTTCTCTGATCTGAAGCTGCGCGCCAGCTACGGCGTTACCGGCAACCAGGCGGTAGGCGCCTATGCTACTATTCCGCAGATCAGCACGGGGCAGCCTTATTATTTTGATGGCAGCAAACCCAGTGTATCCACGCCTTTGGGTGCACCGGTATCCAATACATTAAAGTGGGAACGTACTACGCAATATGATGTGGGCCTGGATGCTGCTTTCCTGGATGGCCGGCTCACCTTTACAGCAGATGCCTATCAGAAAAAGATCAGGGATCTCCTGTATTATTACCAGGCGCCTTTCTACATGGGTGGTGGTACCTATGCCCGCAACATCGGCAGCGTAGAGAACAAAGGTCTGGAGTTTTCATTGGGCGGAACGCCGGTAGCTAACAGTAAATTCAAATGGAGCAGCAACGTTGTGCTGTCTTTCAACCGCAATAAAGTGGTGGACCTCGGCGGATTGGATAATGTGATCGTGAACAACATCGGCTCACCGCAAACAAACGTGTCTATCCTTAAAGTAGGGCAGCCCCTGGGTGAGTTCTATGGGTACCAGTTCCAGGGCACCTGGAAAACAAGCGAAGCGGCAGAAGCCGCGCAGTTTGGTATGAAACCCGGTGATGCCAAATATACAGATGTAGACGGAGATAAGAAATATACCGCGGCAGACCGTATGACTATCGGTAACGGTACTCCGAAGTTCACATTTGGCTGGATCAATGATCTGCAATATGGCGACTTCTCCCTCAGCTTCATGTTCCAGGGCGCCAGCGGCCAGAAGATCTATTCACAAACGCTGGCCTATATCTGGGGTGGACTGGGAGATGCAAAGAATGCCACCACACAGGAAGCGCTGAATATCTGGACACCGGAAAATGAAACAGACAATCCTTCTTTCAGCTCTACCAGCACCAATTTTATCAACAGCAGCCGCTACGTGTATGATGCGAGCTATATCAAGCTGAAGAACCTTTCACTGACCTATCGCGTGCCTGCCAGCCTGCTGAACAAGGTAAAGCTGCGCAACCTGGAATTATATGTGAGCGGACAGAATATCTTCACCATCACCAGTTTCCCTGGTTATGATCCCGAGATCACGAATGCCACCAATGCCATTACGCAGGGCCTGGAAATGGGCGTAATACCCAATCCCAGGACATACACCTTTGGCTTAAGGGCCGGTTTCTAATGATCAGATAACAAAGCTTTCTTTTTTGTAAAAAGTATTTTATGACGAACGCAAAATATATTCTCTTATTCGCCTGTTCTTTTATACTGTTCTTTACCGCCTGTCAGAAACTGGAAGAGGATCCGAAAGGTAACCTTACACCGGGTACCTACTTTAAAACCGTATCCGACCTGGATGCCGCGGTAACTGCCATTTATGTACAGCTGGCGGTGGATGCAGCTTACGCCAATATCAGTAACAGTACGCCCTGCTTCGGTTCAGACGATCTGACCACGGACCCCGGATTGAATAAGCTCGGTTTCCGTTTGTTTGACCAGCTTAATGGTAACTCGGATGCAGACGGCCGCCTGTCTAATGTGTGGCAGGGGCCCTGGACAGCCATCTACCAGGCTAACAACGTCATTGCAAATTATGCACGGGTGGATGCCACAGATGAAGTGAAGAACCCATATGCAGGGCAGGCATACTTTTTAAGAGCCTTTTCTTACTATATGCTGGTGCGTACATTCGGTCCGGTACCGGTGATCGATAAGCCGATCGATGTGAATGAAAGGCCTGCGAGAGATGAAGTGAGCAAGGTATATGAGCTGATTGTGAATGATCTGAAGAACGCCATCACTTACCTGCCGGAGTCTTTCGCCGGTGCGCCGGGCAGGGCTAATAAAATGGCGGCGCATGCACTGCTGGCAGAAGTATATCTCACCATGGCAGGTTGGCCCTTAAACCAGTCAGCTAATTTCGCCCTGGCCGCCCAGGAATCCGACGCCGTGATCAAGGCTGGCCGTTACCAGCTGATGGCTGATTTTGCAAAAGTATTCACCACCAATAATTCTACAGAATCCGTTTTTGCTTTGCAGTTCAATGTGGCCGGTGGTTTGCCGCAACGCACCTTCGGCTCTTCCTGTATGCCGCTGGATGAAGTGCCGCTTAGTGGCCCGAGTGGATGGGATGATTTCTATCCTGAAGTCAATTTCTATCTCAGCTCGCCGAAGTGTGCCCGTTCTGATGCCACCTACTACACTACCCTCAAGCTGAAACAAGCCAATAATACTTTTAAGCTGGTGCCCTGGAACTCTGATTCCACCCACGCGCGCCATCCTTATTATAAAAAGTTCAGGGCCGGAGTAGGAGATGGTATTGTGGAAACGGAAACAGCCATACTTTCTGCCAATCCCAGCACGAACAAAGCGCTGGATATTATCCGCTACCCAATGGTATTGCTGAACTACGCAGAAGCATCTGCCATGGCTGTCAATGCGCCTACGGCCGCCAGCTATGGCGCCATCAACCAGGTAAGGCAACGCGCCGGTTTGCCCAACCTTACACCCGGCCTTACGCTGCAGGCATTCCGGGATTCTGTAGTAGCTGAAAGAGGATGGGAGTTTGCCGGAGAATTCGGCATCCGCTGGTTCGATATTGTACGCCTGCAGATGTTGCCTAAGATCCTGGCTAAAAGAGGCCCGCAGGAAAATCCTGTTAACCCTGCAGTGCTCTCTAATCCTGCCGTGCTGGCACAGAAATACCTGGCGCCCATACCGGCCAATGAAATGAGCCGCAACCCGGGCTGGCAGCAAAATCCCGGTTACTAACAACTAAGGACTAAAGACTAACGACTAATGACCATTCTTATGCGGAACATATCTTTATTTTTCATCCTTGTTTTTTTTATTTCCCCATCCACGATACGGGCTCAGGAAAAGCATAACGCACAGACATTATACCCTACCTATAAAGGATTGGTAATGGCGGGCTATCAGGGTTGGTTCCGGGCGGCAGGCGACGGCTCTGCTGCCCGGCGCTATGCTTATGGCAATGAGCAGCGCAGCGCTATTGATGCATGGCCTGATGTAAGCGAATATGAAAAGACCTATGAAACGCCTTTTGTATTAAAGGATGGCAGCAAGGCCCGTTTCTTCAGCTCACTGGATAAAAGCACAATAGACCTTCATTTTAAATGGATGCAGCAATATGGTGTAGATGGCGTTTTTATGCAGCGCTTCTTTGATGTTACACGCGACAGCGCCAGCAGGAAAGAAGCTACCAGTATCCTGGTCAATGCACTGGAAGCTGCTTCAAAGTACAAAAGGGCGATCGCTGTGATGTATGATCTCTCGGGTCTTAAAGGCAAAGGGGAGGACTGTTCATCCATCATCAACGATTGGAAATACCTGGTAGACCAGGTCAAAGTAACCCGGCAATCAGGCGCCAATACCTACCTGCATGAGAACGGCAAGCCTGTAGTAGTCATCTGGGGTATTGGTTTCCCCGATCGTCCCTACAACATCCGCAACATAGGTCTGGAACGCCTCATAGATTTCTTAAAGAACGATCCGGTATACGGCAATTGTTCGGTGATGCTGGGCGTACCAACTTTCTGGCGTGATCTGAATGCAGACTGCATCCATGATCCTTACCTGCATACTGTTATTAAACAGGCGGATATTATCATGCCCTGGATGGTACAGCGTTTTTCCCCGCTGCTGCACAATGATATGGACCGCTTCCGCGATCAGATCGTGGATGATATGGAATGGTGCCGCCAACATAAACTGGAATATGTGCCCTGTGTTTGTCCGGGCTTCAGCTGGCATAACCTGAGCAAATTTGCTTTCCCTGATGATGTAAAGCCGGTAGGCTCTATTCCCCGGCAGGGCGGCCGTTTTTACTGGCAACAATTATCTACTGCCATCAATGCCGGCGCTTCGATGTTATACATCGCTATGTTTGATGAAGTGAATGAAGGCACCGCTATTTTTAAATGCTCCGATAACCCGCCCATTGCAAAAGACGTGGCCTTTATTGATATGGATGGAAAACCTTCTGACTGGTACCTGTGGCTGACCGGGCAGGCCGCCCGTATGCTGCGCAAAGAAATACCCTTAAGCATGACAATTCCCGAAAGATAGTTTTAAGTTTGAAGTTTGAAGTTGGTTGGAAGTTTAGAGGTTTAAGGTAAGTATCTTTCTCAGAACTTCTAACTTTTTAACGAACCTCAAACTTCAAACCTCAAACATTTGAAACCTATCTCTTGAAACCTTAAATCCCACGAAACATGAAAAAGAGCACACACGTCATCAGCTTTCTATGGCTGTTTGTTAGCATGCTGTTTACCGCCTGCGTGAAGAAAGACCAGGATACTGCAGCAGATTTACTTTCCAAAGAAAAAAACGTCAGGGCCGGCGTACTGGCTTCACCGGTAGGCGATGTGGTCGGAAAGGTCACAGTAGGCTACCAGGGCTGGTTTGCCTGCGTGGGTGACGGCTCACCTATCAATGCCTGGTGGCACTGGACCCAGAACTGGGGCCAGGCGCCTTCCTCTGCCAACAATGGTATTAAGTCCTGGCCCGATGTGCGGGACTATACCAACACCTTCGCCACCGGCTGGGCCAATCTTAACAATGGCCAGCAGGCGAGGTTATTCTCTTCTTTCAGCGACCAGAGTGTGAACGTCCACTTCCAATGGATGCAGCAGTTCGGGATAGACTGCGCCGCTCTGCAGCGTTTCAATCCCAACGGAACGGAAGGCCCTATCCGCGATGCCATTACCGCCAAGGTAAGAACAGCGGCAGAAACGTATGGGCGTAAGTTTTACATCATGTACGATGTAAGCGGCTGGAACAACATGCAATCAGAGATCAAAACAGACTGGACCAACAAAATGAAAGCCTACACGTCGTCCTCCGCTTATGCTAAACAGAATGGCAAGCCGGTAGTTTGCATCTGGGGCTTTGGCTTTAATGACAACAACCACAATTTTACAGCAGCCGCCTGCCTCGACGTTATTAACTGGTTCAAAGGCCAGGGCTGTTACGTCATCGGCGGCATACCCACCTGGTGGCGCACTGCTCCTGCCGATGCAGATTCAAGACAAGGCTTCCTGGATGTATACCGTGCCTTCAACATGATCTCTCCCTGGATGGTGGGACGCATTGGTGACGCCAACGGCTCTGACTGGTTCTATAACAATGTGAACATCGGGGACCAGGATTTCTGTAACCAGAACGGCATCGATTATCAGCCTTGCGTACTGCCCGGCGATCTGCAGGAACGGCAGCGGGCGCATGGGGATTTTATGTGGCGGCAGTTCTACAATATGGTAAGGTTGGGCGCGCAGGGCATTTATATTTCCATGTTCGACGAGTATAATGAAGGCAACCAGATCGCTAAAACAGCAGAGAGCGCAGCATGGATCCCTGCTGGTTCAGGCTTCTGGGCCCTGGATGAAGACGGTGTGGCATGCTCTGCAGATTATTATCTCCGGCTCACAGGAGACGGAGGCAAGATGCTCAAAGGACAAATAGGCCTTACCGCTACCCGGCCTACGGCTACCTTCCCTGGTGGAGGCGGCGCACCCATCGGTCAAATCATTACCCTCAAAAGCTCCAATAACCTGTACGTATGCTCTGAAAACGGCGCCCAGCCCATGAATTGCAATCGAACTGTGGCACAATCCTGGGAGCAATTTACGGTAGTAGATGTAGGAAATGGAAAAATAGCTTTGATCAACCAGGGAAAATACGTATGTTCAGAGAATGGTTCGCAGGCAATGAATTGCAATCGTACGGCTATCGGCCCATGGGAACAGTTTGATTGGATAACGAATGCAGACGGTACTATTTCTTTAAGAGGGAGCAACGGCGCATATGTTTCCAGTGAAAACGGTACACAACCCATGACATGTAACAGAACCACCGTTCAGGCAACTGAGCGATTCAACGTAAACCAATAACCTGATAAATATCCTTTGGAAAGCTACAATGCCGCTGACAGGATCTCCTGTTAGCGGCATTCTTTCTTTTATTGTAATTCCCACCAGCCCCCGTCCTCGGGTACGGCTATACGGCTGCTTAATTTATTATCTGCAATCGCTTTTTTGAAGTCAGGTCTTTTTTGATGACAATGGTTCACTGTCTCCAGGTGCACTACGGCGACAGGCGCTTTCGTAAACTTCGCTACCTGCAGTACATCATCTGTTGTCATAGTGATGGGATCGCCCTGCACAAATTGCGCGCCGCCGCCGTTCACAATGATATGTGTAGGCTGATGGGTGTTGATGGCGTCTTCCACATCTTTACACCAGATGGTATCACCGGCAATATATAAGCGGTGTTTTCCATGCACCAGCACAAAACCTGAAACGGTGCCCATGAGCTTACCGATCTCCCCCGTACCATGTTGCCCGCTGGTGCGGTGAATGACAACATCTTCCCAGTGCAGTTCGGGTTCCACCTTTTTAACGTGGGTAAAACCCTGTTCCTTGATCAGGCTTTCATCTGCCGGCTGGCAAAGGATGGTAGTATCGCTGGGTATTTTTTGCTGAGCGGCAATATCCCAGTGGTCGCGGTGCGTGTGTGTGATCAGTACGGCGTCTGTGTTATACAGTAATGCTTCCAGCCCGCTGTCACTGATGGGCAGCTCTACCAGCGGAATACGGTCGCTGTTGGAGGCATTGGGAACGGGGTCCATGGAGTCCTTTTTACCGAGCATGGGGTCAACCAATATCCGCCTTCCGTTAATTTCCAGCAGCAGGGTGGCGTGTCTCAGTAATTGCACTTTAAAGCTCATAACGTTTAGATTTTGTGTCTGACCAAAGTTACAGGAATAAATAGTTATCTTAACGCCCGCTATGTTCAGGTTTCAAAAAAGCTATTTCTTCCTGTTCCTGCTGCTCTTTATAACAGAGGTCATCATTGCAGTATTTGTGCATGATAGTTTTATCCGGCCTTACGTCGGGGATTTTTTAGTAGTGATCCTGATCTATTGCTTTGTTAAAGCATGGATCGATGCACCGGTCAAAACCACAGCGGTCGCAGTGTTGTTGTTTGCATACACGATAGAAGTGCTGCAGTATTGCAACCTGGTAAAATACCTGGGCCTTGAGCATTCCAGGCTGGCGAATATTATTATAGGTAACAGCTTTGCGTGGTCAGACATGATTGCTTATACCTTGGGAATATTGCTGGTGGTGCTGCTGGAACGCAGGAACAGGATCGCTACTCCGTCTTCAAACTCTTCACCGGGTTAATATTCGCTGCCCTTATTGTTTGCGTGCTTACTGTCAGCAGTGCTAAGATGGCTGCAACGATCCCTGCAATGGCAAAGATCCACCAGTTAATGCTGATGCGGTAGTCATAGTGCTCCAGCCATCCCTTCATTAACCAGAAGGCCAGCGGAGAGGCAATCAAACAGGCGATCCCCACCAGCCAGATAAATTCTTTTGACAGCAACACCCACAGGTTACCGATAGATGCGCCTAGTACTTTACGGATGCCGATCTCCTTGGTTCTCCTTTCTGCCATGAACATAGACAGGCCAAATAATCCCATGCAGGAGATCAGCACAGCCAGTATCGCAAAGATGCCTGCTAATTTACCGGCCTGGTTCTCGGCGGCAAACTTTCTTCCGAAGTCGTCATCTGCAAAGCTGTATTCAAAGGGGAGCGAGGGATTATATTTATCAAAAATAGGTTGAATGGCGCTGAGCGTTTGTTTTAAATCGGATGAGGGTTTTAAGCGAAGAAAGATATTATTGATGGTGCCCGGATCGAAAATAATAGCCAGTGGCCCCACCGGTCTGAATGGGTCGGTCAGCACTACATCATCTATAATGCCTATGATCGTGAGCGGACGGTTGCCTAATTTCATCGGCTTACCAATAGGATCTTTATAGCCGATCAGCTTCAGCGCTGTTTCATTCAGGATGATAGCATTCGAATCTGTACTGTAAGACCTCGAGAAAGGCCTGCCTTGTTTAAATTTCAGTCCGGCGGCTTTATCAAAATCCCATTCCGTCATGATGGCATCCAGGGCAATATCTACATCCGGCGCTTTTCCTTCCCAGGAGAAATCACTCCAGCTGTTATAAATAGCCGTCAGCGGTTGTGAAGATCTGGCTACTGCTTCAAAATAACCCGTGTTCAACAGCTCTTGTTTCAGTACGGGGAAATTCTTTGCAAGGTCCTCCGTTGCTTCTATATTGATCAGGTTATTGGGATCATAACCAATGGAGCGGCTCCGGGCATGCTGTACCTGCTGGAATACGATCACCGTACCGATGATCAAACCAATAGAGATCGCAAACTGTGAAACTACCAACACTTTGCGGAATGTAGCCGGGCCCTTGCCCTGTACCAGCACGCCTTTCAATACCCGTATCGGTAAAAAGGACGACAGGTATAATGCCGGATAGCTGCCGGCTATCAGTCCGGCAACAATGCAGATCGCTAATCCATAAGCCAGCAGCGGCACATTGCCCAGGCCCAGGTGAATATCTTCAAAGCCAAGGTCTTTGAAGAAAGGTAACAAGAGCTGTATCAGGATCAGGGAAAAGAGATATGCCAGGAATGCTGTCATCACCGCCTCACTCAGGAACTGCGCGATCAGCTGTCCGCGGTCTGAGCCCACTGCTTTGCGGATGCCCACTTCCTTGGCCCGCTTTTCAGAACGGGCCGTAGAAAGGTTCATGAAATTGATGCAGGCAATCAGCAGCACAAAAATACCGATGATACCAAACAGCCGTACATAGGTGATCTTGCCACCCACATTGACCCAATTCTTGTAATCATTGTATAAATGCCATTTGCCAAGCGGATGCAATATCAGCGTCTGGTTCTTGATCCTTTGGTCTCTTATTACGTTTAGCGGGCCTATTTTTTTTGCGAAAGCTTCCATGGAAACGCCTTCCCGAAGCTCCAGCATATTCATCAGGAAATTATTGCCCCAGTCGGTTTTGTTATTTCTCTTGAACTCATCATGCTGCATAACATGTTCGTACGGCGCCAGGAAATCAAAACGAAGGGTGGAGTTCGTAGGAATGTCCTTCATAACAGCCGTGACCTGCATGTCAAACTGGTTGCTCAGCCTTACCATTTTTCCGATAGGATCTGCTGTGCCGAATAAAGCATTGGCGGTAGATGCCGTTAGTATGATAGAATTGGGGGCATTTAAAGCGGTCCGGATATCACCTTTTATCAAAGGGAAGGAGAACATCTCCAGGAAGTCCGGATCCACATATCTTCCGTTCTTGTTGAACCTGCGGTCTCCATTCATTAGGCTGTTAGCCGTACCGTAGCTAAGCCTGGTCGCCCGTTTTACTTCCGGGAAATTGTTTTTCAGCTCATAGTACAAGGGCAGGGGAGTGGCATCCTGCGTGCCTTTCTGGCCGTTAAACAGGGTATGCTTCATCACCAGGGCTATCCGGTCTCCGTTCTTATTGAATTTGTCAAAGCTGGTCTCATACTTTACCCAGGCGCCTATCACCAGCGCAAACGCGATCCCCATAGCCAGCCCGAAGATGTTGATGAAGGACAGCACCTTATGCTGCAAAAGGTTCCGCCAGGCGATTTTGAAGTAGTTTCTTATCATGACAAGGTTCAATAGTTACCCTCTTCCCTCAAAAAATATCCCTTCCTGAGAGCGTCGTTAAACCAGTTGATTATGAAATTACAGTTTTTTTAATATGTTCGCTTTCGCTACACGGAGCGTCCGGTTTTGGACATTGCAGGTATGATAATTGTAGTTTTCCCACCATTCTGTAGCACGAAAAACCATCTTACCATGACACACGGCAACCCTGTTATCCGGCATAAATTCACCGCCGATCCTGCCGCCATCGCTTTTAACGGCAAGGTATATATGTACACGGGCCATGATGAAGCGCCCCCTGGTCAGTACACGTATGTAATGAACGATTGGCTATGCTTCTCCTCATCTGACATGATAAACTGGACGGAACACCCCATTCCCCTGCGGGCCACTGATTTTGATTGGGTAAAAGGCGGCGCCTGGGCATCACAGGTTATCCACCGCAATGGCCGGTTTTACTGGTATGTAGCCGTAGAACATAAGCACATCCCGGGCAGAGCTATCGGCGTGGCCGTATCCGACCGCCCGGAAGGGCCCTTCCGTGATGCCAGGGGATCTGCCCTGATAAGTAACAACATGACCACCTTCATTGACAGTGATAAAGACGATATTGACCCTACCGTGATCATTGATGATGACGGACAGGCATACCTCTTCTGGGGAAACGGCATCTGTTACTACGCCCGCTTAAAAGAGAACATGACCGAGCTGGATGGGCCCATACGTGTAGTAGAGCTGCCTGATTTTTCCGAAGGCGCCTGGATCCACAAACGGAACGACTGGTACTACCTGCTGTATGGCTACCAGTTCCCGGAGAAAGTGGCCTACGCCATGAGCCGCAGTATTGACGGCCCCTGGACCTTCAAAGGTATTGTGAATGAGCTGGCGGGCAACTGTCAGACCAATTCACCCGCACTGCTGGACTTTAACGGCCAAACCTATTTCATCTATCATAACGGGGGCCTCCCCGGAGGGGACAGCTATCGCCGGTCCGTTTGTATCGACTACCTGTACTATAACCCGGACGGCACTATTAAACGCATTGTAATGAGCTCAGAAGGCGTAGCATCCGCTCACCACACTTAATGATACCATAACATAAAAGATGCTTTATTTGCGCTATTATTTAGTGTGCTATGGTACTGATAAGAGTGTTGTTCACAGGCATGCTCTGTTTTACTGCAAAAACCTTATGGGGTCCACCGCTGCCCCTGGCTACCTTCAATGGACAGGAAACAGTGAGGTCCTGGTTTAAGACGGAGTCGCAAAACTTTGCGGGCGCAACGCTGCGTTTGCAGGAGTCCCTGGCACAACTGGATAATGCAAGGCCCCAAACCATTGCCACCGCGCGCCAGGCGCTGATGCAGTGCCGGCTTTATTATAAACGGATAGAATTCTTCCTGGAATATTTCTTTCAAAGCGCGGCCGTCATCTACAATGGCCCTCCCAAATATGAGATCGAAGAGCCCTACATGGAATATCAGACGCCCATCGGAATGCAGGTGATTGAAGGGCGCTTGTTCGAAGCAGATATAACCGCTCATAAAGAAGAGCTGTTGAAAGAAGCAGCTGTTATCAGCTCTTCTGCACAGGATCTGCATGCACTGCTGTACGGCTTTACTGCCAATGACCGTCAGATCATGGAAAGTTTCCGGCTGGAACTGGTACGTATCTATGCACTGGGCATCAGCGGCTTTGACGCGCCGATGCTTAAATCCGGCATATCAGAATCTTATGAAGCCCTCAATGGTGTACAACATGCGCTGGCGCCTTACCTCGCACAACATACGCCGCATGCCGATAGTGTGGCTTATTACCTGAACGGCAGCTTACAGTTCCTGCAGAACGGCGGCGCTTTTGATGCTTTTGACCGCCTTCGTTTCCTTTCCCGCTACGCGCTTCCCCTGCAGCGTAACCTTGGTGTACTGATCCGCGAAATGCAGCTGGAAACGCAAAGCCTGCCCGGCGCGCTCAATTATCATGCAGATCATCTCTTCAGCAAAGATGCGATCAATATGCCTGGTGCTCCCGCTGTCAATGCAGATATGATCACCCTGGGCAAAGCGCTTTTTTATGAACCGGCACTGTCGGGCAATAACAAGATCAGCTGCGCCACCTGCCACCAGCCCGATCTGCATTTTACTGATGCGCTTCGAAAGAGCCGCGCCTTTGACGGGCACTCGCAGGTGCAAAGAAATGCGCCTTCATTACTCTATGCAGGATATCAATATGCCCAGTTCTGGGATGCACGGGATAGCAGCATCGAAATGCAGGTAATGGATGTGATGAGCAACCCGCTTGAAATGAATGCAGACCATCGCATCACGATACAACGCCTGCAGGAGAATGAAGAATACCGCCGGCTTTTCAGCCGCATCTTTCCCAATACAACAGACAGCATCATTTCTGCTACCAGGATAGCCGGCGCTATTGCTGCATTTGTACGCACCTTAGATCCGCGTAACGCACCATTTGACCGGTATATGGACGGAGATACTGCTGCGCTTAGCAGTGCACAGGCCCGCGGCTTTAATGTATTTATGGGCAAAGCGCAATGTGGTACCTGTCATTTCTCTCCGCTATTCAATGGCCTTATGCCGCCGCTCTATAATTTTACAGAACTGGAAGTATTAGGTACACCGCTGACGGATGACCTGCTGCATCCTCAGACAGATACAGACAGCGGGCGATATAAGGTGTTTCCTATTGCTTACTATAACGGCGCATTTAAAACGCCTACCCTCAGGAATGTATCAGCTACTGCGCCTTATATGCACAACGGCGGGTTCCATACACTGGAAGCAGTAGTAGAATTCTATAACAAAGGCGGCGGCAGGGGGATAGGATTGAATAAGGAACAGCAAACACTTTCCGGCGCTCCATTGAATCTTACAAAGAACGAGATCAGTGATATTGTCAGCTTCCTGCATGCCCTGGAAGACACTATTCCACCACACTACAAACAACAATTAAGCTATAAATGAGCAGACTTTTATCATTACTGGCAGGTATATACGTACTGGCGCTGCTGACAGTGCCGGCTACGGCCCAGGAACAGCGCACCCCCACCGTTGTGGCGGAATTATTGAGAGGACCTTATTTACAGGCCGCTACCAGCCACAGTATTATCATCCGCTGGAGAACTAATACCATGACCCGCAGCGTGGTAGCTTATGGTACTGCTGCCGCCAAGCTGGACAAGGTAGCAGAAGAGCCCACGCTTACCTTTGAGCATAAAGTAAAGCTCAGCGGTCTGCAACCGCGCACCACCTATTATTACTCCATTGGTGGCGGCGCAGGAGATACTTTGCAGTCAGGGGCAGATGATCATTTTGTTACGCTGCCCTTACCCGGACAGGAAGGCGCGTACAGGATCGGTGTTTTCGGCGATTGCGGCAATAACTCTACCCGCCAGCGTGACGTGAGAGACCAGGTAATGAAATACATCCGGGATAAACCCATGGACGCCTGGATTCTCCTGGGAGACAATGCATATTCCTATGGTACCGATCCGGAGTTCCAGGAAAAGTTCTTCAACATCTACAAAGATGATCTCCTGAAGAAATATCCTTTATACCCTGCACCCGGTAACCATGACTATAATGACCTGTACCGCTTTAAATCAACAGCGCAGTCCACACACGATGTGGCATATTACCAGAACTTCTCTATGCCCACAGAAGGAGAAGCCGGCGGCGTGCCTTCTCATACCCAGGCCTTCTATGCTTTCGACATCGGCAACATACATTTCCTGTCATTAGACTCCTATGGTAAAGAAGACAATGCCACCAGGATGTATGATACCACTGGCGCGCAGGTACAATGGGTGAAGAAAGACCTGGAAGCCTACCGCAGCAAAGGCGGTAAAGGATGGATCGTTGCTTTCTGGCACCATCCGCCTTACACCATGGGATCGCATAACTCAGACAGGGAAACAGAGCTGGTAAAGATCCGTGAGAATTTCATCCGCATACTGGAACGTTATGGTGTAGACCTGATTCTCTGCGGCCATAGCCATTTGTACGAACGCTCCCGTCTCATGCAGGGACATTACGGTATGGAAACAACATTCGATTCAGCGCAACATGTACTGGATGGCTCTACCGCCTTGTATGATGGCAGCCCTAACGCCTGCCCCTATATTAAAGATACTATTACCAACAAAGGCACCGTGTACGTGGTAACCGGTTCTGCCGGTGCTTCCGGTGATAAACAGGCGGCCTATCCGCACAATGCCATGTACTATTCAAACTACAACATCGGCGGCGCCTCCATGCTGGAAGTGGAAGGCAATCGCCTGGAGTTGAAATGGATCTGTGCAGACGGGCAGATAAGAGATCATTTTGTGATGATGAAAGATGTGAACAGGCACAGCACTATCCGGGCAAAGAAAGGTGAAAAGCTTACGCTCACCGCTTCTTTCAGCGGCGAATACAAATGGAGCAAAAGGAATGAGACGGGCCGCAGCATACAGGTAACGGCAAAGACAGGCAAGACCGTATACGAAGTGTCGGATGCCTACGGTTGTATAAAAGATGTGTTTGAAGTGGTGGCTAAATAATTACTGTTCTTCCAATACAGACAAGATATTGCCAGCGGGGTCCTCAAACCACGCGATGCTGGGCCCCTGGCTCTTGTCATCACTGCGGAAAATACCCTTTTCATCTGTTTGGATTTCCCCGTCATATTGCAAAAAACGCACACCACGTTTTGTAAGCTCATCCACTGCGGCATCAATATCACTGACCGGGAAATTAAGTACAGTAAAGGTGGCGGGCATGTGATTGGATTTCGGATAGATGATAACACCGTTGCCACCTGTAATATTCAGCCGCAGGATAGACATGGTAGTGTCTTCCGTCACTTCGAGTCCCAGTTGCTGCTGATAGAATTCCTTTGCCTCCTGCAGGTCACTTACAGAAAAACTGCTGAATGCTTTTGTTTGTCTGAACATGATATACTGTTTTATATAAAGTTACTATTCATTAGATTTAATACCTGAAATAAACGTTATGAAATATCTCATCGCAACATTGCTATGTTTGCTTAATATCCTTTGCAAGGCCCAGAACATTGCACAGGAAGATATCTTCAGTAAAATAAAGCAACCCCTGCAGATCACCTCGTATCACGGTTACGACTGTGCGGAATGGATGCTCAACGGCCACGCCTGTAAGCTGGTAAAGCCCAGGCAGGCTGCTAAAGGAAATCCATGGATCTGGAGAGCCCGCTTTTGGGGCCACGAACCGCAAACAGAGATCGCTTTGCTGGAACATGGTTATCACGTTGCATACTGCGATGTAGCAGAGCTCTTTGGAAACCCCGAAGCTATCAGTACCTGGAACAGCTTTTATGCCTTGTTGCAGCAGGCCGGTCTGTCAGATAAAGCCGTGATGGAAGGCATGAGCCGCGGCGCCGTATATGTCTTTAACTGGGCTGCTGAAAATCCTGCCAAGGTAGCCTGTGTGTATGTAGATAATCCCGTGCTGGACCTGAAAAGCTGGCCCGGCGGATTAGGCGCTGTACTGCCGGATAGCGCCAGCCTGCTTAAGCTGAAAGCTGACTACAATCTTCATACAAGCGAAGACCTTAAACAATTTAAAGGAAGCCCCATTGATAAAACAGCGCAAATAGTAAAAGGAAATTATCCCATACTGATCCTATGTGCCGATGCCGATGAGGCCGTGCCTCCCGCCGAAAATACACTGCTGTTTGAACGTAAAATAAAAGCACAGAACGGTAAGATCTCCGTTATGCATAAGCCCGGTTTTAAACATCATCCGCACAGCCTGCCGGATCCGAAACCGATTGTAACGTTCATTCTGAATGCTGTTCACCAAACTGATCCACACTGATTTTTATTTCTTCAATATTATTTTTAGTTCAACGCAACCTTTTTAAAATCTGTTCGTAGTTATAGTATGCTTATGCCACAATACTTTTCTTGGCCATTTCACTTTTGATCAAACCCCCGGCTCCTATGGAATGATAATCTGTTGATGATTTGCTAACAATCTAAAATAGATCCTTTATGAAAGTCAATTCCACGCAAGCCATGTGCCCGCTGCTGCGCAGCATTGCGGGCCCCCTGTCTTTATTGCTGCTAAGCATGCTCCTGTTGCCTCAGAGCTGTAGAAAACCTGACGATATGCATCCGAAAGGCGTTGAGATGAAAATGATTGCCGATGGCCTGGTTTCTCCACTGGGATTAGTGGAGGCGCCCGACAATTCAGGACGACTCTTCATCATTGATCAGATTGGAAAGATCTGGATAGTTGATAAGAACGGCGATAAGAAAGCCATGCCGTTCCTGGACCTGACACATAAATTAGTACCCCTGGATGCGAGCTACGACGAACGTGGATTACTGGGCTTTGCTTTCCATCCCGACTATAAGAATAACGGGCGCTTTTTTGTTTATTATCAGCTGAAGCCGCGTGCCGGTGGACCTGAAGGTGGTGGCAGCTGGGACAACCTTAGCCGTATTGCAGAATTCAAGGTATCTCCCACCAACCCGGATGTGGCATTGTTGGGATCTGAAAAGATCGTCCTTGAGCTGGATGATCCGCAAAGCAATCACAACGGTGGCACCCTGGCCTTTGGGAAGGATGGATACCTCTACATTTCCATTGGTGATGGTGGCGCTGCCGACGATGTTGCCCCCGGCCACGTAGAAGACTGGTACACGGTGAATAAAGGCGGTAATGGTCAGGATATTGAAAAGAACCTGTTCGGTAACGTTTTGCGTCTTGATGTGAACGGCGCCAAACCATATGCTATACCTGCAGATAATCCGCTGGTGGGCAAGCCGGGAATGGATGAGATCTGGGCCTATGGATTCCGTAACCCTTACCGTTTTTCATTTGATATGGGCGGCAACAACTGGTTATATTTAGGCGATGCCGGCCAGTCACTCTACGAAGAGATAGATGTGGTGACGAAAGGCGGTAACTACGGCTGGAACGTAAAAGAAGGTGCACATTGTTTTGATGCCGCCAATGATAAAGAAGAACTGCCGGGCTGCCCTACAGAAGATGTATATGGTGTTAAGCTGACAGACCCTGTTATCGAAGTAGACAATTTCTCCAACCCCGAAGGAGATGGAAAGGCTATTACCATCATTGGGGGAAACGTATACCGCGGCAAGGCTATACATGGCTGGCAGGGTAAATATCTCTTCGGCTCTTTCGCACAGAACTTTAGCGGGCCTAATGCAGAACTTTTTATAACCACTCCCCACGGCGGCGGTGGCATGTGGGACTATGATGAAGTGAACCCCGTAGGTCACCCCAATGATCTGGGCTATTTCCTGAAAGGCTTTGGCCAGGATAATGATGGGGAGATCTACCTGACAGTATCCAGCATCCTGGGCCCATCAGGCACCACCGGTAAGGTATTTAAGCTGGTGCCGCAGAAATGGGGAGATAAGGATGATGACGATGATGATCACGGCAAGGGAATGAAGTATTAATTACCAGCCGGTAAATAACAATGGGCAGCTGGCTGAATATGCCAACTGCCCATTTCCAGCTAATAACTTATTTATTCTGTGCCATCGCACTGCCAAACACCGTCTTCAACAGGTCGGTTACACGGGCAGCAGGATCCTGTCTTATTTTCTGCTCTTCCAACGCTACTTCATGAAAGATGCCGCTGACAGCCCTCTCCGTTACATAACCTGCAAGGTCTGTATTTACAGGTGCAGAAGAGAACCTGTTATATACCGAGAATACATCTCCCCAGTATTTGGTAGCATCTACTTTTTTCAGTGCATCGTTGATGGCTGGTCTGAAAGCAGTTGTTAATGCAGCGGTGGTTTTCTGCTTGAAATAATTCGTAGCTGCATTGTTCCCGCCTTTCAATATGCCGATGGCGTCTGTGATGGTCATCTGCTTGATGGCATTCACAAATATGGGCGTAGCTGATTTGGCTGCTTCTTCCGCGCCGCGGTTCATAGCCAGTACGGCCTTGTCTACCACACTTCCCAGGCCAACATTCCTGAGGGTGGATTCCACTTTCTGCGCCTCCGGGGGCATCAGGATCTTCAGGGCCGCATTGGCGAAAAAGCCGTTAACAGTAGATAAGCGGTTGGCGCTGTTCTGCGTGCCAATGGTCAGGGCTTCCTTCAGTCCCGCTGCAATCTGCGCAGAGCTGAGCTGACCGGAATTCATGTTGGGTAAGTTCTGTAAGATCTGCTGGGTGCTCTCACAACCGGTGAAGAACAACAGTGCAACAATACCTGCGAAAAGCTTCTGTCTCATAGTAGGTGTGGTGTAATTAACACAAATATATACGTTGCAACCTAAGTTCACAACAGCTTTTGTGTTAACATTAAAATCTTACAGAGAAGCCAACATTCACCACATAATCAGCAAAAGCAGCATCCCCGTTCACTTTATTGGTAGGCGTGCTTCTTTCTTTGTCTGTTACGCTTTGTGTTCTGTTACGTACAAAAGCCACTGGCACGCTTGCATACAGGTTTACCTTCTTCAGGCGGTAAGCAACACCTGGTTCAACAGACCATACATAACCCGGTCTTCTGAAATCGCCGCTGCCGCCTATCAGGTCATGTACGGGAATACCTTCCAGTCTGGCGCCTGCAGAGGCGGTAAAGTTGCCGGCTGAGTAAGTAAGGCCCGCCCTGAACATATACTGGTCAGGTACGCTCATGATCGCTTCATTGGCTAATGCAGGCGATAATGTTTCGCGGTAGGTTCTCACGCCGTTCTGTTCACGGGGATTAATGAGATAGTAAGCATTGAGGTAAGAGCCAAAACGGTGTGAAATATTATAGTAGGCGTTTATCTCAGTACTGATCCCTGTGCCGCCGTCACCCAGCTGTATGGACTGGTCTACGGTTCGCAGTTCTTTGGCGCCGCCGGGGCCTACATTGTACCAGTAATCTTTGTAATCATAATCGCCGGTGGCAAACTTGATGCCCAGGCCTGCCTGTATATTGCCCCTGGCCACCTTTCTTGGGTTCAGCAGCCAACGGTACACCGCTATCCGGATGTCTCCCAGGCCATAAGAATGCATGCTGTGACGCTCGTTGAAGGTATTCCTGCCGTTCACCAGCCCGTGTTCGTACAAAGAGGAGCGGGCATTGAACAACAGCGGAACGTCTATCATCACGCTCCAGCGATCGTCCAGTATCCTGGTAAGGGTGAGGTCAATAGCGGTCTGGTGGTTGATCACTTCTGTGCCTTGTACCACTCTTTCCTTTTGTTCTTCCCTGCCTTTAAAATGCTTGTAAGACTTGAAATAGCGCCCACCCATGTTAAAGATCCACTTGTCTGCCTGGTCTTCATCTGCATGTGTCATTATGCAGGAAGTGCCGCTGCCGCGCAGCGCTACGCAGCCTTGCGCTTGTGTTTTGATGGCGATCAGAAGGGTAAAGCCTGATAAGAAAATGGTTGATAAAACTCTGTTCATAACTGTCCTATTAATTAGCAATAAAAAAACATTGTTCATTCTACATACATACAAACTGCTGGAAGGATAGGCCTCATCTTTCTCAATAGTTCACGTGGATATTCATAGGCCTTTGAAAAGTGGCCTGAAAGTAGGCAATATTTACAGGAAAAGAAAGTATGAGGGAAATTACTGCAAAGCCGGATCAATAACACGTTTCCGGTAAAATTTTTCCCGGTAGGCGGTGGGGGTCATTCCGGTGGTTTTACGGAACAGTTGCCGGAAGGTTTTCAGGTCATTATAGCCCGTGTTCAGCATCACTTCCAGTATACTTTGATCGGTTTGTTCCAGCAGGCCTTTGGCAGCTTCCACCCGGGTACGCTGCAGGTATTCGATGGGAGTAAAGCCGGTAGCGGCCTTGAAGCGGCGGGCCAGGTTCCTGCGGCTGGCCGGTATTTCAGACAGTAGTTCCTCAATAGTGCCTGCTTCCTGGAACCTGCTTTTTATCCGGTGTTGCAGGGCGCTCACCAGTTCATCCTTATGGTTCAGCACCGGCTGGAAAGTACCAAAATAGGCTTGTTGCTCCCGGTCCATATCAATGGCAAAGTATTTGGCTACCCGCAGGGTCATGTCGTACCCGCAGTATTTTTCCAGCACGCGCAGCATCAGGTGGAAGCTGTTGGTAGCGCCTCCGCCGGTATAGATGCCCTGCTGGAAAGTGGTGATCTCGCTGGATTTCAGCAGCACCTGTGGAAATGCTTTGGCAAAGGCCATAGCGGCATGTATATGTGTGGTGGCGGGCTTTTTATCCAGCAAGCCGGTGGCGGCCAGCAAAAAAGCGCCGGTGCAGAAACTGGCGATTTCCGTGCCCTGTTGATGCTGTTGCAGCAGCCAGGAAAGACACTCGCCATTGTCCCGGATGGCGCCCTGCATATCGCTGGTGCCGAAGGCTGGTATCAGGATGATGGTTTGCCGGGGTGATTCCTGCAGTGGATACACCGGGTGTTCAGAATAAGCCGGTGGATAGCAGCTCTGCGGATAAAGTAAAGAGATCTCAAAAAAAGCAGCTTGTCCGTCCCCTTCATAATAGCGGTTAACTGTTTCAAAAACATCCAGCATTGCGGCCACGCTTAACAAACGGTGATGCCGTGTAAGTAAGATGCCTAGTTGTACCATGGTATGTTTTTTTGTGGATGTATAAAAGTACGGCTTTATTTACCGCTTGACAAGAGCCCGTGCAGGAAATGCGCGATCTTCATGCTGTCAAGCACTTTGACCGGCGCCATGATATTAAGCGCCTGCTGAGGCATATAACCAATTTCTGCCGTAGCGGGCAGCTGTACGATGGTAAAGCCTCCATGCCGGGAAATGGCCTTCATTCCTACGGCCAGTGAAAAGGTATGGTCATGCTCCGGCAGCAGATGATAATCGCAGGGGGCAACATAGATGGTGCCGGGCAGGATCGGCTCTTTATCTTTCACTTCTTTTACAGGCAGCTTTGTTTTGTCTGAAAGCAGCTCGGTAAAGATGGAATGCTGGCCGCTTTTCCTGTGCAGTACTAAGATAAAGGATATCTGCGTATTTGCCGGAATGTCGGCAGCTATCCGCAACATGATATCCAGGCTGCCGGCAGAGCCGCCAATAACAACCAGTTTATATCGGGCTATACTACTTTGCGCCATATCTTCTCTTTGTTATCTGTCCTGTAGATGCCTGTCAGCGTAATGAGCATGTTGTGGCAGGAAGTAAGACCAAATTCATTGAAGGATCTGTCAAATTTGGCCCAGTCATATGCTGCGGTATAGTACGTCGGAGGATCCTGTTTACCCCCGAAAGTAGATAGTTTTCTGAACATAATAAATTCCCCGGAGTTTTTTTTCTATCTTAAAAACTTCATTCACAAAATGTAGCAAAACCGATAATGACTAAAACCTTAGGGAGCATCTTGCTGTTCATGCTCTGTACCACGTTAGCACATGCACAATCAGGACCAGCCGCTAAGCTGGTATATGTAGCACCTGTGTATCAGCCCTTGCCTTTGGGCGCTATCAGGCCGGAAGGCTGGCTGCGTAATCAGCTCTCCATCATGCGCAAGGGCAGCAGCGGCCATCTCGACGAAGTATACGGTAAAGTAAAGAATGACAACGGCTGGCTGGGCGGCGCAGGCGACGGCTGGGAAGAAACCCCTTACTGGCTGGATGGCGCCCTGCCGCTGGCCTGGCTCCTGGATGACAAAACACTGCAGGAGAAAGTGGGGAAATATGTGAACTGGGTGCTGGACAACCAGCGTCCTTCCGGCTATTTCGGCCCCATCTCTAAAGAGGAAAGGGAAAAGCAGGTGTCCGTCACGCCTGCCAATTGTGCCGCCGGCGATGACTGGTGGCCGAAAATGGTCATGCTGAAAGTATTGCAGCAATACTACAGCGCTACCGCCGATAAGCGGGTGATCCCTTTCATGACGAAATATTTCCGCTACCAGCTGGAAGCGATCAAAACCTGTCCCGTAGGCAAATGGACCGACTGGGCCACTTCCCGCGGCGCCGATAATGTGATGATAGCGCAATGGCTGTACAGCATCACCAAAGCACCTTTCCTGCTGGAGCTGGCCTCCCGCCTGGAATCACAGTCCTTCCCCTGGAGCCGCTGGCTGGCCAACCGCGATTGGGTGATCAACGCCGCTACCTATCAGAACGACGAGCACTGGATGCAGCGCCACGGCGTAAATGTGGCCATGGCCCTGAAATCGCCCGCCGTGAACTTTCAGCGCACAAAAGACAGCGCCTACCTCAAAGGCCTGGCTACCGGCTTTCATGACCTCATGACCCTGCACGGCCTGCCCATGGGCATCTTTTCTGCCGATGAAGACCTGCACGGAAATGATCCGGTACAGGGTACAGAGCTTTGCGCCATTGTGGAAGCCATGTACTCCCTGGAAGAGATCATCGCCATCACCGGCGACCATCGCTATATGGACGCCCTGGAAAGAATGACCTTTAACGCACTGCCTACCCAAACCACAGACGATTATAATGCCAAGCAATATTTCCAGGTGGCCAACCAGGTACAGGTAACAAGAGGTGTATTCAGCTTTTCCCTGCCCTTTGAAAGGGAGATGAATAATGTGTTCGGCATGCGCAGCGGCTATACCTGCTGCCTGGCCAATATGCACCAGGGCTGGACAAAATTCACCAGCCACCTCTGGTACGCTACCCGTGATAAAGGCCTGGCCGCATTGGAATATAGTCCTAACACGATCCACACTACAGTAGGTAAGAACGCCGTTCCCCTCACCATCCGTGAAATAACGGCCTATCCTTTTGAAGAAACGGTCCGCTTTGAGCTTTCCCTTGAAAAGGAAACCGCCTTTCCCTTGCAGTTGCGCATCCCTTCGTGGTGCAATGAAGCGGTCATTTCCCTGAACGGCACGGAACTGCGCCGCGAAAAAGGCGGACAGGTGATCTCTATCAACAGAAGCTGGAAGAATAACGACCGCCTCACATTACAGCTGCCCATGCAAATGAGCACCTCCAACTGGGGCCGCAACTCCCGCGCAGTAGAAAGAGGCCCATTGGTGTACGCTCTCAAACTGGAAGAGCAATGGGAAAAAGGCCATGATGAAAAAGAAGGGGATTATTTTAACGTATACACAAAACAAGACTGGAACTACGGCCTGCTGGAAAGCATCGTCAAAGATCCGGCTGCCCATCTGCAGGTAAAAACATTACAGCCTGTTTCAGACACCTTTGTATGGAACCAGGCCCATGCGCCCCTGGCCATCATCGCCAGCGGCAAAAAGATCCCCGCCTGGAAAATAACAGACGGTATCGCACCGCAACCGGTAACAGATCGTACCGGTATTTATCGTGGTAAAGTGGATGAGAAAGAAGAGCAAATAACCCTGATCCCTTATGGATGTACGAAGGTGAGGATAGTGGCGTTTCCGGTGGTGAAATAATCTCTCTCCCCGTCATTGCGTAATGGGGAGAAAAGGCAAACAGGTCTCCCTCCCCGTCATTGCGAGGAGCAGTGGCGAAAAGAGCGTGGGGCGACGAAGCAATCTCTTAACACAATCTACATTGTAGATCTACATTAAAGATTGCTTCGTCGCCCCACGCACCTTAGCTCTTCGGCTCCTCGCAATGACGCGATTTATACACGCGACGCTCTCGCGCTATTTAAACATCTTATATCTCCTTCTTCTTCAATTGTGATACCGCATAATCCACCGCCCTTGCCGTCAGCGCCATATACGTCAATGACGGGTTCTGCGTAGACGTAGACGTCATACAAGCGCCATCCGTCACAAACACATTACTGCAGTTGTGCAGCTGATTCCATTTATTCAGCACGGAAGTTTTAGGATCACGGCCCATACGCACACCGCCCATTTCATGAATATCCAATCCCGGCGCCTGTTTGCTGTCATCCACTTTAATATCCGTGAAACCTGCTTTCGTGAACATCTCTGTCAGCTGTTCCTGGTAATCCTTTATCATCTTCTCATCATTATCATCATAGCCGATATTGATCTTCAGCAAAGGCATGCCCCATTCATCTTTCTGTGAAGCATCCAGGGAAACGCCGTTAGACTCCTTAGGAATGGTCTCGCCCATCATATGCGATCCTACATACCAGGGGCCCATTTGTTTTTTCGACAGCTGTTCTTTCAGGCTAAGCCCAAAACCGCTGGTATCGTGGTAGCTGCCACGGTATGCGCCAAAGCCGGCGGCATATCCTCGCAGGAAATCCGTTTCCTGTTTATGTACATTGCGGAAACGTGGAAGATAAGCGCTGGTGGGCCGTCTGCCTTCATCCCGCACATCTTTGAAATCATTGCATACGGCATTGATATGCGCCCGGTAATTGTGGAAGGCCACATATTTACCCAGCACACCGCTGTCGTTGCCCAGGCCATTCGGGAAGCGCTGTGACCTGGAGTTCAGCAGCAGCAGGTTGGTATTCAGTGCGCCGGCGTTTACAAAGATGATTGTGGCATAATATTCCACTACTTCTTTGGTATGAGCGTCTATTACTCTTACGCCGGTCGCTTTATTTTTCTTGTCGTCGAAGATGATCTCCTGCACTACACTGTCCGGACGCAGGGTAAGATTGCCTGTTTTCTCCGCCCAGGGCAGGGTAGAGGAGTTGCTGCTGAAATAGCCGCCAAATGGACAGCCACGCTGGCACAGCGTCCGGTTCTGGCACTGTACACGGCCCTGGTCAATATGTATCTGCTGCGGCTCCGTAAGATGGGCACAGCGTCCGTAGATCACGTGCCTGTCTTTATAGTGCTTGGCTACGTTCGCCTTAAAATATTTCTCTACGTCGTTCAGGCCAACAGCCGGTAGGAATTCTCCGTCCGGCAGCTCGGGCAGACCATCTTTATCTCCTGATATGCCGGCAAATTTCTCTACATAGCTGTACCAGGGCGCCAGGTCGCTGTAGCGGATGGGCCAGTCTACCGCAAAACCGTCGCGGGCAGGGCCTTCAAAATCGAAATCACTCCAGCGCTGTGTTTGTCTGGCCCACAGCAGTGATTTACCGCCTACCTGGTAACCGCGTATCCAGTCAAAGGGTTTGTCCTGTACGTACGGATGTTCCTTATCCTTTACAAAGAAGTGCATGGCATCTTCCTTGAAAGCGTAACAGCGGCTTACCACCGGGTTCTCCTGGGTGATCTCCAGCGGCACTTCACCGCGGTGGGGGAACTCCCAGGGCATCATATTAGTAGTGGGATAGTCTTTCAGGTGCCGTACGTTTCTGCCGCGCTCCAGCACTAATGTTTTTAATCCTTTCTCTGTAAGTTCCTTTGCTGCCCAGCCGCCGCTGATGCCGGAACCTATCACAATGGCGTCAAATGTACGCTGCTTGCTGGAATCGTTGATGTTGCTCATACTGTGTCTTGATCAAACTTTAACGCTGCTGATGTATTTACCGGGAACCAGTTTATATATTTCTACCTTGGTAAGGTAGTATTCGGAGCTGGTGAAAGCCTGTATGGTAAGATGTTTGAAGGTGTCAAAGAAAAAAGCGGCATCATCGCCGGCATCCTTCGCCGCGATGGCTGCGGCTACGATCTTCTCCTGCTCCTGCGCAGTGCATTTTTCGTAGGCTTTGCCGTACTGCTTTTGCACTTTGTCCTGGAACTGTTTCAGCCCCCTCACAAATTGTTCCCTTTGTTCTTTTTTGCCAAGATCGTTCACCATCCGGAGGGCAAAGCGGTGTGCAGCTACTTCTTTGGCCCCTGGCGTATCGGTAGTAGGGATAATGGTAGCAGCCAGCGCTTCCATCATATCCTCGTCCTTTGTGGTGATAGGGAGATTACTGAAGGCGGAGGCCTTTGGCTTTTTATCATTTATACAGGCCGGCAGGACGGCTGCCCCGGCGGAGATGATGAAAAGCTGCCTGATCGCTGTTCTTCTGTTTATGTGCATTTATAATAAAATTAAATTGACGCGGTTTACGGGCATTTACAAGTCACAACAAAATAGCGGTAAGCCTTCAAAATACCAAGACCGGGATAAAAAAGTACAAGCTTATGTCCGAAATGCATAATTGTCCTACCTTGTTAGTGTCCACGGTATGAAAATAGCATAAAATATGATGCATAACTTTACAAAACAGGTATTATTACTGTGTTTCGCCCCTTTCTGCGCCCTTGCGCAGGCGTCCGTTATTTTGGATACCGATATTGCCGGCGACTACGACGATGTAGGGGCGATGACCCTGCTGCACGCCCTGGCCGACAAAGGGGAGGCAAATATCCTGGCGGTCATTTCCTGTAATGCCTTCGAGACCACCGTTCCCACTATCAGCGTATTGAACACTTACTTCGGGAGGCCCGATCTGCCGGTAGGGGTAACGGAAGGCAAGAAGCCCAGCGAGGATTGTCCGCAGAAATGGGCACAGGCCATTATCGCCATGTACCCGCACCGGCTGTCTTCCAATAAGAACGCCGCCAAAGCCGTAGCATTGTACCGCCGCATCCTGGCTAAACAGCCCGATCACTCGGTAACAGTGATAAGCGTGGGTTTCTTTACCAACCTGGCGGCCCTGCTGGCTTCCGGTCCTGATCACTTTTCCCGGCTGGATGGCAGAAGCCTGATCCGGCAAAAGGTAAAGCAGCTGGTATCCATGGCAGCCAGCCTGCCCAAAGGAGCAACAAAAGGGCGGGAGTACAATGTGTACATTGACACCAAAGCATCCCGCATGGTGTTCGAACAATGGGAAACGCCGGTGATCCTCAGCCCCCTGGAAGTAGGGGAGCAGATTCACACCGGCATTCCGCTGATCAGGGATGACAGTATCCGTAACAGCCCCGTAAAAGATGCCTATGCCATCGCACTGGGCAAAGACAAGAACACCACGGGCCGCATGAGCTGGGACCAGACCGCAGTACTGGTTGCCGTCAGAGGCACTGATCCCTGGTTTAATGTGCGCAAGCTGAATTTCCAGATCGAGGACGACGGCAGCAACACCATTATTCCCGGAGAGCGCTTTACCTTACTGGAATTGAACGACAAAAAGGATGAGCTGCAGACCTTGATAGAGCAGCTCATGCATCATCAGCCCCAACAGAAATGAGTAAGCAGTAGGCAGTTGACAGTTTGCAGTCATTGGAGCGGATGCTGAATCGTTCAACTGCCAACTGCCTACTGCCAACTGCCAACTTTTTTACAAAGCGCCTTCTATCACCTTCACCGCATTCCCTCTTTCCAGGACATTATGCTCCTGCCACTGATCCTGTTGCCGCTCCAGCAGTTGTTCGGTTTGCCAGGCTATTACTTTAGCTTTTAAGCGTTCCATGCCCAGCTGCTTGTTCTGCAACTGCGAGCGGCTGTCTGCCGCCAGTACCTGTATGCCCGAAGGGATATGCCTGCAGCGCACAGCTGTTTCTACTTTGTTCACATGCTGTCCGCCCGGACCGGAGGCCCGGCAGGTTTCTACCACCACATCTTTCGGGTTCCACAAGGCCTGCTCCTGCAGGGGGAACATGCCTACGCCCACAAACCAGTTCTTACGCTTGTGAAACTTGCGGTAAGGACTTTGGGCAATCCACTGTATGGTGCCCTGCCACTCTTTCATAAAAGGCTGCAGGTTATTACCCTTGGCCAGCAGGGTGGCAGAAAGCAGGGTGCCTTTCAGGTCTGCTTTTTTACTATCCAGTACGGAGACCTCGATGTCTTTTGCTTTGCATTGCTTCAGTATCATCTCCTGTACCCGGGCCACGGCGCGGCAACATTCTATTGGCCCGCGGCCTGAGGTGATCTGTACAATTATTTTGTCCATAATGATCTACTCTTTATTCATTCTTACAATGCAGGGCATAAACCGTCCCTGCGTTTCTACTAATGCCGTTTGTGCGGCAATCACTTTTTCAATATCCTTATAGGCCAGCGGGTTTTCTTCAACGCTGCCGCCGATAAGGGTCACGTTTGCCTGGCTTAATATTTTCTTCAGCGCAGACGCGGTCATGTTTTCCCGGGCCCTTTGCCGGCTCATAGCCCTGCCGGCGCCATGGGAAGCGGAGTACAAGGCATCCTTCACGCCTTTGCCTGCTACCAGGTAAGCGGCAGTGGTCATGCTGCCGGGGATGATGCCCATCTCTCCCGCGTGCGCAGGCGTTGCACCCTTGCGATGCACGATCGCTTCCGTACCATCTGCCAGCGTATCCTTCCATGCAAAATTGTGATGGTTCTCTATGGTGGCCAGCTTTTGCAGGCCAAGGGCTTTCACCAGGTTGGCATGTATGCGGTCATGACAGGCTTTTGCGTAATCACCTGCCAGGTTCATGCTCAGCCAGTATTCCTGTCCGGCTTCGCTGTCCATATCCAGCCATGCCAGCTGCTGTGCTGATCTAGGCAGCTTGCAGGCGTCCATAGCAATCCGGGTATAATGCTGCGCAACACTGGCCCCTAAGCCACGGCTGCCGGAATGCGATAACAAAGCGCTATACTTTCCGGGCTTCAGTTGCAATGAATTGTTTTCATACAACTCGATGACGCCCATCTCTACAAAGTGATTACCGCTGCCCGAAGATCCGAGCTGCCTGGCCGCTTTGCTTTGCAGCTTCTTTAAAAGGTCTGTGGCCTGGAATACCGGGCTGTCCAGTACTGCGTGCTCCTGTGCAAACTCCAGTCCTCCTTCCATCCCGAAATGCGTGAATTCCTTCAGGGCGGTCTTTACCTGGTGCGCATAGCGTTTTATATAATACTCGCCTTCATCCAGTATTGATAAAGCCATTCTGCAGCCAATGTCTACACCAACAGCATGGGGTATCACGGCATTGCGCGTAGCCAGCACACCGCCTATCGGCAAACCGTAGCCCATGTGGGCATCCGGCATCAGTGCGCCCTGTATGGTAACAGGTAATGACATGGCCAGTTCCATTTGTTTTTTGGCAGCATGTTCTATTTCCCTGCCGCCGTATATTTTTAACTGGCCTGTTTGTTCCAGCAGCTCAAATGATTGAAAATTGCATTCGGCTTCCTGGTCAATAAAGGTGCCGGCGATCCTGCCCAGTAGCTCGTCCTGCAGGTATGCTTCCGGCTTGTCTTTGATCTTGCTCAGCAGTGCAAGGATGTCTGCTTTTGCAGTGTGTTTGAAATGTTTTGAGATGATATTGATAACCAGGCTTCTTGTCTGGTCGTTCGTATATCCTATTTTACTGAGTTCTTTTGTTTTTAAATTGCTCATAGCTTTTTTGATATTAGCGATGGGAAATGGTAATAGCCGTCGCTGCGAAAAAGCAGGCAAAAGATAACCGTCATGATCATCATGAATGATCAGGTAATACTGTTCCGGTAAATAAAGGAAAAGGGGTAGCTTTTGCCGTTTAGGCAGCTAGTGAAAGAGATGATATGTAGGTACGTTCAAGCATAATTCCTATAATTTTAAAGAGTGAACAATTAGGAATCGGGCGCAAATGTATACATTTATTTTTATTTTACAAATGCCCGGAAGCGTACACCCCGGTTTCAAAAGCGGACAATTGTTAAAAAATATACAAGTATAAATAGCTGGCAGGGATTATTGGGCGTTATGGTGCCAATATTGCAAACATCGTTACATACAAATAACATCACATGAAATTCAAACTGGCTTGCCTTCTTTTCATTGCCGCAATAAGTGGTAATGTTACTGCACAGGATAAAGCAAAAACACTCAGTCAGTATTTTACTGCACTCGCTGCCAACAACCGCTTTAACGGAAACATCCTGGTAGCTGAAAACGGGAAAGTCATTTACGAACACTCCTTTGGCTATGCAGATTTTGCTGCCAAAAGGCCCAACACGTCCTTATCTTCCTTCCCCATTGCCTCCATTACAAAAACGGTCACTGCAACGGCTATACTGCAGTTGAAGGAAAAAGGAAAACTGCAGGTTACAGACCCGGTTACAAAATTTCTGCCTGATTTTCCCTATCCCAATGTAACGCTCACACATCTGCTCTCTCATACTTCAGGCCTGCCTGATTATGAGCAGTTGTTCTTTAAGATGATCGATCAGCACCCCGATACCGTCTTCACCAATAAGGATATCATCCCTGCCGCCATCGCCGGCAGGCTTCCGTTAAACTTTGAGCCCGGGCAGGACTTCAGCTATAATAATGTCAACTTCAATGTACTGGCAATGATTGTAGAAAAATTGTCGGGGCAGGATTTTGATACATATATTAGCCGGAGTATCCTGCAGCCCGCAGGCATGAGCAGTACTTCTTCATCTGATTTTTTTAGCCGTAAGGATAAATATCTCATCACCCAATACCGTTATCCGCACACCTGGTCTCCTGCAATAGAAAAGCCGGATACCGCCGCTGAGTTTAAAAAGCTCTACAATCTCAATTTAAAAGGACATGGTGATCTGATCAGTACTACGCACGACCTCTTAAAATATGACGAAGCGCTTTACAACGGAAAACTATTGAATGAAGCCACCCTGAAAGAAGCCTTTACGCCTGTAAAACTACCAGGAGGAAGAGACAACCCGCAACGCTATGGCCTTGGCTGGAATACCCGCTACGATAGCGCCTTCGGCGAAAGTGTATTGCACACCGGAGGCCTGATAGGCTTACGTACGATATTGTTCAGGAATCTCAACAGGCATCAGACGGTCATCCTGTTTGACAACACCAGCAACGATACCTATTCAATGGCCTGCCAGGCTTTGAATATACTGAACGGCTTGAAGCCGCTCAAACCGGTGAAGAGCGGTGCAAGGTATTACGCCATAGCCCTGGCAAACGATGGCTGCGTAGCCGGTAATTACAAGCTGGCAAAAATAGAAAAGGATACCGCCAACTACATCCTGGAAGAGGCGGAATTGAACGAGCTGGGCTATCAATTCCTCGCTGCCAATATGGACACCGCAGCTTACGAGGTATTTAAAACCAATGTTCGTTTGTTCCCTTCCAGCTGGAACGTATATGACAGCTATGGAGAAGTACTGGCAAAAATGGGAAAGAAAGAAGAAGCCATCAGCATGTATAAGAAGTCTATTGACCTCAACGGCGATAATGACAACGGTAAGAAAGTATTGGCCAGGCTCACCGCACAGGAACATCCCATTTATCGCCCGGAGCCTTATGTGCCGGATGATCAGCAATTATACGATGAAATTATAAAGATGGACAGCATCTTCTTTACCGCCTATAACAACTGTGATCTGGAAACCCAGCGCGCTTTTCTCTCAGACACCCTGGAATTCTATCATGATAAAACCGGGCTTTCCACCTCTAAAAAAGAGGTGATGGATGCCATCGCAAGAAATATCTGTAACAAGGTGAAACGAGAGCTGCTGCCCGGTAGTGTGGAAGTTTATCCCATCGGTAACTACGGTGCTGTGGAAATTGGGTATCACCGGTTTCACAATCTCGTGGAAAAATCTATATCAAGGCCGGGTAAGTTTATCAGCATCTGGCAACGAAAAGGCAACGGCTGGCAGCTCTCAAGGATTATCAGCTTGCACTGATCCTGCCTTTCCTTTTCTTTCTGCGTTTATCGATGATGATGTAAGCGATCAGCGCTACCAGCGATAAAGCAGCCAGCCAGATCAGCGCCTTTTCAATACGACCGTTATGCCCGTATATGGCCAGCAGTACAATGAGCGGCGTAATGCCACCCATAGTGGCTAGTATATACCGGTGGTATTTCATTTTCAGGATACCTGTAACAAAACTTAGGGAATCATTCGACAATGAGGACAAACGGGTAATGGCAATGGCAGGTACGCCATATGCCTTGATAAAGGCGCTGATCTTTTCCTGTGTTTTTAAGGGAACTAATTTATTAACCACAGATGGCCCCAGCATCCTTCCTATCATATACCCGAATGAAGAGGAAGCAAATACACCCAGCAGGGAAATAACCGAGCCCCATATAGGGCCATAACAGGTAATGGCCACCATCATCACCAGCACATTAGGTACAACGAAAAGGAACATCTGTACTACCATCATGAGCACCAGTACCACCGGACCGCCCAAACCAAACTGCTTCACCCATTCCCGGATGCGTTGCTGGTCTTCGCTGGTGATCAATGTATATGCTTCTTTTATGCTTTGCTGAAAGGAAGGTATCAGCCAGTAACACAAGCCCAGTACAGCGAGTATGGAGATGGAGATAATAAACGGCAGCTTGCTTGTTTTCGTGTCATGTATCCGGTTTTCCGAAGTCATAGATGCGTCTGTCCTTTTCACGAACTGCTTCAAAAAGCATACTAAAGTTGTTTTGAAGAGTCTGGCAGGGATCAGTTGCTGCTTCCGCTTAATGGCTGTTTAAGCCAGCCGCTCAGGGTTTTATACTGCACATACTGGTAGTCCCGGTACCCTCCCAGTACTTTGATGCTGCTACCGGGCGGCAGGGTGGCCATCACGGCCGTAACACTGTCAGGAGCATCCAGCAGCGGCGCTGCATTTTTTAAGGTTAGTGTGCGGTAAGACTGATCTGTAACAGCCGCGCACTCCACGAAGCCTTCCCGTGTATCGGGCAATACTACTTTATACCAGTCGCCGGTGGCGGCCAACACCTGCATCACCTGGTTGGAGGGCAGCTTATCCAGCATCATGCCGTTTTTTGCAGGCGTCACGCGCAGACTGGTAGCGCTTGGATTATGCACACGTTGCTGCAGCAGCTCCAGCGGGGCAGTAACAGCAGCCGGTGTTGCCTTGTCAGGGTTCACAAAAGGCAGCGGGTCAATAGCGCCAGCTGTAGTGTAAATACCGAAATGCAGGTGGGTAACCGTGTTACGGGCATTCCCGGTATTGCCCATCAATCCTACCGGCTCTCCCTTGCCTACGCGCTGGCCTTGCCGTACCAGTTGTTCATCCAGGTGCGCATAGTACAACGTATAATCTTTTCCGTCAGCTTGTATAAATACTACCTTACCGCCCAGGCTGTTTTCGCGGACACTGTTCACATACCCGCTGGCTGCCGCTACCACCGGCGTTCTGAACTTACCGGAAATATCAATGCCTTCATGTTTACGGCTACCTTTATCCCTGCCATCGCCCCAGGTGCTGATGATCTTATAAGCGGCATTGGCCTGCACCGGGAAACCCAGGGTAGGATTGCTGCTGATAGAAAGGGTATATTCTCCGCCGCGTAACAGTTCCGGCTGTACGCGCACCAGTAAACGGCCGTCTTTCTTTACTTCGTATTGCAGCTGTAATACGGTAGTATCAGCGGCGGCCAGTAGAGAAGGGCTGTTGCCTTCTGTTGCGCTTTGCCACAGTTCTGTGAACAACAGGAAACTGCCGCGTGGTTGTATGCTCACCTGTACATTGATTTGCTCTCCGCGTTTCACCGGAAAGACATAACCGGCTGCGTCTGGTTTTTCAGCGGCAAAGTAACCGGTTTCCCGGTAAGGTAATGTGATGGTGAGCGGCCGTACCAGCGCTTTCTCCCCAGCTGCAAACCATAGCCTGCCTACAGTAGTGTTTTGCAGCCCTGCATCGGCAATGCGGCTGGCATATTGTTCACGGGCGGCCTTCCTGCCTGTCATGCTCTTCTTTGAAGAAGAACAGGCAAAAAAACAAAATGCTGCAACCGGAAGTAATAGTATCCTGGGGTTGAACTGCTGCTTCTTTTTCATAATTTTATACAATATAATCTATTTGTTATGAAATTCAGGAACCTTGCATTCGCCCTTCTTTTAACCACCATGCAAGCCCTAGCGCAGAGTGGGCCAGACACAGTACAAACCGCAAAAGGCGTACTCACCATTCAGCCCGTTCAGCATGCCAGCCTGGTATTGTCTTTTAACGGCGCCACCATCTACGCAGATCCCGACGGCGGTGCAGAGAAGTATAAAAGCTTCGCAAAGCCCGATGTGATCCTGATCACCGATATCCATGGCGATCATTTCAACCCGGGTACTTTGAATGCCGTTAAAACGCCTAATACTATCCTGGTGGTGCCGCAGGCAGTAGCCGATAAATTGCCGGCTGAAGACAGGACAAAGGCCATCGTGCTCAGAAATGGGGAGCAAACTACACAGGCTGGTATCTCCATCAACGCCATCCCGATGTATAATCCGCCCGGTGGCCCTGATGCAAAACATCCTAAAGGCAGGGGCAATGGCTATGTGCTGAACATCGGCGGCAGGAACGTCTATCTTTCCGGCGATACGGAAGACATTCCCGAAATGCGCGGCCTCAAAAATATCGATGTAGCTTTCATTTGCATGAACCTGCCCTATACCATGGATGTGAACCATGCTGCAGATGCCGTGCTGGCTTTCAGGCCCCGCATCGTATATCCTTACCACTACCGCGGACAGAATGGCCTGAGCGATGTAAATGAATTCAAACGCCTGGTAGATGCAGGTAACAGGCATATAGAAGTGCGCCTGCGTAACTGGTACAAATAAACTCACATCCCATGCTTGCCAGAAGAACATTTATCACTACCATCGCAAAGGCCGCAGGAGCCGCCGCCGTATTAAGCATACCCGGCCTTGCCACAGCGGCCCGCAAAACCTATACGGTCCGCGAGGTCATTGACATTATACTGAAAGACATTCCCGGCGCTCCCTTCAAGGAAACGGTAGACACGCTTAAAAGCGGCAGCGAAACACAGGTGGTCACCGGTATCATCACCACCATGTTCGCCACCCTTGCCGTAATTGAAGAAGCGGCAAAGCGAAAGGCCAATTTCATCATCGCCCATGAACCTACCTTTTATAACCACCTCGATGATACGAAATGGTCCGGACAGAACGATATCGTACGCCGGAAACAGGAACTGCTCAAAAAGCACAACATGACCGTATGGCGTTTTCACGACTACTGGCATACGCACCGTCCGGATGGAATAGGGTATGGGGTGCTGCAAAAAACAGGCTGGCTGCAATATTACAAGCCCGGCAATATGATCCTGAACCTGCCGGCTGCTTCATTGCAGGATATCGTTAAAACGCTTAAACAGTCCCTGGGCATTGAACAGCTCCGCGTGATCGGCGACCTTTCCCAATCCTGCGAACGGATAGCCTTGCTGCCCGGCGCGGCCGGCGGACAAAGACAGATCGCCCTCGTAGAAAAGGAGCATCCCGATGTGCTGATCGTAGGTGAAGTGCATGAATGGGAAACTGCAGAATACATCCGCGATGCCCGGCAGCTGGGATCAAAAACTGCCCTGATCGTGCTGGGTCATTCCCAGAGCGAAGAACCGGGTATGGAATGGCTGGTAGACTGGCTGCAACCTAAGCTGCAGGGAGTGCCGGTTACACATATTGCCTCGGGCAACCCTTTTAAATTCGTTTAAAAGGATCAAACGCCCTTATATTTTTTTCATACAGCTTACTTACTAACGTGATGAATACCAGGGGGAAAGTGTTTGAAAGAACATTTTCCCCTTATATTTTTTGGATATTATTATACAGACCAGGAGCATCTACCTATTTTTCGCACTGAAAAACCTATTCATCACTTAAATCCCTCTGAATGAAAACCATCTCCTGGATCTGTTGTTGTATCCTGTTTTTGTCGGCATGCACTAAATCTTTATTAAAGGATGATCCTTTATCGCCCGATGCCGCCCTGCGGGAAGTATCGGCCAATGCCCTTGCAGTGAACAAAACCACCAGCAAAAAGATCTTCATCCACTGGATGCCCTGGTTTGAGACTCCGGCATCAAGAGGCGCCTGGGGATACCACTGGAAAATGAACACCCAGAACCCGGACATTATCGTGAACGGAAAACGGCAGATCGCCGCTTACTTCTATCCTAAAACCGGTCCCTATGCCTCCGGCGACCCGGATATCATAGAGTATCAGCTGCTGCTGATGAAATATGCAGGCGCTGATGGCGTATTCATCGACTGGCCGGGTACCCGTCAGCGTTATGACTACCCGGACAACCTCGCTAACTCCAACGCCCTGATCAGCAAGCTGAACGCCGTAGGCCTGCAGTTCTCCATCGTACATGAAGACAGGAACTGGGACCCTGGTCAAACCTCCGGCGCCAACGGAGATTTCGTGTACATGCAGAACAATTACTTTGGTCAAGGCAATTACCTGAGAACGAATAATGCGCCGGTAGTGCTTAATTTCGGTCCTATCACCTTTCACCAGCCTTCCGAGTGGGATCAGATCCTGAATGGCATCAATCCCCGTCCTAAAGTGATCCCCCTGTACGGTTTCACTAACCAGGTAGGAGCTAACAATGCAGGTGGCGAGTTTCCCTGGATCTACCAGGACCATCCCACCGTAGTGGATAACTACTACCGCCAGGTCAGTAATTTCGCATTACCCATCGGTGTAGTATATCCTGGTTTCAAATCTTTCTATGCAGCCGGCGGAGCAGACGGTCCTACCTGGCAGATCGCCCACAATGGTACAGGCACGTTCTCCACCATGCTGGATAAAGCCCTGAATTCCGGCGTCAGCATCATCCAGTTCGCTACCTGGAACGATTATGGCGAAGGCACGATGATAGAGCCCACCGAAGAATTTGGCTTTTCTTTCCTTACTACCATGCAGCAGAAGCTGGGCGTTCCTTACGGCCAGCACGAGCTGGACCTGATCTTCCGTCTTTACCAATACCGTAAACAATACAGCGGTAACAGCGGCGTACAGCAACAGCTGAACCAGGTATTCAGTTACCTGGCCAACCTGCAGGTGAGCAATGCAGAAACCCTGCTGAACAGCATTGGTGGCGGTGGTAATCCGCCTCCCACTGGTACCGGTGTATTGATCAAAAACAAATGGCTGAGCGCCTATCTATACGAAGATAACGGCCAGGTGAAATACAGCAGCAATAATACCGGTAACCAGTGCAGGTGGGTACAGGAACAGGTGAACGGCCATACACGTTTTAAGAATGTCGCCACCGGCCATTACCTCAACATAGAGCATCTCTATAGCTACGCAGAAAGCAATGACATACCCAATACCTTCTGGAGCGGCTACTGGGTGCTGGAGAACTATAACGGTAACGTACGCCTGAAGAACGAATGGCAGGGTACTTATTTGAACCTGGAAAATCAAAGCGGATTTGCACAATGTACAGCAGTACCGAATTACTTTGAGAGCAGCCAGTGGGTGTTGCAGAATTAGGTGAGCTCCTTTCGCGTTATTTGTGGATAAGGATCTTCTCATCATTGGAGTCGCGAATACGCCAACGGCGTATTCGCGATGTTCTTATGTATTGGGATTTTTGTCCGCTGGTTCGAATCCAATCATCCCGACTATATTTTGAAGCCCGCTCTGGTAGCGGGTTTCATTTTTATTAAATTTCGGCCCAGGTTAAAATATTCAATTTCAAGCCCCAGAAGTTCGAATCCTGCCATCTCATTCACGTTTCATTTAATTAGAGATCCGAAAAATGAGTTTCTCTTAACCTGCCTGTTCGATTAGTTTATGGATAGGCTGGCCATCGTAATCATAAATATATAACCGCACCTCTACAATCTTTCCGCCCCTAAAAGTGAATTGCTCACAAAGAAGTATGTTTCCGTCACTGTGGGCGATCGCTGCCTTGCTGATCGCAAACACCTTATCTTCGTCAGCATAAACATTCAAAAGATGGAAGTGTTTGAAATCATAAAACGCTCTCACCTTGGGATAGAACTGCTCAAATGCCTTCATTCCCCGATAAGTACCGCCGAAAGGCAGAGAAGAGGGTTCGTAAACCACCATAGAATCGCTTGCCCTATCCGGATAATCCGTCAGCTGCTTCTTTTGGCCGATCATCTCCATCACAAATGCCTTGTTCCCGGCCGTATCTTCTTTTTGCATACTATCTGATTTGCAGCCGCTCACTATTCCTACCAGGATAGTGAAGAACAGCCAGATTTCTATTCGCATACAGAAAAGCCTCAAAGTATATGCCAACGGTTCCGGTAACAGTCTTGCCATCCTGGAGCAACTGGCGGACAGTGACAATTGCGGTGCCAAGTGCGTCTCTACATTGAGGGTAAATCACATTATTGAAATTTATAAAATTATTCTGCGAAAGGCATTTGCTATAAAAAAGTATAAAATATTCATTTTCAAATCGCTAGGTTAGCCAAACGCCGCAAATCCATTAAGGATAAGTTCGAAAATTGTACAGGGAGGGCGACCAAAATGTTTTCAACCAGGCACGATTACAGCCGGGAAAGAACATGGTGGTAAGTATCATGGATTCGCCGTTCGGTGTTTAAAAGACTAACAGCAAACATCATCTATTCCCTAATTAAATCAGGCCGACGGTGTCATCGGTTGATTTTTTTTGTTATTATTATGAGTTGTAATTCAGTCCTATAATTTATAAAAAGATATCGTGTCGGTAGACAATCTTATAACTTATTTTCACAATTACATTCCGTTGAATAGTAGGGAGAAGGAAGACCTACGGAGTCGCGTGATCGAAAAAAAAATCAAGCGACGGCAATTTATTCTCCAGGAGCATGATGTTTGCAGGCATTATACTTTTGTAGTATCGGGTTGTACTAAAATGTATAGCGTTGATAATAACGGAGCGGAACATAATATTCAATTCGCTTCAGAAAACGAATGGATAATGGACATTGGCAGTTTTCATTCCGAAAGAGAAAGCCGCCTTAATATAGAAGCTATTGAACCATCCGTAATCTTACAAATTGATAAGCCAACACTCATTCATCTGTATCAAAATCACCCAAAGTTCTGTAGGATTTTTAGGGTTATCATTGAAAATAAATTTATAGAACTTCAAAACAGGCTGTTACAAAACATAAGCTCCAATGCCGAAGAACGATACCTCGCATTTTTAGAACAATACCCTCATCTCTCCAACAGATTGCCTAATACCCAGGTAGCATCATATCTTGGTATTACACCGGAGTTTTTGAGTGTTGTAAGAAAGAGTATCGCCCAAAAGTAGTTTACCCTTAAACTATCTTAAGCCTATTTCTTAAATTACCTTATTGGCTAGTGGCTTCTTTTATGGCCAAATTTGCATTATCATTTAATACAAAAGATAATGTCAACGTTAATAAGTAAGCTCAATTGGCGGTACGCCACCAAACGAATGACCGGGGAGAAAGTTCCCGATCAGAAAATTGAATCAATTTTGGAAGCTATCCGTCTTTCTGCGTCCTCAGCAGGTTTACAGCCATATACCATTTTTATAATTAGCAATGCAGCATTGAAAAAGGAAATTTATGAAAAGGCTTGTCATCAACTGCAGGTTATTGAATCTTCACATTTATTTGTTTTTGCCAGTAAAACTACTATTACCGATAACTACATCAGGGAAATTGTAGCCAATACTGCGGGTATAAGAAATATTCCTGTAGAAGCATTGGATGGATACTTTAATATGGTTAAAGGGCATAATGATACATTGACCCATGATCAACGTGCCAATGGTGCCGCCCGGCAGGCTTATATTGCTTTGGGAACGGCCTTAATTGCAGCGGCTTTCGAAGAAATAGACGCTTCACCCATGGAAGGTTTTAATCCTCTTATGGTAGATGAAATTCTAGGTTTAAAAGAAAAGGAACTGCAAAGCGTAGTATTACTGGCTTTGGGTTATCGCAACAAAGAAGCAGATCTTCTGACAAATGCAAAAAAAGCAAGAAAAACAAGAGCTCAATTGTATGTTGAAATAAAATAGTTTCATATGCAAAAGTTAATGGTATCACTGTTATTAATCTTCACACTAGGCTATAAAACAATACAGGCACAAAATTTAAAAACTAAAGAAGGTAATAAGATGGAAGTAGAACAAAATAAAAAAGTGGTTATCAAATTCAATAAAGAATTTTTCGAATTAGGTAATACAGCAATTACAAAGGAGTTGTTAGCGGATACATTTGTAAACCACACAGCTCCGCCTAACGCTCCTACAGATGCAAGTGTAATGATCCAATTCATTGCTGGTTTTCATAGGGCATTTTCAAATATTTCCGTGCAAATTCAAGAAGTAATAGGCGAAGCAAATAAAGTATCACTAAGAAAAACAATTACTGCAACACATACCGGAGAGTTTATGGGAAAGGCTCCCACAGGAAAGAAAGTGGAAATGAATGTAATTGAAATAGATATTTTAAAGGACGGAAGGATAACCGATCACTGGAGCCGGAATGATTTTATGCAGGTAGTTCAAACTCTTTAGAGGCTGTTACTTATACCCATATTTGAGTAAAAATGCTTTCCTGAGTTCCGATACTTGTCCACTGTACCTTCTGTCAAACCAAATATAATGAGGGGCTCCTTCCATTGTATGAAACTCGAAGTCATTACCCAGTTCTTTCGTTTTTTCTGCAAATTCTTTTGCTGAAGCGTAATCTACACTCTGGTCATTAGTACCGTGAAAGATAATCATCGGCGGAAGCCCTTTTCTCAACAGATGAAAGGGGGATATATTTTTGACGATGCTTTTATCGTTTAAATCTCGTGTAATCCAATCTGTAGCATCTTCAGACAGTAAATTATAAACACCGGCATTTACTATAGCTAAATTGGGTGATGCACTATAATTGAGGTTGTCGGTAGACTCGTTCCAATTATTTGCCAGAACGGTTGTTAATACAAGGTGACCTCCTGCTGAATTTCCGGATGCTACAATTCGGTTTGTATCAATATTGTAGATGCCGGCATTCTTCCGCAGCCAACGAATAGCTGACCTTGCATCTTTTACAGCTTCAAATGGTGTGGTTTCATATCTGTCTGCAACCCTATATTCAACGGCAACGCCTACCCAACCTTTCTTTGCATAAACGGCACAATTATAAAAATCCCATTCCGGATTTCCTTTCGTCCAGCTGCCGCCGGTGAAATACACTATTACAGGGCTTTTTTGGGACTTATTAATATTTTCTGGTAAAAACAGGTGAATGTCAAGATCAAAACCGTCAACCGTTTTATATGTTTTTATAAGATGATTTTTTCTTGCTGCTGTGCTTTCGGTATACAATGAATCAATCTCTCTTTTATATCTTTCGTTTTTGCATGTTGCTTTAAAATTTTCGATAACAGATGCAATATGTTTACTTCCCCAATCGTCGAGGTGAGCAAAAATGTAAAAGTGTTGCCAATAGTCCATACATGCCTGATTGATAAAGTATTTTGGTATCAGGTTAAGATAGGCATTAAGCCTTTTGTTATCTGATTTTTTATAAAGCAGTTTTTTTACTTCAATAGAGGACTGGTGCCTGAGAAAAGCTTCAATATAGTCTTTTACATCACGGCTGCTTAAGAGAGCAGGATTGTTAAAGTCAGCCAAATGCTTATCCAGTCTTTTTTGTGTTGCATTGGATAGCTTTACTTTTGCTCCGGTGTGCGTTTCATGAAAATATGGAAAGTCCAGAATCAACCTGTCAAAAAAGAAGTCAATATCCCTTTGTTCTTCCAATATGAATTTTGCATCTGTATTGTTGCTCTTCTCCTTATATTTTACAAGGTTTTCTGTGAAAATAGAACGCAAAGAATCGATCTTAAAAAGGAATTGTTGCTCAGGTTGGGAATAGATTTTGGCACGGTTAGGATAATAGTAATCTGAAAATTGATTGCTGACCGACTTTTGTACTGAATAATAATTTTTACGTAATGAGTCTGCAGCTGATTGTTGTTGGGCATAGCCTGACAGAGAGACCGTCAGCAGGAATGTAAAACAGATTCGTATCATTTGGTATAATTAGCCGTTTTCAGCAGTAATGCTTAAACGTAAATTAAGGATTTGTATTCAACAAATCATCAACAATCTCTTCTCTCCAGGCTTTTCCTTCGGCGCACGGTGAATACAAGGCGGAACCTGGCTTTCAGGATGATCAACCGCCAGCCTCCATAGGTTACCAAGACCTAAGCTTATCGGACGTGCATCAGGTGTAGCCTGGTAATGCAGATCAAAGAAATGGTCACTTAAGAATGGTTCAAAACCTTCATCTGGTCCATCATATAATTTTCTGAGCCCATCACGTATTGCCGGAATAAGTACTTTCTTCCGGCCTTGTGAATTTGGCAATATTTCACTGGATTCGCCATAGTAAGTGCACAAAAAGGTATCGGTTGGTATCGGAGAGCGATCTACATGAAAGGAGTAAACATCAGTTGGGAAAAACGGGTAGGTATTATCCCGGTCATAGTAACTGATCACATTAAGAACTGGCGATGCACCATGAGCTTTCAATAATTGCAGGTCATTTAAAAGAACATCACGGGCAAGCTGTCCTTGTTCGCTCAACTGCAATTCACGAAGTTCCGTTTGTTCAATTTCCGTTATATTTCCGTTGAGCGCTACCTTTTTAATAATCTCAGAAAAATCACCTGTTAGCTTACGCGTCCAGCAGATCGCATTGATTTCTCCATTAAATGGCGTGGAAACAAGATCTTGAAAATTCGTGACGTAGTGAATGTGTTGCTCTGCATGAGATAAATCTACCATAATCAGTTCGTTGATTTTTTTTCGCCATTTACATATTCGAGAATGTCGCCCGGTTGGCAGTCTAAAGCTTTACAAATGGCATCTAAAGTGCTGAAGCGAACCGCTTTTGCCTTCCCTGTCTTTAAGATGGAAAGGTTAGATAATGTCAAATCAACTCTTTCTGAAAGTTCATTTAGAGAAATTTTCCGCTTTGCCATCATCACGTCTAAGTTTACAATAATGGGCATAGCTTAAATTGTTAAGTCATTTTCAGATTTCATATCTATCGCATTTTGCAATACTTTTTCAAATATTGCTGCAGCAGTCGCAATTACGACAGCAACAAAAGTAGTCACGATACAAATCGCAAGAAAACCCGCAGGGTCGTCGTCTTTATTATGGGATATCCTTATGAATAGTCCTGCTATCACAATTAAAGCACTTAGTACGATCGCACAATACTTTATGCTCTTTAAAGCCTTAACAGCGTTTGATGAGAATACTTTATTCTGTCCGATATAACCAAGTAGTTTGAAGGCCTTGTATAGCGCAACAAAAAAGGCGATGGATGCTGCATATCCATACAGGATGAACGGGTCAGCGTAAATGCTGAACAAGTCTAAGTTGGCGGCCCTTCCTTCGGTTAAGGGAAACCGGATCAAAATGGCAAGTGCTACAATGCCGATAAGCACGATAACTGCCTGCAGAAATATTATTGATATTCTTTTCATGATGACTTTGTCAATTTAAGGTGATGCTGCAAAAATAATAAATAATTATTGAAAAACAATAAATATTTAGTGTTTTACAGATTTCGCCTTGACCAGCTTATTCTTTTTTGAAGGACTTATCTAATTTGATCGCCTCTTTTAACAGCTTCTTTATTGGCTTATCATCAAGCTCTTCCGGAGTTTGATAGATCTTATAAAAAATTTGCTTGTTAGTTCCATGAGATAGAAAGCCATCAATGTCATTTAATTTGCATCCATACCAGAAACCTAAAAGAACACCATTTTTGATACCTCCCCGCGGAACAGTGGAAGGCCAGATAATACATATACCTTTGTTGCCATAAAAAAATGGAACATTGTACGATATCTTCTCCTTGCAATATTCCGGGAGGGTTTCAATAATTATCTGCCGTAGTACATCTACAATTATTCGTTCGTCTTCAGGAAGAATAGAGAACAGCTCAACCAGGTTTTTAATTTTCATTGGAATTCAATTAAGTTTTCAAAACCAGAGGCTTTCGGGGAGCGCCAGGCAATATAAATATCCCCAAATGTATACCCTCCGCCTACTCAACCTGCCAAAATCTCCTAAACTGATACAATTTAAACCCGCATCAAGTCCACCTCAGGTCCACCTCATATCCACCTCACCTTCAGTTCTACATGGGTTTTACTGGCCGTTTACACGCCGAATGCCCTTAGTGTTAATTTAGTACCAGTAACCTGGGAGCTTAGTAAGAGCTTAGTAAGCGTATCCTCAGTGCTTAGTGGTAGTATACTAACGGTAAGCCTCCCGCTTCAATAACCTGCCATAAGCCTGCAGCAACGGCAACACGATAAACGCCTGCAGCACGCCCGTTACTTCAAACACTAAATTATTCGGCGTCTCATAGGTAGGAGGAGGGAACAGCATTTTAAAGAAAGCCGAATTCCCGCTAAACGGGAAGATGATATTCTTGGCAAGATGATTATACAGTCCCTCATAGATCCCTATCAGCATCACCGGGAACAGTAATACCATCAGTGCATACGAAATAAAAAGGGCCCTGCTGGTATTGTGCTTCGCATAAAAGTAATGCAGCAGCCATACCGCCGCCGCCACCGGCAACGCTATAAAAACAACATGCAGTCTCCAGTGAGTATGATACACAATAGCACCGTAAACGTGATGAATGCAGGTCATCAATAACAAAAGCAATGTAAAAAAGGTCGTTCTTTGTACTGTTTTCATGATTTTTGTTTTGACAAAATTGAGGATCGCCCTTATCAAAAACGATAGGTTACCAGGAAGTGACTTAGCGGATTTTATTGTTACCTTTTTGTAAATCAATGGATAATGAAAGCTGAAATCTTGGAAGAAGGACTGATCTATCCACCCGCGGTATGTCCCTTTGCACTCACCTTAAATGTTATTGGAGGCAAATGGAAGCCTATGATCGTCTATCTTGTTTCAAAGGGAATTAACCGGTTCAGCACCCTGGAAAAGCACTTGCCGGGTATCAGCAGGAAAATGTTAGCCGCCCAGCTTCGTGAGCTGGAACGTGATAATCTACTGAGCCGTGAGATCTTCGCCGAGATACCGCCACGTGTAGAGTATAGCCTTACCCCCCGTGGCAGCTCCTTACTGGAGGTCCTTATGCCGGTAGTGGAATGGGGCGCTCAACACCTGATGCCGGATAAATACAGGCATTGAGGCCATTTGACGGGTATTCTTTAACTTTATAGTAAACTATACTGTCATGCAAAAAGTAGTTCATTTTGAAATTCCCGCTGATAACATCGAGCGTGCTAAGAAATTCTATAGTGACATTTTTGGTTGGCAATTGCAAGACTGGCCCATGCAGGATGGTTCAGTCTATACGGGCGCCAGGACAGTGGAAGTGGATGAAACCACCTTTATCCCCAAAGAGCCCGGAGCCATTAACGGCGGTATCGTACAACGGGATGCATATGTTAAAACACCCCAGGTGACAGTGAACGTACCCTCCATCGATGAATATGTGGAAAAGATCACAGCAGCCGGCGGTAGCATCATCAAAGCTAAACAGGAGATAGAAGGGGCCGGGTACTATGCCTACATGGCCGACAGTGAAGGAAACCTGCTGGGCCTTTGGGAAGATATCAAGAAAGCATAGCCATACTTTTAATGCGTATGCGAACGCATGTTATCAACAAACCACATTATTGCCCCACCTGCCATCATAAGTTTCAAGGAGGATTTTGCCATAACTGTGGTGAAAAGTCTGTAGACCTCAATGAGCACACTGTTAAAAAATATTTGACAGATGCAGTGGATGCCTTTACTCATTTTGATGGCAAGTTCTTTAAAACTGTAAAATATCTTTTGGTCTATCCCGGTAGGCTCACTGCAGAATACTTTGCAGGCAGGCGGGTCCGGCTGATGAAACCCCTGCAGTTATACCTGGTAATTGCCTTGTTGTATTTCATCTTTATGAAGGCATTCGATTTTTTCTATAACCGCCTCGAGTACGTTATACAACAGCAGGACTTTTTCTCCCGGAAGGCACGGGAGCTGGCCATCAGCAAAGCGGCTGCCAACGGAAAGTCACTGGAAGCATTTGCCCATGATTTTAACCACGCTGCACAAGACAATGCAAAGGCCTTCGTTTTTTTACTGATCCCTGTGCTGGCACTTTTCCTGTTTATCCTCTTTTACAGGAACTATAGAAAATATGTGCCTCATGTAATATTTGCAACGCATTATTTTACCTTTTATCTCATTTCCTGGGCCCTTTATACCCGGTTTATTGCAGCCCCTCTGATGAACCATCAACAAGGCTGGTTTTACGAGAATAGGGAATGGTTATGGGGAGTGATCATTTTGATGAATACAGTATACCTTGTATTGGCCCTTCACCGTGTTTATGCCAACAATTGGATCTGGACTGTTGTAAAGGGCCTTATCATAAGCCAGTTGCTGATTTATACAGGCGCCGTCTACAAGCTGTTCATCACCTTTTTTACATTATGGACAATTTGAGAACAAATAGTTATATATTTCCCATGTAAATTCCCAGAGATGACAATTTTGAACGGGCAGTACCGCATTTTTAAGCTATATCACGTGATATTAATGGGTGTATTGCTTACGCCTTTTATCTCAGAGGCACAAAGCCAGACAGCAAATGACAGCGTTGAAGTAGCCATTGCGCCCTGGTATAACAAGGTAGGCGGCATGCACCGTTTCTTTTTCGGTGCCAACTACAGAGAGCTCTGGGCTATTCCGGTAAAGGTCCGCGTTATTCATTTCGCTACGGAAAAAGGAGGCCTTACCGTCCTCCAGGAAGGTGGCGGCCAGCAAACCAGGTCATTAAGACTACGCGATGCAGCAGGCAGGCAATGGGTATTGAGAAGCGTACAGAAATACCCCGAACGCCAGCTGCCGCCCAAACTACGTAAGACAGTAGCCCGCGACATCCTGCAAGACCAGGTAACCACCGCTAACCCTTTTGCCGCCGTTACCGTGCCGCCCCTGGCAGACGCCCTCCATATACCGCATTCCAATCCCGAAATAGTATACGTAGCCGCTGATCCGGAACTGGGCCAATACCGCGAGGAATTCGGCAACAAACCTTTCCTGCTGGAAGAACGTGAACCGCTGGAATCACACGATACAGACAATACTGAAAAAGTACAGGATAAGCTGAAAGATGATAATGATGTATCGGTAGACCAGAAAATAGTGCTGCGGGCAAGGCTCCTGGATATGGTGCTCGGCGACTGGGACCGGCACGAAGACCAGTGGCGCTGGGATAAGATCAAAGAGAACAAGGAAACAAAATATACGCCCGTACCACGCGACCGCGACCAGGTGTACTACAAAACCTCCGGCGTACTACCCTGGATCGTTTCCCATCAATGGCTGAAATCAAAGTTCCAGCCATATAGGAACGAGATCCGCGACATCAAAGGCTGGAACTTCAACGCCCGCTATTTTGACCGCTACTTCCTGAACCAGCTCAGCGAAGCCGACTGGCGCGAACAGATCACCTACGTACAAACACATCTTACCGAGGCAGTGGTGGTAGACGCATTGAAGCGAATGCCCGATAAGATCTACCAGGCAGCCGGCGCAGAAACGGCCCGCATCATGATGGCGCGTCGTGATAACCTCATGAAACAGGCCCTGGAATACTACCGCTTTATTTCCATCTATGTAGACGTACCTATGTCCGACAAACGGGAACGCTTTAACATACAGGAAGATAAAGGCCGCCTGGATGTCAGCATCCTGAAGCTGAAGAAAGATGCTTCCCGCAACGAGGATACCATCTACCATCGTATTTTCGATCCCTCCGTTACCAAAGAACTTAGGCTCTATGGTTTTGCTGGCGAAGATGAATTCAATGTGAACGGACCACTCGCTTCCCCTATTAAGATCCGCATGATAGGCGGCGGGGGAGAAGACAGCTTTAATATCGACAGCACCACCCACGATAAAAAACGCCTGTATATCTACGACCGTTCAGACAAGAAAAATCAGCTGCCGTCCCGTTCCCTGGCTAAGATCAGAACCTCGCGGGATACTACGGTAAATGATTTCGATGCGCAGAGCTTTAAGTATGATCGCTTTGAGCCGGTCACCCTGCTGCATTACAACAATGACTACGGTATCAGCGTCGTAGGCGGATTTGCGATCACCAAACATGGTTTTAGAAAAGAACCTTATGCCTTCCGGCATCAGCTGCTGATCGAATATTCCTTTGTACGCAAATCATTCCTCATCAACTATACCGCTGATTATAAAAAAGTATTCGGTAAGAATGACCTGAACATTAATGTCTTTTCCCGCGGGCCCAATAACGTCAGCAATTTCTTCGGTATTGGCAACAATACCTACTTCAGGGAGCGGGATGGAAAGATCTCCTATTATCGCAACCGTTACGACTATGTGCAGGGAGATGTTCGTATCAGCCGCACCCTCAAGAACTGGACCATCAGCGGCGGTCCCGGTGTTCAGTTCTACAATAGTAAGCTGTCCAGCAACGATGAAAAGTTCCTGAAGGACTTTAACCTCCTGGTGCCTGATGAAGAAGTGTTTTCCGACAAATGGTACACAGGCCTGGTAGGCGCTGCTGTATTCGATACCCGTAATGATAAATCATCTCCCACCAAGGGTGTACACTGGCGTACCTCCCTTACCGCCATGCAGCAGATCACCCATGGCAGTAAACGTTTTGGGGAGCTGCTGTCAGAGTTCAGCTTCTACGTGAATCCGGATCAGCGCAATATAGTCGTGATCGCCAACCGCACTGCCGCCGGTACTACCGTAGGGGATCCTGCCTATTTCCAGCTCCTGAAAGTAGGCGGTCCGCAAACACTGCGTGGTTACCATACCTGGCGCTTCTCCGGTAAGACGATGGTGTATAATAATTTTGAGCTGCGCCTGAAAGTGCTTGACTTCAATTCATATCTCTTCCCCGGCTCTATAGGTGTCATTGGGTTTAACGACGTAGGACGGGTATGGATGCCCGGAGAATCCTCCGGCGACTGGCATGATGGTTATGGCGCAGGGATCTATTTCATCCCGAATGAGCTGGTATTATTACAGTTCTCAAAAGGGTACTCAGTAGAAGGGTCTATTAATTATCTTACACTGGGTTATCGTTTTTAGAAAAAAAGTGGCCGTCTCAAAAGTAAAAGACGGCCGCTTTCGATAGCTTAAAAGAAATATATCAGCTCTTACATTTTACTTTCAGGCACCTCATTAAAAATCTCATGAAGCTTTTGCTGTAACACCCTTTTATCGGGCAGTTGCATTTTATATTCCGAAACCAGGGTTGGACTCAGTGAACGGCTCATCGCATATTCTACTACTTCCTCGTCCCGATCCTTACAGAGTAATATGCCGATACTGGGGTTTTCATGCGGCTTTTTGATATCCCTGTCAAGGGCTTCGAGATAAAAATTAATTTGTCCTAGATAATCCGGCCTGAATTTATCGGCTTTCAGCTCGATAGCCACCAGGCATTGTAAACCACGATGGAACAAGAGCAAATCGATGAAAAAGTCACTATTACCCACTTGCACTCTGAACTCCCGGTCCATAAACAGAAAATCTTTTCCCAACTCCATCAGGAATTCCTTCATTTGGCCAACCAAGGCCTTTTGGAGATCATTTTCATTATAAGGCTCTTTCAAGTTAAGAAAATCTAACACGTAACTATCTTTAAATGTGCCTTTTATATCAGGATGAATTTCTCTCAACGGTGTTGAGAGTTTTGTAGTACCCAGCAGGGTACGCTCAAATGCTCCACTGCTGATCTGTCTATCCAGTTCACGAGCACTATATTTTTCACTGACACAAAGCTTCATGTAAAATTCTTTCTCTTCCGGGCTTCTTGCCCTACTCATGATGATAACATTATTGCTCCAGCTTATTTCTCTCAGCAGTGCTGAGAGTTTTGGCTGATCCCGGTAGGTCTCATAAAATTGCTTCATCCGCCAAAGATTCTTGTCCGAATAGCCCCTCAGGTCCGGCTCCGTTCTCTGGATATGCAATGCCAGCTCTTTTACCACCGCCTGGCCCCATTCGGTGCGTTCCACCTTTTCGGAGATATACTTCCCGATATTCCAATTGAGGTTGATCAGTTCTGCATTTACATACCGGATAGCATTGGCCCGGCTATTCTTAATAAGTAGGATAATTTCTGTAAACCGCTCTTGTGATGGTGTCATAATTGTACTTTTGCTTGCCTGTTTTTATCGCGATCATGGGATTATTATCGCGAGGGTTAATGAAAACTTTTCAGATGTGTATATACGCAAAAGTCTGATCGCCAGGATTTCATCCGCTATAAACTGCCATAAAAAAAGGGTATCTCTGTAAAGAGATACCCCATTTCTCGTTTATCGTGTTTATTACCAAATACTTTTCAGCTCATACACTGTCATGTTTTTTAATGCCGCACTGCCGCCTTTTACCGATAATCCCAGCGTCCGGTTCTCCCCATCTATATTCACATTCACCGGCATGAATAACAACCCATCTGCAGTAAACACCTCCACACCTATACGGTCTGCGTAAATAATGAGACTTAATTTGCCTTTGATCAAAGGTGCAGGCGCACGTACACCGTCTATTACCAGTTCCTGTTTGCTTACATCATAGGTCACTGCTAAACCGTGTATATCCAGCACCACTTCTTTTGCTTTACCTGGTTCGATCTCCGTTCTTATTTCTACCGGTCCTGCCTGGATGTTTGCCAGGGGATTAGCGTCACCTTCTTTCAGGCGGCGCGCGCTTACAGGATGAGACGCCGCGCGTAAAGCTTCCAGTTCCTTCACCGGTGTGCGGCTCAGACGTATGCCCTTTGCCGTGCGTATCAGCTTCAGCTCCATGGGAATACTTTGCGATTGGTTGAAAGACATGCCTTCTTTATTGGTATGTGTTCTCCACCAGCCTATTTCTATACGACGGCCGCCAGGCTCATTGCTGATGGTTTGAGAGGCATAGTAATCCCTGCCCAGTTGTCCGTTCAGCCGCTCTTCTTCAGGCGTAAAGGTGGTGCCGTCAAAGGTACCTACCGCGTATTGGCTGTTGGCGGCGGTCAATACCCATTTCTTTTCCTGGCTGCCTTCTACAGGTAATTCATAGAATTCAGGACATTCAAAGAGATAGCGATCATCTCCTATGCCGCCTTTGACTGTGCTGACAGCGGTCCAGTGTTGCAGGTCGGGTGAAGTGAGGAACTGTATGGTATTTTGTCCGTTATCACGTTCCACCCACAATACCATCACCCATTTCTGCGTAGGCGCATGCCATATCACTTTCGGGTCGCGGTTATCTTTATTGATCCGTGGCACAACGGCATGGCCCAGCTTTTTAAAGGTACGGCCGTCTGTGCTCCAGGCAAGGAATTGTCCCCAGGCACGGGCAGCGGTGTAGAACATCACCATGGCCGGTTTACCGGCTGCTCCCAGTCCGCTGGTATTATTACTGTCTACCACTGCGCCACCGCTGAACATAGGCCCTGAGTGGTCGGGATGCAGCACATCGCCTAGTTCCTGCCAGTGGATCAGGTCTTTGCTCACTGCATGTCCCCAGGTCATATTGCCCCAGTTAACGCCGTAAGGGTTGTGCTGGAAGAATAGATGGTACTCGCCATTATAATACACCAGGCCGTTGGGATCATTTGTCCATCCTCTTTTGGGAGAGAAATGGAACTGGCCCCGCAGCTTTTCCCCATACAGGGTACCGGCATTGGTATCTTCATTGCTTTGTTTGATAGGATGAAAAGCCGTTGATGCGGTGCTCAGTTTGTCAACCCGTAATTCGATCTCCTTTCCTTTCCAGGCGCTGATATCGATATAGGCCAGCCAGTCAGGCATTCCGTCTGCCAGCTCGATATCAAAGAAGCGTTCTTCTACGCCGTCTATCCATAGTTCAACATTCTTTTTGGGCGCGCCATTCTTTACAGGCAGCACCAGCCATTTATCAGTCGCTTTGAACACCTGGCTGAAGCTTGCTTCCGGCGCACTGCTTTGTGCTTTTGTTGTAAGAGAGAGAAAGAATAATAGTAATCCTGTCAGTACAATCTTCATAAATAATAGTTTAATAATAATTTAAGTTGGGTCTTCATCCCCCTCATTGCGAGGCCGCTTTCTACCATCCCACATTCTGCTGATACAATCCCCTGCTATAATTTACCTGGTTCAGTGGAATAGGCAGATACTCATCCCTGCTCTTCCTGAAAGCTGCATCATTCAAATGCGCCGATCTCTTTTTTTCTACTGTAAAATATCCATTAATATACGTTGCCGCAATACCCCAGCGTACCAGGTCAAAGAAATGATAACCTTCGGTGGCAAATTCCAGCCGCCGTTCCCAGCGTAATGCCTGGCGGGCATAATCTTGTGTCCAGGTACAATTCACGCCCGGCTGATAGGTAGTCATGCCATAGTTAGCGCTGGGTATACCGTTTAAGAGCTTCAACATCCCGGTGCTGGCGGCGGCGCGGGTACGCAGCTGGTTGATCAGCGGTAATGCTTCATTCTGACGGCCCAGTTCTATCAATGCTTCCGCCTTGAACAACAGCACATCGTCATAGCGGATAATATCCCAGTTCTTGGAGCTGGACATAAAAGGCGGCACTTTCTGGAAAGAGGGATCATCCGGTGTTACCACCTCTTTCAGGCTGGCGAATGCATCATATACTTCCGGTGCGCGTGCCCAGGAACGCTGGAATACAAAACCCTGTGCATATTTATAAGGCTTGCCGGGAATAGCCACTGTATGGCTCAGGCGTGGATCAAATGTATTGGTCTGGTAATCGCCTGATTTTGCCACATCGTTATCGTTATAGGTATTGAACATCGGCAGACCATCAGCGCCTGTTTTGAAGGCATTGATCAGGTCATGACTAGGCACATGAAAACCACAGCAACCATACTCCTGGTTCATGGGGTAATTCAATGCATGCCCGTAATCCAGCCTGCCTTTGGGTGTTCCGTCGTCCTTGGAGAACTGGATCGCAAATACAGACTCTTTGCTGTTCTCATGCGAGGTGAGGAAATTAAAACCATAATCCGTGTTCAGTATATAATGACCGGATTGTATGATCTCATCGCACAAACTGTTCACTTCCGTCAGCTTGCCGGTATTGATATGGGTCACGTTGTTGTTCTCATCCTGCTCATAGGCCTGGTACAGCAATACTTTGGCAAGATATGCCTTGGCAGATAACTTGTTGGCCCTGCCCACCTGCGCCTGCTCCGCCGCATCAGGCAATTGTGCCACTGCAGCACGGAAATCATCTGCTATCTTTCCCCAGAGCGAGTCATTGGACAAAGCCTTGTTAGAGATAGTCTCATAGGCGGTTTGCGGGATCGTCTCATCGATGAAAGGCACATACTTAAAAAGGATCTTGGCCAGGAAGTAAAAATGTCCCCGCAGGAAACGCATTTCCCCCTGTCTTTTTGATTTGTTGGGATAAGTAGCGTCATCCATCTTGTCTATCCTGCGCAGTGCATCATTAGCCCTGCCGATGCCTACATATAAACGGAACCACAGTTCATCTGCCAGCCCGTTATCCACCCTGTTCAGAGAGAAGGTTTCAAACAGGTGAAACTCACTGATGTCACCGGGACCATCACCGCCTTTATAAGTATCTCCGCCGCGTACACTGCCATAGGGCCACATGCTGGTGTAAGGAGAAGTGTAGTGATCATTGCCCAGGGAAGAATAAGCGGCGATCACCATTTTTTCTACATTCTCCGGCGTGTTGAGATCCCCGTCGGATACTACGCCCTGCGGCGTTTCATCCAATGCTTTTTTACAGGATATCAACAGTAAAAAGGATATTGTTAATAATATAACATTTTTCATAACAGACGTGTTTGCTTGATTAGAATGATACATTGAGCCCCGCAGTAACAATAGCCGGAATCGGGAACGCATTATCCGGTGTTTCCGGATCAGCAGCTGTAAAGCCCTTGCTCTTGAACGTAAGCAGGTTACTTCCCTGGATATACACCCTGGCTGCCTGCACCTTGCCGTTGCCGAAAAGATGTTTAAAACGATAGCCCAGCTGTATATTACGCAGCTTCAGATAAGAACCGTTCTCGTAGAAGTAAGTGGAAGTCCTTCCCTCGTTATTCCTGTTCACCAGGGTCAGCGCAGGAATCGTGGAGTTGGGGTTTTCCGGCGTCCAGGCGCTCAGTGTTCTTTCGCCCCAGTTGCTGCCTACCCAGAGAGAAGAGAAATCAGTAAAGGTTTTGAAAGTATTATTCACATCAATACCTTGTACACCCTGTAGGAAGAAGCTGAGATCAAAGTTTTTATAGTTCAGTTCTACATTCAAACCATAAAGGAAATCAGGATTGCCGTCGGCAATGAAATCACGGTCCTTGTCATCGATCACCTTATCGTTATTCAGATCGCGGAACCTGATCCTGCCCAGTCCTTTACCTACTTGTGCGGGCGATTCATCCAGCTCCTGCTGTGAAGTAAAAAGGCCGTCGGCAACATAACCGAATACGGAGTTGATCGGCCTTCCCAGGATAGTTTTATCTGTACCATTACCGGGATAAGAGGTGAGCACCTGCGTTGGCAAGCTGGTCACCTTGTTGCGGTAAGAGGAGAAATTGCCCGTTACCGTAAAGCCAAGCTCGCGGCTTACATTACCGGTGTAAGAGAGGATCACTTCAATGCCCTTGTTTTGCATGGAGGCGCCATTGAACCAGTAATTGCCGCCTTCGCCCTGTACGGCCAGGTAGCCGGGACTGATCAATATATCAGAGGTCTTTTTGACAAAATAATCTACAGAGCCGGAGAGCTTGTTGTTGAATAAGCCGAAGTCCACACCAATGTTAGATTCTTTTGTGCCTTCCCATTTCAGTGAATCATTGCCTTGCTGTATACGCGTAAACCCGGATGACAGCTGTCCTGATCCACTACCGCCAATATCATAAGCACTGCCGTTGTCAAATCCCCAGGTAGGATCCACCCCATAGATAGCGGAATACAAAGCATAGGTAGCATTGTTCGCAATTTCCTGGTTACCTGATTTGCCCCAGCCAAACCTGAATTTCAGATCAGAGATGAGCTCCTGCCGTTTCATGAATGCTTCCTCGCTTACACGCCATCCCAGTGAGAAGGCCGGGAACATACCATAGCGGTATTCCTTACCGAAGCGGGAAGAACCATCGCGGCGTAAAGTAACAGATGCCAGGTAACGGTTATCATACACGTAGTTCACTTTGCCGAAGTAGGAGAGGAGCGCATAGCCGCTGCCGCTACCGCCATTGTCTTTATTGGTAGAACCGGCGTCCAGGTAGGCGTAGTCTATATTCTCCAGTGCATAACCTTGGCGGGAAGCAGAGAAGCTTTGGTTCAGGTACTTGATGTATTCATGTCCCAGCAATGCATCAAAGCGGTGTTTACCCAGGTCCAGCTTATAATCCAGTGTGTTCTGCCAGAGATAGTTGCCGTCATAGATCTGCTGGGTCGCTGTCTGGTTGGAAGGATCAGACAGGAAGCCGGAAGTATAGGATTTACGCAAAGTACGCTGATAGCTGCCATTGAAATCCACGCCCACGCTGGTGCGAAAATGCAGGTTAGGCAGAGGATAAGCATCTGCATATACATTTCCGAATACGCGATAGAAATGATTCGTATTCTGTTTATTGTCTTCGATCAGGCGCACAGGGTTATGGCGGTCCGTCATGCCGGGTGCAGGGCCGCCCCAGCCGCCATCTACAGTATGTACAGGCACTACCGGTTGCTGTACCAGGGAAGTGAACATCACATCACTGATCGGTATCAGCCTGTTGCGTATATACGATACGTTGAGGTTTTCACCGATCTTCAGTTTGCCGTTCAGGAAATTATAATCTGTGTTCAGCCTGGCAGTAAGTTTCTTGCTGTTCGATTCTTTTACAATGCCCTTGTTGTCATAATAGCCCAGCGAGAACAGGGTACTGCCCCGTTCACTGCCGCTGCTTACGGAAACATTGTATTGCTGGATTATGGATGTCTGCGCTATTTCATCATACCAGTAAGTATTGGCGGGCCGCATGGTTTTGGCGGCGTCTATGAATTCCGGGTAAATGATCTTGTTCAGCACCGGGTGATCATAATCACCGTTCCAGTCATACTGATAGATCTGGTTGTTGTTTGGATTGGTACGGTCGTTCACAGATGCCTGCCAGTAGGCCCTTCCGCGCCCGTCTGCATCCAGTGTCTTTTGCTTTTTGGTATAGAATTGTACAGACGTAGAGGCATCCACATCTATCCTGGTAAATCCTTTACGCCCTCTTTTGGTGGTCACGATGATAACGCCGTTGGCTGCACGTGATCCGTAGATAGTGGCGGAAGAAGCGTCTTTCAGTACCTGTATGGTGGCAATATCATCCTGGTTCAGTTCCTGCAGGCCGCGTTTGGTAGGCACGCCGTCAATCACATACAGCGGATCATTATTGCCAAGTGTGCCGATGCCGCGCACACGTACGGTAGCCTCGCCGGAAGGTGCGCCGTTACTGGTAATGAATACGCCTGGTACACGTCCCTGCAGCGCCTTTACAGGATTACCCAAAGGGATGTCTTTGATGGCGCCTACATCCACTACAGATACGGCGCCGGTAAGGTCAGCCTTCTTCTGTGTCTGGTAGCCGGTTACCACAACGGCTTCCAGGTTACTGGCGTCCCTTTCCATTTCAAGACTAATATTTCCGGTGGATGGCACATTAGCCGAAGCCCTTTTCATGCCTACATAAGAGAAGGAGATCGTCTCTCCCGGCGCAGCGGCGATGGAAAACCTGCCTGCGCTGTCGGTAATAGCCGACTGATTTTTGACCTGTACAGTAACGCCCGGTAAGGGGATTTGTGTGCTTTTTTCGGTGACAGTGCCAGTCACCTTTTTCTGTTGTGCAAAACTGCTGATACCCATCAGCAGGATTGCCAGAATAAGTAGACAATCTTTCATACGAACGTGGATTTTAGATGATGTGAGTGATCAGATTTTTAGCGCGTCTGCTTCGCTGATGTCATAATCCGGACAAGCGCCCTTGTAAGTGGTGATAGTTGCAGCCAGTCTGTTGGCAAAATCCAGCATAGTATCGGGATCGGCCTTTTGAATGAGCATGGCAATGATAGCGGCCAGGAAAGAGTCGCCGCTGCCCACCGTATCCGTTACAGGCACCCGGTAGCCGGGATGCTGATACGATTGGCCTTCCATATTCAGTATGGCCCCATTGGCCCCCCTGGTGATGACGATCGTGGAAATATGGAACCGGTCCTGCACCAGCTTGATGCGGTCTTCAATGCTCTTATAGTTGGTGAACCAGCCGGTAACCAGCTCCAGTTCATCTGCATTCATTTTAAGGATATGCGCCTTTTCCAGCAGGGCCTCTATCAGCGGACGGCTGTAATAGGGCGCCCGCAGGTTGATGTCCAGCACCTTGGTGTTGGCTGCTTCCAGCAGCTCAAACAGTGTAGCCCTGGATGTTTTGTTACGGGTAGCCAGGCTGCCGAATATAAAGTAGCCGGTAGCTTCCACCATCGCGGTGGTAGCAGCATCGGGAACAATATGGTCCCAGGCCGCAGGCGAAACAATATCATACTGCATATCGCCCTGTGCGTCCTGTTCGGCATGCACAATACCGGTGGGCACGTCATAGTCCAGCTGTATGTAGTCGGTGCAAACGCTTTTCCCTTTCAGGATGTCCAGCAGTTTGCGTCCCCGCTCGTCAATGCCTATACGGGTGATCATGGCCGGATGGCAGCCCAGCTTGTGCAGGTGATAAGCCACGTTCATGGGCGCGCCGCCGGGTTGCGGACCAGAGGGCAGCAGATCCCACAGCAGTTCTCCGTAACATACGGCCTGGTGCGCTTGCATTGGTTGATAGTTCATGGCGATGATATTAGTGCATGATAAGAGTAGTCTCCAGTTGTTCCAGCGATTTACCTTTCGTTTCCGGCATCACTTTCCATACAAACAACAGCTGCAATACCATCATGATACAGAAGAACAGGAAAGTGTGCCCGCCGCCCAGGTCCTCTGCCAGTATGGGAAAGGAGAAGGCCACCACAGCGGCCATTACCCAGTGCGTAAGGCTACCCAGCGTTTGCCCCTTGGCCCTTACCTGGTTGGGGAAGATCTCTGAGATAAATACCCAGATCACAGCTCCCTGCGAAAAAGCAAAAAAAGCGATGTATACCAGCAGGGCAACGGTAACGGCTATGCCGCCCAGGTCATTGGTGTAGAAGGCCCGTGATACAAGTCCCAGTGTCACGATCAGTCCCAGGGAACCTATCAGCATCAGCGTTCTCCGCCCGATGCGGTCAATAAAATTGATGGCGATGAGGGTGAACACGAAATTCACAAAGCCGATCCCCACACTGGAAAGCAGGGAGGATTGCTTGCCCAGTCCCGTCATTTCAAATATGCGCGGAGCATAATAAATGATGGCGTTAATCCCCGACACCTGGTTGAACACGGCAAAGGTCACCGCCAGGAACACCGGGAAACGGTGTTTGCGGGAGAACAGCGACTCCCCGGCGGTATGCTGATTACTTTGCATATCATTCCGGATAGCGGCTATTTCTGCTTCATAATTTTCCGGGCTGATGATCCGCATGGTGTTCGCGGCCTCCGCAATCCGTCCTTTCTTTACGATCAGCCAGCGCGGGCTCTCCGGCACAAAGTTTAACAGCAGCAGAAAGAGGGCGGAGGGAAGCACCTGCACACCCAGCATCCAGCGCCAGGCCGTTTCGCTTTCCTGCCCGATAAGGTAATTGGACAGGTAAGAGATGAGGATGCCCAGCACGATATTGAACTGGAACAATGCCACCAGCTTGCCCCTTGAACGGGCCGGTGATATTTCTGATATGTAGATAGGTGCGGTTACGGAAGAGGCGCCCACCCCGATGCCCCCCATGAAACGGAAAAGCAGGAATACCCCCCAGTTGGTGGCCAGTGCAGTGCCCAGTGAAGCAAGCAGGTAAAGGGCCGCGATCAGTATTAAAGTCTTTCTCCTGCCCAGTCTTTCAGAAGGAATACTGCCCAGCAGGGATCCCAGGATGGTGCCTATTAATGCAATAGATACCGTAAGGCCATGCTGGAAATGATCCAGCTGCCAGTATTGCTGGATAGATTGTTCCGCCCCGGAAATAACTGCTGTATCAAAGCCGAAAAGAAAACCGCCTAGCGCTACCACTATGCTCCAGAAGAAGACTTTTTTCATCATAACGTGAATGGATTTGTTGCCAAGCTATCGTAATGACATACAAAAGCGCTATGCCTCCGTTTCAATCACTTTCAAAATTGTATCATTTGGTAATAAAACACTATGCGTTAATAGTCAGTATAAAAAGCATCGGTTTATTTCGTAATTTTAAGAGAGTGTTTCAAATTTGTACCAGGGCTTTCTACTTTTGTATCATTATTATGCCACGTTATTGTATTCATCTGCCAATAGTTTTATTGATCGTCCTGACCTGCTGGGCAGGCTGCCGTCCTTCTCCTCCTGTTAAACATTACCGGATCGGTTTTTCACAGTGCGGCGACGCCGACCACTGGCGAAAGTCTATGCTGGCAGAAATGCAGCGGGAGCTGTCCTTCCACCCCGGTATTGAGCTGATCTATAAACAGGCAGACGATAACAGCGAGCTGCAGATACGCCAGGTAAAGGAGCTGCTGGCCCGGGATATTGACCTGCTGATCATCTCTCCCAATGAGGCGCGCCCACTCACCCCTGCCGTAGAAGAAGTATATAATAAAGGGATTCCCGTGATCGTAGTAGACCGCAAGATCGCTTCTGCCAAATACACAAACTATATAGGGGCCGATAATCACCAGGTGGGCCTGATGGCCGGCGAATATGTGGCAGGCCTCTTAAAAGGGCAGGGAAACGTAATAGAGGTGACCGGGCTGCCGGCATCCTCTCCGGCTATCGAACGGCAGCAGGGTTTTAAAGAGGCGATCGCCAAACATCCCGGCATCCACCTCCTCAGCAGCGTACGTGGTAACTGGGTACAGCAAAAGGCAGAGGAAGCGCTGGACCGCATCCCCGGAACACTGACCCAGGCCGATCTTGTTTTTGCCCATAACGATGTAATGGCCCGTGGGGCGCGGGAGGCTAGTCAGCGGGCCGGCGCACAGCACATAAAGATCATCGGGGTGGACGCGCTGCCCGGTAAAGGAGCCGGTCTTGAAATGGTGGCCAGGCGTGTACTGACCGCCTCCATGCTGTACCCTACCGGCGGTACGGAAGCCATCCGCAATGCCATCAGCATCCTGCAGCATAAAGCCCTGCCTAAAGAAACTTTCCTGCAAACATTGGTGGTAGATACCACCAACGTGCGCATGATGCAGCTGCAGACCAACAAGATAATGGCCCAGCAGCAGGATATTGAACGGCAGCAGGATATGCTGGCGGAGCAGAAAAGGGTCTATAACAGCCAGCGTACCATGCTGTATATCCTGGGCATCACCCTGGGCGCCGCCGTGGTATTTGCCGGACTGCTTTTATACTCCCGCTATCTCAACCGCCGCATTAACCGTCAGCTGGCTTTACAGAATGAAGAGATCAGCCGCCAGAGCCGCCAGCTGATAGAGTTGAGCGCAGCCACGGCAAAGGCCAACGAAGCCCGTATCAACTTCTTCACCAATATCTCCCACGAGTTCCGTACGCCCTTAACCCTGATCATCACGCCCCTGGAAGAGCTGCTGCGCCGCTCCCGTTTACAGGGCGCCGAACGCCAGCAGCTGTCTATCATCCGCCGCAACGCGATCCGCCTGCTGCAGCTGGTGAACCAGCTCATAGACTTCCGCAGGCTGGAGTTCAATAAGATGCAGGTAAAGGCGGCCGAACATGACCTGGTGCTCTTTACCGGCGAGATCATCGAATCCTTCCAGCCCACAGCACAGCAACGCAGTATCGACTGCCGTATGATCACCACCGAAAGAAGCCTGCCTGTCTGGATCGACGCTGGTATGATGGACAAGGTGCTGTTCAACCTCCTGTCTAACGCCTTCAAGTTCACGCCGGACAATGGGGCTATCCTGGTGCGCCTGGAAAAGAAGGATCACTGCGCTGTCATCAGCGTGGAAGACACGGGCATCGGTATGTCGCGGGAAGTACTGGAACATGCTTTCGATATTTTCTATCAGGGCGGCTATGACAGTCATAAAGGTTCAGGCCTCGGACTGGCCCTCTGCAAAGAGCTGGTGAACCTGCATCACGGTACGATCACTGCCCTCAGCGAACCACACAATGGCGCTGTCTTCACCGTGGCTATTCCCCTGGGCAACCAGCATTTTGCACCGGAAGAGCTGAGCTTCCAGCCGGATGCCAGTGAGCTGCCGGAAAAGGAACCGATCTATACCGCTGATCTGTTACCGCTCACAGAAGAAGAACCAGTCAATAACAGCGCCACCCGGGAAAAAGGCGTACTGCTGCTGGTTGAAGACAATCCCGAGCTGCGCAGCTTTTTAAAGCTCCGCCTCTCTGATGCCTACGAGATCCTGGAAGCAGACAATGGACAGAAAGGCCTGCAGCTGGCCTTTGAATACCTGCCGGATGGTATTATCTGTGATGTGATGATGCCTGTGAAAGATGGCAACGCCCTGTTGAAAGAGATCAAGGCGGATGTGCGCACCGCTCATATACCTGTCATATTGCTCACGGCAAAGTCTACCCCTGAGCAACAGGTAGAAGGCCTGCAGAACAAAGCGGACGCCTACCTTACCAAGCCCTTTGATTTCCAGGTGCTGCAGCATACCTTAACCAGCCTGCTGGCTAATCGTAGCCACCTGAAAGAGCATTTCACAGCGGCCATGCCTGCTGCCTTGCGTACCACCGTATCCCGTAAGGGTGATCTGCATTTCGTATCAGCATTCACGGCTATTGTGGAACGTAACATTGGCAATGAGGATTTCTCTATAGAAGACATCTATAAGCAGATGAATATCTCCAAGGTGCAGCTGTATCGCAAGGTAAAAGCGCTGATGGGGGTAAATATCAATGAATACATCCTCGATACCCGTATACAGAAGGCAAGGTATTACCTGCAGCATGAAGATCTGTCGGTAGCAGAAGTGGCTTATAAAACGGGCTTCTCATCCCCCGCATATTTTTCTACAGTGTTTAAGAGTAAACTGGGTATTTCACCTACCACGTTTAAGGGTAAACGGTAATTTTTCGTTATATTCGTCTAAACACTCCACGCTATGAAAATAGGTATTATAGGTTCCGGCGCCGTAGGCCAGACCCTGGGTGCTGCGTTCCTCGCAGAAGGCCATGAAGTAATGATGGGCACCCGCGATACAGATAAAAAGGAAGTGAAAAAATGGAAGCATGATAACAAGGGCGGACAGGCAGGCACCTTTGAAGCGGCAGCGCAATTTGGAGAGATCCTGGTACTGGCCGTAGCTGGTGGTGCAGCAGCATCAGCCATTCAGCAGGCAGGCGCGCTCAATTTCACCGGTAAAATAGTGATTGATACCACCAACCCAATAGCAGGAGTATCGCCTGAGCACGGTGTCCTGAAATTCTTTACAGACCTGGATGAATCACTGATGGAAAAGACCCAGCGCCTGATCCCCCGGGCAAAGATGGTAAAGGCATTTAATAGTGTCGGCAGTTCACAAATGTATAAACCGGATTTGCCCGGAGGCCCGCCCACCATGTTCATCTGTGGCGATGATGAAGCCGCCAAGGGCACGGTGAGCCTCCTGCTGGCAGATTTTGGCTGGGAAACGGCTGATATGGGTAGGGCAGTAGCTGCCCGCGCAATTGAGCCTTTGTGTATGCTCTGGTGCATTCCCGGTTTTCTGCACAACCAGTGGTCACACGCATTCAAGCTGTTGAAGCCATGACCACCGGCTAAAATAGCTGCTATTACTTCCCTGCTTTTTCCAGCAGCGGCCGCGGATCAAATATAGCCCTGATGAGGCTGATCTTTCCATTTACCAGCTGGTACCAGCCTGTTCCTAATATCTTTTGCCCCTCAAGCACGATGTCGTATAACAGGCTGACATCATCCCCTTCAGCAACTGCCTGCCTGATAGTGTACTTCAGTTTCATACGCTTCATATCATCAAAATAAGCTTTCGCTCCTTCGCGCGAGCCCATTACGCCTATGAAAGCAAGGTCGTCATTCGCATATGTGCTTGCAGTGTCAAATGCTTCTTCGTTTAGTGCTTTTATAAATGCCAATACGGTTTCCTTTGCGCTGTTTTGTGCCATGATTATTGATTTTAACTGTCGGTGAATAATGCTTTGTCTATTGAGCAGCAAAGATCATTCTAAATATTTGTCAATACCCCCTGCTATATGTTTCCCTTTCTTTCAGATAACCCGCGCTGTTACCATCACCGGTCCTGAATTTTGTCATGATTGTTTTCCTGCTTTCCCAGCCCGCCAGGTAACAGTCAAAATGTAAATGCGGGCCGCTGGTCCAGCCGGTATTACCGCTATAGCCAATAAGGTCTCCCTTGTTTACATGGTCGCCGGGGCGCACCGTAGCGCCGTCTTTTTTCAGGTGTATATATTCCGCAAAGGTGCCATCAGCATGATAGATCTGTATATAATTGCCGTACTGCTTACAGCTTTCCTGGGGGCATCCCTGGCTGTTACTTTGCTCTACCTTTACCACCACACCTTCACGCGCAGCCAGTATCTCTGTGCCTTCCGGCATAATAAAATCCAGCGCATATTGCCCCTGATGCGAGAAGCTGCCATTATAGCCCTGGTAAACCAGGTGGCCGGATCCCTGCCGGTAAGGAAGATCATAGTCGTAAGTGCTGTCGTATTGCTGTAGCAGCACATTGCCCGGCACAAATTTATAATTGTATCTGAAAGTGTATGGCCGTGTAGGGTTCACAGGTGTTAGCTCACATAGCTTGAACGCTTCGGTTCTTTCGGGAACAATGAATACTTTCTCCGCAGATCTTACAACACGCATGTTGTCAAGATAAGTATCCACTTGTACAGAAGCAGGACAAAGCCCGGCATTGGCAGCATACAGAATGATGGTAGTGCCTCTTTGTGCGGTGTACACTTTTACTTCCTGCTGCGCATAGGTTAAGCTGGCGTAGCAACACAGTAATAAGCCGAAAAGGGATCGCATAATGTATTTGAGTTAAAGCAGCTAATTTACAGTAAGCTTTCCGAATTCGAATGGCCCCGGCAGTGGCTATATAGCTCGCCTCAGGAAGCTGCATCAATAGCAGCGGTGACCTGCCTGTACGCTTTCAGATACTTGTTCAGCCGCGCAATATCTTCCGCTTTTACCTCCGGCATCCGCCGTATGTCCATGTTATCCGTCAGGTCGTTCAGCTTTACCTGGCAGGCCAGGCGATTAGGCAGTATGCGTGAGGTGAAATGATCGTAATCTTCGTCAGGAGATAATTTCGTTACACAGCGTAAAGCTTCCAGTATGCGATCGCTGAAGCCTTCCGCAGCCAGCTGCTCAAATGTCCAGTCCGTATCTTCCACCACATCATGCAATACGCCACAGATCTTCTCTTCTTCTGTCTTCCCCATGTTCATGACCCGGGTAACATGACCAAGATAAGGCGCCCCGTATTTATCAGTTTGCTGCTTGTGCGCCTCAAAGGCTATTTCAATGGCTTTTTGGAGTGTCATAGTGTAAATATAGCCAAAAGCGCTATTTTCATTGATATTATGTCAGTTTGACAATAAAATTGTCCATCATTTACAGTTATATTTTCCATTGTGTGCACGCCACACAGTAGATAAATTTGTATGCATATACCCGTTTGGCTTTTAGCACACTGTTAATCAATAACTAGAGATTCCACATTATGAAAAAACCAAAGTTACTGATAGCCCTCGCCGGCATCTTATGCGGCAATATTTTTTTCTTACATGCGCAACAAAAGCTTCCTTTGGCAGGCGAGTGGCATTTTAAGCTAGATAGGGAAGATAAAGGACTTGATGAGCAATGGTACAGGCAACAGCTGAAAGACCCGGTGAAACTGCCCGGCAGCATGCAGGCACAGGGCTATGGTGATAAGCCGTCTGTACGTATCAAGTGGATCGGTGAAAGAAGCGAACTGTTCCTGCAGCAGGAAAAATATGCACCTTACCGCAGTGATGAAAATTATAAATTCCCCTTCTGGCTCACACCCGTAAAATACTATACCGGAGCAGCTTGGTACCAGCGCGAAGTGAACATCCCCGCAAGCTGGAAAGATAAACATATCACCTTAACGCTGGAACGCTGCCACTGGAGCAGCACCGTCTTTGTAGATGATCAGCCCGCAGGGGCAGACAGCAGCCTGGCTACACCACATGTATACGATCTCAGCGCTTTGCTCACGCCGGGTAAACACACACTCAGTATCAGGATAGATAACCGCTATGTAGTGGACGTAGGCGAGAATGCACACAGCGCCAGTGATCAGACCCAGGGCACCTGGAATGGTATTGCAGGAAATATCGCCCTCGAAGCCGGCGATCCTGTGTTCATCAAACAGGTACAGGTACTCCCGGATCTGACTGCTAAAACAGCGACCGTAAAGATCTGGCTGGGACATATAGCTTCGCAGTCCTCCGCAGGTAAGCTTACGCTGCGTGCACAATTGCAGGGCAAAGGCAGTACCCTGCCAGCGCTCACGCAGAGCTTCTCAGCACAGGATAGCCTTGTCACGCTCCAATACCCTATGGGGAATGATCCGCAGCTGTGGGATGAATTTCATCACCAGCTGTATCAGCTCTCCGTTCAATTGCAGACGGATGACAACAAATACAAAGATGAACATAAGCTCCGCTTCGGTATGCGCAGCATCCGCGCCCAGGATGATAAGATCTTCGTGAACGATCGTCCCATTTTCCTTCGCGGTACATTGGAATGCGCCATCTTCCCGCTCACCGGTTATCCGCCAACCGATACGGCTTCCTGGGGCCGCATCTTCCGCATCCTGCAGGCGCATGGCCTCAACCATATGCGCTTCCATTCCTGGTGCCCGCCCGAAGCTGCTTTTATAGCAGCCGATAATGCAGGTATCTATCTGTCCGTTGAAGTAGACGCCTGGGCCAGGTTAGGCGATGGCAAACCGATAGACCGCTACCTGTATGAAGAAAGTAACCGTATTGTGGCTGCCTATGGCAATCATCCTTCTTTCTGTTTGCTGGTGCCCTCCAATGAACCGCACGGTGATAAGAAGCGCGATGCCTACCTGGCGGCTTTCGTTCAGTACTGGCAGCAGAAAGACAGCCGCCGCCTGTATAGCGCAGGCTCCGGCTGGCCGCTCCTTACACAGAATGATTACCACATCACACCCGAGCCGCGTATCCAGGGCTGGGGCGAAGAGCTGAAAAGCGTGATCAATGCACAGCCGCCTAATACCCTGTTTGATTTTAAAGAGAAGATGAAGAAGCTGCCTGCACCCGGCAAACCGGTAGTGGCGCATGAAATAGGGCAGTGGTGCGTATATCCCGATTTTACAGAAATAAAGAAATACACAGGTTTACTGCAGGCGCGCAACTTTGAGATCTTCCGCGACTTTATGAAAAAGGAACAGCTGCTGCCACAGGCGCATGACTTCCTGATGGCCTCAGGCAAGCTGCAGGCGCTTTGCTATAAAGCAGACATTGAAGCAGGCATGCGCACCAGCTACGCCGGCTACCAGCTGCTGGACCTGCACGATTTTCCCGGACAAGGTACCGCACTTGTTGGCATCCTGGATCCCTTCTGGAACAGCAAACCTTACTTTACACCGGCTGCATTCCACCGCTTTTCTTCCGCCACCGTTCCACTGGCGCTGATACCAAAGTTCACCTGGAAGAATACGGAAACCTTTACCGCAAGTGTACAGGTATCGCACTTCGGAAAAGACCGTTTGCAGCAGGTGCCCCTGCGCTGGCGTATAACAGGAAAGGACAAACGTGTATTAGCCAGTGGTACCCTGCAGGCAGATCTCGATTTCCGTACAGATAACCCGGCAGGCAACATCTCTTTCGATCTCTCCCGCATAAAAGCGCCAGAAAAGCTGAACCTGGAAATAAGCGCAGGCAAACTGGGACTGAACGATTGGGACTTCTGGGTATACCCGGATAAGGTGAACACCACAACACCCGCCCATCTGATCGTAACAGAAACCCTTACACCGCAAATACAGCAACAACTGGAGAACGGCGCTTCTGTACTGCTGCTCCTCAATGGGAAGATCAAACCCGGTAAAGGGAAGGAAATAAAGACCGGCATGTCTACCGTATTCTGGAACACCGAATGGACCAGCGGCCAGGGGCCGCATACCCTCGGTATCCTGTGCAAACCGGAGGCTCCCTTGTTCAGGAGCTTCCCAACAGAGTATTACAGCAACTGGCAATGGTGGGATCTGTTGCATACTGCCCAGCCCATGGACCTGCACGGTTTCCCCGCATCATTGACGCCTTCCGTACAGCTGATAGATACCTGGTTTGATGCCAGGAAACTGGCCCTGCTGTTTGAAGCACAGGTAGGCAAAGGTAAGATCATGGTCAGCTCCATGGATCTTACGCATGACCTGGAACAGCGTCTCAGTGCGCGTCAGCTGTACAGCAGCGTGCTGGCACATATGGAGGGAAAAGATTTCAAACCGGCTGTAGCAGTGGATATAAAAGATATTCAGGCCTTATATGAATAAACGTTTCGCCCGCTTTAGATTTCTTCACTATTAAACCCATTTTTATGCAAAGAACAATGACCAGGTTATGCAACCTAATTTGCATGCTGTTGCTATGCCTGCTATGCACTTCCCGGCTCTCTGCACAAACGGGATCAGTGGTAACAGGAACGGTAACAGATTCTGCCAATACGCCATTGCCCGGCGTAAGCATCACAGAGAAAGGAAAAACTACCGGCACGGTCACAGGGCCGGATGGAAAGTACAAGATAACAGTCAGCAACCCTAACGCTACATTGGCATTCACATTCATCGGTTACCAGCCGCAGGATGTGCCGCTCAATGGCCGCGCAGCTGCCAATGTGCAGCTGCAGCAAGGCTCCAGGCAGCTCGGTGAGCTGGTGGTGGTGGGCTATGGCACCATTCGCAAATCCGATCTTACGGGAGCGGTTGCTTCTGTAAAGGCCGGCGACCTGGTAACCGCCGGTATGAATAACGTCTCCAAAGCATTGCAAGGCAAGATCGCCGGCGTACAGATAGAGTCTGCCGGCGGCGACCCCGGCTCCGGTACCCGCGTTCTGGTGAGAGGGGTAGGTACCCTGAATAACAACAGCCCCCTGTATATTGTAGACGGCGTACAGGTAAGCGGTATTAACAATTTGATGCCTTCCGACATCGCTTCTATTGAAGTGCTGAAAGATGCATCTGCCGCAGCTATTTACGGTTCCCGTGCCGCCAATGGCGTAGTGCTGGTCACTACCCGCTCCGGCGCCGGCGGTAAAACGGCGATCAGCTTCAACGCTTATTATGGTGTGCAGAAACTGGCCAGGAAGCTGGATGTATTGAATGCAAGCGAGTGGGCAACCGTTAGTAATGCCGCCCATGATGCTGCTGGTGTTCCCCGCCTGGATATCGCAAAGAATCCAGACTCACTGGGCGCGGGTACTGATTGGCAGGATGAGGTTTATCGCACCGCCCCCATACAGAGCTATGAGCTCAATATCAGCGGTGGAGGAGAGAATAGCAATTACAGTATCTCCGGTGGCTACTTTAACCAGGAGGGCATTGTAAAAGTGACGGGCTATAACCGCCTGAATCTTCGCATCAAATCTGAAACCACCAAAGGCCGTTTTAAGATAGGCGAAACCGTTATTATTTCCCGCGAGAAGACCATTACCATGCCTGGCGGCTGGGGCGGTCAGGGTGGTAACCCGGTGGGCTCCGCCGTGAAGATGATCCCGGTTTTCCAGGTGTATGATCCCACTGCACAGGGCGGCTATGCAGGCGCTTATGGCCCTGTGGTGAATGTGGCCAATCCCATGGCACAGCTCAACCTGGAAAGTATCTGGAACAGGTATACGAATGTGATCACTAATGCCTACGCAGAAGTATCATTGTTCAAAGGATTGACCTATAAGTTCAACCTGGGTTATATCTACACCGGCGGACAGGCATACGATTATGCGCAGCGCTACAAAGTAGGAGAGCTGTTTGCCCATGCCACCAACGATCTCTGGGAAAGACGCGACGAACGTAATTTTGTAATGGGTGAGAACACCCTGAACTACAACAATACTTTTGGCAAACACCGGCTGCAGGTATTGGCAGGTTATGCTTCACAGGTGAGCCGCTTCCGCACAGACTCTGCTTCCGTACAGGATCTGCCGGATGGTGTAAAAGTACTGGACGCCGGCGCTGGTGTGCGCAGCAGCGGTGGTTATGAGCTGCAAAGCGGCCTGCTGTCTATATTAGGCAGGATCGTATATTCTTATGACGATCGCTATCTCCTCACAGCAAGTTTCCGCCGTGATGGTTCCTCCCGCTTTTCTCCGGCACACCGCTATGGTAACTTCCCTTCTATAGCATTAGGCTGGAACATCGGCAACGAAGAGTTCTTCAAACCGCTGAGTAAAACGATCAGCCAGCTGAAGCTGAGAACCAGCTACGGTATCCTGGGTAACCAGGAAATGGCCGATTACCAGTACATCGCTACTATCGCCACTAATCTCAACTACGTAACCGGCATCGACCAATCTAAATGGTACGGCGCCATTCAACGTGCGCTGGTAGATCCCAACATCAAATGGGAAAATACTTCTACCTTCAACGTAGGGGTGGATGCAGGTTTCTTTGACAACAAACTTACCTTAACGGCAGACTACTACATCAAACATACTACAGACATTCTCATGAACCTGCCTATCCCCGGTTCCGTTGGCGTTACCTCTGACCCGGTGATGAATGCAGGCGCCATCTTCAACAGGGGCCTTGAAATAGCCGCCACTTACAACGGGCGTTTGGGAGAGCTTTCCTACGGCGTTAATGCAACATTCGCCTTAGACAGGAATAAAGTGGATAAGCTGCTCGGCGGCTTACCGCTCTATGGCGGACAGCCTACGCACCACGGATCATCCACTACCACTACCAAAGAAGGTGGCTCAGTAGGCTCCTTCTACCTGATCAAAACGGATGGTATCTTCAACTCACAGGAAGAGATTGATGCGTATAGGGATAAGAACGGTAACCTGATCCAGCCCAATGCTTCGCCCGGCGATATCCGCTTTGTAGACGCCAATGGCGACGGCATCATTTCCGATGAAGATAAACAGTACTGCGGCAGCGCTTTCCCTAAATTCTCCTACGGTTTGGGCTTTAATGCCCGTTGGAAAGGGTTTGACCTGAATATGTTCTTCCAGGGCACTGTTGGCAACAAGATCTATAACGGTCTCCGCATGGACCTGGATGGTATGAACCTGGAATTTAACTATTCCAAGGCCACACTGAACGCCTGGACGCCGGAGCGCCATACAGATTTTCCACGTGCTGTGATCGATGATCCTAACTACAATACCAGGGTGTCTGACCGCTTCCTGGAAAACGGTACCTATCTCCGCATGCGTTCTCTGCAGCTGGGCTATACCCTGCCCGGCGCATTATTGCGCAGAGTGGGCGCAGAGGGCCTGCGTGCTTATGTAAGCTTTGATAACCTGTTCACCATCACCGGCTATGATGGCTACAATCCGGACATCGGCCGTAGTTCGTCTATTCTTGACCGTGGAGTGGACTTTGGTCACGTAGAATACCCGCTGGCCCGTACGGCTACAATCGGTGTACAACTTAATTTCTAACGCACTCAAAGAGATTCTTATGAAACGATATATCATGTATACATGTCTGTTGACGGTCCTGTTCATGGGATGCAGCAAAGACTTCCTCGATAAAAAGAACCCGAATGCGGTAGCGGTCGACGATTTCTGGAAAACAGAAGCAGATGTGCTCTCCGCTTTAGGCTCCACCTACAACCTGCTGCGTAACGTAAATACCGGTTACTGGGGTGTGCGCGGCGTAGAGTTGTCCAATGGCAGGGGAGATGACTTTTTCATCCGCAACGATGTAAAAGACCTTTACTCGCTGTCTACCTTCACCAATAACCCCGACAACGGCGTATTGAACAGCCTCTGGGAAGGCTCTTACCAGGCTATTTTCAGGGCCAACCAGATCCTGGAACGTACAGATGGTATCGGCGCGATTACCGACGAGAATAAGAAACAATACAAAGCAGAAGCACGCTTCCTTCGCGCGCTCAATTACTTTATCCTGGTAACTAATTTCGGGGATGTGCCTATCCGTTTAACGATACCTGCAGGTACGGAAGAGTATCCTATCGCCAAATCTCCTGAAGCCGATGTGTGGAAACAGATAGAAGAAGACCTTACTGCCGCAGTGACGGATCTGCCTGTTGCCTGGCCCTCCGAATGGACAGGCCGCGCTACCAAAGGAGCCGCCATTGGCTACCTGGGAAAGGCCTACCTGTATCAAAAACAATGGGCCAAAGCGGAAGCTGCGTTTAAACAGCTGCTGGCAGCGCCCTACGCTTACAATCTCACGGCGAATTATGAAGATAATTTCCTGGCTACCCGCGAGAATAACGAAGAATCTGTATTCGAGATCCAGATCCAGGATGTGGGCGGCGCCAATCCCTGGGCCACTTCTGGTCCCGCTGAATCAATCGGCGTTACCACTGCGCAGGAATTTGCGCCCTCGCTGGTATCCGGCTGGTTTGAGGCGTATCCAACCAATAAGGTGCTCAATGAGTTTAAGAAGGAGAAAACAACCACCGGTGATTTTGATCCGCGTATGTACGCCACCCTGGTATGGCAGGGACAGGAAGGCCTGTTCTACAAACAAGCCATCTCCAAATTTTTCCCTACCGAGTATTCCTTTACTTCCCGCTTTAAGAAATACCAGAACTGGCAGAATGAAAATGAGCTGAGAGGTACCGGCGGCGGTAACTACACTTCCAACATCAACGAGCGCGCTTTACGCTTTGCGGACATCCTGCTGATGTATGCAGAAGCACTGACGATGCAGGCCCGTCCTGCAGAGGCCTATGCTCCTGTTAACCGCATCCGTAGCCGTGCTAAACTGGCTAATCTCCCTGCCGGCTATACGCAGGACCAGATGATGGCAGAGATCCGTCACCAGCGCATGATTGAGTTCTGCCGCGAAGGCTTGCGCTTCTATGACCTGAAACGTTGGGGCCTCCTGCAACAGGAGCTGACCAACAGCGATAAAGTAGGAAAGAATTTTTACGTAGTGAAGAAACATGATTATTACCCTATTCCGCAACAGGAGATCGATGCGAATGGTAAGATGGAACAGAACCCGCTGTGGTAAGAACAGGCTGCCTGCCGGTACGCCGGCAGGCAGTTATTTTTCGAATACTAAAATATACTATTTTAGCCTGTAATATCTAGCTATGAGGACCATCTTTATTATCACAGGTATATTGCTGCTCTTTGCAGCCTGCAGGCAGGAAGGAACTCCGCCCACCGTTATTTCGCTCACCTATACGCAGAACGATATACAGAAACAGTTTGACACGCTGTATGATCACCAGCAAACTACGGCCGGCGTATACAAAGGCATCACCGAACAGGCCCTGGCCATCTGTCACGACAGTACAAACAATTCCACCACCAGTGTGCAAAACGTATTCTCCAGCATGTACCTTAACCAGCATAGCGGCAATTACGACTGTGTGACTACCACGGTCTTCCAGTTCCTTGGAGGCACCATCACGGCTACAGGCGTATTTTCGCTGACGCCCGGTGATACTATCGCACCCAATCACGACTTCCCTATTACGGGCGGAGCAGGTCTTTATACCAACGTTTACGGCACCTACACACGTCAATACAGTAATGGTGTTTATCGTGTTAAACTACAGTTTTATAAGCTTCCGTAAATAAATCCCGTAGCTTTATACAGCAAACTTTTCTACATGGCTACAGTACCCCTTGCAAGCGCTGCCGGTAAATGGCTCATGGTATCCGCCATCATGGCCTCTGCCATGGCGTTTATTGATTCCACCGCATTGAATGTGGTATTGCCTTCCATACAGAAAAGCCTGAACGCTACCGGGCCAGATCTGTTCTGGATCCTCAATGCGTATTTATTGATGCTGTCTTCTCTGATGCTGATCGGTGGCGCACTGGGCGATAAGCTGGGCCGTAAAAAGGTCTTTCTTACCGGCATTGTTATTTTTATTGCAGGCTCGGCTGCCTGCGGACTTGCGCCCAATGTACTGCTGCTGATCTTTTTCCGGGTACTGCAGGGTATAGGAGGCGCATTGATGATCCCCGGAAGCCTCGCCCTGATCTCTTCCTCCATTCATGAAAAGGAACGGGGGAAAGCCATCGGCACCTGGTCTGCCTTCACCACAGTGGTCACCATCGGCGGCCCTATCCTGGGTGGCGCTCTCGCCGATGCCGGCTACTGGCGGTATATATTCTTCATCAACATTCCCATCGGAATAGGCGCGATACTGATCCTCTGGAAGAAGGTAATGGAAACCAGGGATGAAAGCGCGGATGATAAACTGGATTTTCCAGGCGCCGTTACCGTTATGCTGGGACTGGCGCTCTTCACCTTCGGGTTTCTCCGGATGCCGGCTGTAGGCTTCAGCCACTGGCAGGTATACGGATCGCTGGCACTCGGCTTGTTGTTGCTGATAGCATTTGTCTACATCGAAAAGAAAAGCCCGCACCCCATGATGCCCTTGCAGCTTTTCGCTAACAGCAGCTTCTCCGGCGCTAACCTGCTTACCTTCTTTTTGTATGCCGGCTTAGGGGCAGGTATGTTGTTCCTTTCCCTGAACCTGGTGCAGGTGCAGGGCTATAGCCAGCTGCAATCCGGGCTTACCTTCCTGCCCTTCACAATACTGATGGTATTGCTGGCGCGTTTTGCAGGCAGCCTGGCAGATAAGATCGGGCCCAGGCCCTTGCTTATCGCTGGTCCTGCCGTAGCGGGAGCAGGCCTGCTGCTCTTGTCTTTTGTTAAGCAAACCCCGGGACCTTCGGCTTATTATTCCACCTTCCTTCCCGGTGTGATCGTATTGGGCCTGGGTATGTCCTTTACCGTAGCACCACTCACAGCAACGGTGATGGGCGCTGTGAGCGAACATTTCTCAGGTACTGCTTCAGGTATCAACAATGCACTGTCGCGTATTGCAGGCGTTTTTGCAAATGCCATCTTTGGCGCCCTGGCAGTGTTGTTCTTTTCTGCTTCCCTGCAAAACGGGCTGGCGCCTTTAGCCCTTGATAACAAGGCCAAACAGGAAGTGCAGCAGCAGTCTGCCGAATTGGGTAATGCCACCGTCCCTGCATCGCTTAAGGCAGCCGATAAGGAAAAGATCCAGGTATTATATCACAACAGCTTTATTGCCGCCTATGGCAGAATTATGCGTATAGCCGGTCTCTTAGGCTTTGCCGGCGCCCTGATGTCATTCTTCTTCATCAGGAGCAGTGCGGTTAAAAAGCATGCCCTTAAATCGTAACAATTATTTCATCCGGACGTACGATATCTTAGGGCAATATTGCGTAATAAAAGAAAATAATATATCTTAATCCCTATGAAGATCCGCATCATCAGGAAATTCCTGGAATACGTATACAACAACTATGTTGGCAACTTTATAGGCTTTGTGATCGGTATGATCTCCACGCGCCTGGTATCCCACTACTTTACTACCCGCAGCATCAAAAACCTATGGGGCCTGGCCGCCCGTAAAACAGTGGTAGACAAACAAACCTACAGCACCATGGAGTGGGCCATCTCCATCATCATCGGCTTCATCGTATTTGAGCTCGTGTCCAAATGGCTGAAGAAAAGGTTGGATGCATTGTTGCCGAAATACAAGCTTACCCAGTGGATGGTAGCGCAGGAAGAGAAAGAGCAGCTTGTATCGAAATAGATCATGCACTGTTCAGAAATGAACAGTTTCCCCCAAACGTTTAATTTTAATAGACTGTAAATTAGTTGTTTAAGCGCTGGCATGTTTTTCGAAGCTGCAATGCTTTACTGCCCCCCTTATGCTCAAAAACTACCTAAGGATCGCTTTCCGCAATCTTGCCAGGAACAAGATGCAATCCCTCATTAATGTTGCCGGCTTATCAGCAGGTATCGCTGTAGCAATGCTGATCGGTCTCTGGATCTGGGATGAGCTGTCATTTGACAGGTACCACCGGGATTATGATGCTATCGCACAGGTAATGCAGCACCAGGAACTGAACAGCGAAGTAAGAACACAAGGCAAGGTGCCCATCCCCCTGGGTGAAGAATTGCGTACCACCTACGGTAGTGAGTTTAAGAAAGTAGTAATGTCATCCGTTACCGATAACCACATCCTTGCAGTAGAAGGAAACAAGCTGGTAAAGACCGGTAATTATATGGAGGCAGATGCGCCGGCTTTATTCGGATTAACGGTTATAAAAGGCGCTTCAAAGGGATTGGCTTCCCCTTCATCTATTATGCTCTCTGAGTCTGTTGCAGGTGCGCTTTTCGGCAGCGCAGATCCCATAGATAAAATGTTGAAGTTTGATGATAATGCACAATTACGGGTAACAGGCGTCTATAAAGATCTGCCGCTGAACACCACATTAAGTAACGTGTTGTTTATTGTTCCATGGGAGCTGCAGGGACAGCGCGTGCAGCAAAATATCAATAACTGGGGAAATAACGGCTGGCTGATCTATGTACAGCTGGCAGATAAGGCAGACATCAGCAAGGTATCCGCAAAGATCCGGGATATCAAGTTCCGGAAAACAGACAATGGGGATGAACGGTTCAAGCCTGCTATCTTCCTTCATCCTATGCGGCAATGGCATCTGTACTCTCAGTTCAGGAACGGCGTCAACATAGGCGGCAGGATCCAATACGTATGGCTGTTCGGTCTTATCGGTGGTTTTGTGCTCCTGCTGGCATGCATCAACTTTATGAACCTGAGTACAGCGCGCAGCGCCAAAAGGGCAAAAGAAGTAGGTATCCGGAAGTCTATCGGCTCGCTGCAGGCACAGTTGGTAGCCCAGTTCCTGACCGAGTCGCTGCTCCTGAGCGGCTTTGCATTGGTCTTTGCTATATTGCTGGTATGGCTGATGCTGCCGCTGTTTAATGAGGTAGCAGGCAAAAACCTGGTGTTACCCTGGCTTCATCCCGGCTTCTGGCTCACAGGCATCGGCTTCGGTATTGTTACCGGCCTGCTTGCCGGTAGCTACCCGGCATTTTATCTTTCCTCCTTCCAGCCGGTGAAGGTGCTAAAGGGTACGTTCAGGGCAGGGCGGCCGGCGGTGCTTGCGCGCCGTGCCCTGGTGGTCTTACAGTTCTCGGTGTCTGTGATACTGATCATAGGCACCCTCGTTGTGTTCCGCCAGATACGGTTTACACAGAACAGGCCTGTTGGATATGACCGGAATGGGTTGATCACTGTTAAGACCCTTACTCCCAATATCTACAATCATTTTGCTGCCTTTCGTAATGACCTGGTCAATACGGGTGCGGTAGCCGAAGTGGCGCAGTCTTCCACCCCCGTGACAGAATCAAATAACGAACAGTCAAATTTTGACTGGAAGGGCAAGGAAAGCCGTGGTAATACGCAAAACTTTGCCACCGTAGGCATCTCCAAAGAATATGGGAAAACGGTTGGATGGCAGTTCATTGACGGCAGGGATTTCCGCTCAGGCCCTGATGGCGCCGATGCCCTGAGCTTTGTACTGAATGAGTCGGCAGCAAAGCTGATGGGCTTTGACCAGCCGGTGGGCGAAACAGTGCGCTGGATGGGATATTCCTTCCGCATCATCGGGGTTGTTAAAGATATGGTGATGCAGTCGCCTTTTGACCCTGTTGTTCCTGCTATTTTTTATATGGCTCCCTGGAGGGTAGGGGTGCTGAACATAAGAATAGATCCCGGCACGGATGCGGGCACTGCCCTGCAGAAAATAGAAGAGGTGTACAAACAGTATAACCCCGGCCAGCCATTCGAATATAAATTTGTAGATGACGAGTATGCGCGGAAATTTGCTGCAGAAGAACGGGTTGGAAAGCTTTCCGCCTTCTTCGCCATGCTGGCTGTTTTCATTTCCTGCCTGGGCATATTCGGCATGGCTTCGTTCATGGCAGAACAGCGTACAAAAGAGATCGGCGTACGTAAAATATTAGGGGCTAACGTATTCAGCATCTGGCAGCTTTTATCCAAAGAGTTTGTGATGCTGGTGACGGCCTCTCTGCTGATTGCCGTCCCCCTTGCCTGGTACTTTATGCATAGCTGGCTGCAGGGCTACCAGTACCGTTCAGATCTCTCGTGGTGGATCTTTATCCTGGCCGCTGTCCTTACCCTCCTGATAACACTGCTGACGGTAAGTTTTCAGACCATCAAAGCCGGGTTTGCCAATCCGCTGAAAGCATTGCGGACAGAATAGCGGCTTCCCCCGATTTATTTTCTTTTCCTGTAAGGAATTTTCATGTGCTTACCTGTCCTTATATGGACAGGAAAAACCCAATTCCACGTAATTCCCTCATTCACAAAAAACTAAGCACATGAGAATCCCAGCTATCCTCATCCTTACGCTTGCTTTCGTAAGCTGTACTAAAAAAGAAGCAACGCTTTCGGAAACAAACGGTACGCCGGCCTCCGATACCAGGCAGGCAAGCGTCGAGTCAGTACAGCCCACAAAAGCAGAAGCCCTGCTGGCCATGCAGTGCTATAACAATGCATTCTATCACCAGTATGGCACCTATGGCCCTTCTTTTAAGGCCTATTATTATTCTGATATTACCCATTCCGGCAGAACCGATTTCTGGAAATCCGCAGAAGCTATCGAAACCATTGTGGATGCTGTGTTGATCCATAACGATACGGACCTCCGCAACAAAATGGTATACCTCTATAACGGTATGCGCGACGCCTACGGTTTACTTTGGTCATCTAACAGCTTTAACGATGATGTTATCTGGGGCGCGCTGATGTGCATCCGCGCATTCCAGATCACTAACGACGGCGGTATGAAAGATATGGCCAGGAACAATTTCGACCTGGTATGGAACCGCGCCTGGGATACGAACCTGGGCGGCGGCTTATGGTGGACCACCGCCAACAATACCAAGAACGCCTGCGTGAATGCACCGGCCGCCATCTGCGCCATGTACCTCTACCAGGCCACCGGCGATGTGGGCTATCGTGATAAGGCCAAGATGATAGTGGACTGGATGGTCAGCAAATTATATGCTGCTGGTACCGGCGAAGTAAGGGGCGCCATGAATGCGGCAGGTGTAATAACAGAAGGTGCACGTACCTATACACAAGGCACCTTTATCGGCGCCTGCAGCATGCTGCATAATTACTACCCGTCCAATAACTATAAGGCAATGGCTGCAAAAGCGATGGACTATACAAAGAATGTGATGTGTAACGCACAGGGATTATTACCCGATGAATATGACAATGAAGATTGCCAGGGCTTTAAATCCATCTTTGCACGTTGGGCATGCAGGTTTGTAAAAGACCATGGTTACCAGAGCACATACTCCGCCTGGCTGAACTACAACGCAGCAGAAGCCTGGGCCTACCGGAACTCCAATGGTCTTATGTGGGGGCAGTGGTGGCGCAGAACACCAGACAATTATGTCAATAGTTTTGAAACTACCTGTGGCGTAGCCATGATGAATGGCGTTTGGTTGTTCTGATAAAAAGAAGCAGGCCTTATGCTGTTTGTCAGAAGGTCTGCTTCTTTTCAAGCTCCGGCAAGGCCTCGTCTATACGCTTGGCCAGTTCGGGTAATTTGATGGTTGGAACAGCAGGGAAGAGGTGATGTTCCAAGTGATAGAACATACTAAAGGTGATCTTGTTTTTCCAACCACCCCTTTGCGTTCTGGCTAACTCCGGAGCATGATCAGTGTCATGATGCACTGTCCATACAGCAAAGAAAGCCATCAGGAATTCTCCAGCCACCATCACAATGACATGATAGATCAGGAAGTCAATTTGGAAAAAGAAGACGACGAAAGTGAAAAGTGCGATAGATAGCAGTTCAATGATCACGTTCCTCACATAATTTTTGTTACCGGCCTGCAAGGTTACCTTGTGGATCAGGAACATATGCACAGGACCATATAGGATAGCCCCATACCAGGTCATCCTGGCAGATTTTCCTTCATAGTCTTCCTCCGATAAACAATATTTATGGTGCCTGATATGGTTGAACTTTACCGCATGTATCGAAGCCATCATAAGAATGCTGTTCAGGTAAAGGGAAAGCCACGTCAGGAACTTGTTTGTTCCAAGCGAGTTATGGAAACCGTTATGCACTTGCCTCAATGCGGTCAGAAAGAAAAATCCAGAGAATGGAAGGGCTGCTATATAATAGCCATAGTAAGCTAATATCCAGGAAATCAACACCCAGGGAATACTGAGATTATTTTCAATCAGCATTTCCCTCATTGATAGATGCCTGAGATCCTTCCATTGTACTTTTTTGACGATTTCGGTATGGGTCATATAAAGGGGTTTAAGTACAACGCCAAAGATAATGCAGGCGATTACTTTAATTCCTGATAATTGTCAGGAATTGACCCTTTGTCCTGCTATTTAACAAGTATCGCCTCCTTGCTTTTGTCCGGCAACTCCATACGCTGGAAGGAGGAGCGTGCTACCTTATTCAATAGTATCACCGGATGGGACGCAGCTCTTGTGATCTTCACGCCATCCAGCTCCAGGCCATCCATATCATCAAATACGCAGACAGTGCGAAACTCTGTACCAGTTGAGCTTAGCTTTATATTCTTCATTTTTACGCCGTCTGCATGCCTTACATAGAAACCCCAGGCAGGCAGTTCGCCAAACATGGAGAACTCAGGATAGTCGCCAATCTTCTCCGGTATATTTTCCAGGGAGTCGATATTGGAAAAAGCAATGTATTCTCTGGCGTTACCAGTATAGGCTATTTCAATATTTTCCAGGGTAATGTCTGATACCTTGTGCCCCGGTATACCGCTGATAGAAGATGGGAAAATGTTGTGCTCAAACAGTTCGCGCGGACCTTCCATCTGGTAACCGGCATCCGGCTTGCCCGCAGGCACCTGTACTTTCACATTGCTGATATAAACCCCTTTCAGGCTTCCTGGCGGCACATTTGCCTGGCGCTTGCCCAGGCGGATGAAAATAGCATTGCCGGTGTTCTTTGCAGTAACGCCACGGATGTCTATATTCTCCACTATACCGCCATCTACGGTCTCCAGTGCAATGGCAGAGCGAAAGGTATTGTATACGTAAATATCCCTTACGGTGATGTCTTTAAAGCCTCCAAAAGAAGCAGTGCCCATTTTGAATGCGCTGGCGCTGGAACGCACTTTACAATTGGCGATGTAAATATCTTCACAAAGCCTTTGCGGGTCATATGATTTCAGGCAGATACCATCGTCCGCCACATCAAAACTACTGTTGGTGAGCTTTACATGTTTGCAGTCCACCAGGTCAATGCCGTCATTATTCAGAAAGGTGTTACTTAGTACATGGATGCTGTCAATGATCATATTGCTGCAGCTGCGGTAATCCTGTATCCAGCACAAGCCGTTTTTGATAGTCACTTTTTTGATGGTGATATCCTTGCAGTTTTTAAAAAGGATCAACTTAGGACGGTTGTTTTCCTCGGGTCTCATTTGTCCCCACTCATTATACTTTTGCCATTCACGGTCCTTCAGACTACCGTTTTTCAGCATAGTATAGATGTCCTTTATCAGCAGTTCCGCCTGCCCGTCAATAGCGCCAGGTCCGGTGATCCCTATGTTTTGCTGCCCATCGGCAACGATCAGTGCGGAGGCTTTTTCCGGACCATAATCAATGCGTTTGGCAGTGGCCAGTAACACGGCATTGGCCGCCAGATGCAGTTCCACACCCGACTTTATCTCAATCACTCCCGTAACGAACTTCCCCGCAGGTACCAATACCCGCCCGCCACCATTGGCGCTGGCTTTATCAATGGCGCTTTGAATAGCAGCCGTGTTATTCGTCTTGCCATCGGCTTTAGCGCCATAGGCTACTATATTGTATGTCTTTTGCTGTGCTGTAAGCTGCAGAGAGATAAAAGTACACAGCAGGATCAGGGATATTGGCCTCATACTATTAAAATTTTCATAAAGTGTTCAACTGACACAACAAGATACATTTTAGATAGCAGATTCCTAATGCTAAGATTGTTTTCAAATTAAAAATGGCGACTTAAATGACACTCGCTTTTGCTATTTTTACTAAAACTATCTATTTACTTTGGGGTTAAGCCGTCGTAACTGCCTCATCATACTGTTCACCTGGTTAATATATTATTGGCACTGGTAAAGCCTTTCTTTTGTCCAGCTAGTAAAGCTCCAGCCTTGAACCGGTTAGCCGCAAGATAATGCTGCAGGTCTACTACCTGCACTGCTTCCAGATTGGTTTTAATTGACCAATACTTATTTGTTTTGATCAGTATAAATAGGTGATTTAAATTTGCTAGACTCTGTAATTACAGGGTGTTTAAAGCACCTTTTTATGACTTTTGGCGAACGTATTGCGCTGCAACGCAAGCAGCTTAAAATATCTCAGGATGAACTGGCTAAAAGGGTTGGAACCTCTTCCCCCATTATTGGGAGGTATGAACGTGGGGAGATCAAGCCATCTATTGATATGGCTAAAAATTGCCGATGAACTGGGCGTTACCGTAGATTATCTCATTGGTGGTTCTTCCAGCATGGTACTGGATAAAAAACTCCTCAAGCGTATGGAAGACATTGATGCCTTACCGGATGAAGAAAAAGAAAAGTTCTTCTACTTTATCGATATGGCTATCACCTACAACAAAACTAAAAAAGCATATTCTTCCAAATAACAAAAAAAGCCGCAAGCTGTTACGCTTGCGGCCCTTACAACAAAAATCTATTTAGCTTATAACCAACCGTTCTGTTGGAAGAATAATTCAAAATCGCTTTTAAACTTATTCAGGTCAAAATCCTTAATTTTCTTTATTGTGCTGATAGTATCCAACGATTTTAATATATCCTGCGCCAGCATTGGTTTTATGTCTGGTGTATTCAAATAGGTCTCATAGTCCAATTTAAGATCATAGGTCAGGCTCATAGCCTCCTGTTCTACTTGAACTCCATGATCTAGAAACACCTCCGCTTCACGTTTATAATTAGGCTTACGTGGTTTGAAAAATTGCTCAAATTTTGGGCTCATACAAATAACCCCAATGTAAAGATTACGTAAATCATCTCCATAGGATCTATTGTCAAAATAAGCTTTCAACGAAGCAACATTCTGAGATATAATGTTTATCCTATTTGATATTTCCGTTGAAGTTTCTTCAGTTATAGTAACTAGCATTTAAATATTGTTTCAGTTATCTAAAAATCTTATTCCCCGGCGGCAGTTTGCCGTGTTGAAAATAATATCCATAAATCAAAAACTTTTCCATCATCTTAATTTGTAATTGAGAGCATTGTCCGCTTCCTGTTAATGAGAAGGTAATATCTGTTGTACCGTTTGGATCACCCTTGTATGGGAACGTCGCAGTGGTCGTGGTGCCGCTTTTACAACTGAAGGAGATAGATGAATCTCTGAATTTTGAAAGCACCTCCAGCTTATGGATTAACCTTTCATCCTCCGCCTTATTAACCTCCATATCGAAAATGGTGTATCCCTTTGTTGGATAAGTGATCCTGCGCAGAGATCCAGTTAAACAAAGTACAGAATCAGTCTCCCTCGTGCCACCTGGAAGATACACATATCCTTCGTCTTCGCCTATACTGCCTATGGGACCGGCTAGATATTCTGCCGGGAAAAAGGAATTATTGGAGTTGTTATTATAAAAGCCCCAATGGTCTTGTTGAAGACTTAATCTGTCAGGCAATACACCATTGTATTCTAATTCATATGGGGTGTCTTCAGTTTCACTGGTACCTGAAAAAGGTATGGCTTTCTTCAATGTAAGCCTGTTCAATGAATAATCATACGAAAGCTTGTAGCCTCTTTTAGAAATTCCATCACTAATTGAGATCTTTTCCAGGGCATAATCGCCAGGTAAATCTCCTCTCGTTGTAGTGCTATAAATAAAAGACATTTCAACACCATTAGGGAATGCGATTTTTTTAAGCCTTTTCCCATTAATCTTCTGTGCTGTTGAACTAGCCCGATATGGCCTCGATGGTAGCGCTCCTGTTGCAGAAATGCTCATAGAGGCACTTCTTGCTATCGCATATTCATAACTGGTGTTTTCATAATCAAGCTTTATTGTATCAAGGCCAGCAGGTGTAAAAATGCGGGTTAAATACCAGGAGGAATTGTAGGTTGAATGGTAAGCCAAAGAATAAGCAACAGTTGATTCAATAGCTTCAAAAGCATATTTATACCCTGCCTCATCCGTTAATATAAACTTTACAATATTACCGGATTGGATCTCCTTTTCCACTTTTACTTGCTGCATGGAAAGCATCAGGAAATCATTATTTTTTCCAAGCATAAACTTTCCGGTATGTCCATTAAAGTTAAAATTGAAAATATCGTTCTGTCCGTCCAGTTGGTCATTGGAAATTAAACCATAAGGCCGGCCCGAGGGATCGGCGCCTGCGTTTCCATCCGTTGGAGACTGGGGCAGTGTGGAGTACAGAAAGCCAAAAGACTCTACCTCATCCGCTATCCCTCTTAATGTTCTTGTAACTATTCCACCGGCATTTAATGCCCAACCTATTCCTACATTAGATGCCACTTCATCTACTCGCACGCCGCCCGCGTGATAGTCTAGTGAGACTGACAATCTTAATGCATTTGTTTTGCCTTCGTAGTTATATATCGGGATTGTAATTTGTGGAATTCCGGTTGAAGGCCCTACGGGTATATCACCAAATTTCCCCAATGCTGCAGCGTTGGGAGATGGAGGAATTATGTTTTCTATTCCTGGATTTAACTCAACATTAGTCTGGGCATTTACCTTGATAGGAAGGAATATAAAATGGCAGAAAAACCATGCAACGATGGGTAAAGTTTTTTTTATCATAAAATGTATAACTTTCATTGGTCTTGTGATGTTTCTATTCTGAGTGGCATTTCGCATCGCTTTGCTCTATCATAATATAAATAGGTATAGAGCTTGAGTAAAATTATATTAGGGCTACGCATAGTATTTGCATACAATGTAAGTTGAAGTTTCAATCATATAATTCGAAAATCGGTTATGCTTTGGGTCAACTCATATAGGTACGCTTGTTATTATTAGACAGGAAAATGTTTTTTTATTTCATGGCATTTTCAAACAAATCAAGACAAAGAAAAATTATTTTTTTAAATGTGAAGAAATTTTTTGGGGCAACTATCACCTGGTTAAATAATTCCTCTCAGGAATACCATGCTACCTGTATCATAAAATCCCTGCTCCCGTCTTGCATCTCCCCCTTTTTCCGTATTTTCATATAAACGCTTTTTTATGGCCACTCAAACCGGCGTTTACAAGTTCACCGGCAGACTTGACAACGTCATCGGCTACTGTAGAAATGGCAAATATTTCGTTCGTAGCATGCCGGACAAAGTAAGACAAAACGCTGCCACGCGGCGTGCGTCCCGCTATTTCGGCATCGCCAGCCGGAAAGGAAAGCTCATTCGCCAGGCGTTCCGTCCCTACTTGGACATGCGCTACGACCGTACCCTCGTGAACCGCCTTAACAGGCTGTTCATACAGGCCGGCAGGAATAACTTTCCCGACCTGAAAGGCTTTCACTTCAACCGCCATACCGGTTTGGACAAAATGTTTATCATCCCACCCATACTAACGGTAAATGGCACGCTCCATATTCCCCCGCAGGAAATGCTCCCGCAAGGCGCCAACACCCACCTGGAAGTTTGTCTCATTGCCGTAAGGATAGACTTCAGGACACAGCGTCTAATAAGCACGGAAGCTTCCTCTGCGATCATCGGCCTTGATGAAGAGGAACCCTTTAACGGTATAGCCTTAAACGTTCCACTGGAAGGTGAAGGTACGCTAATGGTAGTCCTCCAGTGCCGGGCTTGTAAAGCAATTAACGGCGTCTTATACCCATCATACGACCGCCGCTATATGGCCGCCGATCTTATCCACCTTGTTGTACCTGCTGAGCAGGTGCTCATACCGGATGCGCTCTTCGCAAAAGCAGCCCGTAAACGTTTCGCCTTCCGCAATGCCCGTTCCTCCGGATCGTCCTCATCCCTCAGTCCTCAAGGGGCTTCCTCCCCATTGTATGGCTTCAAGCCCCAACGGGAATGATCTCCGTCTCCTGATTAAACACCTTTTTTACCACTTTACCTGCACCCGGAGCGTCCAGCTCCTGAACCCCCATGTCCCATACCGCCAAATTGCACCGGTTTAAGCATAAAAAAAGGGCCCGTTATAAACGGAGCCCCTTTAAATGCTCAAACTTTTTACTTTCAAACAGTAAAATCATCTCCAAAAGACTGCTCACTCCCAATTTCCCACTGCCGGCTGTCTTTCATCTCATCTCGGGCTCAACCCCTGATCAACTCCACCTTATGTCCACAAACTGCTCTATCATGCTTAACTGCTACAAGGCACTTACAATACGTCTGCTTAAGGAGTTAGCTTAGTCCCGGCTTAGTAAGTGCTTAGTGAGATCTTAGTGAAAGCTTAGTGAGATCTTACCAGGCGCCTGATACCTCCCGCCCGTTTACTTAATACTTTCAAATTCCAGCTTCGGCGCCTCCGCAATCAGCTGTGCAATACCCTCCGGTAAAAACGGCCTGCCGCCCGTAGCCGGGATACAGGTGCCCGTGAAAACAGCCGTCGTCATCACCTTCCCGTTCATCATAATAGTTTGCTTGAAATGCAGCCGCGGCTGTCCAGCCTTATCCGCATACAAATCACAGGTAACGGTAAATTGATCATCCTTCTTCAGCGATCGCAGGTACTTGATCGTATACTGCGAAAGCACCATGAATACACCGTTCTTAGCCTGCTCCTCCAGGTCAAAGCCTAATACTTCCCGGATGTAATCATGCCGGCACCATTCCATGTAGAACGGATAATACAGGCCGTCCATGATCCCCTGTACATCAATATGCTCTTCCTTTACCGTGTAGTGCTTCGAGTATTCCATGCCTTTATCTGTTTTAATGTAAATGTAGAATGCTTTTACTATTAAAACAATAATACACGCATAGGATCACCTTTTAGCCACCAGGCAGTCAGCAGCAATGGCAATGACTGCCCACTGCCCACTGTCAACTTATTCTATCGTCCACTGGTCTTTCCAAAGGATATGAGGCATGCTCTCTGCATCAAATATCAGCGGCAACCACACATAACGAGACGACTCCAGGTCAGTCTTATTCCAGCGGTCTGCCATAAAGATGAATATGTTCTGCTGCCCCTGTACAGGCAGTACAAAGGTGCTTTGTGCATGAAAGGTGCTGTCGGCATCTTTACCCTGACAGGGATTCTGATGTTGTGTCCATTCGCCCATAATACTGTCTGCCGTAGCATAGGAGGCCGCGTTAGGCGACCATCCCGTACAGCCGGATGAGAACAGGTAAAAGCGCTTATTGTACTTAACTACAGCCGGCGCTTCTCTCGCCTGCTGTATCAGTATGCGGCGATCATTGCTGGTATGGGATAAATAGTCTGCTGTCAGTTCGCAGATGTGCATGGTCTGGTTCTCTTCGGATGAATAGAAATGATAGGCCTTGCCGTCATCATCCTGGAAGATGGTCATATCCCTGGCCATATTGCCGTTAGGCCGTACACTGCCCATGTATTGAAAAGGGCCTTCAGGTTTATCGCTCACGGCCACACCGGATCTGGCATACAGGTAATCCTGCGAGTCGATATGCATCCACATCACGAACTTGCCCGTCTTCCTGTTATAGATCACCTTGGGCCTTTCTATCACCTTGCTGATATGCAGATCGGCCGTGCTGTCCGTCTTTTCAGACGCTAAGGCTACGCCTTCATATTTCCAGTGCAGGAGGTCTTTGGAAGAGTAGCAGGATATGCCGCCTGCATTCACCCGGTAGTTTTCCCAGGTAGACCCGGGTACCCGCCAGGTGCTGTCTTTCTTTATTTCGCCATACCAGTAATAGGTATCCTTATAGTATAATATCCCGCCGCCATGGGCATTGATCGGTTTGCCTTCTGTATCCGGCCATATTTCGCCGGGTATGATGGATGGCTGGGCTTGTGCATAAGTTTTCATGGATGCTGCTATTACTAATAGCAGCATCCACAGGACCGGAACAGTTCTCATGTTGTCAGAGATTTGGGTTCAGTTGCTGATCGCCGATAGGAATAGGCGCCCAGTAATAAGTATGGCTGGCATCATTGGGAACGTTCTTGAACGCTTCTTCTGATGCATCCCTGTCTGAATTGGCCTTGGCTACTGTTTCTGTACGTATCAGGTCATACCAGCGGGCTGCAGGTTCCACACCCGCAAACTCCCAGCCGCGTTCTGCTATAACAGAGTCGCGGAAAGCAGCCTGTGAAAGGCCGGCAGCAAGGTTGCCCAGCCCGGCCCTGTTCCTTACCTGGTTAATAGCGGCATAGGCAGCAGCATCCGGAGAGGCAGACATGGCCTGCGCTTCCGCATAGGTCAGCAGCACTTCTGCATAACGGATCACAGGCACAGTATGGCTGCCAATCCAGTTATTGTTTACGTGGTTCACCGGGTTAAAGGCATCATCATCACGGAACTTGAAGAAGTAGGGATGCTTGTGCTGCGTTCCGGTGTAGCCCACCGCTTTGCTGGGATCATTGTTGATGTAATATACCATCTGGTAAGTAGCCTCTTTCCTTGGGCCGGCAGGGAATTTCTTGTAGAAGTTGATTTCTCCGTAGCCGTCGCCCCAGCCGCCTTCATCATCCGGTGCATAGGCATTAGGAGTAAGCATGTTATAATTCTCCCATGCCCATCCGGATACATTCACATTGTAGTAGCAGCCAAACACGGTTTCATGATTGAACTTTCCTGTTTTCTTCCACAGGTCCGCAAAATTGGGCACCAGGTCATAACCCCAGGTAGCTTTATTGTCTATTACTTCTTTGGCTTTGGCTGCAGCCAGCGCGTATTTATCCGTTTGTTTCAGCGGCCATCCTGCCATCGTCAGATATACATTCGCCAGCAATGCTTTGGCAGAACCGCGGGTGGGCGGTATGTCAACGCCGTTCTGTCTTTTGGTGCCGTCCCATCCGTCAGGTAACATACTTTCCGCTTTTTGAAGATCTGCCACTATCAACGCATAAATGTCCGCAGGCTGGGCCTTTTGACGATTATAGTCCACCGTATTATCCGTGATCAGCGGCACTGCTCCCCAGGTACGGGTAAGGAAGAAGTAGCTCACCGCGCGGAAGAAATAAGCCTGCCCTGCGGCATGATTACGGTCATCTTCCGATGCCTGTGTAGCATTCTGGTAATTGCTGATGAGTGAATTGCTCGATTTGATGGTAGCATAAAAATAGCTCCACCAGTTCGTCATACGGTCATTGGAAGAATTGGCCTGGTAAGTGTCAAAATCAGAATAGGAGATTTTGTTACCCGCCCGCGCCACGGTCATGTCATCTCCGCCCCAGAGGGTAGAGAAGCCTGCAGACTGATTAAAGGCGCCGTTCATTTGTGTATACAGACCGATGGCCGCCATGTTGAGATCGTCGGCTGTCTTATAGAAATTATCCGGTGTAAGGTTGCTTCTCGGGTCCTCCTTCAGGTAATCCTTGCTGCAGGAAGTGGCCAGCAAAAGCAGCAGTGGAACAATTATATTGCGTTTCATCTTATACATGTTTAATGTTGTTCATTATAAAGAAATATTCACTCCGAATGTCACTGTGCGGGGAGAGGGATACGCTCCCAGGTCAATACCGGCGTCAGCATCGCTGGTAGCCGATGTAGAGGTGGCCTCCGGGTCATATCCTTTATATTTGGTAATGGTGTAAAGGTTCTGTGCGCTCAGCGTAAAACGGACGTCGGCAAAACGGGTGGTTCGCTTTTGCAAGGTGTAGGAGAGGCTGACATTCTTCAGACGCACATAGCTGCCATCCTGCAGATATTGGGTAGACTCCACGTAGCTGCGGTTGGTTTTACTGCCGGGATCAGCCCATACAGCACCGGTGTTCGTGCTTGTCCAGTACTTGGCAGATTCGGCCAGCGTTGGATATTTCACGTCGCTTGTGGGCGCTGCTATTCCCGCATAGGTAGCATTGAATATTTTATTGCCGTGAGATGCCTGTACAAATATGTTCAGCTCCAGTTGCTTATAACGGAAGTTGTTGTTGAAGCCCCACTGGAATTTAGGAATGGCGCTACCGGCAATTACCCGGTCTTCATAACCGATAGAGCCGTTTCCGCTAACGTCAGTATAGTGGTTATCGCCCGCTTTGTATCCCGTTCTGTTATCATCGACGCTGTAAACGCCCTGCCAGGGAATAAGATAAAAGGCGCCCAGCGCTTCGCCCGTTTTTACCACCTGTATATTGGTGTTAATGAGCCCTCCGCCGATAACAGGCCGGTACAGGATGGAATCCTTACCGAGGCTTACCACCTTGTTCCTGTAAGCAGAGGCATTGATGGTGGCTGTCCATGAAAAATCCTTTCCCTGTATGGCAGCCAGGTCTACAAATACTTCAAAGCCCTTGTTATTGACCACGCCTACGTTTTTATACATGGTACCGCCGCCGTCGTAGCTGGCAATCGGCACCTGCAGCAGCAGGTCTTTGGTGCGCTTGTTATAATAGTCGGCGCTGATGTTCAGCCGTCCGCCCAGCAGGCCCACATCCAAACCTATATCTGTTTGCTTGGTGGTTTCCCATTTAAGATCAGGATTGCTGGGGCTCCCCAGCAGGTAGCCCTGGTACAGTGTTGTGCCGCCGTAAGAGTATTGTATACCGTTGAGCAAGCCAAGGCTGCTATAGGGATTAATAGACTGGTTGCCGGTAATACCCCAGCTGGCGCGCAGCTTCAGGTTGGAAAATATGCCCAGGTCTTTGATAAACTGCTCTTCAGACAAGCGCCAGCCAATACCGACAGACGGAAAGTAGCCCCACTTGTTGGCAGTGGTCTGAAATTTGGAAGACCCGTCTGCACGGTAGGTGGCGGTCAGCAGATACCTGTCATTGTAGCTGTACGAAATGCGGCCAACATAGGATAGCAGCGCCCAGTTGGTGTAGGCCGATGAAATGCCCTGCGAGGTGTTCAGCCCCAGGTTGTAATAACCGTTGGAAGTGGACGTAAGCCCCGAACCGGACGCTGAGAAAGAGTTATACTTATTGGAAGTTTCCTCCATAATACCCATTACGGTCAGATCATGCTTTTCATTGATCTTCTTGTGGAACGTAAGCGAGTTGCTGTTCTGGAAAGTATAATTTTCCAGGGTGCTTTGTCCGGAGCCCGGGTTGCCGGGACTTACCCAGTCATTATTCAGGTAAGCCGTACGCGCAATATTTGCGTCCAGGCCCAGGTTGATGTTCAATGAGAGCCAATCGGTGATATCATATTTCAACCTTCCGTTCAGCACAACGGAATTAGCGGAATTATCATTCTTCCTTTCCTTGATGGTCATATATGGATTGCCCCAGATAGGGGAGATGGCGAAGCGGTTGTACTGGGCACCAGAGTCATATACCGGCTCAGTGGGGGCCCAGGCCAAAGCTGACATGACGGGGTTACCCTTGCCGCCGATGTCCCCGTTATTGTGTGAGTTAGTGTGCCCGGCAAAGATGCCCAGGCCGATGCTGATCCGGTTACTTATTTTGCTGTCCAGGTTAGCGCGCAGGGCAAACTTTTCCTGGCTGGTGTTCAGCAGCAAACCGGATTGGTTCACATAATACCCGGAGATATAGTAACGGGATTTCTCCGTGCCGCCGGAAACAGACAGCTGGTGGTTTTGTGTCATGCCGTTGTGAAGAACCATATCCTGCCAGTCCGTCCCTTTACCCGCATAGGAATTAGGGTCAGCGAACACCTCCGCCCCGGCAATATGGTTAGCCTGCTGCGCATACGTTACAGGATCCAGCAGCTTGTATTTCTTCATAGGGCTGTTGCTGCTCAGGAAACCATTGTACTCAATATGCGTGGCGCCGGCCTTGCCGCTCTTGGTGGTGATGATGATCACCCCGTTGGCGCCCCTGGATCCGTAAATGGCAGTCGCAGAAGCGTCTTTCAGCACTTCCATAGACGCAATATCGTTCACGTTAATATCTGATATGCTGATGCTGCTCAGCGCCACCCCGTCTATCACATACAGGGGATCATTACTGGCATTGATCGAGTTGGCGCCCCGGATGCGGATCTTGACCGCCCCGCCCGGCGCTCCCGAGCTGTTGGCTACAGAAACGCCGGCCACCCTGCCTTGCAGGGCGGCAGAGGCGTTCAGCACAGGCTGATCTTTGTAGGCATTCGCATTCAATGAAGAGATCGCGCCTGTAAGGTCTTTCCTTTTCTGCGTGCCGTAGCCTACCACTACTACTTCACCGAGTCCCTGGCTCACCGGCTCCAGTTGTATATTCATTGTACCGCGGTTGTTCACCGCTACTTCTTTACTGCTGTAGCCCATGAGGCTGAAGGTAAGGGTGGCCCCGGCGGGGGCATTAATGCTGAAGCGTCCGTTCCCGTCTGTTTGCGTGTTCACAGCCGTGCCCTTTATATATACCACAACGCCCGGCAAGGCCGTGTCGCCGGCGCTTACCCTGCCGCTGACGGCTTGTTGTGCATAAAGGACCATAGTGAAACTGCTGAAAAGAAGGCACAGGATCAGTTTTTTCCATAACGTCAGATAGCTGTTCATGACAAAATTTAGTTTTTTGTACCGTGGAAGATGTTCATTGTTCGTGCAATAATAGGATCGGCCGCGTGGAAACCACAGGGGGTAAATGATCAAATAAGGGGGATGAAATGGTAAAAACGGCTTATTCTTTCCAGTTTACCACGTTAAAGTCCTTGTTAAATGAGCTCCGGTACTTTTTAATGTACTCGGATGGGTTCATACCGAAAAGTTTGGCAAACTGCTCCCGGAAATATCGCATGTCATTGATGCCTACCCCGAAGGCGGCTTCATTCACGTTACAGTCTGTACTGAGCAGCAAAACGGCCGCCCGGCGCAAACGGATAAACCGGATAAAGGCATTTACGGAATGCCCGGAGATGGATTTTACCTTCTTGTAAAGATTGGAATGGCTCATGCCTATTTCGGCAGCCAGTACTTTTATGTTGAATGTATCGGTGTCCAGGTTATTTTCCACGATGCTGATACAGCGTTCCAGGAAATCCTTGTACTCGGCAGAGATCCTGGCGTCGTTTTTCTTCAGGGTGATCTTATCAAAGAAATAGCCCTGCAGGGCATTCCTGTTCTGCAGGATATTATCTACCCGGGCCAGCAGCAGTTCCTGCTCAAAAGGTTTTACAATATAATCGTCCGCCCCGCACTCAATACCCCTTAGCTTGATCTCCTGGGAGGGGTTACCCGTCAGCAGGATCACCGGGATATGGTTCAGGGAGGGATCCTGTTTCAGGATGGTGCATAGTTCCACCCCGCTCATGCCCTTCATGAGCACATCGCTGATAATAATGTCCGGGTAATGCTCCCGGGCGATCCGCAGTCCGTCGGCTCCGTTATCCGCTTCATGGAAAAGGAACTTTTCCCGGAACAGCAGCTGCAGGTAGCCTCTTATCTCGGCATTGTCATCCACCACCAGGATGGAGCGTTTGCCGGAAACAATGTCTCCGATGGGCCTTTGTTCTTTTTCCGCTGCCGGGCGTACCGGGGAGATCTCGCTGCTGATGTTGCCCATCAGCTCTTCCAGCAGGGCCGGGTCTTCTGTCATTTCTTCAAAAATGTATTGCCCGGCAAAGTGAAGGGCGCCTTTTTTCAGCTGCACCCTGAAGGATGTGCCCTGGCCGATGGCGCTGGTATAGGAGATGAGCCCTTTATGGCACTCGATGAAATGTTTGGACAGGTACAGGCCAATACCGAAACCGGCTTTACCGGGGGTATGCTTTTCCTTTACCTGGTAGAATTTCTGGAACAGCCGTTGGCCGGTGTCTTCACCGATGCCGCAGCCGCTGTCTGTGATAGTTACATGGATGTCATCTTCCGTTTCACTCACGCTAAAGCTCACCGTGCCTTGTTCCGGGGTGAATTTTATGGCGTTGGACAGCAGGTTAAACAGCACGATCTCTACCTTTTCCCGGTCGGCATATACTTCCAGCTCCTGGTTCTCACAGCTGAAGGTATAGTTGATCTGCCTGGCCTTTGCCTGCTGGCTGAAGCAGAGGTATACTTCCCTGCACAGGTTATGGAAATTGATCCGGGTTATTTTCAGCCGGTCGGTTTCGCTCTCCGCTTTCCGGAACAGCAGCAGCTGGTCCACCAGGCTTAAGAGACGTCTGGCATTCCGGTATACTACTTCCAGTCCGTTGCCGCCGCTTTTTTCACTGCCGTTCAGCAGTTCCTTCACCGGGTTAATGATCAGCGTCAGGGGTGTTCTGAATTCATGCGAGATATTTGTGAAGAAGGCCAGTTTCTTTTCATTCAGCTCTTTTTCCTTTTCCGTTTCCAGGCGGGCCAGGCGTATGTCAAAGGCCAGCTTTGTCTGTTGCGCTTTGTAGCGCAGGTAGGTATAGGCCAGCCCGGCAACCAGCGCCGTGTATAAAAGATAGGCCCACCAGCTGCGGTACCAGGGCGGTAGTATGGTGATCTGCAGGATGTATTCCTGTTTGTTCCAGGCGCCTGCTGCATTGGTATTCTTTATGCGGAAGGTATAATTGCCCTCATGCAGGCGGGTATAGTTGGCAGTTCTTGTCTTGCCTACATAGTTCCAGCCTTTGTCCCATCCCTCCATATAATAGGCATAATCTATCTTGTCGGGAGCGGAGTATTCCGGTGCCACAAAACCAAAGGCAAGTACGGCTTTGTTATAAGGTATCCTCAGCGCGCTGATACGATCGCCTGCTCTTTTGTTTACATACCGGGCAGATTGTTCTATAGGTGTATTGTCGACATTTAATGCGGTGAGCAAAACTTTTGGTGTGCTGAGGTGTGACGGTAAACTGTCCGGGTAAAAGATATTGAGCCCTTTAATACCGCCAAAGATAAACTCGCCTGTGGGCAGGGCCAGGGCGGCATTATAGTTGAACTGGTTGCAAAGCAGGCCGTCTGACTGCGAGTAGTTCAAAAAGGTCTTTCTCTGCGGATTGAACTTAGAGATCCCGTAAAAGGTGCTGATCCAGAGGTTACCGCTTTTATCTTCCAGTATCTGCAGGATGGAGTTGTTGGACAAGCCGTTGGCTTTTGTATACCGTTTATAGGCGCCGGTTTCCCGGTTAAACAGCAGCAGCCCGCCGCCTTCAGTGCCTATCCAGCAATTACCTGCTTTGTCCTCATGGAACACCCGGACGGGATAACCAATGCTGAATTTGATGTGACGCTTGCTGGTCTTATCCACCTTGGTCAGCGAGGTATAGTCGCCTGCCCAGAAGCTGCCCTTGCGGTCTTCCGCCATGGAAAGGATATTGGTAAGACGGCTGTCAAACATCTCAAAGCGCTGCGTGTTCCTGTTAAGCCGGTACAATAATCCGCCGGTGCAGGTGCCCGCCCATAAATTTCTCTCCCCGTCTTCATATAACAGCCAGGTGTTTTTGTCTTCCCTGCCACTTATAGGGTTCATACATGCATAATGCTCAAAAGCGCCGGCGGCTTTGTTATAGCGGTAAATGCCTGTTCCCCAGGTAGTGATCCATATTTCATGCTGATAGTCTTCCACAATGCTCGTCACAAAATCACTGCATAGGGAATGATGGTTGCCCGACAGGTTTTTGAAATTGGAAAAGCGGTTCTCTTTCCGGTTCCAGATACTGAGGCCGCCCCCGTCGGTACCGATCCATATATTATGATCTGTGTCTTCGCAAAGGGATAAGGTAAAATCATTGATCAGGCTATTAGGGTTCAGGGGGTCATGTGTAATGCTGGCAAATCCTGCCTTCCCGGGGTCAAGGAGATTGATGCCGCCGCGCAGGGTGCCTATCCATTTACGGCCCTCATGATCTTCAAAGATGGAGAACACGGCGCGGCTGGTGAGCAGTTCTTTGTTTTGCGGCGACACCAGGCGCGTGATCCTGCCGCTGGATAGAGGCATGGTAAAAACACCTTCCCCGTCTGAGGCGATCCATAATGTTTGCTGCCGGTCTATCAGCAGGTGCACGATCCTTTTGGAATGTGTGGTCAGCACACTGGTGAATGTGTTGGCAGCAATAGAGTATTGATACAGGCCTTCATCGGCGCCCAGCCACAATCTGCCGTACCGGTCCGCCTGCAGCGCGATGCCGTTCCGGATGCTGTCGTTCACTACTTTCACGGCACCGCTGTGCTCATCATATATACAAAGCCCTACGCCGCGTACAAACAGCCAGGTACGCTGCTTTGTATCTGTTGCAACGGATGTTACTTCATACGTTGTAATGAGTGCTGTCCCGTTCCTGAGCGGCACCTGCCTGGCAGCTCTTCTTGCATCATAGATCAGCAGGCCTTCGCCGTCGGTGCCGATGAAGATCCGTTCCTGCTGGCCGGCGGAGATGGCATTCACTGAAACAGTGATCTTCCTTTCTTTAGCGCTGTTATAAGGCAGGTAGGAAAGGCCGGAAAACCTGCCGCTGCTATGGCTGTATATGCTGATGCCCCCGCGTGTGCCTATCCAGAGGCGTTTGTGGCGGTCTTCTGTAATGCAGGCAATGCGGTTGTTGGCCAATGAGCTGGTATCATTGAACTCATTCCTGTAGATGGTGAAATTGTAGCCATCGTAGCGGTTCAGCCCATCATAGGTGCCAAACCACATCAGCCCGTTGTGGTCCTGGTAGATGCTGGTCACTGCATTGTTGGAAAGGCCCTGTTCAATGCCAAGATAGCTAAGTGATGGAGGAATGGCGGCAAAGGATTTGGTTAGTATTAAAAACACACACCATGCCCAAAGGATGGCTAACCTCAGAAACTTTATCATTATTCACCTGTTTTATACTGTCCCCGTATTTATTTCACAACGACGGCTAGAAAAAGTACGGATTTAATTTTAATTAATGAAATTATTGAGTGCTAAAACCGGATATACATAGGGTTCCGGCAATATTATCTTATTGTGATCTTCCTTAATACCTGCTAAACGAATAAGTGAAAATTCCTACGTTTGATTATTGTTCTGAACGGGCAATTTGTAACCCTGTCATTAGCCTGCTGTGACATGGTTAAAGTGATTCTATTATGTCAAAAAGGAAGATCCTGTTCCTGGTTGGATCCTTGAACCAGGCTACGCAGATGCACCAGATAGCCAATGCGCTTCCGGAATATGATTGTTTCTTTAGTCAGATATACAGCGATGATAAGATCATTAGATGGGCAGTGAAGAACGGATGGCTGGATCACACCATTTTAGGTGGTGGCTTTAAACAACGGTCAGACCGTTACATAGCAGAGCATCATCTCCCTAATGATTATGCAGCCCGCGTATATAATAACAAATATGACCTGGCTGTTTGCTGTACCGACTTGCTGGTAGCCAGGGGACTAAGAAAGATCAAAACCGTGTTTGTACAGGAAGGTATGACCGATCCTGTGAGGCCCTGGGGTAAAGTAGTACACCGGCTGCACCTGCCGCCTATACTGGCCATGAATACGGCATTCAACGGTGGTAACAATATCTGCGATATTTATTGTGCAGCCTCCGAAGGCTATAAACAACAGTTTGCCGGCTTTGGTACGGAAGAAGACCGCATCTTTGTTACCGGCATTCCTAACTATGATAACATAGCTATCCATCATAACAACGATTTTCCTTACCATGATTACGTTCTGGTGGCCACTTCCGATGTACGGGAGACCATGCGTAGCGACGATAGGGAGGCCTTTATCGCCAACTGTTTACAAATAGCTGCCGGCCGCCAGCTTATATTCAAGCTGCATCCTAATGAGAACAGGGAGCGCGCTACCGCAGAGATCAATAAGCTCGCGCCCGGAGCGCTGATATTTGCAGAAGGCGATACCGGGCATATGATTGCCAACTGCGCAGAATTGATCACGCAATACTCCACCGTAGTATATATGGGTATTGCCCTGGGAAAAAAAGTGCATTCTTATTTTGATGTTCCAACATTGTACCGGCTGGCCCCGATACAGAACGGAGGCAGGTCTGCACATAACATTGCAGCTATTTGCCGCAGCTATATAGAGCACAAAGGCACAAGAGCAGAATTTCTACACACCTACCACAAACAACAAGCATTAGCATATGCACAATGCACCAGCAACCAGTCTAAACATTGTGACGGTCATCCAAACCCGCATGGGCTCCAGCCGCTTGCCAGGTAAGGTTTTATTGCCAGTGATGGGAAGCCCGCTTTTCGTACAACAGGTACGCAGGGTACGTGCCGCAAAACTGGCCGGCACCATCGTAGTAGCTACTACTACAGACGTAGCGGATGATATCATTGAAACGATCTGTAACAGCGAAGACATATTATGCTATCGCGGTCATGCAACAGATCTGCTGGACAGGCACTACCAGGTTGGCATGATGTATAAGGCAGACGCGGTGATCAAGATCCCCAGCGATTGCCCCCTGATAGACCCTGCCGTAATAGATAAGGTGATCGGCGTTTACCTCGACAATGCAGGCCACTATGATTATGTAAGCAACCTGCATCCCGCTACCTATCCCGATGGCAATGATGTGGAGATCATGCATTTCAACGTGCTGCAGGAAGCCTGGATCAATGCACGCCGGCCGCTGGAACGTGAGCACACCACCCCCTATATATGGGAGCATCCGGGGCAATACCGCATCGGCAATGTCACCATGGAAGGGCATCCCGATTACTCTATGGAACACCGTTTTACCATGGATTACGAAGAAGATTACCTGTTCATTAAAGCGGTTTACGAAGCGTTGTATGAAAACAATCCTTTGTTCTCCGTTACAGATATACTGGCTTTGCTCGGAGAAAGGAAAGATATCTATGCACTCAACAGGCAATGGGCCGGGGTAAACTGGTACCGGCATCACCTCGGTGAACTGAAGACCATCACACCACAACAAACAAAAATCCTGACAACCGAAGTATGAATAAAAGTAAACTGTCCGAGCTCTCTGCCAGGGCTTTAAAAGTAAGGGAGCATATTATCCGTATGACCGCAGGCGGCGGCTGTTTTGTAGGCGCTTCTTTGTCCTGCGTGGAATTAATGGTATACCTCTACTCAGAAGTGCTGGAGCTTGATCCGGACAACCTGCAGGACCCTAACCGCGATTATCTGTTCCTGTCTAAAGGACACGATGTGCCGGCTATGTACGGCACACTGGCCGAGCTGGGTTTTATTGAGGAAGAGCGGCTGCAACAGCACCTGCATACTTCAGACAGTATCTACTGGCATCCCAACAGGGCAATACCGGGTGTTGAATTCCACTCCGGGTCACTGGGGCACCTGCCCGCCGTGGCAGCAGGCGTGGCGCTGGATTGCAGGCTGCGCAACCAGTCTAACCGCATCATCGCCATCACCGGCGACGGAGAGCTGAATGAAGGCTCCGTATGGGAAACCCTGCTTGTTGCCAATGCATATCAATTAAGCAACCTGACCATCCTGGTAGACCGTAACCAGTTCCAGGCGAATGTAAGAACAGAAGAGCTGATTCCCCTGGAGCCGCTGGCAGATAAGTTTGCTGCATTCGGCTGTGCAGTAAGATCTGTGGATGGCCATGATTTCACAGAGCTGGGAACAGCTTTCAAAGAGCTGCCTTTCAGCGAAAATAAAGTGAGCGTTATTATCGCCAATACCGTGCGCGGTAAAGGCTTGCCCAGCATTGAAGCAAGGGCCGACCGCTGGTTCTGCGCATTTAAGGAGAACGAGATACAGCAGCTGCTCGAAGAGCTGCATGGCAATGTTGAAGCATTCATTGAATCCGAAAGTTTAACAGTACGTTAATGAACTACGAAGAATTATTGGTACAGACAGCGCTGGCTGATGAACGTTTCATCGTCATGACTGCCGAGAACAGGGCGCTGGTGCGCAGCGCACCCAAACAGCTGGGTAAACGCTTTATCGATACCGGTATTACAGAACAGACCATGATCGGTATGGCGGCTGGTCTTGCCCTGCGTGGCCGTATACCGGTAGCGCATGCGCTGGCTCCCTTCCTGACCATGCGCGCTTTTGAATTCATCAGAACAGATGTAGGTATTGCACACCTGCCGGTGAAGCTGAGCGGATATATTCCCGGCTTTTTATCCGATGGTAATGGCCCTACCCACCAGGCAATAGAAGATGTTTCCCTGATGCGCCATATCCCGGGTATGGAAGTGTTCTGCCCTGCAGATGAAGACGACCTGGTACGTATGTTACCCGCCATCTGGCAAACGCCCGCTCCGTCTTATGTGCGTATCAACCATAAACCCGGCGCTTATCAGCATGCGGATTTCGAAATGGGTAAAGCAGAGGTGATCAGCGAAGGTACGGATGTAACCTTGCTGACCTACGGCTTCCTCTTCGGCAATGCGCTGGAAACAAAACAGCTGCTCGAAAAGCAGGGATTGAGCGTGGGCCTCGTGAACATGCGCTCTCTCAAACCGGTGGATGAAGCCTGCATTTTTCGCTGCGCCAACCGCAGCCGCCTGGTAGTAACAATAGAAGACCATTTCCAGAACGGCGGGCTCTACTCCATCGTAGCCGAAACACTGTTAAACCAGGCCTACTCTGCCACCATATTCCCGATAGCCTTGAAAGAACGCTGGTTTAAGCCTGGCCTGCTCAGCGAAGTGCTGGCTTACGAAGGCTTCACCCCGGATGCTATGGCTGCCGCCATTTCACAACAGCTGCAACTTGTTCACGCAAAAAACAACTAAAATGCCTAACACCATCTCATTTAACGATAACTATCCTGTAATTACTGAATCAGATAAGCTGTATGCACGCGCCGTAGCAGTTATGACGCCTGTTACCCAAACACTGGCCAAAGGCCCCGGCCAATACATCAAAGGCGTAGCGCCCAAATACCTGAAAAGAGGTAAGGACGCGCACGTATGGGATGTAGACGGCAATGAATATATCGACTACAATATGGGCATCGGCCCCCTCTCCCTGGGATATTGCTATCCCCGTGTAGATGCAGCCATCGCCGAACAGCTGAAAGACGGCATCACCTTTTCCATGATGCACGAGCTGGAAGTGACCCTGGCTGAACTGGTGCACCGCATTATCCCGAATGCTGAAGCGCTCCGCATCAGCAAAACAGGCGCCGATGTGACCAGCGCTGCGGTGCGCGTAGCCCGTGCTTTCACCGGCAGGAAGAAAGTGCTTTGCTGCGGCTACCATGGCTGGCACGACTGGCACATTGCAGTGACCAGCCGTAACAGCGGCATCCCCGAAGAGATCGCATCCCTGACAGCTACATTCGACTACAACGACATTGAATCCGTAAAACAGGCCATCGATGAAGATACCGCCTGCGTGATCCTGGAGCCTTTTGTATTCGCCGCGCCTAAAGATAATTTCCTTCAGGAGCTGAGGGAAGTGTGCGATGCGAACGGCGCCCTGCTCATTTTTGATGAGATGTGGACCGGCTTCCGGATCGCTATCGGAGGCGCCCAGGAGTATTTCAATGTGAAAGCAGACCTGGCCTGTTATTCAAAAGCATTTGCCAACGGTATGCCTATCTCCCTGCTCACCGGCCGCAAAGAGATCATGCAGCTGTTCAATGAAGAAGTGTTCTTCTTTACCACCTTCGGCGGTGAAGCATTGTCACTGGCAGCCGCAGTAGCCACTATCAACGAAATGATAGAAAAGAATGTACCTGCTGTGCTGGCGCAGAAAGGCAAGCTGCTGAGAGAAGGCTATAACCGTATCGCAGAAGAAACCGGTGTGCAGCAGTATACCCGCTGCATTGGTTACGACTGTCGTTCCATGGTAGTGTTTGACGCAGCCGGACAGGACGGACTGAAAGTGAAATCTTTCGTACAGCAGGAACTGTTCAAAAGAGGCATCCTGTGGTCTGGCTTCCATAACATGTGCTTTACCCATACTGACGCTGATATCGAACATACCCTGGCAGTATACCGTGAGGTGTTGCCCCTGTTAAAACAGGCGGTGGACAATGACCAGGTCGACAGCCTGCTGAAAGGAACACCGGTAGAAGCCGTGTTCAGAAAGGTAAGCAACTTTAACACTAAACCCGTGGTAAAGGCATAAAGCAGTATGGACCTTTTTTCTCTACAAGATAAAGTAGCGATTGTTACCGGCGCTTGTGGCTTGCTGGGAATACAGCATTGCAAAGCATTGGCCGAAGTCGGCGCCACGGTAGTGGTGGCCGATCTGAATGAAGCCGCCTGCAATGCAATCGCCGCGGAGCTCGGGCCTAAGCACATGGCACTTGCCATGGATGTGACCAGCCCTGCATCATTACAGGCAGCACGCGATAAGATCCTGGAACGCTATCAGCGTATAGACGTCCTGGTGAACAACGCTGCTATCAACGACATGTTCGAGAACCCGCTGACGGCAAAGGAACAATCTATGTTCGAGCACTACCCGCTGGAACAGTGGAACCGTTCCTGGAACGTGAACGTAAGCGGTATGTTCCTCTGCTCCCAGGTAATGGGAACGGTAATGGCCAGCCAGGGTGGCGGTAGTATCATCAATATCGCCTCTACCTACGGCATCGTAGCGCCTGATCAAAGCATCTACCGTAATGCGGCAGGAGAACAGACTTTCTATAAATCACCATCCTATCCCGTTACCAAGGCGGCCGTGCTGGGTTTTACCAAATACCTGGCGGCTTACTGGGGGCATAAGAACGTGCGGGTGAACACACTTTCACCCGGCGGGGTAGAGAATAACCAGGACGCATACTTTATACAGAATTACGCAGCAAAGACTTTACTCGGTAAAATGGCTTCCGCTGCGGATTATAAAGGTGCTGTTGTATTTTTGGCAGGCAATGCATCCGCTTACATGACAGGCGCGAACCTGGTAGTGGACGGCGGGTGGACGGCAATCTAAAAAGTACAACAACATGAATGAAGATTTAAAAGCAAAAGCTGCGAAGATCAAACTGCTGCTCACCGATGTAGACGGGGTGTTAACAGACACTGGCGTGTACTACTCCGAAGCAGGGGAAGTAATGAAACGTTTTTCCATCCGCGACGGCATGGGCGTTGAACGCTTAAGAAAATGCTGCGGTATAGAGACGGGCATCGTTACCGGCGAAACATCCGGCTCAGTGCTAAAGCGTGCGGAAAAGCTGCACATTACGGAACTGCACCTGGGCATTAAGGACAAAGCTTCCCTGCTGGCAGTGATACTGGAACGCAATGGCTTGTTGCCTGAAGAGATTGCCTTTATCGGCGACGATGTAAACGACATCGGCATTATCCAGCTGGCAGGGCTTAGTGCCTGCCCTGCAGATGCAATGCCCCAGGTAACTGCGTTGGTACATTATCATTGCCGCCAGAAAGGAGGAGAGGGCGCCTTCCGTGAGTTTGCAGAATGGCTGATCGCTTTCAGAACCTAAAGAAAACTGCATTCCTTAAACTATTAATCTATGAAACCGAGCTGGAGGAAATCTATCATCCCGGCGTTTGCTGATGCGAGGTTCCATCTGGCTTAAAAAAATTAAAATTTAACAGATGAAAACAATTGCGGTAAGTAACCGGAAAAGTATTGGCGCAGGCCAGCCTGTTTACGTGATAGCTGAAATAGGCATTAATCACAACGGCTCGCTCGAAATTGCCAAAAAGCTCATTGACGAAGCAGCAGCTGCAGGCTGCGACGCCGTGAAGTTCCAGAAACGCACACCGGAGCTTTGCACGCCGAAAGACCAGTGGCATCAACAACGCGATACCCCCTGGGGCCGCATGACCTACATTAACTATCGTCACAAGATAGAGCTGGGTTATGATGAATACGCTGCTATCGACAAGCATTGCCGTGAGCGGAATATTGACTGGTTCGCATCCTGCTGGGATGAGCCCTCCGTTGATTTCATAGAACAGTTTAATCCCGGTGTATACAAATTCGCTTCTGCTTCCCTCACCGATCATGGTTTGATCGGGCGGGTAAAAGCTACCGGCAAGCCCTACATGCTGTCTACCGGCATGTCTACCATGAATGAGATCCAAAACACTATAGAGAAGTTCGGTACAGATAACCTGATGGTGGCGCACTCCACTTCCGCTTATCCTTGTCCGCCTGCAGAGCTGAACCTGAAAATGATCAGCACCCTGCAACACTTATACCCGGAAACGCCAATTGGTTACTCCGGTCATGAAACAGGTCTGGCTACCACCCTCGCAGCCGTAATGATGGGCGCCTTCTTCGTGGAAAGGCATTTTACGCTGGACCGCGCCATGTGGGGCTCTGATCATGCTGCTTCTGTTGAGCCGCAGGGTATGCACAAGCTGGTGCGTGACATCCGTGATGTTGAAACCGCACTTGGCGACGGCATCAAACGCGTATACGAAAGTGAAATAGGTCCTATGAAAAAGCTACGCAGGTTTATTACGCCTGAGCAGGCGCCTTTAAACAGCATGGCATGAACCATTTAGTGTATTATACTACCGGCATACTGTTGTTAGCTGTTGTAGTGCTGGTATTCCTCGAAAAAAAATTTCCGTATACCAAAGGCCTTCCCTTTTTCAGGGAAGGCTTTTGGATTGACCTGGTCTGGTATACATTGATACAGAGCTATTTCCTGAAGATCCTCATCTTTGATTATATCATCCTGCCGATCGACCGGACCTGGCATTTATCATCCCTCCAATTGGTTACCGGATGGCCTTTGTGGCTACAGGTGCTCTTCTTCCTGGTAACACACGACCTGTATATCTATTGGTTCCATCGCTGGCAGCATCATTCCAAGATCCTGTGGCGTACGCATGAAGCCCATCACTCCGTTACGGAAGTAGACTGGCTGGCAGGATCCCGTTCGCACAGTATTGAGATACTGATCAACCAGACCATCGAATTTGCGCCTATTATCCTGCTGGGGGCCAATCCCCTGGTAGTGCCCATCAAAGCGCTGATCGACGCGGTTTGGGGGATGTACATCCATTCCAATATAAATGTAAGGACCGGCAAGCTGCAATACTTTATCAACGGTCCTGAAATGCATCAGTGGCATCATGCCAACCACCTCGAGGTGTTCTATGCCAATTTCTCCACTAAGTTTGCAGTGTGGGACTGGCTCTTCGGTACCGCTTACCTGCCGGATAGAAAGCCTGACACTTTTGGGCTGCCCTACGTTTATCCGAAGGATTATTTTGTACAGCACCTGCATGCAGTAAAGCGGGTGAAAGAAGAAGACCTGCTGCGAAATAAGTGGTTCAGCAAATACTATTACCTTCGCCCCAATTTCATGAAATGGCTGTGCAGGCAAAAGGATACGCTGGATACCAATAGTGAACCGGAGATGGAGCCGGCAGCGCTTCAAAATAAATAGCTATGGCCTGGATATATCTTTTTATTGCATCTGTTTTTGAGATCGCCTGGACTTTCTCCCTGAAATTTCTTGACTTTAAAAAGATAGGCGCCATCCGTTGGACAACATTTTTCAGTAACCGCCAGCACCTCCTGGTGCTGGCGCCCTTACTCGGTTATATCCTCTTTGGCCTGGCCAATGTATTTTTCTTTTCTCTCTCAGTAAAGCAGATCCCCACTTCAACCGCCCTGGCCGTATGGATGGGCGTTGCCCTGATAGGAGTGAAGCTGGTGGATGTAAGCCTGTTTAAAGAGCCCTGGCATCCTATGCAGCTGTTCTATCTTGGACTGATCGTAGTGGGCATTATCGGGCTGAAAAGGGGCATATCTTAACATCTTCCTTTCAAATAAATTGCTGCAAGCCCCCAACCTTTTGAAGCATATACGCTGTCTGTTATGTCATAAGTGAATGATTTAACAGATATCTATGAATTTTACCGCACATAACATTCTGCTCGATGGCGGAAAAAGCACCATGGGGAATGATCAGCTATTAATGTCTGATAGCGCCATATGGGCCGCCATCAAAAAAACAGTCGACTTCTTTATTCCCCCTGATCCAGCAGTAAGAAGTAATATGAAAGTGGCAGACCTGGGCTGCCTGGAAGGCGGCTACACAGTTGAATTTGCCAGGATGGGCTTTCAATCCGCGGGCATCGAAGCCAGAGCAGAGAACATAAAAAAATGTAACTACGTTAAGGCGAATTTGAACCTTCCCAACCTGGCGTTTATAGAAGATGATGCAAGAAATCTGTCTGCTTATGGAAAATTTGATATCGTATACTGTTCCGGCTTGCTGTATCATTTGCATGATCCTGTTCGTTTTCTTCACCAGCTTAGTGAAAGCACCACCCGTTTACTGATACTTAACACGCATGTTGCCCCGGTATCTGATCTGCGATACGGGCTGGGTTTCCTTAATCGGCATCTGATCTATCCGCTCGAGAACCAGGTGAAATTTTTAAGGCGGCGCCGCAACTATCGCTTGTCCGGCATTACGGAGAATGAAGGATACCGGGGACGTTGGTACAGAGAATGGAATGAGCATGCCGAACGGGAGAAGGTGGAAAAGATCCTCTGGGCTTCCTATAATAATCACCGCTCTTTCTGGTTATGCAAGCGGGACCTCACGAAAGCCCTGCATCAGGCCGGCTTTAAAAGTGTTTTTGAACAATTTGACTTCACAGGAGATATCATGCCCGACAGTTTCATTGATGAAAACGACCGCTCCATGTTTGTAGCAGTAAAATATTAAACAAAGGCCTCACACCTGAGCACGCTTCTTCGCCTATTGAATTTAGGAACAGCATTTGTATCTTAAAAGAAAAAATGCTGTTTCCAATCGGTGATGATAACAGGGACAGAAAGACCACTCCCATAGTGAATTACCTCATCATTGCGGTCAATATCCTGGTGTTTATCTTCTGGCAGCGATTCGGCCTGGATGCCCACACCACCTTTGCATATGCAGTTGTTCCTGGAGAGATACTGACAGGTAAGGATCTTGTTACCCCCAGCCAGGTGGTGATCGATCCCATCACCCGTCATGCGTTCGAAATGCCGGGTCTGCAGCCAACAGGTATACCGGTCTATCTTACTCTGATCACCTCCATGTTCCTGCATGGAGGATGGGCGCATTTAGGCGGTAATATGTTGTTTCTGGCCATCTGCGGGGATAACCTGGAAGATGCGCTGGGACATTTTAATTACCTCATCTTTTACCTGCTTTGCGGGGCGCTGTCCGGCCTCTGTCATGTTTTTACCACATTTATCCTCGGACAGAACCTCCTGATACCAAGTTTAGGTGCTTCTGGTGCGATTTCTGCTGTACTCGGAGGGTATATAGTACTCTTTCCGAGGAAACATATTTATATCTGGATGTTGTTTTTCATTGTTCCCGTGCCGGCGCTGGTTGCAGTCGGCGTCTGGTTTTTTTTCCAGCTGGTGAGCGGGTTCGGTGCCTTAGGAGGAACAGAAGTCGGCGGTGTAGCATATGCTGCCCACATCGGGGGATTTTTGTTTGGAATGCTGCTGGTAAGGCGCTTTGCAGGAAGATATCTTGCCACAAGGACCAAATCCTACCGGCGCTATAGATGAACTATTTTAAAAAGCCGGTGTTTCATGATCAGAGATATGATACTTATGCGAGTAGCGCTGCTTACATGCCTGTTTTTAACCATGCTGGGCCATGCTTACAGCCAGGACAACGCGCCTGGGGATACTTCCCTTTCCGGTAGCCAGGCTAAACCTATAGAAAAGTCGCCCAGGGAAAATTTAAACAAGCAGTATGATATTGGCGACATGATTAATGATGTGCTGCATCCAAAAAGAACAGATGACTCACTCCGTAAAAGGTCCGCCATTACTGTAGTGCCTAATATAGCTGCCAATCCTACCATCGGTTTCCAGTTCGGGATTAAAGCGGTGGCAGGTAAAGTATTGGGCTCAAAACCTAATACGTATATGTCGGTAGCGGCTACCTCTGCTTCCATCACTACCAAAAAGATCATTTATTTCTATATAAGCCACAATGTGTTTACACCAGGCAACAAATGGAACTTACAGGGCAGCCTGGTAGCCGCAAGATCTGTTACGCCGGATTTTGGCCTGGGTATGGGCCATTCTTCCAGTGATATTGCTGCAGACAAAATACTGGCAAACCCGGGGAAGAAAGCGTATGTCTGGAATTCCCAATTCTACCGCTTCTTTGAAAAAGTATACCGGGAAGTTAGCCATAATCTATTTGTAGGCGCAGGGCTGGGCTTTGACATCAGAAGAAAGGTGTCGAACGTGAGGAAAGATACCGCGCTTACACCTTACCAGGTCTATAACCAGCGCTTTGGTTTTGATGATGATCATTACCTGTCAAACGGCTTCCTCTTTAACGTACAGTATAATACGCGCGACAATCCCAACCGGGCCTACCGGGGCATCTATCTTGATGCCGGTTTCCGGATCAATCAAACCTGGTTGGGAAGCTCCCGGAACGCGTTGCAGTTTACCTATGATTTCCGGAAATACCTCAGCCTTTCTGCACGTTCCCCCGAGCACGTGCTGGCGCTCTGGACCTGGGGATCCGCCATTCTGAGCGGTGAAGTACCGATGTTTGAGCTGCCCGGTGGCGGCAGGGACCCCAGTTTCCGCAGCGGGCGTGGCTACGTATCCGGCTATTACAAAGGTACCCGGTATTTGTATACTGAAGCAGAGTACCGTTTCCCCATTACCAGGAATAAATTGTTCAGCGGCGTTACCTTCGTGAACATGCAAACGGCCAATGATGAAGCGGGCACCAAATTGCTGGAGATATGGAAACCTGCCGCCGGTTTAGGCCTGCGTATATTATTCAATAAAACCACCCGCACTAACTTGTGCCTGGATTATGCATGGGGAGTAAATGGATCTAAAGGATTCTTTTTAAATTTGAACGAGACTTTTTAAATCTACCGAACAAAGACATGAGTTACCTTACTTTTATCCAACCCGCGGAGGCTTTCAAGAACCTCTCCAATCCGGCCTATCGCTTTATAGATTGCAGCTATGCCCTTGCTGATAAGTCCTGGGGAGCTGCCGAATATAAGAAAGGTCATATCCCGGGAGCCTTATATGCAGATCTTCATGAAGACCTTGCCGGGCCTGTAAAGCCCGGGGCCAGCGGCCGCCATCCATTACCTGCAAAGGAAGCCCTGGTAAAGCTGTTCTCCTCATACGGTATTGACGCCGGCACCCAGGTAGTGGCTTATGATAGCACCAGCGGCTTTATGGCTGCGGCCAGGCTCTGGTGGTTGTTAAAATGGGCGGGGCATGATAAGGTAGCCGTGCTGGCTGGTGGCAAGCCCGCCTGGCAGGCACAGGGCTTTCCCTTAACAGAGGAGATCGTTACTCCTGCTCCGGCTGTGTTCACGGCTGATTTCCATGATGAGCTGCTGGCAAGCGCTGATGAGGTTTTGGCCTTAGACCAAAACGGCAGCTGCCTGATAGATTCCAGGACAGCAGACCGCTATGCCGGTCAGAATGAAACCATTGATCCTGTAGCAGGACATATTCCCGGCGCTATTTCCAAGCCGTTTAATGCCAATATCAATGCCCAGGGTGAAATAGCCGATCCCCTTGCATTGAAGGAATATTTTGCAAAGGATTTTGAAAAAGGGAATACCGTGTTTTACTGCGGCTCCGGCGTAACAGCTGCCTTTAATATTTTATTGGCAGTGCATGCAGGTTACCCCTTTCCTAAATTATATGCCGGCTCATGGAGCGAATGGATCACTGATCCTAAACGGCCGGTAGCGTAAAATTACGCTACCTTATTTAGCTGCTGCGCCGTATAATTTGCCAACAATACGTGCTGTCCCGTCACCGGGATTATTTTGAAAAGTGATCACCCCGGTCTTATTGGCAGTATTGAAGTATAAGAAAGTTTGAATACCGGGATCAAGGCCGGAATGGCCCCACAGGGTCACCTTGCCATACCCGGTTTCGAAGTTGGAAGTACGCCATGTTAAGCCTTGCGCATGATTACCTTCGATCTGCACGGTCAGCATTTTGTCAAGGGTCTCTTTTTTCAGGATCCGTTTGCCGTGTAGTTCACCGCCATTCAGCAGAGCGCTCAGGAAATAAGACAATTCGTGTACACTGGTTCTTACCAGCCCGTCAGGATAGTTGTAGAAGCTGTACAAACAGTTGGCAACATAGGAGCCCTCCCGGAAGGCAGATTCGTTGGGATACAATCGGTTTATACTCTGAATGAACTTCTTGTTCTCTGCCGTAATGTAGGCATAGGGCCTGATATAATTGCTGGTATCCACCTCGCTGATCATCCACCCGGTATGCTTCATACCCAATGGTTGAAAAATATGCTCCCTGCAGTAGAGATTGAAAGGTTGTTTAGCCACCTTTTCAACGATCAAGCCCAGTACTCCGAATGCAACGTTAGAATACGTGGGTTTTTCACCAGGAAACCATTCAGCAAAATTATCGCCCTTATTATAGAACTTACCATCCGGTATCAATGCGCCGCGTATCCAGTCATTTAAAGACACAGTGGGATCGCCGCAGGCATAACTTTCTTCGTAGGCCTTACCATCACGTATAGACGAAGTATGTGTCATGATCTGGGAAATGGTGATCGGTTTATCAGGATACTTTGGGTTCCTGATCTGAAAGCCCAGGTAAGTACTGATATCTGCATCCAGGTCAACTAATCCTTTCTCCCAAAGCTGCATGGCGGCAATGGCGGTAAATATTTTAGACACTGAGCCAATGTTCATGATGCCGTCTATGCTCATAGCCTTTTTACGGGCGATATCCGCCTGGCCATAAGCTTTAGACCATACCATTTTTCCATCCTTTACAACGCAGGCGGCAAAGCCGGGGATCTTTTCGTCCTCCATGTATTTATGGATGGATATGTCGGCCGAGTCATAGGCCATTTGTGCTACTGACGGCATCGTATAACAGCTCAGTAGCAGCAGTGTTAAAAAGCTTCTCATATTTAATAAAATGTGCGCTTGGATAGTCAAACCTTATGCCATGCATCTAAACCCTTTATTTCAAGGTGCTTTCAATAAGTGATTGTCCGATTATGAACAGCTGCTGTGCGTATAAGAACAATTTTACCATTTAAATTTTTATTACATAAAACTATTTGTTAACTTGTTTTGTTGGCCGGTATAGCATATTGAACCCTGACGTGTGAAAACCTATGCATCTTTTTCACCTATATAAAACCCATAACCATGAAACAACTATTATTTTGCGTGGCAGCTGCGCTCAGCTTCCAGGCAGCGGTAGCAAGCGGACCTATTGGTAATGACAACACTACAAAGAAAGCAAAGCAGCCGGCATCACATGAGAAAAGCACAACGGCTAAACGTGATTGCGTAGGCAACGACAAAAAGCTTATTAACGGTGTGTGCGAGACTGGTGTACGGGTGTGGACCCGGAGTGAATGGGATTCCGTTAATCACTGGTACCGTTGTTACTATGTGTATAGGTGGTCAGACGGCAGCCAGAGCCAGGAGTATTATACAATAAATGGAGCAGGCTGCATTGCCTGAACTTTTTTTAAAACAGAGAAGAGACCGTATCTTTATGGAGACGGTCTCTTCCCTGTTATGCCTGCATTGAAACCCTGTTAAGATTACTTTGACATACCAGGTATTGCTGTAGTATTTCAGTATAAAACATGTAGATGTTCTGTATCTTTTAAGATACATAACATCTACATAACATCTACATAACATCTACAGAACATCCCCCTGCATCCATGGAGTGTCTAGTCCTAAAATAGCTATACAGGTGAAGAAATAATCCCGGTATCGGTTATACATCCGAGTCCATAAGTCCTGAAAATGCGCTACAAGGTCATTGTCCATGCTTTTATTGGCAGGAAGACCGGG